>Ga0307380_10008360_pt1 | contig 13278 bp, 10 predicted proteins | sample UN3MG_FD_202239 | JGI IMG/M metagenome (GOLD analysis project Ga0307380, IMG submission 202239) | Soil microbial communities from Risofladan, Vaasa, Finland - UN-3 | ecosystem: Environmental > Terrestrial > Soil > Coastal area > Acid sulfate soil | place: Finland: Risofladan, Vaasa | collected... | reverse complement strand
GGAACTCGATGTCTTCAGCATTTCAATGTCGGACCGGCTTGAAGATTATTTCTCTCAAGATGGAACTTGCGTCTTTGTCGCTAATTAAGCGTGCCGGGAGGGGGCCGTCCAAACATCTGCTCTCCGGCCTAGTATGCGCCCATGGCTATCAGGGGAACCAAGCCTAAGCCTCGACCGAAGCCGCCGGCCGCGCTTCCCGAGCGCGCTTTCAGCCCGGGCAGCCTGAGCGCAGTTGCGCCGCCCGAAGCCGCCCCACGCGGCGCACGCCTTCACGTTTGGAACTCCGTCCCCGGCTTGAGCAGCGGCGTCGCCTCCACCGAGGGCGACAATCTCGAGATCGCCGTCAGCGCCGAGATGTACCAGAAGGGCGGCAGCGTCTGGTTCAGGGCGTTGGTCGATGGTGAGGCCGCCGAGCCCTCCGACGTCATGTTCAAGACGGGCTCGGTCAAGTTCGACGGCGTGCGCAGCTTCACCTTCGTCAAGAAGGCGGTGAAGGCCGGTCAGCACCTCGTCGAGATCCAATGGCGCACCGGCACGGCGGCTAAGATCAGGGACCGCACGCTGACGGCCTACTCAGATTCGCCCTTCATCGGGCGTGACCATCTCGCGGTCGCCACCGCGCCGAGCGGCCCGGATATCGAGAAGAAGAATTCGACCTACGAGAACATCCCCGGCATGGCGGCGACGCTCAATGCGCCAGTGCAGGGCACGCTCGCCGTCACGTTCAGCGCCGAGGCGTCAGCCAGCTCAGGCGAACTCATGGTGCGCGCGTTGCTCGACGGATCGGCGTTCGGCGCGACGACTTTCTGCGAAGGCGGCGATCCCAATCGCGGCGGCACCCGTTCCTTCACCTTCACCAAGTCGCCGGTCTCCGCGGGGACCCATGAGGTGAAGCTGCAATGGAAGTCGACCCGTGGCACCTGCCGCCTTGGTGACCGGACCATGGCCGTGTCGGCGGCGCATAACAGCGCGCAGAACACGGCAGCCGTCACGACCTCGTCCGCGCGCATCCTCAAGCAAGCGGGGGTGTGGACCGATCTGCAGTCAGTGCCCGTCACTGCGCTCGACCCCGTCTCGACGCTCGCGGTGACCTTCTCGGCGGATGTGCACTCCGACAACGGCCGGCTCTTCCTGCGGGTGCTCGTCGACAGCGAGCCGGCATCGCCGGGCGATGTCACGCTGATCCAGGGCGGCACGAAATGGCGCGCGGCCTCGCATAGCTTCATCGTGAAGAATCTGCACGCCGGGCGGCACCAAATCACCGTGCAAGGCATGGTGGACCCGTCCACCCGGGCGCTCGTGCGCCACCCGTCCACGCGAGCCTTGTGGAAGCGCCGCTCGGGCTCGGATTTCGTGCAGCCCTTCCTCGGCATGACGCCGCTGGTCAGGACCTATCGCATGCTGGTGATCGGATTCGATCCGATCCGTCCCGGACATGACCGGCCGCCCTTCGCCATGATCAAAGCGACTTTCGAGGGGGCCGGCATCGTGATCAGCGATCCGGGCGCTACACTCGCCGCGGCGAGGGGTCCCGGCGCGTTCGACGAGGGCCCCAATGTCAGGGCCTGGCTTGCGGAGAATTCGGGCGGCGTCGCGAGGCTCGGTGAGGTCCGCTATGTCGGGTGCCTCGACCAGGGCTGGTATGTCGCCCCGCCGGCGCGGCAGGGGAACTGGTATTGGGATACCGGCGCCTTCGAGCAGATGTGGAAGGACGCGCTCGCCGCCGCTGATGCCGATGTAAACTTTCACAGTTACGACACCGACCATAACAACGTGCTCGAGACCGACGATCTGCTCGTCGCCATCGTGCGCCCACAGAGCGGCCCTTACGGCACGCTTCGGCAGACCACGGCGGTCCTTGACGGCGAACCCGCGCCACTCACCGTGCCGGTGCTCGATCTCTATCTCTCCGCGCGGCCCGAGGGCTTTCTCAGCGGGGTCGGCGTCTCCTGCCATGAGCTCATGCATCTGATCGGCGGCACGGTCGACATGTACGGCTCATGCCCCGCGATCTCGGCCGGCTATTACAGCATCATGGACGCCCATTGGCGGGCGACCCATCTCGATCCGTTCGAGAAGATGAAGAACGGTATGGTGCAGCCCACGGCCGTCGAGCTGACCACACAGCAAACGGCAACGGTCACGCTACCTTCCGTCGAGCGCCATCGGCAGATTCTGCTGCTTTATGACGTGGCGCATGCCGCAAGCGAATATTTCATCATTGAGAATCGCTTTCCCGGAATCCCGCCATTCAAGAACTATGACGCGCCGCTCGGCCAGGGCGCGGTGGTGGTGTGGCAGATCTTCGAGGATCGGAATCTCGTAGAAACCGCAGTCGTCTGCCAGGGCGATCCGCGCTTCATCCGCCGCCGCGCGGTGCTCACGTAGCCTTCCCAGTTCTTTGATCTCACCTGGGCGGATGGGAGTTCGGCGGGCTTCCGCGTCCCCGCGCCGAAGTCGAATGCCGAGCAGGCGGAGGTGCGGCTCGACAGGCTTCCCGCCGTGCTACCGCCCACGACGACTGCGGCCAAAAAGCCAGCGGCCAAAAAGCCCTTGAGTCTGAACTGCCGGCCCCGTCCGGCCGGCAGCCTGATCCGCAACCTCAGGAGGAGGCCATGACACACAAAATGCTTTGCGGTGCAGCAGGTGCAGTCTTTTCGTTCTCAGCGCTCGCGTTCATTATTCCGACCGTGCCTGCCGTCGCCATGGGGTCGTGGTTTGAGGGCGGCGGGGGGGTCGCCGACAATTGTGCGAACGAGGACGGCGCCTTCGATGAGGCGGCATTCGTGATCGCCACGACGCCGCTCGCCGGCGATCGCGTCGAGAGCGACTTTACCGTAAAGGGATGCTCGCGCACGTTCGAAAGCAATGTTCAGTGGCGGCTCGTCGGTCGTAACGGAACCGAACTCGCCAGCGGCAATACCCAGGGCGGCGGGGTCGATGGGCCCGGCGCGTTCTCGTTCACCGTGCCCTACAGCGTGGACGGGTCGGAAGTCGGCCATCTGGAAGTCTTCGAGGAGGACGTCTCGGATGGCGAAGGAAACCCGCCCGGGCGCACGGTGCTGCCACTCGTCTTGAAGCCGTAATCACGTTCCTTTGAGATGCACCTGCGGCGAATTCTTTCCGCTTATGGGGCGCATTACGATCAAGCGCGCACGCACTTGGCTTTACATCCCGGTCAAACCGGACGTGGGGATAGATTAAGATCCCGACGCCGGCATGGCACGTGGACGGTTCTACAGGCTCGCGACCCGTTCCGCGACTCCTCTACTTTTTTGGAGAGAGCGAAGTCTGTGTGGAGAGAGATGTCTGACGGACAGCGTCACGATCCAGGTCGAGCGTTCGGAAAGAACGGCTGCTGTCCGTCAATCTTGTAACTTGCGATGGCCGCTTGACCCTCGGTGCTGATCAGCCAGTCGACGAACGTTTGTCCACCTTTGGCCTTGACGTTCGCGTGTTTTTTTGGGTTCACCAGGATGACGCCGTATTGGTTGAACAGTTTGGGATCCCCCTCAACGTGAACCTCAAAATCGTCCTTATTTCCAAAGCTGAGCCAGGTTGCTCGGTCCGACATCGTATACGCATGTTTGCCGACTGCTGTATTGAGCGTCGCCCCCATGCCCGATCCCGTTTCCAAGTACCAGTCGCCGCTGGCTTTCTTTGCGTCAATGCCGGCGTCCTCCCACAGACGGAGTTCGGCTTTGTGCGTGCCTGAGTCGTCTCCTCTTGAGGCAAACGGTGCTTGAGCGTCGGCGATCTTCTTGAAAGCCTTGTCCGCGTTTTTGAGGCCGGCAATGTGTGCGGGGTCGGACGAAGGGCCGACAATGACGAAGTCATTGTACATAACGTCGTGGCGCCGCGTGCCCCATCCGTCAGCCACAAACTTCTCTTCGTCAGGCTTCGAGTGGACGAGCACCACGTCCCCATCTCCGTTCATGGCGTTCTTGAGGGCTTGCCCTGTGCCGACGGCGACGACGCGCACCTCGATACCCGTCTTCTTCTCGAACTCCGGGAGGATATGGTCGAATAGGCCTGAGTTCTGCGTGGATGTGGTGGATTGGACAATGATGAATCTCTCGTCTGCCGTCAGGCCCGCAGGCGCTGCGAACGCAAGCACGAGAGCGCCAGCAATACAGCGGAGGACCGTTCGTCTAGCGAACGAGGCGGTCATGGGATTCCCTTACAAAGTCAGAGCACTAGGCCGCCACTCATGAAGGCACGGGCGCTTTCGCTTTCCGGGTGTTTGAAGAATATCACGGCGTCTTGGTGCTCGATGACGCGACCGTGGTGCAGAAAGATGACATCCTGCGCCAAGCGCTGCGCCTGACCCACGTCATGCGTGACGATGATGACCTTGATGCCTTGACGCTGCGCATCGAGTAGCAACCGTTCGATGGCGAGCGTCGATGCGGGATCGAGGCTTGAGGTCGGCTCGTCTAGAAACAAGACATCGGGGTCCAGGCTCAGGGCGCGAGCGAGGCAAAGCCGCTGCTGTTCTCCGCCCGACAGGACTCTTGCCGGCGTCGACGCTTGGCCCTCCAGTCCCGCCAGTTTGAGGGCCTCATCCACCCGAATGGCGCGTTCGCCCCGGTCGACGCCTCGCAAGCCCAGCGCATGCCAAATATTCGCCGAGGCCGAGCGACGGAGGAGCACCGGTCTCTGAAATACCATGGCTTGTCGGCAAGTTACGGTCCGGTCCATCGGGCGCCCCGCCCAAAGGATCTCGCCTGCCGTTGGCGCAATCAGTCCGTGCATCAGCCTGAGCAGGATGCTCTTGCCGGCGCCGTTTGGTCCCATGATGGCGGTGATGCCGTGCGTGGCAATGATCAGATCAATGGCATCGATCACGTGCTTTCCGCTTGCCACGAAGGACAGCTTCCTGAGTTCCACCGGAAGAGGGGTGCTGCCGGTCAGTCGCGCACGGCTGCGGTCGATCGGAACGGTGGGATCAAGCATAGGCGAACCGGCGGGCAAGTCGTTGCACCCAGATCAGAGCCGCATTGACGGCAAACGCAATGGCAAGGAGGACGATACCGAGGGCGAGCGCAAGCGCGATATTCCCTTTCGACGTTTCGAGCGCGATCGCAGTCGTCATTGTACGTGTCACGTGGTCGATATTGCCGCCGACAATCATGACCGCCCCGACCTCGGCGACGGCCCGGCCAAAGCCTGCGAGCACCGCCGTGATCAGACGATAGCGGCCGTCCCAGAGGAGCGTGATAACAATAGCGTCGGATGAGGCACCGAGCGAGCGAAGTTGCTCGTCATATTCCTCGAGCAAGTCCTGACAGGCCTGACGGGTCAGCGCACCGATGATTGGTGTGACGAGCACCACCTGCGCCACGATCATCGCCGTCGGCGTGTAGAGGAGCTGCAGGACGCCCAAGGGCCCGACATTCGACAAAAGAAGGTAGACAAAAAGACCGGCTACAACCGGAGGAAGACCCATCATCGCACTGAGGACAGCAGCCACGGCGCCGCGCCCCGGGAAGCGGTAAACGGCGAGGGCGCCGCCAATAGCGAACCCAAGCACACTGGCGATGGCCACGGCCGAAAGGCTCACCTTGAGCGACAGGAGAAGGATTTCGACCAAGTCCGGGCTGAGCGTAACGATGAGCCCAAGGGCCGTCTCGAAGGCATCAATGAAGTCGGCCATATCAAGTGTCGAGGTGGGTTAGAGTCAAATTGGCGCGCAGTCCCCTAATTAGACCGCCCTCCCAAGGAAAAGAAGGGAGGCAGGTTCCGCGCCTGATTGCGGTCGGCCGCTTGCCGGTATAGGTCAGGGGCTGGTATCACCAAGTTTGGAAATGTTCAATTTCCTAGGAAAGGAGAAGTTCGGTGGGGCAGGAGTCACCCTTGAACGGCGGGCCGGATCGACCCGTACGGAACGTCGGATCCCGTAAGCGCGCGCGTGGCTTTCCCAAGGGCCGTCAGCTCGACCTCGAGGCGCTGGAACAAGTTCGTGATCTGCTGGGCGATCGGCCACGGCGCCACGACCTGCTGATCGAATACCTTCATCTGATTCAGGACCGCTACCATTGCATATCGAGCGCGCATCTGCGGGCTCTCTGCGATGAGATGCGTCTGCCGCAGGCTGCGGCCTACGAAGTGGCGACCTTCTACGCGCATTTCGATGTGGTGAAGGAGGGCGAGACGCCGCCGCCGCCGACCACGATCCGGGTTTGCGACTCGATCACCTGCGCCATCAAGGGCGCCGAAGTGCTGTACGAGACGCTCAAGTCCACCGCGGACCCATCCAAGGTTCGGGTGGTGCGCGCGCCTTGCGTTGGCCGCTGCGACACGGCCCCGGTTTGCGAGGTCGGTCATCTGTTCGTCGATCATGCAAAACCCGAGAGCGTCGAGGTGGTGGTGCGAAGCGGCCGGCGCGAGACGGAAATCCCCGATTACACGGCGCTCGCCGCCTACCGCGCCAAGGGCGGCTATTCGATGCTCGAAGCCTGCCGCGCGGGTAAGCGGAGCCCGGAGGACGTCATCAAGGAGATGTCGGACGCGGGCCTGCGCGGTCTCGGGGGTGCGGGCTTTCCCGCCGGCAAGAAATGGCAGATCGTCCGCTCCTATCAACGTCCCCGATTGATGACCATCAACGGCGACGAGGGCGAGCCGGGCACCTTCAAGGATCGCTACTACCTTGAGCGCAATCCGCATCAGATGTTCGAAGGCGCCTTGATCGCCGCTTGGGCCGTCGAGGCGGAACGCATTTATTTATACATGCGCGATGAGTACCCGGCCGTACTCCATATCTTGGCGCATGAGATCTCAGCACTCGAAAAAGCCGGCATCATCAAGAAGGGCGATTTCGAGCTGCGGCGCGGCGCCGGCGCTTACATTTGCGGCGAAGAGTCGGCCATGATCGAGTCCATCGAGGGCAAGCGCGGCTATCCGCGCAATCGGCCACCCTACATCGCAGAGGTTGGCCTGTTCGATCGTCCGACCCTCAACCACAATGTCGAGACCCTCTATTGGGTGCCGACAATCTTGGAGAAGGGCGCCAAGTGGTTCGCCGACCAAGGCATGAACGGCGGCAAAGGGTTCCGGTCCTGGTCGGTGTCGGGCCGCGTCAAAAAGCCGGGTGTCATCGTGGCGCCGGCCGGCGTGACCGTAAACGAGTTGATCGAGCGGGCCGGCGGCATGGAAGATGGCGAGACCTTCAAGGCTTACCTCCCCGGCGGCGCCTCCGGCGGCATTTTGCCCGCCAAACTTGGCGACGTGCCCCTCGATTTTGGAACCTTGGACAAGTACGGATCGTTCGTCGGTAGCCATGCCATCGTGATCTTCTCCGAGCAGGACGACGTCGCCGATATCGTGATCAACCTGTTGCGCTTCTTCAAGAACGAGTCCTGCGGCCAGTGCACGCCGTGCCGGGTGGGATGCGACAAGGCGGTGGCGCTGCTTCAGAAGGGGGACTGGGACGACGATCTGCTCAACGAGCTCGCCCAGACCATGCGAGACGCCTCGATCTGCGGTCTCGGCCAGGCGGCGCCCAATGCCTTCATCACCGCGCTGGAATTCTTCTCCGACGAGCCTGTGCGGTCCGACACGGCGGGCCGACCCGATAGTTACTAGATGGAAGCCTGGCAATGACTGATCAGCTGCTGTTTACCCTCGACGGAAAAGTCGTCTCGGCCCGGCCCGGTGAAACCATTTGGCAGGTCGCCAAGCGTGAAGGCATCGACATCCCGCATTTGTGCTGGCTGCCTCAGCCCGGCTACGCGGCCGACGGCAATTGCCGCGCCTGTATGGTCGAGGTTGAGGGCGAGCGCGTGCTGACGGCGTCGTGCATCCGGAAGCCGGCGCCGGACATGGTGGTCAAGACGGCGACCGATCGCGCCAAGAAGGCCAGGCGCATGGTGATGGAGCTTCTGCTCGCAGACCAGCCGCCGCGCGAGGATTCACCGGATCGCGTTTCGCCGTTCTGGCATTGGGCCGAAGTGGAGGGGATCGAGACATCCCGCTTTCCAGCCCACGGCATCCTGAAGCCTGATCTGTCGCATCCGGCCATGGCGGTCAATCTCGATGCTTGCATCGAATGCGGGCTGTGTGTCCGCGCGTGCCGCGATGTCCAGGTCAATGATGTAATCGGCATGGCGTTCCGCGGCATCGACGCTAAGCCGGTATTCGATTTCGGCGATTCCATGGGCAAGTCTACTTGCGTTGCCTGCGGCGAGTGCGTGCAGGCGTGCCCCACCGGCGCGCTGATGCCGAAATCGATCGTCGATCCCATCACCCAGCACGGCACCCGTGAAGTCGACCGCGAGGTTCACTCGGTTTGCCCCTATTGCGGCGTCGGCTGTCAGATCAGCTATCAGATTAAGGACGAAAAAATCGCCTTCGTGCAGGGCCGCGATGGTTACTCCAACGAGAACCGCCTCTGTGTGAAGGGCCGTTTCGGCTTCGACTATGTCAGCAATCCTCAGAGGCTGATGAAGCCGCTGATCCGCAAGCCCGGTCTGCCCAAGGGCATCAATGTCGACCCGTCCAATCCTTACACGCATTTTCGCGAGGCAAGCTGGGATGAGGCGCTGGAAGCCGCAGCGTCCGGGCTCGCGCGCGTTGCCGACGAGCACGGCGGTCAAGCCATTGCCGGGTTCGGCTCGGCGAAATGCTCGAACGAAGAAGCCTATCTGTTCCAGAAACTGATCCGCACGCGCTTCCGCACCAACAATGTCGATCATTGCACGCGGCTCTGCCACGCCTCATCGGTGGCGGCGTTGATCGAGGGCATCGGCTCGGGCGCGGTGACGGCGACGTTCAACGAAGTCGAGCATGCCGACGTCATCTTGATCATAGGCGCCAACCCCACCGAGAACCATCCCGTGGCGGCGACTTTCTTCAAGCAGGCGGCGCGGCGCGGCGCCAAGCTCATCGTCATCGATCCGCGCGGCCAGGCGCTGCGCAACTACGCGAGCTACATGCTGCGGTTCAAGCCGGCGAGCGACGTCGCCCTGCTCAACGCGATCATGCATGTGATCGTGGAGGAGGGGCTTTACGACGTTCAGTACCTGCAGGCCTACACCGAGAACTTCGAGAAGCTGAAAGAGCACCTGTCGAGCTACAGCCCGGAGTCGGTGGAAAAGATTTGCGGCATCGACGCCAAGACCATTCGTGAAGTGGCCCGCACTTTCGGCAACGCCGAGCGGGCGATGATCTTTTGGGGCATGGGCATCTCGCAGCATGTGCACGGCACCGACAACGCGCGCTGCCTGATTTCGCTAGCGCTGATGTGCGGCCAGGTCGGCAGGCCGGGAACCGGGCTGCATCCCTTGCGTGGGCAGAACAACGTGCAGGGTGCGTCTGACGCCGGCCTGATCCCGATGTTCTATCCGGACTATGCCAATGTGGAGAGCGAGCCGGTCCACAAGAAGTTCGAGGAGCTGTGGCAAACCCCTCTGTCCGAGAAGGCAGGGCTGACGGTGGTTGAGATCATCAACGCCGCGAACGCGGGCACAGTCAAAGGCATGTACGTTCAGGGCGAGAACCCGGCGATGTCCGATCCCGATCTCGATCACGCGCGCGCTGGCCTCGCCAAGCTCGACCATCTCGTGGTCCAGGACATCTTCCTCACCGAGACGGCAATGATGGCGGATGTTGTCCTTCCGTCATCGGCATGGCCCGAGAAGTCGGGAACCGTGACCAACACCAATCGGCAAGTACAGATGGGCCGTCAGGCGCTCGATCTGCCCGGTGACACCCGTCAGGATTTGTGGATCATCATCGAGTTGGCGAAGCATCTCGGCCTGCCTTGGACCTACACGCACCCGTCCGAGGTGTTCGCCGAGATGAAGCTCGGAATGCCGTCCCTCGACAACATCACCTGGGACCGGCTGGAGAACGAATCCTCGGTGATCTATCCCTGCCCCGAGCCCAATCATCCGGGCGATGCGGTGGTGTTCGGCAACGGGTTCCCGACCAAGAGCGGGCGCGCCTTCCTGGTTCCCGCCGACATCCTGCCGCCCGGCGAGGTGCCCGACGACGAATATCCCTTTGTCCTTATGACGGGGCGTCAACTCGAGCATTGGCATACCGGCGCCATGACCCGCCGCGCCGACGTGCTCGATTCGCTCGAGCCTGGGCCCACGGCGAGCCTCAATCCCAAGACGCTGGCAAAGCATGGCATTGCGCCCGGCGATCAGATGCGCGTGACGACCCGCAGAGGATCAATTGAGCTGACCGCGCGCGCCGATCAAGCGATGGCGGAGGAGACGGTGTTCATCCCCTTCGCCTATGTGGAGGCGGCTGCCAATATCCTCACCAATCCGCAACTCGACCCGGTCGGCAAGATCCCTGAGTACAAGTATTGCGCGGTGAAGATTGGCCGCGCCTATGGGAAGGAGCCGCACGTGCCGGAGCTCGATTTGAGCGTGACGGCGTCTGGCCTCTAGCGCGCCATGGATTTAACCGGGCCCGTCGTAGGCGTGTTGTTGGCCGGCGGCCGATCGAGCCGCATGGGTGGTGGCGACAAATGTTTGCGCCCGCTCGGCGGCGAACCGATCCTCACCCGGATTATCGACCGCTTAGGGCCGCAAGTCTCGGAGATCGTCCTCAACGCCAACGGGGATGCGTCCCGCTTCGCCGCCTTTGGTCTTCCCGCGGTTGAGGACAGCATTGCCGGATTTAACGGGCCGCTGGCCGGCGTGCTGGCGGGAATCGAGTGGGTCACCGCCAACCGTCCACGCACTGACTACGTGGTGACGGTGGCGACCGATACGCCCTTTTTCCCAACCGACCTCGTGCAGCGTTTTCTTGCCGAGGCGAACGACGCCTTTAAGTTTCTCGTGGCCCAATCCGCGGAAGGGACGCATCCGGTGGTTGGTCTATGGCCCGTGAAACTCGCGGCGGAGCTTAAGGCTTCGCTCGAACGGGGGGACCGCAAAGTTACGTCTTGGGTCAGGGACCATGGCGCCGTCGATGTGTTCTTCCCGCCGGTCGACGTCGGCGGCACGCAGGTCGACCCGTTCTTCAATATCAACAAGCCTGAAGATCTCGCCGCGGCGGAAGCCCTCATCGGGCTGGACGCGCCATGAGTCCGCCCGTCTTTGGCGTGGCAGGCTGGAAGAATTCCGGCAAGACGACGCTCATGGCGCGACTCATCACCGAATTTTCGGTGAGGGGATTTGTCGTCTCTGTCGTCAAGCACGCCCATATCAAGTTCGACATCGACCATGAGGGCCGCGATTCCTTCAAGATGCGCGATGCCGGTGCCCGCCAAGTGGCGCTGTCGTCGCCACGGCGCTTTGCGCTGATGCGCGAGATCGGCGATGCGCCCGAGATGACGTTCGCAGAAATTCTAACTTACGCCGGCGAGTGTGATCTCGTCTTGGTGGAGGGTTATAAGCGCGAGGCGTTTCCCAAGATCGAGATTCGCCGAGACGGCTCGGCGTCGCGCGAGCCCCTCTCCGCGGAATGCCCGCAGGTGGTGGCCATTTCTTCGGATCATCCCGGGGACGAGAAAGAGGCGCTGCCCGTCTTTTACATCGACGACATCGCGGGCATGGTCGACTTCATCGTCGCCACTTTGGGACTCAAGCGGCCATGACGCCAAAGCTCATCGACGATTGCTTCGTGCTCGACAAGGACCGCTTGCCGCACCACGAGGCGTTGAGCATCCTCAAGTCTCGGGTGCGCCCTATGGTCGGAACCGAGCCCGTGCGGCTCTCCGTGGCGGCAGAGCGCTTTCTCGCCGAGCCCATCATATCGCCCCGACCTATTCCGGCCCACGACAACGCTGCGGTCGACGGCTACGCCTTCGCCGCGTCGGACTACGACTCGGAGAAGGGCGCGGCGCTGAGGATTCTGGGCCAAGCCGCGGCGGGCCACCCTCATGAAGGCCCGGTTCTTGCCCGAAGCACCATCCGCATCTTCACCGGCGCGATCGTGCCGGCGGGTCTCGACACGGTGGCGATGCAGGAGGATGTCCGCATCGAGGAACGCGAAGGCGAGCGGTTGGCACTGGTTCCACCGGGCCTGAAGCCAGGCGCCAATCGACGGTTGGCCGGCGAGGACACAGGCCCTGGCGACATCCTGGTTGAAGCCGGCACGAGGCTTAGACCCCAGGACGTCGCAAGTGCGGCGGCGGCGGGGCTTGGCGACGTCTCCTGCTTCGCGCGGCTCAAAGTCGCCATCCTCTCGACCGGCGATGAGATCCTGCGCCCCGGGGAACCCTTTGCGCCCGGTAAAGTCTATGACGCCAACGCCCCCATGCTGCACGGCCTCATCGATGCCGCCGGCGCCGAGGCGGTCGACCTGGGCGTCCTGCCCGACACCTCCGAACGTGTGATCGCCGCTCTATCTGAGGCAAGCCGCAAGTTCGACGCCGTTGTGATCTCGGGCGGCGCTAGCCAAGGCCAAGAGGACCACGTCGTTCGCAGCATCGACGCCCTTGGCACGCGGCATCTTTGGCAGATCGCAATCAAGCCGGGGAGGCCGATGAGCTTCGGCCAGATTGGTGACAGCGTTGTGCTCGGCTTGCCGGGCAATCCCGTCGCAGTGTTTGTCTGCTTCCTGATGTATGTCCGGCCCGTGCTTACACGGCTCGCGGGCGGCAGATGGCCCGAGCCTGTACGATTCCCCATAACAGCATCATTCACTCAGAAGAAGAAGGTGGGGCGCCGCGAGTTCTGGCGCGCGAAGTTGACGCTCGATGGCGACGGTCGTTTGCTCGTGGCCAAGTTCCCGCGGGATGGGTCGGGCCTGATTTCCTCTTTGCGAGAGGCCGACGGATTGATCGACGTTGCCGAGAGTGTGGATGAAGTCCGCGCGGGCGACCTGGTGGACTTCGTGCCGTTCAGTGAGTTGGGTCTTTAGGCGAGCTCCCGGCCCGCTCGTCCGGTACGCAGACGACGGGGATACAATTCGTTGGAGGTTTCGCTATGCAGAATTTTAGGATCCTCGCAAGGAGGCTCAAGCCAATTTACTCTGACAATGCCCTATCAGCAACTGACGGCGCCGCGTGACGACTAGCCGTCTAGCCGGCTTTGTCACGTTGTTGGCGTTCAATCGCGGTGACTGTAGCGGGCGACAGGCGTCATGCGGTGGCGGATGCCCTGTGTGTACCGAAAACCTAAATCCGGACGTAGTGGTGATGAAGTCCGCCAAGGATCGCGTGTGACCTAACGGTTCCGATCCGCTGAATAGGGCGAGAGACCGGCGCATCTTTGTCCAGCGACCGGTGGGTTCTGATGTCGTTGTAGTAGCGGGCATAAGCTCGCAGGATTCGGCGCAGATGCGCCTCGCCCAAGACTACGAAATGGCCCACACACT
>Ga0307380_10008357_pt1 | contig 13280 bp, 22 predicted proteins | sample UN3MG_FD_202239 | JGI IMG/M metagenome (GOLD analysis project Ga0307380, IMG submission 202239) | Soil microbial communities from Risofladan, Vaasa, Finland - UN-3 | ecosystem: Environmental > Terrestrial > Soil > Coastal area > Acid sulfate soil | place: Finland: Risofladan, Vaasa | collected... | reverse complement strand
GCGACGATGGTCACGCGCAGGCAGTCGGCGGCCCGTTCGGCGGCGTTGATGGCGTCCTCGCCCGGCCATGTGATGGTCTTGCCGTCGGCTGTCAGGAGTTCGTAGCGCCTCATCGATGTCGCTCGATCCAGATCGCGCCCCTGCCGACGATCCGCGCGACCGCGCGCCCGAGCGGAGGCGAGGCTGCGGGCCGTATCGGCTGGTCGCTGTAACGCGGCGAGGTTGCTCGCAGGTTCTCGGCCACCTCGGGGTCCGCCGCGTGCAGGCCGTCCGCGAGCCGGACATGAATCGCCCGGTCGACGGTCCGCCACCGAGCGCAGGGCGAGGTGAAGCTCATGCGGGCACCGGCTCTTTGTCCTCGGCTGCGCGGGCGGCGAGGGCGACGTCGAAGCGGTTGAGCCGGTCCTCGGCCTGCGCCTCGGTGATCGCCTGCGCGGCCTCGCCCTTGGTCATCTCGCCCGCCTTGGCCTGTTTGCTCTGCTTGCGCTTGCCGAGCGCCCATAGGAAGCTGGCCTGCCCCGCTGTCGCGTCGTGCTCGTGCCAGGCGGCGCGCTTCTTGTTCAGGCCCCCGGCCTTGCTGCGCCGGATCATCTCCTCACCGATGCCTTGCGCGTAGCCCAGGTCCATGCCCGAGGCGATGACCTTTGCCCTGCTCTCGCCCATCTGCAGGACGCGGAAGCCTCCGTCGTGCGGGTCGAGGACTACCAGGTCGTCGCCGCCCAGGCTGAGCACCCAGCGGGTGTCGCCCTCCGGCTCGACCTTGATCCAGCGCACCTCGCTGCGTGCGAAGAGGTTCTTCTCGGTGACCTTCCGCTTGCCGATCTTGGTCTGCTTGGCCTCGTACTCGGCGACCGCCTCCTCGATGGCCTTGCCCTCCTCGTACTCGGTGGCGTCGATATCGAAGATGCCGGGGAGGTTCATGGCCTTCAGGTCGACCTCCGCGCCGCTGAAGTCGAGGATCATGCAGTCCTCCTTGCCGGGGTGGATGCGGGTGCCCCGCCCGACCATCTGGACGTAGAGCCCGCGCGAGCGCGTGGGCCGCGCGACGACGATGGCGCTGACGCTCGGCTCGTCGAAGCCCTCGGTGAGCACGCCGCAGTTGCAGATGACCTGCAGCTTGCCGCTCTTGAGGTCGGCGAGTAGCTGCCGCCGCTTGTCCGGCGGCGTGGTCGCGTCGACCGCCCCGGCGGGGATGTTCAGCTTGTTCAGTTCCTTGGCGGTCGCGTGCGCGACGTCGACGGTCGGGGTGAAGACGATGCCCTTGCGATCTGAGGCCATGTCCCTGTAGGCCCGCGCGACTTGGCGGTCGGCGAAGGTCTCCTCCATGAGCCGCCCGAGGTCGCCCGCCTGATAGTCGCCGCCGCTGACCTTGACCGTGCGGAGGTCGAGGCCGTCGATCTGTACCTGGTAGCCCTTCAGCGAGGCGAGGTAGCCGCCCTCGATCATCTCCAGGATCGAGCGGGCGTAGACCGTCGTCTCCCACACCTCGGCGAGATCCTTGCTGTCGGCCCGCTCCGGCGTCGCGGTGACGCCGAGGATCAGGGGCGAGTCGTCGAGGTGCTCGATGATCTTCAGGTAGCTGTCGGCGGCGGCGTGGTGGGCCTCGTCGATGACGACCGTGTCGAACTTGGTCGGTAGTTGCGCGAGGCGCTTGTCGCGGGAGAGCGTCTGGACGCTGCCGACGATGATCTTCGCGTCGACGTCGTTCTTCTCGGCCTTGACGGTGCCGATGCTGTCGGCGAGTTCCGGCGCGACCGCCGCGAGCTTCTCGGCTGCCTGCTGGATCAGTTCGTCGCGGTGCGCGAGCACCAGGGCGGTGCCTCCCCGCTTCTCGATGGCCCGGCTAAAGACGACGGTCTTGCCGGTGCCGGTCGGCAGGACGACGAGCGGCTTCTGTACGCCCTTGTCGAGAGCCTTCTCGACGGCGTCGATGGCCTCGTGCTGGTAGGGGCGTAGCTGGATCATGCGGCGGGTTCCTCTCGGTCGGTTGCGCTATCAAATGTAGCACATCGAGTCGGACGTATCAATCGGTGCATCGCTCGCAGTGTCCGGTGGCGTCCAGCCGGTCGAAGTCTGCCCGACCGCACTGCAGGCAGCGGATCGGACCCGCCGTGGCGCGCCGCCTCCCTTCCAGCCGCCGAGCCTTCAGGGCGTTCGTATTCTTCCGGCGGGCATCGTGGCGTCGCCGCTTCGTTGACGTCTTCATGCGCGGTCCTCCTTTAGGGCGTTGTAGGTGTCGAGCCATCCGTCCATCTCACGCATCAGGTCGGCCTTCGCCTCCCGCAGCGCGGTCTGGACGTCCTCGGGGTCGAGGTCGCGCCATCCGGGCACCTCGGCGTCGAGCGCCGCGACCATCTCGGTCGGGGTGATCGCTTCGTCTCCGATGATTCGGTCGGCTGCCTTGCGGAGTTCGGCGAGCGTGGTCATCCGAGGTCATCCCAGGTGCAGTCGGTCGCGGCCTTGTCAGGACGCATGCGCTTGAAGTTCGGGCTGCGGAAGCCGCCGGTCGGCATGCGCTCCTGGTACTTGATCTCCATCGGCTGCCCGATGAAGTCCTCGCCCTTGTCGGTGAAGGTCTGCCGCATCTTCATGCTCATGCCGCTGCACTTCCCGGCCTCCAGCAGATCGCCGTCGGCGTTGTAGAGGCCGAAGGTGATCGCGCCGATCATCCCGGCGAAGCCGTTCTTGCCCGGTGTGTAGCCGGTGATGATGACGTCGGCGTCGAGCGTCGGCTTCAGCTTCGTCCACCCTGCGCCGCGCTTGCCGCTCGCGTAGGGCGCGTCGAGCGCCTTCAGCATCATGCCCTCAAACCCTTGGCTGAGGAGCGCGTCGAGGCTCGCTTGCGTCGGCTCGATCTGCGGCACCAGTTGGATGCCGTTCCAGTCGCCGCTGTCGAAGATGGCCTCCAGCAGCTTGCGGCGCTTCTCGTAGGGGAGGGCGCGCGCGTCGATGCCGCCGTGGGCGATCAGGTCGAAGGCCATCAGCGTGATGTGCTCGCTGCCGACCGGCTTCTGGCTGCTGAGGAGGCTCTGCACGTTGCCCCAGGTCTGCATGACCTTGCCGTCCTCGATCTCGATGGCGACCGCCTCGGCGTCGAGCCATGTTCCTGCGGGCAGGTTCTCCGCAAGCTCGGCGGCGTGGTCCGGCAGGGCTGCCGGGACGAGGTTGGCCGTCCGCGTGTAGAAGTGGACGCCGTTTTCGGCGACGTGGATCAGGACTCGCCACCCGTCCAGCTTCGGCTCGGCGGCGTGCGGGCGCGCTCCGGCGAGCACCTCGACGGGCGGCGCGGACTTGCCCTTCGGCTTCTCCGCGTTCTGCGCCAAGTCCTTCGCGCTTGTCGGCGCTGTCGGCGCGGTGGTCGTGGTGGTCATCGTTCCTCCTTGGTCGGTGCGCTATCGAATGTAGCAGGTTGGCTCGCCATAAGCAACGCGCGACGGGTCGCGCCGTCCGGCTCGGTGTGCTACATTCGTTAGCGCAACCGACCAGGAGGATTCCCGATGACCGACGAGACCCGAGCGTTCCTGTCCCACCTGACCGTGGACGGCGTCGCCACCCTTGGCGATGTAACCGTCGTGGCCGAGGTCGACCCTGCCGACCGGCCTGTGTACCGGGTCGAGTGCCCTCGGTTGGAGGAGGGTCGCACCGTGTCCTCGCTGCAGGCGGCGACGATCATCGCCGAGCGGCTAGGCGAAGGTGGCGAGCAGGTATTTGCCTGCCGTCGCTGACTTGCGACGGCCGCCCGTACCTGCTACATTCGTTAGCGCAACCGACCAAGGAGGCTGATCCCGATGAGGGGTTTCCATTCACAGTTGACCATCACGACCAAGATCGACAAGGCGACCGGCGACGAGAAGCCGCTGTTCTCCTTCCCGGTCCAGATCTGCAAGGCCGTCGAGAACGTCGAGGTTCGCTTCGACCGCGCGACGCCCTCCGGCGCTGCGCCCAAGCAGCGGTGGCTCGATGAGGTGACCGGCGAGGTCGTCGAGACCTCGGATCTGACCCACGGCGTTCGGACGGGCGATTCGTTTCAGTCCATCGACGCCGCGCAGATCAAGGCCATCGACGAGGCGACGAAGCTGCCCGATATCCGCGTCATCGAGACGGTGGATCGCGCGGCGATTCCGTTCGACCGCGTCACCGACACGGCGTTCCTGCAGTCGCCCGCCAAGGGCGGCAGCCATCGGGCCTACCGTTTGACCCGCGAGGCGCTCGGCGAGGATCTCGCCCTGTTCGTCCGGTTCTCAGTTCGGACCCGGCAGAAGCTCGGCGTCGTGTACGCCGACTCCGACCGTGGCTGCCTGATGCTCGCCACGCTCCGGTACGGCGCGGAGATGCGCCAGCCGGACGAGGTCGTCCTCGCGCCCGAGTTGGTCGAGGTCGATCAGAAGCAGGTCGCGCTTGCCCGCGAGGTTGTCGAGGGCAAGAAGGGCGACGGCGGATTCGACGCGCCGGTCGACGAGGTGCTCGCGCAGCGTCGCGATCTGATCGAGGCCGCGCTTGCAGGCGAGGCCATCGAGGCTCCCGCGAAGCCCACTCCCGCTGACGTCGAGGATCTCGACGCCATCCTGCAGGAGTCGGTCGCCGGATAGTTTCCTCCGGTCAATGCAGCCGGGGAGGGGCTTCACCGCCCTTCCCCGGTTTTGCTTCTGTTCGCCACGATCTGCTTGACGAGATCCTCGTCGGTCTGAGCGTGGCGTGCGATCTCGGCGATGCTTGTGCCCCGCACCGCTGCCTGCGCCATGAGTTCCTCGCGCGCTCGGGCGGTGCCCGCGATCTGCCCGCGTAGCTCCCGCCACTCGGCGGTTGCGTCGCGCAGTTCACCGAGCACGGCGGTGCCCGGCTTCGGTGCCCCGCTCCGCTGCGCAGCCTTCACCCGCTCGGCGTGATTCCTCTTCTGCCGTCGCCCGGTCGCGGATCTGCATGCCTCGCCGACCAATGCACCGCATCGCGGGCAGTCCGCCGCTCGGCGGATCTCCTGGCGGGTCCGGGGCTTCGGATGATGCTTGTTCTTCCAGGCATGTGCCGGGCGAGCCTCCACAGCGACGTCCTCCGCCTCCGCGCAAGCCGAGCAAAGCCCCTGACGGTGCTCCTTGTCCCGCGCGTGAAAGTAGTAGTAGTCGGCTTCTCGCGGAATCTCTGCGTCGCATCTGTCGCACGCTGCGCCGATGCTCACCGTCAGCCACCAGCCGTTGACGTCGACGGTCACTCTCCGCGCCGGTCCTCGCGGACGAGGGCGATTGACCGACCTTGTCGAGCGACCTCGATGAGCGGCTGCGCCTGCTCGCGGCTGAACACCGGCTCCTCGGTCTGCACCGCCGGAGTGCGCTGCGCCTCCGCAAAGCGGCGGGCGTCGTCGGCGTAGGCGAAGAGGTAGAGGCCGTCCTCTTCTTCGACGAGGTTGACAACGTAAACGTGGTGCGCGTTCATCGGCGTCTGACGGCGGCGTGTGCTGCGGCAAGGTCGACGGCCAGCGAGGACGCGACGGGGAAGTCGTCCTCCTCCCACCCATCGCGCCTGTTGTCGTTGAGCGCCTCCAACCCGGCCTGCATCGCTTCGACCTCGTCGGGGTTGAGCCGTAGCTCGACCACCTTGCCGGTCTTCGCCCCGACCGCCTTGCGCTCTGATACTCGCCAGTCCATCTCTACTCCGTTCTTTTCAGCTTCACTGCTTTCTCCAGCAGCGCGTCGAGTTCGTCGGCCAACGCGAGCAGGAACGCGCGGTTCACTTCGACGGTGCCGAAGCTGAGGTCGAGGGCGACCACCGGCTCGTAATGCAGGGTCGTTTTGCCGACTACTTTGACGGCGGCTCCGCAGGTAGGACAGCGGTCGGTCACTTCGTAAGCCTCCTCGGGGTTGAGATTCGGTGGCGTAGCTGGCTCATCCTGCGTCCGCCTGTCCGGGGTTGCGGTCGGACTCAGGCTCCTCGTCGTAGTCGATGCCTGCCGCGACCCCGAGCAGGACGATGCCGTCCACGAGGGCCAGCAGGCCGAGGCCCACCAGCGCGCCGCCGGGGTCGTCCCAGGTAATGATGTTGGCGATCAGGCCCAGGTTGATCAGCGCGGGTGCGACCAGAAACGCGAGCGCGAAGCTCATGTCGTCCAGGTTGCGCCCCAGCCGCTTGCCGCGCTCGCCCTTCATCGCCGAGGGCGTCAAGTCCTCGACGTCGTCAGGTTCTACGTCCTGGATCGTGCCCATTTCGGCTTGCTCCGTGGCGGCCATCAGAAGGGGATGTTGTCGTCTTCTCCGCCGGGCTGCTGCCCCATGCCGCTGGTATCAGCAGGCGTGGCTCCAATGGCGGGCGCGGCTCCAGCGGGCTGGGCCTGCTGTTGCGCCTGCGTCGGTTCGCCGCCGCTGTTGTCGTCCTGCGCGGAGCGGAGGAAGATCACTTGGTCGGCGACGATCTTGACGGCCTGTCGCTTACCGCTGCCGTCCTTCGCCTCCCACTCTTCCCATCGCAGCCTGCCCTCGACGAGGACCGGGCGGCCCTTGCTGAGGTAGCTCGCGCAGTTCTCGGCGCTCTTGCCCCACACGGTGACGTCGAAGAAGTTGGCGCGGTCGGTCCACTCGTCGTTCTGCTTGATCCGCTCGTTGACTGCGACGCGCAGCGTTGCGACGGATGTGCCCCCTTGCGTGGCCCGTAGCTCGGGGTCGCGCGTGAGGTTGCCATTGATGATGACTCGGTTCACGTTCATCGTGAAGCCTCCCTTGGTCGGTGATCAGGAGCTACAGGCTATCGCTCTTGGCGATGCTGCGCTAGTCGACCGAAGGCCGGACCACAACCACGAGCGTTTCCCTGCCGGGGTAGCTCTGCAGCTTGCCACTCGCGTAGGTGACGTCAAACTCGGCGTCGTAGATGCCAGGCGAGTCGAGGTCGCTCCCGCCCCACACGAACTCGACCTTGCCCGCGTCGGCGTCCGTGACGTTCGCGCTGCCGGTGATCTGCTTGTCGCCGTTGCGCTGCTGCATGGCGAAGGTGACCGATGCGCCGTTGAGGTCGACCGTCTCTCGCTTCCGCGTCAGGCGGACTTCCAGCGGCTCGGTGTTGCCCTCGGCGGTGTAGTAGACCATCGCGTCCTAAGCCTAGTCGCCCTTCGTGCCCCTGACCCGAGGCGAAGCCGACGGCTCCAGGGAGACGTTCTCCGGCGACGGCACGCCCATCTCGCCCGCTACCCCCTCCACGGTCGCTCCAGTCGGCGCAGCGGCCCCCGTATCGCCGCTGCCGACCTCTATCGCGGTGCCCCCCGCGATGCTGAGGACCGTCAGGGTGCTCGGGTCGGGCACGTCGAGCGTCGGCCACGCCGAGGGCAGCAGGTCGAGGCCGCGCAGGTACGCCCGGCTGCGGAAGAGCAGCAGCAGGCCCATTACTTCAGCCCGATGAACTTGGCGACCGTCAGCAGCTTCTTCTGCGTGAACCCACCGAAGCTGCCCGAAGCCGCGTGATCGGCGACCGCCTCATCCCAAACCGCATCAGCCACGTCGAGCGGATCAGCACCCTCACCGACGATCAACCCGGCGGTGTTGCCCGAGCGGATCGACACCTGATTGACCACGGCCACATCGGAGAGGTTCGTGTTCGCGCCGACCAGGTTGACCGCGTACTGCCCGGTCTCAAACTCGACCTGGTAGCTGTTGATGAACTCGACCACACGGGCCAGGGTCACGCCGCCGACCGTGACTTCTGTGTTGTGACGGTGCGTGTCCGGCTCGACTATCCCCTCGCCGTCCTCCAAGTCCTTCAGCGCCAGCCGCAGGGCATCCACGTCGCACTCGTAGATCTCCGGTGGCCCGGCCTGCACCAGCGTCATCGCCGGATCGGCCTTGGCGACCTGAATGATCCGAGTGTCCCAAGCGACCGTCGGCATCACGCCGCCTGCGCGCGCAGCGCGTCCATCGCCATCTCCAGCGCCTCGTGCCGGTCGCGACTGTTGCCGAACGCCGGATGCTCCTCGTCGTAGATGTCTTGAATGACCTTCAGGGCTTCTTCAATGGTCATGCCGTTGGTCCGGTTCCCTTCTCGGTCAGCAGTATCGCAAGCTGCTGTCGCGTCTGCGCTCGCTCGGCCTGGTCGGCGGCCTCTTGATTCTCCATGTTGCCCACGCGCTGAACGAGGTCGGCAATCTCTTGCCGAAGGGCCTCGACCGTCTCGGCAAGCGCGACGATGTTACGCCCGTTCACCTGACCTCGGAGGACGCCCTCCTCATCCATCAGGCACCAGCAGAACGTCGAGGATCAGCCCGGTTACGCTGTCGATGGTGTCAGTGACCTGGCCCGTCTGGTAGTAGACCAAGCTGGAACCGCCCGACTTGAGCGCAATCGCAACCGTATGCGTCTCCGACGTTGTTTCCCCGTCCGTGTCCCAGGTACTGATCGTCTGAGAGGCCGGTGCGCCTACATCTTCGACGTATGCGAAGCCCACCGCTGGCCTAAAGAACGAGGTGAAAGGAGCGACGGAGTCGGAGAATGCTCCGATTGTGTAGCCGCTCGGCGGAGTGCAAACCGTCCACGCCGCCGCCGAAGAACTCTGGCTCGCCATGATCCCGACCAGCACCGCGTCGTTGGCGCTGGTCGTGGTGATGTCGGCGTTGTCCGGGTCCTGGGTGTCGCTGACGAAGTTGAGGGTCGGCGTGACGCCGTCCTCCGGCGTCGTGGTATCGACCCCGCGCATCTGCAAGATCACTCCTGCAAAGTTGGAGTCACCGCCCGTATTCCCGGTGTGCAGGAATGAGTAGGAGGTCGGCTCTGATCCCGCGTCGGCGATGACCTTCCGCAGGACCGCGATGGTGCTGTCGTTTCCGGTGGCCTGGGCCGCGTATGCGATCTGAGTCCAGCCGGTGGAGGAGACAGCCGTTCCTAAATCCTCACCGATGCCGATCAGCGCATAGAGAACATCGTCGTTTACCAGTGTCAGGCCGTGCGTGATCGCCAGGCCGACCGTATCCGCGTCTGTGCGATCAACCGCCTTGACGCTGTCTACGAAGGTGACCACCTACTCATCGCTCCTCAGGAGGACCGTTCGGCTCAGGCCGGTTGCGCTGTTGATGGTGCCGGTGATCGGCTGGTTCTTGTAGTAGCGCGAACTCGGGCCGTCGGTGATGACCGACGTGCCTGTAATCGAGGATTGATCCGCGCCGCCGCCGGTCACGTCCCTCACGCTCTCGGTCACCGAGCCCTGGTCGAAGTCCCAGGCCGCCGAGCATCCCTGCCACTGCGTCGCGCGCTCCCAGGAGATGTAGTTCTCGACCTGCGCGTCAGACAGGTCGGTTTGCCACTCGGCGGCTGCGGCTATATCCATCTCTGTCCAGGCGATACCTGCGAACTCGCCGAAGCGGACCGTACCGCCTGACGCCGACGCCGGGTCCGGCAAAGTGGCGCTCATGGCCTCGTGCGTCCAGACGCCGCCTTGATAGATATGGGCGCGTGGCGTAACCGTGCCTGCAGCCTTCGATGCCGCGACGATCACCCACTCGTCCTCGTTGACCGAGGTTGTGCTGACGGGAGTGAGCCCAAGCTGCACCTTGAGCGAGGCGTTGATGAGCAGGTAGATCCTCCCCGCGCCGCCCGAACTGTGGTTTAACACCCCGTAGATGAGGGGATCGGCCTTGGTCGAGTCGTTGCGAACCAGCATCGCCATCGTCAGGGCTCCGGTCAGGTCCGTGCCGCCGAGAGAGCAACGTATGGAATCGTCGGTGCCATCGAAGCGTCTCGCGTTGCCCATCAGGAGACCTCCTTGATCAGCCGCACGCGACCCGTGATCGGCTGGTCGGCGTCGTAGGCCCGGCTCGCGGAGATGTCGCCGTTGGCGTCGGTCAGCCCGCTGATGATCGCCAGCGTCGCGGTGATCGTGCCGGTGGCCGGAGAGGTGGCCGTTGTCGGCATGACGTAGGTGTAGTCGTTGACGCCGGTGACGGTGATCTTGAACACGCCGTTGTAGGGGTCCTCGACGGCACCCGCGATGATCACGTTGTCGTCTGTGCTCAGGCCGTGGGCCGTATGCGTGACGGTCGCGGTCGTGCCAGAGCTGGTGATCGTGACCGAGGCGTTGTAGGGCCAGCCACCGGCCGCAGAGGCGACGGCCACGAGCACCCTCGCCTTGAACAGGTCCGAGTTGTCCTCGATGTCGGCGACGTGGACGGAGAGCGTGACCGGGTTGTTGACCAGCACGACCGTCGCTCCCGCGCTCTTGTAGCTGATGTTGCCGGTGCAGCCGATGAGGTTGATGGTCACTGTGGCGGTGGTCCGCAGAATGTGCAGCGTCGAGTCGTTCTGCGCGTCGGTGGCGTTGTAGCCGCTGAAGTCGATCCCTCGCAGGGTCATCGTCGTCGGGCTTGAGGTTCCGAACTCGATGGCGTGGGTGGACGCGGTGCCCTTCGTGATGTTCATGTTGTCGAGTTCACCGTCGGGGTCGCCGGTTTCGTTGTAGATCAGGGCGCTGGTGTCAGCGGTGCCCTCGTAGCCGGTGATCGTCGTGCCGTCCATATCACCGCCGCCCGCGACCAGCGCGCCGCTTGTCGCCGTCGAGTTGCTGACGACGTTGTTCGTGAACGTCACCGCGCCTGCGTCGATCTGCCCGCAGCCGTCGAAGGTGCAGCCGGTGACGTTGTGCCCGGAGGCTCCGGTGCTGGCGAATGTGATCGTGTTGGCAAGGGCGATGAACTGGCAGGCCGTCAGCGTCAGGGTGTCGATGTTGGCGTTCGACATGTCCACCGAGACGTTCGGCCCCGCCGTCGTCAGCGTGCAGGAGGTCAGGATGAACAGGTTGACCGGGGTGGCGTGGCCCTCGACGTTGAAGTAGTACTTGCCGTTGGCGATGTTGCGGTTCTCAAAGACCACGACCTTCCCCGAGTCTTGGAAGTAGCAGGCGGTTGCGTTGCCTGAATCCCCGAAGGTCAGCGGGGCCTGGACGCCGAAGGCGATGCTGGCGAGCGCGCGGAAGACACCGTGGGCGGTCTGATCGGCGGTGCTCCGGTCGGCGACGGCGATCTCGCTGAACGTGCCGCGCGCGCCGGTCGTGCCCGCCGTCAATCTGATCCCGTTGTTGCCGTAGCGGATGATGTCCACCGCGACGTTGTAGCCGCCGCCCAGCGCCTTGCTGTTCGTGTCGAAGCTGCATCCGACCTGGGTGATCGCCGCAAGGTTCAGCCCCGCGAACGACCCAGCGACAACGTAGGTGTTTCCGGCCGTGTTCATCGCTGAGGCCTGAGCCCCGTCGAGAACCAAGCACTGCCATGCGGTCGGGCCGTCGAGGTGGTTGAACACGCGCCTGTTCGCGCCCGCCATATCGAAGCTGATCCGGTCAGTGCCATCGCCGAGTAAAAGACCCTGCGGCGGGGGAGAGGCATCCCAGGCGTCTTGGAGGGCGTTGTTGAACGAGTAGACATAGACCAGCGTCGTGGACAGGTCGATGCTGCCCGTGGGCATCGTGTAGTAGGTCTGCCCGGTCGTCGCCGCCAGCGATCCAGCGACCGCACCCGTGCTCTCGGCGAAGTCCGAGGTCGTTACGCCGAAGCCACCGCCGGTCCAGTCGGTCGTCGAGTCGGCTTGGGTGAGGATCGAACGCCTATCGGTGAGCGTCAGCGTCATGCCTTCACCAGCCTGTCATAAAGCACGGTCACGAGGCACTGGTGCGACCAGATGACTCCCGAGTTCTCGACGGTCGGGATCGTCACCACCGGCTCGTTCGTCCGGTGCGCCACCGTCGGGTTGAAGTGGTTGGAGCCGAAGATGTAGGCGGCGTTCTCGGGGTGGTCGAAGTCGGGAAGCAGGACTCTGTCCTCCACCGGGAAGTTCTGGTCGGCGGGCTCGATAAACACGACCTCGCGGTCGGCCGGGAGCGCTGGCAGCAACTCGCGCATCGACTCGTACTCCCGTAGCTCGACGCGCTGCTCGGGGCATCTGATCCCGCTGACCGGCCACATGCGCCAGTCGGAGACACCGAAGTCGCGGAGCGGCCAGGCCCACAAGGTCGCCTCGCTCAGCGGAACATTCCACGACTGCTCCCAGTGCGCCGCGACGCTGACGCTTTGGCAACCGGGCTCCACGCCCGCTGCTCTACGCGTCCGGTGTTCGGATCGAGGTAGACGAGCCGCCAGCGACGCCGAGCGTACCCGTCGTCTCGAAGGTCTTGATCGGAGTGCCACCACCGTCGCGGACGCGAACGAACACCGTTCGCGGTGAGCCGGAGTAGACGCCCGTGAACGCCTCCGAGGTCGCGGCTGCCAGCTTGTCGATGTAGCTGATGAAGATGTCGGCACCGTTGGAGTAGCTGTTGGCGGCCGTGCCGGTCAGCGTGAACGTCGAGCCGGTCCAGCTTGTGTACGTCTCCTGCGTCCACGTTCCCGAGGGCGATCCGGCCGCCGAGAAGATACGGAGCGTCCCGCTTCCCGGCGTGTCCGCCGGAATCGAGCCGGTGATGACGATTGAGGTCGAGACGCCGACCGTGATCGCACCGTTGAGCGTGTCCTGGGCCGTGTCCAGGCCGCCACCGCCGTCCTCGGGGCCGACCAGAACGTAGTCCTCGCCGCTCACCAGGCCGAACACCGTGAAGGTGACGAAGTTCGGCGGCTGCCGCAGCGTATTGGTCAGATCGAATAGCTGGTCGGAGGCGTCCAGGTCGGTCGGCTCGACGCCGATGCCGTAGGCACCGATGATGTTGGAGCCGGTCGAGTTGCCAATGAAGCACGAGGACACGGTGCGGGCCGTGATCGTCGTATCGACCAGCGCCGTTGGCGGCGTAGCGGTCGGGGTGCCGGATCGACCCGTCAGTTCCTGGTTGTTGACCGGCGCTGAACCATAGGTGAGTTGGATGTGGAAGATGCCCGCGCTCGCGCCCGTGTCATCCAGCGCCAGCAGGGTGCCGATCCCACCGACGTTCGTCTCGCCGGTCACCGTGTCGAGGTCCGCCGTCTGCGTCGAGGTCAAGCCGGTGATCGTGTCGGCCGCCGTGATCGTGCCCGAACCGGACTCCTTGGCGACGATGTAGGTGCCAGATCCCGCCGACTCGTAGCGATAGATCAGCTTGCCGACCGCGCCCGAGGGAGAGAAGCTGACGTACTCGCCGATGCTCAATGCCCCGGACTCGCCGGAGAAGGCCAACTCGACGCCCCACACAAGGCTCTCGTCTGCGGCCTCGATGGCAGAGAAGGACGCGCTCTCGGTGTCGTAGGTGATCGAGTGCGTGATCCCCCGAAATAGCTCGCCGTCCATTCCGTGGATCGTCTTAGGAGTCGCCCGGCGCTGGATCGCCTTTGCGTACTCGTACAGGTCGTTGATCGTCTTGCCACC
>Ga0307380_10008350_pt1 | contig 13282 bp, 23 predicted proteins | sample UN3MG_FD_202239 | JGI IMG/M metagenome (GOLD analysis project Ga0307380, IMG submission 202239) | Soil microbial communities from Risofladan, Vaasa, Finland - UN-3 | ecosystem: Environmental > Terrestrial > Soil > Coastal area > Acid sulfate soil | place: Finland: Risofladan, Vaasa | collected... | reverse complement strand
CTTCTCGGTGAGTGCGGTACGGAGATCAGTTATAGCTTCTGTCAAGTTCAACATAGTCGCCGCTACCTCAAGAGTTTTCACAGGCTGTTCAGTCGTCGTCAGACTTCATACCCTCGAAGTGTCTTTCCATAGCATAGCTCATAACATGCCCGTCATCTCCGAGGGCATTCCACTGCTCCCGCGCCCTGTTACCTGTAGCGACGCCTCGGGCGGCCAGCTTCAGAACGCTGTTTGGAACGCCGTCCAGTTTCAGGACAGCCTCGTGCGCCTCCACGTACTTGCGGATTGCTACCTGGACCTCAAAGGCAGCGTCTCCCACCTTTTCCAGATGCGCCTCGATGATGCGACCTAGCGGAGTCTTTTCCCAAGCGTTCGCCGGATGTGGCCCCTCCAGGAGTTTTCGTAGTTGGGTCATCAGAATGATCCCGAAGGCAACTTCATGCCCAGCAAGTCTGCGGCTTTGAATACGTTGTTGCGAAGCGTCGCGGCGTCCCACGACTTGCCGCGCGACAGCAGCCCCAGAACGCGATTGAGCGCCTGTTCCACATTAGGATCCGCAGGCGTCAGCTTTTCGGCCAGAACATACAGCAACTCACGATAAAGCTGTGCAGCTTGCCGGTCTTCCTTCTTAATCTTCTCGTACAGCGCAATGCTGTCTTTGGTGTCAATGACCTTGTTGAGCATATCGTGCCCCAACGACTCACGTAGCTCTCCGATGGCTTTGTTCAGTTTCGACATGACGCCCTCTAGATCAATCCCATAGCCAGCATCCAGCTCGGACTCTCATCGTCGTCCCAGCCGTCTGGCTCCACCTTGGCACCCAACACCGACTTGGCCACGCCGTCGTCAGACCACTTCTCCAACGTCCTGATGCTCGGAGCCTTGCTGATCCCCGATACGTACTTATCCAAGTTGGCCGTTCGCACCGCCACTGTGTTGCCAGAACTATCCGTGATGCGCGTGAGCTGCGGTTGCTCTGCACCCGACGAGCTTTTCCAGCTCAACGTGACCGTCGCCCCCTTGGCTACCGTCACGCCCTTCTTGCTGGTGATGTCTTTCTTGGTGGTGCGGCTCTTGGATTCTTCAAGCCGCTGACCGTGGCCAGAGCCCTGCACGGACTCTGCCGCGTCGCCTACCTTCGGGCGCTCCAACTCTCCCGTAACTGTACTGGCGTCCCAACCATCCATGTACAGCTTCTTGAACTTCTCGAACTTCGCGGGGCTCATCACGTAGCCCTTCTCACGGTTGGTGTAGCGCCCCTTGAGTCCGTCACCCGCCAAACGTGCCGCACGCGTCTTGAACGTCGTGGTGGACGGGGCACGAACGAGAAACATGCCTTCGGCATACTTCGCTTTGGACACCGTCACGAGTGGCTCTTTGCCGAAGTTGTCTTGCAACTTACCTTCGGCGTCATCCCCGCTGTTAGCTGCGGATTCCTCTTTGGTGTATTCCTTTACAAGCTCCTGATAGCGAACCTGAACCTTGCGGGCCTCTGGGCTCATTGAAGGCGACACGCTGGAGGCGGCGTCCTTCAACTCACCCAACGGCCAGTCCTTGAACTCACGCTGGAGCTTGCGCCAGACGTCTCCCATGTTGCGGGACTCGACGTAGTTATCGTCCGGGTCTGGACGCGACGTGTCTGAGGAGTAAGAGAATGTATCCGCGCTTGCTGCGCGCTTGCGCAGATCGTTGCCGGTCGCAAGCAGCGCATACGAGCGTGCAGTCTCCCTATCAAAGCCTCTGCGTTCGAGCGCCGTCGTGATGTCTTCATAGCCAGGCAGCTTCTTGCCCGTGAGCATCTGCATGGCCTTTTGGAACTTAGGATCTGCGGCTATAGCCGCACGTTCTTTGGGCGAACTGGCCGACAACTTGGACATCTTGGGGAGCACGTCGCTCAGGCGTAACGCCGTCTCGCTCAGGAGGTTATTCAGTTGGGTAGGCATCAGGCTTTACCCATCCGTACTTCTTTGCGAGCGGCGCGCGTGGCAGTCGCCGCAGTAGACTGGCCTAGTTGATCTAACACAGAGGCCAGAGCATCGAATACCATCCCCAACCCTACCTTGACCGTCTTGGGATCTTCGTCGTTGAGGTACTTTTCAAGGTTGTCTACCACAGGACCAAGAACGCGGCGGGTCAGTGTACCCGCCATCTCGAAGTCGGCTTCCACTGGCGCCGCTTCGCTCAACGCAGCGTGTGTCTCGACGACGAGGGCTCGCAAATGGCGCGTGGCCTCGAAATGATCCATCGGTCGGACGTTAGGTAGCGGACTCGGACCCTTCTCCCAACGCCCGCCACGCTTCAAGGTCCACAACGCTTTGGCTTTGGTGAGGTCGTTGACATCCTTGGCGTCAATCACGGCGACCCAGCGATCGGAGCCGCCTTGGAGCAGACGTTCCGCAGCCTTTTTGGCTTCGTCTTCGTTGTCGTAGGGTCCGCCTGTACCGCCCGAACTGTAGACTAGCTCGAAGCGGTTGGCAGCCTGACGGCGATTGTTGCTAGAGTTAGCCACGGGGGCACGGTATCAGATCGGAACCGACTCGTGCAGCAGCTTTCGAGCACTTTCTCGCACCAAGGACCGCACGGTCCTCCAAGATCAACTACGGCAGCTCTGAGGTAGTTGGGTACAACGCCCCTGTCGAGCATAGAGCCTCCAGCGCACCGCTTCAGGAACGCGCGGAGCGACGGCTCGGGCAGGGCGCGAAGACTTAGGCTGGAGCCACACAGCGGGTCGCGTGCGCGGGGGCGTGCGCGTCCGTAGCGTGGGCTTGAAAGCCTCCGGGGGATCAAACTCCCAGGTTTTCGGGTAGTAGGGATCTGGCTGGTTGTCGTGAAGTGAAGTGGCCGTGGAAGTGCCGTAGCTGCTGTAGTAGTTCAACGTGATCGCCACATAAGGCCCGCTCGTGATCCCGGTGACCGTGTAAGCAAGGTTCTGTGTAGCGGTGAGCCCGTACATGCGCTCAGCCTCGCGCCTGGGACACCAGCAGCCGTCGCAGCGCCGTCGTGTGAACAACCTGCTCCTCGGGTGCCGCTGTTTTTTGGAGACGTCTCATCACGGCAGCGTCTAGTTCAGCAGGCTTTGTGGCCAGCGAGGGATCGGCCAGCAAGGCTTGTCGAGCGAGGACCACGATCTGACTCCGCTCCTCCGGTTTCAGATTGAACTCGTTGCTCAGCTTCATCGTGTTCGCAGGCGGCTTATCCAGCGCGCTCAGGAACACCTTCTCGAACTCGGGGGAATCGGCGTTGGCCAGCAGCACTTCTCGGAGTTTGCGTTGCTCGTCCTTGGTGAGCCCACGCTTGGGATTCAGAAAGCCCACCATCGGGGAGAACGCCCAACCCAGGTCCAGCAAGTCCAGCAACAGCTCGATCTCCACATCCTTCAGGCTACGGCTAAGCATGGTAGCGAAATCAGGCGTGTCCGACAGCATCGTCTTGAGCACGTCTCCCAGTCCCAGGTCGTGCATCAACGTGACGCTCTTGCGCGGGGCTGGCCCCTTGAGGATATCGTTCACCAAGATCACGCCCACCGCGTTCCACGGCATCTGACGGAGCTTGTCAGCGTTCTTCCGAATGCTGGTCTGCACCGAATCGTCGATACGGAACCCGTACTTGGCCACGAACTTGATCGCGCGAAGCATGCGTGTCGGGTCGTCGGAGAACGTCTGGTCGGGGTCCAACGGCGTGCGCAGAAGCCGCTGCTCCAGGTCTTTCTTACCCAGGCCCGTGAGGTCGATAACCTCGGCTTTACCCGGCCCTGATTCCAGGTCCAACAACCGCCACATCAACGTGTTGAACGTGAACTCGCGCCGAGAAAGATCAACCTCGATAGAGGCTGATGATACATCGGAGGGTTTGTAGCCTTTGCCTGCTTCGCCGCCGTAGCTCTCCTTGCGCGCGGTAGCGATGTCGATGGTCTGACCCTGCATGTCAACGCCGTTCAGCTCCCACTGACCCTTCACGGTCAGGATAGCGACGCCGTACTGATTGACCGTGATCACCGTCTGCGCTGGGATGCTCCGGGCAAGCCGGTTCGCCAACCACTCGGCGTTCTTGCCCTTCAACGCCAACGCGTCGATGACGACGTCGATGTCCTTGGGAGGTAGGCCCATGACGAAGTTGCGCACAGCGCCGCCCACCACGTAAACGTGCTGCGCTACCCCAAGGCGCTTCGTCTCCTTGGACAGAAACCGCATGAGCACGTCAGCCTCATCGGTGCCCTCTGTCAGTGACGGCAGTAATCTCCGAAGCGCGGTTCTCGCGATTTCTTCCGTAGGAACGCACAACGGCTCGTTCGTCACGCGCTGCACAAGGTTCATTTTCACGGATACCCCCTTGGAACTGAAGAAGTCGCTGAAAATGCCTACGTGCTCAGGACGATCTTCCCACATCTCGACCTCGACGATCTCAGGTGTCAACAACGACTCGAACACCCTGATCTTCTTACCCTCGGTCGAACCACCACCGGGCATCAAACGCACGGTATCAAAACGTAGACCAGCGTATCCCAGCAGCTCCTCGACGCGATCTTGAAATCGGGCAGCCAAGCGACCCGTGACGAGCGCGGTGAGTGCGTTTCTGTCCGCGATGGACTTCTTGGCGGCGGAGACTACGGACGCGCTCCACCAATCCGCGCCGGGGCGCTCGGGCACGCACGGGGGCGCGAGCGATTTGGGATCACTCCACCACCCCCTGACCCAGCCTTCCGGCTTCTCAGGACTGCGGAACAGCGTCCCGTCGAAGTCGAAAATGTGCAGACGTGTAGGCATGGATCACTTGCCATACTCGACTTGGATCGTCCCAGTCAGTACAGGCCCGCGCACTGTACCGTAGCCGTTGGCCAATAGCTCCTTGGAGTACGCAGGCGACACGCCTTCCGCTGTGGCCACAGTCACGTGAGGGGTCGCTCCGGTCAGAACCTTCAGGCCGTCCACGACCACAGCCTGAGCCTTGGAATCGAAGGCGTATCCGATCACTCGCACGGAGGCGGGCTCTCCTATAGGCAGGCTCGCTAGTTCCTCGGGCGTAGGCTTGAACTGAATCGTGACGTGGTGCGCGTACACCTTGGGAAAGACTGGCCCGTCGTCGCGCACCCATCGGATCAAAGCAGCGTGGCTGCGCTCATCCAAGAACAACCCGACGTAGAGCGCCTTTGGAGTTTTCCCCTCGCGCAAAAGGCTCAGAGCGGTGGGCATACACTACCTAGCGAGCCTTCTTGAGCATTACCTGGAGGGTGCTTTTGGTGTCAGTGGTCCACTTCTCGAACGCCTCCGCCCACTCCTGCAAACGCGGAACCTCGTAGGCGATGTGATCTTTTCGGTCCAGTTTCGTGGAGAACTTGAAGTGGATCTTTTCGATGGCGTACTCAGTTCTGGCCTTGGCCGGGGCAACAAGCGGGCTGAGAGCGCGTTCGATGTCCCGATGCAGCGTCTCGTAGGCGGCGCCTTTCGGGTAGTCCACGCCTTCGGCGTCATACGCTATCTCCGACAGTTCTTTCTCCAAGGAACGGATCTCACGCCAGTACGCTACAAAGCGGTCCTGCCACACGAGCTGCATGGTGGCCTTGTCCTTGAGATCCGCCGACTCCTTCAGCGCCTCCTTCAAGACACCCGGAAAACGGTCGATCCACGCCCCAAGCTGCGTGTGAATCTCGACCGCGCGCTCCAGAAACGCCTTCAAGTTTCTGACCCCGCTCACAGACGCGCGAGCGCGATTCTGCGGAGCTTCGGTCAACAGTTTCTTGAGGGATGTAGGCATGGGGATAACGCTATCGTCTACGGTTGAGACGGGGTTCCATTACTTTCCACTCGTAGTCACTGGTTTTGTCGTGTTGCCACTCACCCGTTTCCGGGTTCAGTGCAGGAGTGGGATCTAACGCTATTTCCACATCAACTTCCTGCTTAGCAAACTCCCCATCACCCCAACACGCTTCACAGGACTCGTAGCGTGGATGTTCGCCATCACGTCCGTAATAAGGTTTGCCACCCAAAACAGAGCCTCGCCCGTCACATACGCCACACTCCGACGCTTTAGTAGAAAAGATGATGCTGCCCGTCACCTCGGCTTCGAGCCCTTCGCGGTCGATGGTCACATTGAGGTAGACGGCACTCTCCACAGAGTCGTCTATGTAGGGCTTCGGAAAAATATCCTCGTACTCAATATCGAAGTTTGCAAGGAGGACAGAGGGCAGTACAAGGATCAGCTCTTTAGTAGCCACCTCCCCCGCTGCATCACGATCCGCAATTTCGGCGTTGTAAAGACTAACGCTAAAAATCGGCTTGGCTTCGTTGCGAACAAACCCGTCCGGTTTGGTATCACCGGCTTGCTCGATCTCCCAAGCGCCATCAGTGTCTGCGGCAGCTTCAAGTAAGGTTTTCAGTGCTGTGGTCATGCGATCAAACTCCTAGTGCCATAATTTCCTCACACCTCGATGGCGATGCCCGTCTCCACGCCGCCTGGACCCCAAGGTCTTGAGTGCTGTTGTCATTCCCAGCCTGTACGCGGTCCAAACCTAGCGTCGTAGCTTAGGTAGTCTTCGGGATCGATAGCTTTACCACTGATATTCTCCCACTGCTTGCGATCTGCGGGGTCTAATGCCCCGTGAGCAGTCTGACTATGTGCCCGCATGTACAGATAGCGGTATTTTGCGGTAGCCGCGTCTACTACAGACTGACTCAAGCGTTTCTTGAGCATGTCGATAGACATGCCAGAAGCAGGCCACTCATCAGGGTTGTCCTTGTACTCGTGCGTGTCAGCCCACTCTTTATCCGCCTTCGCCTCTTTAACAGCCCACGCCCACACTTTCTTGTTCTTCGATCCACCATCCGGGTTAGCACCCTTCGATTTGCCTTCGGCCATCTTCTTAGGCTGGAGCAGAATGAACCCTCTGCCCGACACCATGTACGTCTTGGAGATCATGTCGTTGATAGAGACAATGTCTCCCACAGACATGCTCGTGTGAGTCAGCCCGAGTCCTCGAATCATGCTGCTCGCTTGGCCATCGGGTGACCAATGCTCGCCCTGCATCAGACCGAAGATGTCTTCGCGGTCTTTGGAGTTGATATAACCGACGAGGGTGTGCGTATCGCGCAGCCGGGTAACATCCACCTTTTTGGGGTCGGGATCAGAGGACCACTTCTTGGCGTACCAGATAGACGTGCCGCCTGACCCGTACCGCTTGTCGATCCAAGCAGCATCGAGGAGAGTCTTGTACTGATCATCCTCATCGTGTTGCTCCCCCAGCAACGCTTCTGAAACCTCGGAGATCAGTGTTCGTAGTGCTGTGGTCATCACAAATTCTCCCAGAACCGATAGAAGCCCGCCGCCTGCGGATAGGCAGCCCAGTCGGGTTCATCCGAGCCAGACCTCAGTGCGTCGTATATGCCCTTGCACACGTAGTTCAGTTCGTTGCTTTTGGACTTGGACAAACCCTTGGTGCCCATAGCACGCAACAGTTCGTCGATGTACTTCAACGCCTCCGTTGCTTCGTGGGGGCCTCGTAGTTCAAGAGCGGCTTCCGTGATCAAGGTTTTGAGTGCAGTGGTCATATCGGGATTCCTTATGCCAGAGCGTCGCGAATGAAGTCGTCCGCAAACGCGCGGGCCTTGTCGTCCAAATCGTCGAGCTTGATCTTCTTGCCCAAGCTACGGAACTTTTCCTTCTTGTGCGCCGCGAACTGGGCCTGCGTGATGTCCCCGTGTTGCCCGAAGCCCTGCGGACTTGAGGGGTTCTCGTCAAACCCCACGTACTGATGCACGTAGCGAGACGGGTCATCGCCTTCGTACCCGGTGGGCTGCGAATCAAACAGCGAGTACCGGTCGGTAGTCTTGCCCCCGTTGTCGAGCAGAATGAACCGCTCCGATGGCTTCACTGCCTTCTTGGCTTCGGAGATTAGAGTTTTCAGTGCTGTGGTCATACGATCACCTTCTAATGTCGGCATGCAACTGGGTGACTAGCCGCGATAGCATTCCTGTTTGCTCTATATCGTTGAAGTCGTCTTCAACATTATCGAGCTTATCGTGCAGCTTCTTAAACTCTCGGATCGACCACCGGTACTCCTTGATCACAGCCAAGAAATTATCGGCTACGTCGTCGCCCCACGACGCCCGTACAAAGGGGGCATCTGCTTCTACGCCTTGGAGAAACTTGTAGGCGTACTCGCGGTCGGCGCGGCCCTGGGGGGTGCGCGAGCTTGGGGTGTTAAGCGTTCTGATGATGTTGAACACCTTCAGCAAGTTATTCTGAAGGGGCGGGTCGAAGGGCTTGCCCTCAGTTACCAGTTTTTTGAGTGCTGTGGTCATGTGATCTAACTCCTGGGGTGTGCGCGGACTCTCAGTTCTTCTTTTTCTTGACCGCGACGATGGGCTGAAAGTCTTCAGGTACAGGATGCGACAAGATCATCTCAGCAGCCTTCAGCGCCGGACCAGCGTGATCTGCTCGTACCGTGGTGGTCACCCACGAACCGTCCGGGTACTTCTGAGTCACCACCCAGTCGTTTGGATTGGCCCCGTCGTATTCAGAGCGTGCCACCGTGCGACCCTCAGGCGCGGGCGCGATAGACCGCAGGTACCGTAGCTCCCGAGACAGCTCCTTGTCCTCCTGCGAGGGGTAGTACCGCTTGCCCACCCACGAGGCTTGCTCACGGATGCTATCCACGGCCCACCGGGGCATAAGCACCGTACTGCCGCCAGCACCGCAGTTGTAGCAGTGGCCGTTGAGCACCCCCTCGCCCCAGGAACCGCCCTGCGAACAAGCGAAGCAGCGCGAGCAGAAATCCACGACCTGCTCATGCGCCTGGGGGGCCGAAGGAGTTTGCGGAGAAAGGGACTTGGGCATGGGAAGGTTCTCCAGTAGCGCCCAGCACGGTAGCAGAGATCGTGGCTTTTTAGGAAGCCTTGTCGATCTCCACCAGCACTACACCACTAAAGCCGTACAGCGGATCAAGCGCCTACTTGGGTGCCGTCCATACGCCGGTCTATTGTTTGGATCAGCCAGCTAAGCCGGTTTTCGCTCCGATCTCGCCTACCCAGCTCGTAACCACGGGGCATGTCCCACTGGTCCACAGTGTACTCGCCGCCGACACCGGAGAGTCTGTCATGCGTGATGCGGAACCCACGATACCACCACTCCGGGGCAGTTCGGCGTCGCTTCTTGGTTTCAGGCGGATCTTCAAACACAACCCGGACTGCTCCTCCTGCCATCCGGTACGTCGCGGTGAAGTAGGCGTCGTCAGGATCTTTAGCCTTGTCGAGCACAGCCTGGGGCAAGTGCTTCGAGAACTTGCCCAGCTTGGGAGCAGCTCTCTCGGCACCAGCCTCATCAGCCTCGCTTAGCAACGCTTGAAGTGCGGTTCCCATAGACGGCGACCGTAACAGAATTCAGGGCTCAGTAGTTCCCCGGCGCGTACCTCTCGAAGAACGCCAGCACGATCCTAGCTTCAGCAGGCTTTAGTTCCCGGCGCAGGTCCGAGACGGCTTGGACCTCGGGAGGTAGCGGGCCAGCCCAGCCTCGCGTTCCGCCCTCTACTTCGATGTCCATCACGTAGGTGTTGGCGCGTTTCAGATCACGCAGCTCCTCGGGCGTCAACGGACTGCTGCTAAGCCGAGTCTTGAGCGCCGTAGGCATGCGCACTGAGTAGCACAACCACCCGCGCCACAGAAGACCCCGCCACGTTCCAAGATCACAGTGATCTTACACCAAGTCGGCTCTGTACCAGGGAGTTTGCCGCCTGAGATCACCCCTGGAGCCTGTTTGGCGTGTAGCAGGTAGAAACCTTGTAAATGTGCATTGTCAAGCAAAAAATGCCTAGGAAGTTTGCAAGGGGCACACAAGGCAGGGGGAGATTCAGATCGGTTCTGAAAAGGAGTAGTTCAATCTCCTATGGGGGAGATTGCTTGATGCTTGTGCATTGGTTGGCTCCTCTATGCTTTGTTGGTTCCGCCTCGGGTAAGATCACGTGATCATAAGCGTGGTCCGCCTTTGGTGATCTCAGACATTACGGTCCTTGGTACGAAGACAGTGATCGGCTCTTGACAATGGTTATTTACATGGTAGTGTAGAGACATGAACAAGCCTTCCACCCCTACGTTCGACTCTGGCAACGCGATCCCTGTCCCTGCTGCGGCCTGCCCCCGCTGCGGCGGTTGGACCTCCTACGGCGGGATGTCCCAGTTCTATCAGTCCAAGGTGCTGGTACATGGGCGCCTTGGTTGCCCTGGCCCACACTGCGCCCCGGTCGCCCGGTGATCACGCACGTAGCCCTCAAGCTGGCAGACGGCGAGGTGTTCGCCCTGCCTAGCCCTGCCCGGCATGGCAACCTGTTCCGCGAGTACAACGACGACCCTGAAGTGATCGCCTTCGCCGCCGAGCGCGGCCTGGTGAGCTTCGAGGGGCAGGGGCTCGTGAAGGGGATGAGGCTCAATGCCCGGCAAGGCTTCCTCGTGGACGGGACGACCTACGTGGACCGCATCGCAGGCGCTGCCCACGCGCTAGGCTGCGGCCAGATCCTCAAGCTGAGCTGGCCTCCAAACCTGTTCAGCGAAGACGTGTGGTGACCCGCCCCCACTGCCCTTCTGCGGGTGCCTCGCACGCAAACTCCCTAAAAGGACCGTGCGGTCCACACCCCCTTCTCTTGACAACAGCGCACAGCCTACTAACATGGCGCTGTTACTGCACTCTCGCAGTACGTAAAGGACGCTAGGATTTCGCTATGAAAAAGACCGCTGCTCTTGCCTTGATCCCTCCCAATAAGCGCACCCCGAGGAAGGCGGACTTCGTTCGGGCGCAGAGCTTGAAGCTCTCGGCTGCCGAAGTGGTCGCTCTAGCGGCTAAGCAGGGCATCGAGATCACGGACAAGTACGTCTACAACGTGCGCTCCAAGGCCAAGAAGGACTGGGCCAAGGGCAAGGCCAAGAAGGTCGCTGCTCCCGTCAAGAAGATGGGTCGCCCCAAGGGCTCCAAGAACAAGGCCAAGGCCAAGGCCAAGCCTGAGAAGGCACCGGCTCGCGTGTTCTACACCGACCACCGAGCGCAGTTCCTGACGCTGGTTCTCGACATGGGGTTCAAGAACGCGCTGGAGATCATAGCAGACGCCCGCGACCGCATCCTGAAGCCGTGACCGCGCGGCGCACGGCCAAGTGGCGAGTGCTTCGTAACCGCCTGGTCTTGATCCAAAGACACGTCGTAGGGCGCGGCCCCCGCCCGCCCGACGACGAGTCCGATCTCGACCGCTGGGGGAGATTGTGGACCCAGGCGCAAAAGCTGGCGGCTGTCCAGAAGCGCAACGACCTGGCAATCGTGTTCGCCCAACTGGTCGAAGCAGAACTTTTGGAAAAGTTAGCCAAGAGCCTTGACAACTGAAACGTACCTGCTAGTGTAGAGACATGGACAACGTAACTACTGCTTCCGAAACCTCCACGTCACCCGACCTTAGCTGGCGCCACGGCGGCCCGCACGATCGCGGCAGCGCCGATGCGTACTACGGTCGCTCCAAGAACCCGCACAAGTACGCGGACGGTACCTACACCAGCACCGAGATCGTCCTCACGGACGCGGCTGAGATCGCGGCCTACAACGAGGGCTACGACACCCAGACCGACCGCAAGGAATGGGGTTGAGCCTTGGCAGAGACGCCTAAGCCCAAGGCCGAGCAGATAGCGGAGCTACTGACTCGTGCCGGGGCAGACATACGGCGCCTGCGCTCGCAGGGCTGGACGCAACAGGACTTCGCTCGTGCTCTCAAGGAATTGTTGGAAGGTAAGACCAAGCCATGACTCTCACGCGCACAGAAGCCAACTGCCCCGACTGCGCTGTGCTTCCTGGCCAGCCTCACATGGAAGGCTGCGACGTAGAACGCTGCACCGTGTGTCGCGGACAGCGCCTCTCCTGCGACTGCGAAGGGCATGTGCCTGAGAAGGCCATGTGGACCGGCCTGTGGCCCGGCTTGGCTGAGTGCCGTGCTCTGGGCTGGTTCTGCCGTGTGCCGCCAGGAGAGAGGCAGAGCCTCCCTTGCGCGCCCGACGAGCCTGGTGCGTATGAAGACCTGAACCGCTACATGGTGTTCGCTATGACGGGCAAAGACCCGGCGTTGAAGGAAGGCGGCGGGGTATGAGTGAGGCTGTCAAAACGCCGAAGCGGCGGTTCATTCCGCAAGATCGAATCCGGCGCATACGGCGTGAGGAAGACGTGGCCAGGCTGAGTAAGGAGATACGAAATGCTTAGGTTATCGGTAGATTTTACGAGTCTGGACGACGATGAACAGGTAGTGCTCAAGGGCACGCAGAACTTTGAGAACTTGAGCATAGACGACCAGCAGGTGATGGACGCGATCCAAGTCGTCGTAGACAAATACGAAGACGATGGCCTGACCATCGACCAAGGCGCTGACATTGAAAACGACACCTATGAACTGAACTTGCCTGACGGTTTCGACGCCGACGAAATGGAGGCGGGCATGTTGAAAGCCACCTCTTTGCTGAACGACGTTGAAGCCGCGTTACGTTCGTTAGGCACCGGGGCCAATATCTAACCTCACGATACGCGCCGTGCGGAGTGCCTATGGCTAAGAAGATCAAGACTGTCTACACAAAAGGCCGTGAGCTTACAGAGTCTGAAGTCGAGGCTCTGAAGAAGGGTGACTGGGTTTGGGTCTTTTGGAGCAAAGACAACAACCCAGAGTGGATTACGTTCAACGAAGCGTCGAAGGTCACAGATACGCGGCTCACCTACGCTGACGTTGGTCGCGAGTTCTGTGCGGGGTACAACTGGTGGCCCTGTAAAGGGGATACGGGACGTGGGCAAGCCTACTACTACCAAGCTATCTTGTGAGCATGACCTTCGTGACAGAGCCAGACTTCGCGATCTTTAGACGCAACGTGGACGACGAGTACGAAGTGCTGGTCGTGCCTATGACGTTTGGCAAAGCCCGCCTGTGCTACGGCCTGCAAGGCGATTTCGGCTACGAACGCGCCTTCTGCTACGAACGCCCGGAGCGTGCCATTGAAGCGGCCAAGGTGTGGGATGGTACGGGCGATCCCCTGGTGGGCTGGCACCGCGAGCCTACGACCGGACGACGCAGACCGGGCGGAGATCCTGCCAAAGAAGAAAGGCATTGGTGAGCCTTGATCGGACGCCTGGACACCGAGCGTCGAGGTGAGTGCTCTGTCTGCAAAGGCAAGCGCAGAGATCCGCGCAACCGCAAACTCCAATGCCTCGGCTGCTTAGGTACGGGCCTGAACTTGGTGTGCAAGACGTGCGGCTACGATATGCCGTGTCCTGGGACGAGCGACAC
>Ga0307380_10008349_pt1 | contig 13285 bp, 9 predicted proteins | sample UN3MG_FD_202239 | JGI IMG/M metagenome (GOLD analysis project Ga0307380, IMG submission 202239) | Soil microbial communities from Risofladan, Vaasa, Finland - UN-3 | ecosystem: Environmental > Terrestrial > Soil > Coastal area > Acid sulfate soil | place: Finland: Risofladan, Vaasa | collected... | reverse complement strand
TATCATAATCTTTTTTATCTTTAAAATTCCAAACTTTCATCTCATTTACGGCAAAACCACCGATTTCTACAGTACCTTTTTCCCCTAATATGCTAATCGAACCTTCCAAATCTACAGGATTGGTGCAAGTAGTAGCTTCAAAAGTGCCTAATGCTCCACTTGTAAACCTGAATAATGCAACTCCTGTATCTTCCACTTCAATTTTATGTAAAAAAGTATCCGATTTAGCAAATACTGATTCCACATCTCCCATCATCCATTCTAATAAGTCAAGATGATGAGATGCCTGATTAGTAAAAACTCCTCCATCGTATTTCCAGGTTCCTCTCCAATAATCCTGGTCATAATATGCCTGATCTCTGTGCCATCTGACTCTAACAGTCCCCAGTATTAGTTTTCCAAATCTTCCCTCTTCTAATGCTCTCCTTAATAATTGTACCGGAGCATTAAATCTATTCTGTTTAACTACAAACAGTTTTATCCCGGCTTCATCACCAATTTTAATCATTTCATCTGCATCAGATAAAGTTAAAGCCATGGGTTTTTCTATAACAATATGTTTTTTATAGTGTATTATATCTTTAAAAACCTCAGCATGTTTTCCGCTTTCTACCAAAATATTCACTATATCGATATCTTCACGCTTTAACATTTTGTGATAATCGGTATACCAGGGAATATTATTCTCTTCTCCTTTTTTCTTTACCCTTTCTTCTTTTAAATCACAAACTGCTGTTAATTCAGCATTTTCTATTTTACTGATAGCATTGATATGCTTGTAAGATATACGCCCGCAACCGACCAAAGCAAATTTATATTTTTTCATACATCTAATCCTCCTATTATTATAATAATTTAAAGGATATTTTTATATTATTATTAAATAAAAAATTCTGGTTACAAATATTTATACATTTTTAACAATTTTTTATTTTCTTCTTCCCAATGATATTCCTTTTCAACCAATTGCCTGCCTTTTTCTCTCAACCTCTTCGCGTGATCTGAATTATTCAATAGAAATAAAATTTTCAGCGCAATATCTTTAGAATCGTAAGGGTTAGCAAATAATGCGTATCCTTTAAATATTTTTTGCCAATAAGAAAAATTAGACATCACGATAGATAAGGAACAAGCCATGTATTCAAAAGATTTTATCGGTAATCCGACAGAATAATTCTTTGTTGGATAAAGCATTGACAATCCAATATCTGAAATCTTCATATAACCATAGACTTCTTCAAGTTTTTTAAAGCCCAAATATTTCGTATATTTCCAACCCTTTAAGTTTTCGCATTCTTTTTTATATTTTTCGCTCTCCCATTTCCCCAAAAGTAAAAGCTCAGCCCTATCGCCTATAGACTCCATTGCCTGAATCATTTCCTTTATCCCTCTAATTTTGCTAAGTCCTCCGGCATAAATAATTAATGGTTTGTTTTTTTTATAATCTGCCGGCATAGCATTATTTATTAATTCCAAGATGGGAAAATTTCTCAAAATTATTGTTTTAGTTTTAGGAAATTTTTTTGCAATTTCAGGAGTAGCGGCCACAATTCTATTAAATAAAAAAGCTCCGGTTTGTTCAATTAAATTCACTAAAAAAGAGAAAAATTTTCTAACAAATATGCTTCCTATCCAATCTTTATCCAAAATTTGTTTTGGAACGTCTTCGTGAACATCGTATATAACCTTTTTACCAAAAAGCTTTAATATAATCCCCACAATAATTAATTCGGGATCATGGAAATGGTAAACATCCGCACCCTGTCGTAATGCTAAATATAAAGTTTTCCAAGAAAAAAAAAGAATACGTCTAAAACGACTTTTCGTCTTCTGAATTGCAATAATCCTAACACCATCTATAATTTCATTCTGATTATGCTGAACAATTAAAATAACATCATAACCAGCTTGTAGTAATGTTTTAGCCTCTTTATGAAAGATTCGAGTATCAAAAACAGAATGAACTGTTGTTAATATACAGACTTTATTTTTCACTATTTAATGCCTCTTTATAAATTTTAATCGTCTTCTCAGCATTTTTTTTCCAGGTGTATCTCTTGGCATATTCACTTATGAATTTCCTATTCCAGTCCTTAGATATAGCCTTTATAATCCCTTTTGCAAGCTCCTCGGGATTTTTAGGTTCCACAAGAATTCCTATGTCTTTATTGATAATTTCTGGAATACCGCCAACTTCAGTCGCAATAATCGGTAATCCACACCCCATTGCTTCTACTAACGTTGCGGGTAACCCTTCGCTCCAACTAGGTAAAATAACAAAATCAGCATTTTCCATATATTTGGAAATCTTTTCATGAGGTACCTGTCCAACTACTTTAACATCATTATTAATATTAAAAGCAGTCAAACGTTTTTTGAATTCCATCATATCCGTTCCTTGCCCCACAATTACCCAAGATATTCTTTTGTATATATTTTGATCTAATTTACGGATAATCTCAATTGCATTTAATAAATCAAAAATACCTTTAGCTCTAATAATATGACCGATAAAAAGAATGATAAATCGATTATTTTTTTTCCTTTTATTAAAATCTGTGAGTTTGAAATTAAAAATCCTATGATTGTACCCACTGGGAATAACTTTTATTTTTTCCTCTGGAGCATTAAATTCATTACAACATTTGTTTTTTAAATGAGAGCTAACGGTTATGATTTTTGAAGCTTTTTTCAAGACATTTAAAGAATAAAAAAAAATTCGCTTATTTCGATAAGGATAAATAAGAAGATCAGAGCCATGAACAGTAACAATTAGTGGAACACCTATTCTCTTTTTTAATAATGTTCCCGCCAAGCCATCCGGTAGAAGAGTATGAGCATGTATTAAGTCAAATGGAAAATGCTTATAAATTTTTCGTAAAATACTTTTAATATTCCAATACATAAAATATCCGGAGTATTCAAAAAGATAAGATTTTGGAAAAGCAAGATACTTTGGATAATTTATTAAAATTCCCTCTCTCTCTTCATAAATAGGTATTCTAGAATAAGCTTTCCATTTTTCTTTCAATTTATTTATCGGAAATGGTGCCCAAGGAACTGGTGAAATAACTTTCACTTCGCATCCCTGTTCTCTTAACTCTTTAGCTTGCTGGTGCACAAATATTCCACTAACTTCATTAAACCTTGAGGGATACATATGAGAAAGTATGAGAATTTTCATACCGGAATCTCCCTTATAATTAGGAAATAATTTAAATAATATGAAAAACTAATAATAATTATTTAGATTTAAAAATATAGATATCTAAGTTTGATCAATACATGCAAATCCTGCCTAGAAAATATACCTTCATTAGATTATTTATTAAGCTTTTCTGAAAATATAATAACTTTTTCCGTCAAAAATACTAAACTATCTTATTCGGCTCTCTTTACTGCTACAATATTGCCTTATCGAAGACCTGGGCTAAAGTATTTGTAAGGTATTTCCTTTCGTAACACTTTCCAATATTGTCAGTTCTTGACACTAAAAACTTAGTTTTATAAAATTCCATTATGGTGTCAGCAATAATTTGAGGGTCTTTATTTTGAATCAATTTCACCCATGATATTCCACCTAAGATTTTTGTTAACTCCTCATCCTCATAGGCTAAAATTAATATGGGCCGTTGACACCCGATATAGTCAAACATTTTCACCGGTAATCCCATTTTTCTATCACTTCCGATTACAAGCAATAAGTCAGCTCCTTTTGCATAATTCAAAGCTTCTTTATGAACTTTGGGACCCACAAATTTTATTGTATTTTCTATTCCTATTTTCTTAACAAGTTCAATTACTTCCTGTTCTATTGCACCTACATGAATTAATTGAATATCTGTTTCCATATTCCTTAATATCTTGATTGCCTGAAAAATTGGTTCGGGATTATGAAAAGCTTCGGTACGTCTAAATTTGCCTGTGTAAGCAATGGTAAATTTCTTATACTTCTTTGCCTTTAGATTTATAAAGTCTTCAGGGTCATAGCCGTTAGTAATAACTAAAAATTTTTTTTTATGTTGAGGATAAACAGATAAATATTCCTTAAGCATTGTTTTGGTTACACATATAACTTTGGTTGCGAATCGAAACACAATAGGTTCCAATATACTTGTTAATACTCGACTAATACGTGATTTCAATCCTCGCGAAGGTTGATACACTCTTGCTGTTCTCCAAGGGTCTCGTAAGTCTACCACATAAGGTAATCGAAAAAAAAGTTTAACTATTGGACCAACAATCAGTGGAAAAAAGGGGCCTCCTACGATATAAATCAAATTAGGTCGTTCTTTTCGAATTATTTTAAAAATATTCCTCAATAAAAAAGGTAACCACCTAATGCCTTCATCGTTAATAAAACTTGAACGCCATATATTAGTTCGATAAATATGAACATCATCGGGTACATCTTTGTTCAGGTCGGTATCCAACCATACTGCCGTAGGATAACACTCTTTAAGTACAGTCAAGACAACAGGTTGCCATCCGAATTCTTTCAAATATTTAACAAATTTAGCAATTCGTAATGTTCCCACACTGCCTGCGGGTGGAAAATATTGAGCTATCATTAATACCTTTTTATTCACTTCTATGCCATTACCTTTCCTGTCCACATATATTCCCTAATTATTTAATACTACTTAACTGTGTTTTTCTCATACAAGACACGATTGTAAATCTTATCCAATTTTAAACCTACTGTCTCATAACTAAATCTATCTTTAGCGTATTGAGAAATCTTATCTGATGAGTACTCTCGATAATGATCCAACATATAATCAATCCCTTCTGATAATGCATTAATATTTTTTGATGGAATTAAAATTCCATTTTCTTTATTTAATATTTCGGGTATTCCTCCTACATTGCTGGCAATTACCGGTAAACCGGAAGCCATTGCTTCAATTAAAACACAAGGTAAATTTTCCCATAAACTTGGTAAGACAAAAAAATCACTATTCCTCATAAATTCTGCAATTTCTGATTTTGATCTTAATCCGTAAAACTTTACTTCTTTCTCGAGGTCTAATTCCATTGTCAATTTTTCATATTCTTCTCTATTAGGTCCATCACCAACTATTTCTAAGCTAAAGTCCTGGCGTTTTTGTTTAAGCTGCGCCAAACTTTGGAGTAAATAAGGTATCCCCTTTACAGGCAAAAGCAAAGCAACAAGTAATATTTTTTTTATCTTATTAATACCTTTTTTCAAAGAAGGATAGAATGTATGAATATCTACTACATTATAAATAACTTCGAATCTATTGTTGATGCCATATGATTTTATCGAACTTTCTAAATTTTTACTTACTGGAAGCACTATTTTTACTCTATTCAATGCAAAACGAGCTTTAATTAAATCTAATTTCCCTAACATACGTCTGGGAAAACCACTCCAATGCTCGGTTATAACTACTGGTATTTTGTAAATCTTTCCTAAAATAACTGCCGGAACTCCGGCCAAGAAAACATGAGCGTGGATTATATCGGGTTTCCATCCTTTATGCCTTAATTCATGGAAAACCCTCAAAATAGACCAGAGATGAATAAAGTAAGTAGTCTTAGCAATTGGTGATTTCCGATAACAAAGACGCAAAGTACGGATTCCGTCTTCCATATTATCTTCAACTTTATATAATTTATTTATTGAATGGTTAATTCCCTCACTATAAAACACTGTTACGTCATTATATAATGAAACAGCTTTGGCATGTTCTTTAACAAAAATACCTGATATTTCATTATTCTTTGAAGGATACCACCCAGCAATAAACAAAATTTTTAGACGTTTCTCATGCAATATCATAATGCCTCTAATTATTTATATTATGTTCATCAAAAATACAATCTACTTTTTTAGAGTACTCATATATTGAATCAATTTTTTTAATCAATATACTCCAATTATATTCTTTTATTATTCTTTCCCGTGCACTTTCTCCCTTATGGTTGGTAGATATTGCTCGTCTTGTTTTATTCAATAAATCATCAAAGGAGTCTTGATTATATAAAAATCCATTTTCATCATTACATACCACTTCTTTACACCCACTATGATTCGGGACAACCACAGGTTTGCCCATGGCCATTGCTTCAAGCAGAACAGTCGGAATCCCTTCACGCTTACTTGTCATAACAAAGGCTTTACATGCAGATATTGCATCCATCGTATCTTCATGCTTAATTTCGTTTAACAAAATTAAATTTTCCGGAATAAGTACTTTATATTCTTTATCAAGATGAAATGCATCAAGATTTCTACCAATCATAACAAATTTGATTTTCGGTATTTTTTTTGCCAATTCAACAAACAGTTTTGAATTTTTAACAGACTGCAGAGTGTCAATATGTAATATAAAATCATTATTAGATGGAACTTCTGCGATCTTATTAGACAAGATATTTTTGATTCCCAATATATGTTAGTTCACGCCCCCAAATTCATCAAACACTGGACCAATCACGATCTTCATTTTATTCTCCCTTGACTTTGAAAGGGTTTGTAATTTTATGCATCTATCCCCAATTCCCAAAACAGAAACAGCACTCTTTATGGGAATAAGTTTTATTATGGGCATACTCTCTGAGCTTACGCATCTTCAAAGAATTGTATGGATCTTTGCTCGTAAATATATTCCCAAAAGAAGCATCGGGAGGTATCTGTCGCTGACAACCACCAATATTTCCATCACCATCTAAATTTATTTTATAATCGTAAGATCGACAATTATATTTTGGATTATCAAAATCTATATAAATAGGTTTTAGCCTTATATAGTCTCGCCCCACACATATTTTATTTATATAATTTATAATTTCAGAATCTTTAACCGTGATAATTTTTTGAACTTCTTCTGGAACACTTGGATCATAAGCTAAATAGTTTGTTAAATGAAGAAAGTCTGGTTTGAGATTATCACAAAGAGGTAGCAATTTTTCCAAATCTTTATAATTTGTCCTGTTTAACACATAAGAAAAACCAACATTTTTGAATCTAGCCTTTACACTAAAAAAGGTTTCAATTACCCTGTCATAAGCGGCTACGCCAGTATAAGCAAAATAACTTTTATTATCGTATCCTTTTAAACTTATTGAGATATAACTGGGTTTATAAGTTAATCCTAAAAACTTTTTTAAATTCGTACCATTTGTTATTACTCCAACATGTTTTTTGTTCTTTCTCAGAAAGTTAACAATATCAACAAAGTTAGGGCATAATGTCGGTTCTCCTAAGCCCGCTACAGTAAAAGAATTAAGGGAAGGATATAATGATAGTAATTTTCCCACAGTGGTTACTGTCATCTCTTTGGATTCCATAACCCCTATGGCACTTCTGTAACATCCCCGACATTTAAAGTTGCATCTGTCTGTCATAAATAATGAACAGCTAGAAGGAAGAGGTATATTCAGATGAAGCATTGTTTTTAGTATCTCTTTAGCTCGACGAGGAAGAATAAATGAGACTACTTTTTTAATGACTTTCCACCGTGTTTTGTTGGGTTGATTAAAAATTCCTAATTTTCTATCTTTCTTTGTAGAAGAATTATCTTCTTTTGGTATCCTCTCAATAATATCAGCAGACCAATTTACCCAATCACCTTCAAGAATAAGATTATATTTTTCAATTATCCTATTATAAGACGCCTCAATAAGATTAACATCATATCTTGCCAAGAGTGCTTTTTTATCTTCAGTCTTTTTAGTATAACGATGGTCGTGAATTAACTTAACATCATGAATTAGACAAGCTTTCACTGGTTTTCCTAAACAGATGCCCCGAATGCAAAATTCATAATCTTCAAGACCAACAAACATCTTGTCATCATAAAGACCTAATTGCTCAAAGAGTTTGCGATTGACAAATGAAGCCCCACCCGGGAAAGAATTTGTCAAGTCGTCAACGATTTTCTTATCACGAATTACATTATCTCCCACTATTCTAAACGGAGGATGCGAGGGGTAACAATTCTCCTGGACATTAAATAATATAGGAATAAACACTTCAATATCAGAATATTGAGAAACATGAAGAGCAAATCGTTGTAGCCAATCAGAAGTTTGCATAGTAATATCACTATCAATAAAAAATAACCATTCTTCATTTGTATGTGTTATCAAATAATTTCTTCCTACCCCAACTCCTAAATTTTTATCTGAGTCAAAAAACTTAATCTGTTTATAATTATCACAAAATTGCCCCAATGCCTTTCGAGCAGATGGAGAAGAGCCGTTATTCAAAATATATATATTTACTCCAGACGGTAAGAAACTACAGATGCATTCTATGGTTTGTTCCAATTTTTCATAAAATAAAATGCATACAGCTAAATCTATTAAATTTTTCTGAATAATTTCATCTTTTGTTTGTTTTAATTCTTTCACTTCTTTAATGCTCATCCCTATTTATTTTACTAACTTCTCTAATTGTAATTTTGTTTCCTTAAAATTAACTTTTCCTGTTTGAAAATCATTTACTATTTTATTTATCTTCCTTGAAAATCTTATTTTATTTATAATTTTACCCACTTTAAGGTATTTTAAATATGGATCTTTGTTATAAATTAAGTTTGAAAGTAAATTTACAGCGGTGCCTATGCCTAATACATCATTTCTTATTCTAACTAAAATATCAGCAATCCTTATTTCATATATTCTTGAAAAGGACAAAGAATTTATATGCTCCCTGTAAAAATAGAGAGGTTCAGGTATATGACACATTAAAAAATTCTTTGAAACTCTTATCCAAAAATCATAGTCCTCTGCTAATACTGTTTCAACATTATAAAATCCTGTTACCTTTTTTACTTGTTTCGTATAAAGAAAACAAGCGCCTACACCATTTTGATCGTTTAAACTTAAATTATCTGGCAATTTAACTAATTTTTTATCAGATGGCTTCTCATCACTAAAGCGATAAAAATCACAATAAACAAAATCACAATCCTTGGTCTTCAAAATAGTAAGCATTTTTTCTATCGCTTCTTGTGAATAGTAATTATCATCAGAAGTCCAGGTTAGATACTCACCAGTAGTATTAGTAAAACCAGTATTTAAAGCAAATGGAAGGCCTTTATTTTTTTTTTGCCGGATATACTTTATTCTTTTATCTTTATAAGACTTAATAATTCCAGGCGTTTCATCTGAAGAGCCATCATCGACAATAATTAATTCAATATTTTTATAGGTTTGATTCAAGCAACTGTCAATGGATTTTCTAATATATTTAGATCCATTATAGGTTGGTAATACAATACTAACTTTAGATAATATTTTATTCATTTCTTCCTTCTTGAAATTAATGTATATAATTAGTTTTATTGAAAAATTTTAAAACTCATTATAAAAAATTTCTATTTCTCTCCATAAGTAAACAGTAAATAACCCTGATTTAAATTTTGTAATTCCTCAATACCAAGATTATCATAAAAATTTTTGATTTCTTTTTCGTCCTTACCCCAAAACTGGAGTGAGTGATAAGTCCCAACAGAGTATTCTTTGATATTCTTTAAACTTACTGCTTTAAAATAATCTTCCATCGTAAACTTTGGTATCTCTTTGCCATAAAGCCATGTCCCTTCTTGTTCCATCTTGAACTTTCCAATCCTATAAAAAATTGAACTTGCATTTGGAACTAGACTCATAACTCCTTTTTTACAAACCCGAACTGATTCTTTAAGTATTTCTATTATTTGATCGTCAGAGAAATGCTCAAGAAGTCCGCTGCTCCAGACCCAATCTACTGAGTTTGTCTCCATTGGTATCCCTTCTAAAATATCCGTACCATAGAAATATCCCTTATTGCCTAACTCTTTGAAAAGAGCTTTTGCATAATCTATGCTCTCTGCAGAAAAATCCAAAAGATGGGGAATTCTACCATGAATACTAAGAATTGCAGAAAGTTCCCCCGTGCCACTTCCCAACTCCAGCATGGAATCGCCGGGTGAAGAGTGTTGGGAAAGAGGTTTACACCAGATGGGAAATTGATTATTTCTAATCTTATTAGCCAAATCATGGACAGATTTCTTGCCAATCATTAAGTCATACCATTCCTTGTTACTCAAAACATTCGAACCTTTTATTCCTGTCCATGCTAAAAACAAACCATCTGCTATATGAGTATCATAACTGATTTCTTTAACTTGTACATCCCAACAATGTTTTTCAAGAATGTTTTTAACTTTATCTTTATCAAACCACTGTTCAAAATCGGTAATTTCCATCTTACCTAATTTTTCAATATTTTTGTCAATAATAATGATTCTACCGTTATCTTTTAGCACACGACACAGTTCTTCTATTGCCTTTTCCGTTCGGATGGTATGCTCCAAAACTTCAATACAAAAAATCCCATCAAAAGTCTCTGATTCATAAGGTAAATTCAAGATACTCCCTTTCTTTTTAATTATTGAACCCAAAACTTCTTTTAAAAGTTCTGCCGAAATGTCCACACCATGAACTTCGCAGGAAGGATAAAGATTTTTGATTTTTACTGCAAAACGTCCTTTACCACAACCTGCATCCAATATTTTCTTATTCTCAAGATTACCTAAATGAGCAAGAACAGCTTTTAATCTTATATCATTGGGAGATACCTCTTTGGGGAAAATATCCGCATGGCCATTAAAAAAAGATTGTATTTTAAGGTTGATAGCATCTAAAAAAAATTTATTTGCCCAACTTATTTCTTCATCAGGGAAATAGTCTGCCCCAATTCCATAACTTCCATAGAATCCTCCTGAAGGATTCTGAATTTTGCACAAATAATTTATTGCCTTGTTCGCCTCCTCATACATTCCCAGTTTGTATCCGATAATAGCAAATTGAGCAGTTCCCACACTGCAAGTCCACTTGACATTTGGGAATGCGGGAATACTTCCATTTTTTTTCTGAGAAGAAAATATCTCTTTTACAAGAGGACGAACAAAATCTGCTTCACCCATATCGATAAAGCCATCTATGATATATGCAAGAAAATGCGTTAAACGATTATCATTTAAAATATCTGGAGCATTTTTATAATAAGTAAGTGATTTCTTGGCTATCTCAAGATATTCTGGTTTATTAAGAATGTGAGCTGTTTCAACAAGAGTGGGCAACATAAAAACATGCACGTATTCAGAAATCTCTTCTCCATAAATAGACGGTATTTGGCCATCCTTTTTAACAGAGGATATGAGATAATCCGCTGGTTTCAAGGCAAAAGGTCTAAATCTATCCCAATGCTGGGAAGCCCTTAATAATCCTCGCAAAGCCTGACCAGAATCAAAAATATATTCCTTCCCGTCGGGTCCAGCAAACGCTCCATTGGGGCGTTGCATATAAGAGAGGAATTCGGCATATTGCTCAGCAAGGTTGTATTCACCGCAATCAATAAGAGTAGGGATCATATATCCTGTTACTTCCAGATATGGAACTCTTTTTTGGGAACTAACTATAATTCCTTGCTCAGGGATGGTATTGTTTTTAATCCAATTAAGTGCTTTATTGTAACTGGAGATAATATTATTTTTTTGTTTCAACAATCTATTTAACAAAACTCTTCTTGTCATTGTCCCTACTTTCTCTATTGAAATATTCTTTCCCAGAATGACAAATTAAATTCCCCGTCATACTTCATGGCTAATATCTTTTTATAGTAATCAAATTCAATTTTATCAATTCTGCCCTTCTCAAATCGCTCAACGCTCTTTCTGGCATTTTTCCTAAGATTCTCTTTCAGTTGTTTGTTATTACACGCTACTTTAATCATCTCAGCAAGGGCCTCTGGATTTTCATAATCTTTGACAAGAAGCCCATTTTCTCTGTGTTTAATATATTCATTCATAGGAGCAATATCAGAGGTTACAACTATTGATTCACATGCAAGTGCCTCTATAAATATTATGCCAAATCCTTCCCATCTACTTGGTGTACACATACAATCCACCCAAGAATAATACCGAGCAAGCTCTTCATTATCAATCGATTTTATAAAATAACATTGTTTTATTACACTCTGTTCTTCTGCTAATTTTACATATTCGTCTATTTCACCTTTTCCAACAGCTAATAGGCAATATCTCTTGCCTAATATTTTTAAAGCCTTTATTAAGGTATCAAGGTTTTTCTGTTTAGCTTTTCTGCCAACATGCAGTATTTTGTATTTAAATGGGTATTTGTTGTCTAAATCTCTTGTTTCATTTTCAGAATGGGGATACATCGTATCAAAATTTACTCTGTTTGGAAGTATCCATACCCTATCTTGCTTCTTGAATTTTGTTAAGACGAGTTCCTTCACCGCCTCTGATACACAAAAAACCACATCGGCTTTTCTTATTGAATTATGTAAATGCTCCAGATTTGTATCATGAACTGAGACCACAACTGGAATAACACTTACCTTATTCTTGCATGCCATATCACAAGCCCAGTACCCACCATAAGCCCTTATTACATCTATATTTAATTCCCTTATGCGATTTTTAAATTGTTTTGGCGTAGTGGGTATTATATTCATACTAAATTCATACCTTTCCTCTTTTTCTAAAGGTGATAATAAATACACTTCATCAAAAAAGTGCAATGGATTGTAATAATCCTCTAACCACGATTCAATTCCATTGCTTTTATATGCTTCTAATGGATCACTTGGAATTACTACTAATTTTATTTTTTTATTATTCATAGATATTGTATTTAAAGCTTCCTTCCCATAAAAATATAACCTCCATTACTGGAGAATGAGAATACCAGTATTCCCTTAAAACATTAGTAAGCCGGGGCATTTTTCTTTCCCCCCTATACCATCCACCATCATTCAAAAGAATATCAAAAGGATTCGTATCTTTCTCTGCTACCCACTTTCCTTTTGTTTTATCCCATTTAGGATGCTCACCAAAAGGCCTATCTTCAAACGGTCTTTTTTTGAAAAAAAAGACCGTACTACCGCGTTCCATTATTAACCATCTATGATAAGGTCTGCCAAATATCAATTCCGCAAATATTGATGGAGCAATAATTACACCGGATTTAGCAATTCGCATCATTTCTTCGCAAGCTGTAGTAGGTTCTTCTAAATGCTCAAAAACGTGATGACTGTATGCGAAATCAAATTCTTTATCCTTGAATGGAAGAGTTAAATCAATCCTAGCATTGACAAAAGTTATACCTCTCTCCCTCATTTTCTGGATATTAATTTCTGGTCTAACTCCAAACGCTCTCTCTTTAGATTTAATAAATAAATCAACCCCAACAGTAGCACCTTGAACGGGATTATCCCCGCAACCCAGATCTATTATCTTTTTTG
>Ga0307380_10008346_pt1 | contig 13287 bp, 21 predicted proteins | sample UN3MG_FD_202239 | JGI IMG/M metagenome (GOLD analysis project Ga0307380, IMG submission 202239) | Soil microbial communities from Risofladan, Vaasa, Finland - UN-3 | ecosystem: Environmental > Terrestrial > Soil > Coastal area > Acid sulfate soil | place: Finland: Risofladan, Vaasa | collected... | reverse complement strand
GCGAAGTCGATTATCTTAGACGCCAACAGAAACTTCAGTTTGTTACTCGGAATACTTGCCATGTTCGGTGTCCTCCTTCTTAACTAAGTTTATATATATATACTCTTCCGTAAGCTCTATACTTACCACCAGTAAGATAGATTGTTCCAGCACTAAAACTCATACCCATTATATGAGAACATGGAATCTCACATAATGTAGTCCAGGTGTAACCATCAGTAGAGTGCAGCAACAAAGAAGTTGGACCTTCAGTATCCCAACCCCATGATGCAACTGCATAACGAACACCTTCATATATACCCATAGCATGAATATATTGTCTGGATGTTGTATGGACCTTAGTAAGAGTAGCACCATCCCATGCCCAGATACTAGCATTAGGTTCTTCAACTGTCCCAAGATTCCACACCCCATCTTTGCCACAGATTCCCCACCAGCCTGCCCAACCTCCTGCAGACATTGGTGTAGAACAAATTATTGCTCCCGCAAGATTTTTCATGACAGCAGAACCACCATATTGGCCTGCGACATAAACTTGCGTACCATCATACGCTATTCCATAAGGATCTAGTCCACTAAAAGCAGAAGATGACCAGTTTAATCCTTTATCAGTACTGCTGATAATATAGCCACCACCAGATACAACATAAGGCCAAATTGTTCCATATACTATATCTGCAACAGAGTCATAAGCTAAACCTAAACATAAATCTGGTTGTGATCCAGTATCATACTTCTTTACCCAACTACCAGATATACGCTTATAGATACGCCCATAATGTTCTGTGCTAACTATTGGACTTCCATCACCAAGATCAAGCATCTTCATAAAGCTTTCAATATCTGTTACACGTAGTTCATTATTTAATACTCCATTCAAATATCTTTGTATATATGGTCCACCTTCATATAAACCATACTCACCAAGTAGTAATCCATCTGCAACCAACAACGAAGAAAAATACTCTCGTCCACTAATATTATTTATTAGTAAATGTAGACCAGGAGTCCCTGGTATAACAGGTAATATAACAGGTAATGGTTCAGTCGTAGACGCTATTGAAGCTGTTATACCATAATAGTACCATTGTGTATACCAACCGGCTAGACCTAAATAATAAAGTTGATGCTTACTCTCTTCCATTGTTAAAGCAAAAGGTGCAATCGCAGATTCTTGAAATGGTTGTGAAAGTAAACAATAATGAAAAGGCTCTACACAAATAAGATTCAAATCAAGATCTAGCTTTACAATTCCTCCATAATTAGGATTACCTAATTTACTTTGCCACCAGAAAAGATAATCAGTTGAAGCAACTATATTTCCTCTTGAAAGAGAAACTAACTGTGGATCAAAAGTAGCGACTACCTCTCCAGCCCAGTTTATCTTTGATACTCCCGCTAACAATGATCTACCAGGAATAGCATTATTCTCTTGCCAACAACAGTATATATAACCATTTCTATGAAACACAACAGAAGATGTCATTGTTTCAGTTCCACTATTCCATGTAGCTAACCACTTTGCATCTACCAATAAAGACATATCACTTGTATCTATAATATCAATGTAACCAGGATCATAAGTATATCCAGTTTTACCATAAAGTACAGCTAATTTTGTACCTGTAGGATTAATAGCAAGATTTGATATTCTAGTTCGTAAGTTAGGACTAAATGCTATAGTTTCTCCAGTTGCTCTGAGAAACTTAGTTACTGTTGTAAACGTTGTTCCCCAAGTTACACAGTAAATATATGTATCAGTAACAACAGGAGCTACAGTTCCAGCTCTCCGTATATTACCAGGTTCATACCAAGGAGCTACGTAAAAAGGATAACCAGCAGGAAGTTCTTTCCATATATAAGTCCAGAACATTCCGGTTATTGGTGTTGTTGTATAATTTCTTACAGAAGGTGCAATAGCATAATAAAACTTACCATCCGTTCCAATAGTAGTATCACCTAAATACATACTTGAAATCGATTCGAGAGTAGCTTTATCTATCTTTATAAGCCAAGTTCCTGTAGCAGCCCAAAGAAAGCCATCCCACTCTTGAAGATCATAAACAATTATAGGATTATACTCTTTTGATGCAACTACAGTCATAGTAGCCGTATCAATCTTCTTAAGCACAGCTGGTATTGAATATGTAGTACTTCCACTCTGAAAAGAATAAAGATAACCGTCAGTACTTGGTACCATACAACGTGGTCCTGCTGAACCAAAAGGAGCTCCATTAAGTGAATTAATAAACTCAAGACAACCAGGTAGAGCACCAGGAACAACACGATGCCAATGTCCACAAGTATAATGCTTATCACTACTACCTGCAGACTTCCTCTGTTGAGAAGTACCCCATACAATAGGCTCTTCACTCTCTCGGCCTGTATAGTTTTCTGGAGGATTACCTGGCATTACGATAGCCTCTTAAAGTTTGCATAAATAGCATACATACTATTCCAATTACTTGTTGGTAAGGAGTCATACAACTTATGAAAAATTCTTATTGATGTAACTGTTTCACGTATATACGCTCCACTATCAACTACCTGTGTAACACTATTAGCATTATCAGGAATATCACTAATAGTAGGTGTTCGATATACTGCTCCAGAACTACTATAAAGTACACAGTAGAAAGCCTCATCCGGTTGATACTGACCAGGGTGTGCGAGGTGGTCGTCAAAGGACTTAAGTGTAACACGATAAACTCCTGCAGGGATATTACATGAAAATGTTCTTGATGCATACTGAGAATCCTTTCCTTCAGCAGCACCTAGTAATGCATTAAAATATACTGTAATCCCATCAGACGGATTATCTACAGGACTAGAGCCAGAACCTGATGTCAAGACTGGCGGAGCCATTACTGGTATCCAAGTGCGTGGAACTGATCCTCCTGTAACTCCGTGCCAATGTCCACAAGGAATATGTTGATTAGTTGGAGCCATTACTTCTGATCCTTCCATCTTGGATTGTTAAGGTATCCCCATACATCTGTATGTATCACTCCCCAAAGCTGCGGTTCCTTTGCTACTAACGATATAGGAGATTCCGGAGTTGGAGTCCAATTAGGATTATTTATGTAGCCATACTTATCCCCCTGCTTAATAAAAACCCAAGGTTCTTGACCTTTATATGTTATCCAGTCTGGCATAAGCTTTTCCTACCTTTATTCTGCCTGATCACGAGCGACCTAATATTTCGGCCAGTTGGCCGCTACGTCAAAGTCCTTGAGCTATTTTACTTTCTTCCTCTCCTCAACCGCCTGCGCCTCATAGTCCTTCAAAATCTGAGGAGCATCATTCTTAGCTGAGACATATTCCCGGAGTGACCGGATGGATTTCAGATCAAGGGCGTTCAAAGTGGCCTTTGCTGCTGCTGAAGCCTTAACATCAATAACGTCCTGGTCGGGAACCCAGGCTGAACCGTCCCACTTGGATTCCTCATTCGGGGCTTCCTCAAGCAGAACCAGAGTCTTTTTCGGTTGCGGGACTGCATAAGAACCTTTTACTTTTCCGTTTATGTCTAAATCGTAGTATCTCATTTTGGAACCTCCTAAATCTATTGGTATCAGATGGAATCTTCCCAGCCGAGGGTAGCGATCTTAAAAGATTCATCTACATTCACCCGATAACGTATCTGGGCAGCTGTATTTGTAAATACGAATTTTGGCCCCTCCCCCTTTTGTGTGCTCGATACTAAAGGTGCAGCAGTAATCGATCCCGCCACATCAGCATTATTCAAAGAGGATATATACATGGGGGTTGTTGATGTGGATGCCGCATAATATGTATTTACAAACGCTTTTACTATTATCCCACTGGGAACACTCAGGGCTGCGGTTACTGCTGCCATCCCTGGCGCACCGTTATTCACATCCAATATCGGCGTATCATACATCCATGTTCTTAACAGCCCCGTCCCCCATTGATCGCCGTTGATTATGTTGGAAGAGCTATCCGTCCTGAATGACCAGATACGCCGCTTGCCGAGGTTGTATCCAGCGGGCAAAGTAGGATTAAGGGCTGTCGTGGCATGGTTGTTAAACATCAAATCAACGCCAGATGCTCCGTATATCAGCCACAAATGAAGTGTGCCGGAAGCGGGAATAGACTCACCCGTAGCCATGCCTCCTTGATTTGTCCCCGCCGCCCAGGTCGCGTCAATCTGTTTGGTCAAGGCGGGTGCGAGAACGATATCATAGGTATCAGCATCCCCTCTCGCCTTACCTGCGGCTACTGTAATGTCATGGTCGGTGTCAGCGGCATGGGCTACGGTCAAGCCGGAGAGATGACCCATAGGGAGGCGTATATTTGCCGCCTTCAACTGATCCGGCGCAATAGCCTTCGCCGCTTCGGTTCCGGCGAGGATTTCGGCTGCGGAGGCGTAGGTAACTCCAGCTCCTATTAAAGCTTGTGTTTCTGCAAGTGTCTTTCTTACAAAGACATAAGGATCTGCACCAGCAACCAGAAAATCACTTACTGCTGTTCCGTTCTCTAACATAGCAGGAGTTACTACACCTGCTGCAAGAGTTGTCGTTCCACTTATATTACCAGATGAATCCAAAACACTACATCTCTGTCCGTCGAAATGCATAGAGTATCCAATACCAAGAGTCATAGCTTTTGGTATCATCCTTCTTGGAGTTCCAGCATTTGCAGGATCAAGATAGAGATCAACGGTAACTGCGGCTGAATGAGTATTTACAAAAGTAATTGAAACAATACTTATCGCTGCACCTGCGGTGTAAAGGACAGAAGGATTAGTATCACTAAGTTGTCCTTGAGCTATTTTTGTGAATACTCCACCGACTAAGCCATGAACAGTATAGTCCACAACATTAGCAACGCTGGCTCCACCTTCAAGAGTGTCGGTATTATCTAGACAAATCATATCTTCTCCTATAGAGTACCAAGGGTTGCTGCTGTAGCAAAAGAAATTCCACTACCAGTCGCTTCCTTAAATATAGCATTCCCCGTTGCAGTATCCTTAGTAAGAACATGTTCATTCGTAGCACCAGCAACTGCAGAAAGAGCGTTTATTGCTAATTGAGCCGTACTCTGCCCCGTGCCTCCATCTGTTATTGGAACATCAGTTCCACCCTCTTGATATAGTCTCTTCCAAGTAATAGCCATTACTTCCCCTTTACACTTATCTCAAATAGCCTTTCTACGTTCAATAAGGCTAACCTTAGAATAGTAATGACCTCTGGAGGAGATAACTTAGTTCTATCAATCAACTGTACAAGCTGATTATGGAACACTCCCATTTCATCGTTCTTCTCAATACTTTGATATTCCATTATGCAGATACCGTACAAACATGAAGACTCAGTTCACCAGTCGCCCAGCAGAGCTGTCCCACTTCCACAGTACCAGCACCAGCAGGAAGAGCTGCTTCATTTGCAACAGTCTGCACCACAAGGTCAGTTGCTTGCTGAAGGTTGAAGTCAACTGCCCCATCTGGTACACTATGACTGTTCAGTGTATGAGCACCAGGTGCACCTATTGCTTCCCACGCAGGCAGGTCTGTTGCTACACGTAGAATGTAATCATCAGTACCAATCGCCAGCGCTGCAGGAACCCCAGAGGCGGACGCATAGATAAGATCTCCCTTTGCTGTCAGCAACGCTTTTGTAATCACATCATCTTCATATGCAATTTTCTTCCAAGTAATAGCCATTTCTACACCTCCTTATTTCGATTCAAATACAACCATAGTATTCTTATTCGCATCAAACTTAATCTGTGGATTATCCATTTCTAATGTTATAACAGGTGATTCACCTTTCTCTGGATCTCCACCAATAAACACAGTCACTTTTTTCTTCTGCCAAATTGATACTTGCATATACTCTCCTTATTCAGTTGCTACCCAGACATGATCGTCGTCTGAATCGTAAAACATTGTTCCTTCTGCTCCAGTAGAAGATACTTTTGGTGTAAGATATAACTCATTTATTGCTCTTGTACCATCAGCAAGAACATACTGAGTATGATCATCATCTGCAAGACCAGCCAAACTCCCGTGGTCAACTACCGCACTTAATGTAAATGGCATAGTGAGCGCTGACTCAACAGAATAAAATGCTGCTGCTCCATCGTAGCAGATAACACGACCAATTAAACTGGCCCAGTTTACACAGTACGGAGGAAGCGAAGCAGGAATAGTAGCTGCCTGTGCCGCACCTATGTTAGCGTAAGTAGCATCTCCTAATACAACATACAGATCACCTTCCGGACAGAGGAATACCCAGTAAACACCATACTTTGAATTTAATGCGCCAAGCGAAGTACCGTCTTGATAACACTCAAAAACTGTTGAAGAGCCACCATCGAATATAGCAGAAAATAGACTCAACTCTGCGCTTTTCGTCCACGCTCCGCCACCAGTTTTATACCAGACATAGAAGGTATCTGCTGCATCAGTTGCATATGCGTAATTAGCTACATACCAAGACCCAGCATCACAGGCTAGTCTTAAAGCAGTTCCATGAGCTGAAAGTATCCCACCACTTATCCACTCCATACCACCGTATTTAAGAATCAAGCGGTTGTGTGCACGACGGTCTCTATTATAGATACTGTAGCCAGTTTCTTGAATCTCTATATTGTTCCCGTTAACCCAGACCCTTCCGATCACAAACATACTATAATCGTTTATATTACTTCTTGTGACGGTGGCCTTGTAGGTTAGAGCCCCTCCATCATAGTCCATATAAATCCAGTTCACGGCCAAATCAGTAAGTCCAGTAGGAGTTATTTCGTCTTGTGCAGCCTTCTTAAAATAGATAATGGTACTACCTAAAGTAGTATCTGTAAAAATCATCCCCTCAAGTTCACTTATATTTAACTTTGCGTCTACTCCAGCATCATGGGCAGTGATAACACCTCCTGTCAGTCTACCCGCAGAACTAGTCATGTTGAGGAAGTCCTGAAGGTCATCATAGGTAGGAGTACCTATACCATCAGGAATTATTACATACTTAGCATCATGCGGGAGATAGCCAATCTCAACATAAGTCACACCATCTTGACTAAGTTCCCACTTATCAGTTGTAATATTATAGCGAATAGTAGGCTTAGTGGCACCTGGAATAGTAGCTTCTATCCCCTTGTTGGTGTCAAGTCCATCTCCAATACCGAACAAGTTTTCTCTTGTTCCTCTTAGCCACTTATACAAACCCACTATATTATCCTCTTACTTAAAATAACTCATACCAGCTGAATTAAGATGAAGTGCAGCACCCGCTTCGAGTGGTAAGTCCACTGGAATTATTCGTCTTGCTGTTCCTCCAGGTCTAGTGATATAAAGGTTAACATAATTTATTGCTGCTCCAGTATTTACTAGAATTATCGTAGAGATAGTATCTGTACCACATTGAGATGATTCAAAGAGATCACCTATTGTATTAGGTAGTTGCCCATTCCCAAGATACATCAATGTATTACTATCAGTGCCATGAATAGTGAAATCCACTTCAGCTGCAACAGTTGCATCACCTTGGATCTTATCGCCAGTATTAAGAACAAGCATTTCTTTATACTCCAAGACCTTGCATGTCAGGGGCACCTATAAGTACCTGACCATTATAGTTACAGATCGCTGTCGCCGATGGCTGATTTGAATCAAGAGCATATACTTTACTCCCTGCATTTCGTATGACTGCGATCTTTCCATTACTCATGTAGACGTAGTCGTAGAAATCTACTGCATCCCACAAGCCTCCAGCTTCAGCAGCAGTATACTTCAAGGTGAGTGAACCTGCAGCATATTCATAAATCGTCTTAAGTCCACACACTATAATCATGTGAGCGAACACAAAGATCTGAGGAAATGGAAAGCTATCCGTGATTTCAGCTGTAACTAGTCTAGTTAAAGAATCAAGTGCTTGCAATGCTTTATCACGGCCCACTACCCCATTACAGGTTACTAGGTAGTCACTATTCCTAGGGTTCCTCTTCGACGGTCTAAGTCCTCGTGTCAAATGAGAAGACTTAATAGTGAATGTGAACTTACCACCCCTTACGACTGTTGCTTCCATTTAGATAGCTCCATGATCAGTTGTAGGCGTTACGTCAATCGCACTAAAGTCACGATTGACGCTCATAGGAGGCTTACCCATATTCATAGTACCAACAAGACTGATACGCTTCCTAATCTCAGGAATAGCCTTTGCTAGCTTATCTTTGTAGTCAGCCAGCGTATTCTCTCCATCCACTTTCTCAATCACAGAAGCAACAATAGCCTTATAATCTATGAACTCTGGATGGTCTTGATAAAACTGAGTGTTTATCTTAACTAGAGATGCATGCTGAGCCATCATGTTTCCTACCACCTCAGGCAACTTTAATAGAGCTTTCTCAACAGCTCTATCGATAATTTCCAGCTTTTCTTCTTCTGTAAGCACATCGCCCTCCTAATAGTCGATAATATCAAGATCCATGTTGATGTCTACACTCATAGGCTTATGATATCTAGGAGCATCAGGTCTTGAGGGTTGAACAGTATTATCACCCTCTCGGTTGATAGTGATGTATGTAAGACGGACTCCATAGTCCTTTTCAAACTCCGCTATCTCACCTACTATCGTAGTCTCAAGAGAGATTTTAGCCTTCTTGACATCTTCAATCGTTGCCTTATTCTTCATCTCATCCCCCCATCTGCATATTTCCGACAAGATCTTCTTCCACTGTATCTTTGTCTAGTCCAATAACATCATCCATCACTATGGACCTGAACTCTTTAGCAGCATCAAGATTACGATAAAGAGCATCTACCTTATATAGAGCAGCTGCTATAAGTGTATCAGGCTGAGCCTCAGTCCAGTATGACTTAGTTTGCGTCCAGACCTCCGCAGCTAATGTTGCAGATAGTACAGGAGAATAGAAGAGACCAAGAATCTCTATCGTATAGATTCCATCTGGAGGCGGCATTATCACTATACCATTATAGTTGAAATGCTGAGCAGGAGCTATAGCATTATAGAGAAGAAGATCACTTACATTATACATTCCAGTTACAGAGGCAAGAGTATCAGGATGAGGACGAAAAACTGCAGGAGCATAATAGCGAGGAACTCCTTGTGCTACAGTAGAGAATTCTTCACTATACTCTGTTTTAAGCCTCTGCAATGTATCAGGAATAAGCTGTATCTTTCCATCTGCGTTAGCTGCCCATACTTCCTTTATAGCTCTGATGCCGATAGACTTAACAATAAAGGTTCCTGCCTCTACAATAACAGGATAGCGTGCATTCATTTTTCCTGTATCAAGAAGGCGGTCTAGATACTTCTGCCCTGCGTTCAGATAGAAGTCTGCCCCATCATCTTCAAAAGTAGTAGAATTGATGAGATCATAACGGCCTGAGACTACTATGAACTTCCATCGTATATCTTTATAGTCCATTTCTTGTCCTCTCGCTATGGTAAATAATTTACCATAGTTAGCGATAATATGCTATGTAGCTTGCCCCAGTTCCAGAGACAGTAACATATATCCCAACTTTAGCCTTAATAGGCAGACCTGCGACGAAGTTGTCAAAGTTATTTGCACCTGCTACCACTCCCTTAAACAGTTCAGTTCCTGTCGCAGTGAGACCGTCCTGTACGGTAACAGTTACGGGATTGGTTCCATCTGTAATAATGAGGACACCTAAGAACTCACAGCGTCCTGACTTGATAAGAGCCGATGCAATCTTAAGTCCACTCGAAAGACATGCTTCCATTTTATACTCCTTTCTATTGTGAAGGGTAGGGAGGCTCTGGAGTAACCTCCCTACCCACGCCGCGCAAAGAGGAGGAGAACCACGGCGAACTACACAGCGCTATCGATACCTACGCCATTGAGGAATCCCATACATGAGGGATGATGCAGTTCGAGTGAAGACTCCGTTAGGAACTCCTCATCGGTAGCATCTTTCCTTGCCGCGTTCACTCCCGGCCCAGACTTCTTGGCCTCTCCTTCACCATAGAAATCTGTATCATCAATGTACTTGTAGATCAGATTCTGCGGCTCAATGATAAGCATAGAATAACGCAAGGTCGCTTCAACTGAGAAGAGAGGATGCGTTAGTATATTGATCACTCCAAAAGGCGTTTGCCACCTATTGATATTGATCCCGTAGGTCCGATCAGCCGGCTGCAGCTGCATATAAGAGCCAGTCGATGCCAGCTTGTTCAGACCAAGAAGGGCGCCAGAACCACAGAGCGCCAGCTTCTCACCCTTCCCATAACGGAAGAGGACTTCAAGATACGCGTTCAACCACTCTTCACCACCGCCGGCCTCAGTCCAGTCCTTGCCAGTGTAGGTTGCATTCAGGGAGTAGTCGTCCACGTTCGCATTTGCATCTCTACGGATGATAGTGATGATTCCATCCATAGTCCGTTCGGGGTAGCCATTGTCCCCGGTAACCTCAGACCGCACACCGAAGAGGTAAGCCTTCTCCATCTCGATACCGTGATTTTCGAGGGCCTCACGCTTCATCTCTTTATACGCGTCACCAGTACGCAGGCGGGTCTTACGGGCAGTACGAGTGATGCTCAGTGGGCTTCGGAAGATCTGTGTGAAGTTGTAGATTTTCACAGGATCGTTCGTGATACCAGTTGGCATAACTGCACCTTCCGCGTTGATGTTACCTACGATCAGCGCAACGTCTGCATCGGATAGATCATGAGAGTGAGATGAGTTGTCGTCAGCTTCCAACAGCTTTACCTGGATGTAGGAGCTGGCCCCGTTCACGTTCTTTGCTACAACCTTCGCGTTCACATCAACTGTGAAGTCGCTTGCGTCACGCAGAAGGACCTGATGTCCGACCCTGAAGTATGAAACTCCATCAGCCGACATCTTAAGATAGAGCACAGTACCTGCCACACCACCACTAGTATACACAGTTGAGAGAATGGCATCTGTGTAGACGCCAGTGATAGCTGCTCTCTGTGTTGCCAGACCCTTCGTCCACCAATTGAACTCAGGATCGTCCACTCTTTCGCTCTTCAACTTACTCATAATAGCAGTAAGTGGAGCGGTTCCGTTGGGATAGAGCCAGAGGATACCTTCCCGATAACTCTTAGGCCGCTGATCAGTGACCCAGCTACCGGTTCCTCTCATACCTAAAAATGCTCCCATTTTGCTACCTCCTTATACTTGCTAGTCCCTATTAGTTAGGGATCTTGATTTTGTAGACAAATGACACTTCCACAGCCTTCGCCCCGTCCATAGTACCCGCAGGCACATAGAGACCATAGGTCTCGCTGAACGTTCCAAGATCATCCGCTCCGTCGAACTCCGCTTTGATCAGACGATCATAAAGTGCACCAGGACAAGCCGGCAGGCCAAGAGATGCGCCAGCACCAATACTGATAGTGTCATCAGTAGTAGTGACTGTACCCGACACCAAAGCCCACGTAGCACTAACGATCTTCGCAAACGCCTTCACTGATGTCACAGCACCAGCTGCAACAAAGGACAGAACGTCTGTGATTCCCACTCCGTTCTGATCCACTCCGACCAGGGTGAGCGTTGCACCAAGAATAGACGCGTTAGCATCCACCAGCAGCGCTCGAACTGTCCGAGGATAGTCCGGCTGAGCTGCGATAGTGAGCACTCCACCAGTTAAGGTAGAGAGTGCCACTGTAGTGACATACGCGCCACTCCCAGCTGCCTCCGCTACGATAGGCAACGCAAAAGACCGAAAGCCTACCTTTTCAATATATCCCTTAATTACGTCCATTTTGTTCCTCCTTGTTCAGTTACTTTGTCTCTTCGAGTAGTTTCCATGCTTGACCAGAAACTAATGGCGCATACGCCTTTGCAACCACTTTCTTTATAAGGGCAAGCTCCTCCGCTGTTACTTGAACAGACTCAGAACTGTTCTTAATCCTCAAAGCCAGTTCCCAACGCTTGAGCTTTTCCTCTCCACCTAGATTACGCTCGTCTTCAAAAGCAAGACACAGCGCGTTCATAGAGACCAGACGTAAAGTGATTGGAACGCCTTCTTCACCTTTAATCTCTTTATCCAGCATATCGACCAAGACCTTGTTCATATTAACTTGCATTTCATCTCTCCTCTTATTCGTTATTATGCGTCCGTTTCTGTAACACTAATATGGGTTCTTACACTCCAAGCCTTACCAGAAGGGACTGTTTCATCAAGCTCTTTATCCTGTCCGATTTTTTAGTTTATACTTTTGTCCAGCCGTTAAGATAGAGTTATCAACAGCCTCTTTTTCGATAACAGTCGGATCGTTGACTTGGATTAATTCCATATTACCTCCAATTTACCTTAAGCTGGAACATCAGCATACACAGGAATATATCCCGTATCAGAACCGACCTTCACAACAATGATGTGCTGTAATGCGTGGCTGTCAATACTATGAGTATTAGCGACAACACATCCACCAACTGCATCAAATGAAGCAAAGTTCGTTATATACTGACTCTGAAGCGAACAGATTAAGTTATCAACAACCACCGTTGACAACGAGTTTGCGAGGAAATACGACAAAGTACCCGTTGTAGGATTAACTAAGCCTACAGACATCGCTGACTGTACACCTGCCATATGCAGTACCAGTGTATTTGCGCCATTACCACCTACGACACCTATAACACCAGCTACATTAACAGATGCACCATTAAGCGTTCCGTACAGCTGCGCTTCACCAACTAACGCGTAGATATTTCCAGCCGTTACTGTAAATGCTGGAGCGACTGCTAGAACATTTGAACTAGCTGAAACACCAGATGGAGCTCCTGAAGCTCCAGTTGGTTGATATGACCACGAAGCTTGCACACCCACTACCGACCCTGAGATGTTAACAAGTTCACCTTTTGTCTCCATACCACCAATCTCCGCTGTTGTAAAGTGGTTATGGATCTTCAGCGAAATCCCTTTTGTCTCAAGGTTCTTGTTACCTACATCAAACTTCGCCCAGATATCGGTTGATCCAAGAAACACCTTAAAGTCGATGTCCTTGGTCCCGTTACCAATGTTTATAGCTCCGACGTCATCTGTCAGAGGGATGAACTTAAGAACTGATCCATCCCAACTAACCGAGACATCCTTACTGCTACCAAAGTCCAGTGAAATATCATCTGAGAACTTTGCTAGAGAGATATTACCTCTTCTGATAGCATTATAGATAAGTCGGTTTAGCCCACTCATTTCTTTCTCCTTTACTTATAAACAGTTAAAAGGAATCCCTGTCCGCTACCAAAGTCCTTTGACTCTTCCTACTGATCTGTTTCCTACTTAGCGCATTATGCTTACATTATGTAGGAACA
>Ga0307380_10008344_pt1 | contig 13289 bp, 11 predicted proteins | sample UN3MG_FD_202239 | JGI IMG/M metagenome (GOLD analysis project Ga0307380, IMG submission 202239) | Soil microbial communities from Risofladan, Vaasa, Finland - UN-3 | ecosystem: Environmental > Terrestrial > Soil > Coastal area > Acid sulfate soil | place: Finland: Risofladan, Vaasa | collected... | reverse complement strand
GCAATTATATCATAGACTGTAATTCATACCGGCTGGACGGAATGGAAAAAGTCGGCCGCAGCCGCTTGCGAGCCGAGCTAAGGCTTGACCCGTGCATCGCCTATTGGGTAAGTTCAAATACAACGGTTCGGCCGCAGATGACAATCACGGGGGATGTCTATTGCGGCGACAATTTGACAAACAGTGGTACTATACGCGGTGATGTTTTCGCAACCGGCACGATAGATGGGACAAACCCTGAAGGACAGAAAAAGACTGCTGCCGAGGCTGGTGTAGCCTGGCCGACCCTTGTAGTCGGTGAGTTTCAGCCGGTGTATTACATAGGTTCGACGTCTTATTCAGCACACCAGATTGCTGATGTTAATATCCCTACGCCAAGCAATTTGACCGACGTTTGGTACCGCACTGGCGACGTGAACATGTCGGGCAATGTGACGATTAACGGCACGCTTATTGTTGATGGCAACCTGCGAGTAAGTGGGCAAAATAACACAATCACCGCCGGGAAGAACTTCCCGGCTTTGCTGGTCACTGGTCAGGTCGTGATGGAAGGAAACAGTTCGTTGGTGATTCAGGGACTTGCCCAAATTGGAGGACCAATAACAGTTGGTGCGAGCCCCACAAACCCGATCTTGAATGTGACCGGCGGCTTGTTCGTTCAGACTGGCGGCGTCATTTCGGACTCAATCTCCGTCAGCGTTGTCGCTGCCCCGGCGGTCGCTTCGATTGAGGTGTGCTGGCCCGCTGGTGTTTCAAGAAGGTGGGGGCCGGCTGGCGGAGCGTTTTTCAGAAGTGTTGAAAGAATACGGTAGAGACGGTCGAATCAGGGATCGTTCCGATTCGCGGCAATAGGTGCTTATCGGCCCATGTGCAGGCTAAAAAGAAAAAGTGAAAACGTATGGAAGATAACTATTGTTGTTGCCGGGCCGGCGAGCGCTGAGGTGGCCCGACGGTTTCTGCCGGGGTGCTTTGACGATTGTGTCGATTGTGTTGACTTGACCCGTGGAAGATGTGGCTAATGACACTTGTATCGTTCTGTTTGCGTGCGACACCGAGAAGATACTTGAGCAAGGCTTCAGGGTTTTGTGAGTTCAATAGGTCAGATAACGCGAGAAAACAAACGGGCTTTTGTAGCCAATCGGATGGCTGTTAAAGGTCCGTCCGGAACAAGACGAAAAAAGAACGGAGGAGGGTGATAATGTTTCAGAACAGAGAGAGGAGGTTCTCCAAAATGCCGGGTTTGATATATCCGCGTGCCAGTGTGCGTGCTTCATGTCGCCAGCGGGGCTGCGGTCGCGATTCGCGAGGCGCGTGCACCGCTTTCACGGTGGTGGAGCTGCTCATTGTCGTGGTGATCCTCTCGATCGTGGCTCTGACCGCGGTGCCGATGATGAGCTCGGCGGCCGGAATCCAGATTCGGTCCGCGGCGAATATGATCGCGGCCGACGTGGAGTACGCCAGGAGTATGGCCATCAGTCACGGCCAGAACTTCTCCGTGGAGTTCGACAAGAACGCAGACAGCTACAAAATAGTCGATCTGAACGGCAACGTGATACAACATCCCGTGAAGAAGGGATTTACCTACGTTGTGGATTTTCGAAACGAGAGCAGGCTCAATAGAGTCGATATCACCAATGCAAATTTCAATACAACAGCCCAGACGGTTACGTTTGATTGCCTGGGTAGTCCCCTCGACGGAGGTACCGTCAATCTGCAGGCGGGCGCGGTAAGCGCAACGATTACCGTCGAGCCCGTGACAGGGTTTGTTTCGATTCAGTAGCGATAACCCGGGAGAGGTGAGTTCCCGTTGTTATTTCCAAACGAGGGAAGAAGGACAATGGTCAGTTGGGGTCTGAAAACTCGAGGTCTGAGGCCGATAGGACTGGACATAGGTCATAATTCTATCAAGGCGATTCAATTGGTTGTGAACGGAGGACGGATATCCGTTTTTGCGGCCGACGAAGCTCGCATCGAGCCCGGTGTCAATAGTGACGAACAGGCAAGAAGGAGTTTTGTCATTTCGGCCATAAAGCGAATGCTGGCGCAGGGAAACTTCCGTGGAAGAGACGTTATCTCATGCGTGCCGAGCGGAAAATTGAAAATCACGAGTTTGCGTCTGTCTGAAGCCGAAAAAGGGGCGATTGAGCAGGCCTTGCGAAAAGAAGTTGCGCAGCGTTTCGGACTGGATCCGAACGACGATGCAATAGATTATGTCGCTGCCGGCCACGTTCGGCAGGGCGATGAGCTCAAGAGCGAGTTGATTGTTTTTGCCACGGACAATCAGACCATCAAGGACCACATTGCCATGCTTGAGGAAGCGGAGCTCAAGCCCGTGGCCATAGACACGATCCCATGCGCGCTATTCAGGAGCTTCGAGAGGTCTTTGCGGCGCCAGGAGGACAGGGAGCTGACCGTGGTCTTCGTGGACGTGGGAAGCCGCTTCACAACGGTCGTTTTCGGCCGGGGCGGAGAAATCAGTTTTGTCAAACAAATACCCATAGGGGGCGAACGATTTGTTCAGCAGGTGGCGGCAAAATTGGGCATCAGCATCAGCGAGGCTGAAATGTTGCGCGAGTCGCTGAGGATGGAAAGTGGCTTCTCGTCGCTGAAGCCGGATGCCGAGGACGGTCCATCGCAGGAGGACGAGCGAAACATGGATGCATCCACGCGAGGTGCGGTCAGTGACGCCGTGACTTCCGTCGCCGAGGATTTGGCGAGGGAGGTCGCCCTGTGTTTGAGGTATTATACGGTAACATTCAGAGGAAAGCGGGTCGAGCGGGCGGTGTTTGCCGGCGGCGGCGCGTACGAAGACATTCTGCTCAATGTCTTGCGACGTCAACTGGCGGTCGAGATTGAAGTCGCCGAGCCGTTGAGGGGTTTTGGTTTTTCGAGCGGAAGAGGGAAGGTGAGTTTCTACGCTAACAGGCGGGGTCTGCTTTGTGAATGGGCCGTGGCGGTGGGGCTCAGTCTCAAGGGTTGGGACAAGGTAGAAAGCAGCGCCCCTTCGGCGTAATGCCAGTCAAGAGACAGATATGAAAGAAATAGACTTTCTCCCGGAATGGTATAGAAGTGGCCAGAGGCGGCAGGTCAGCTATCGCGCGCAGTGCATAGCTCTGAGCGGCGTATTCGTGGTAATGGTGGTCTGGAGTCTGGCGGCTACCCGTTCGCTCTCGAAAGCCGAAGCCGAGCTGGTTGAAATGGCCGCCACACATGGACGGGCGGACAATGCCTCGGTTGAATCGGCCGGGCTTGAAAGTGAATTGAAGCAAGTGCGCGAAAGAGTCAAATCCGTACAGGAAATTGATTCCCGGATAGATGTGGCGAACATCCTGGCGGAACTGAGCTTCTTGATCGATGAGAGGATAGTCCTGAGCAAAGTGGAATGTGTCGCCGAGAAGCTCGTGGAAGAGCGGAAAGACGAGCCGCTGCAGACGGTCGGCACCGTTGTTCGGGCGGTCGGGACCTGGCTAAATGATAAGAAAGCGCTGCCGCTTGGCAACGTACGATTCAGGGTGGTCATAGCCGGCGTGGCGGCCGATGCACGCGACGTGGGCGCTTTGATGTGCAAATTGGAGGACTCGCCTTATTTCTGGCAGGTTATTTTGGCCTATTCCCGAGATACGGGAATAACAAGCCGCAGTGCCGGGCCAGCCAGGACGGTGGCCGAGGTCAAGGAAAAGACGGCCGAAAGGAAGGATAACATCCGGCAAGCTGACGCGCGCGTGCAGGCCAGTGAGTTTGAAATACACTGTTATCTGGCAAATTATCGGCAGCAGTAGAAAGCAAGAGGCCGAGATGCTGTTTCGAGAAAAACAACAAATAGTGATTTGTGTTTTAACCGGGGTGACGGTTTGCGTGTTCGTGCTGTTTTGGTATTTGCCTCTGCGGAGGCAGACCAAAGCCGTCGAGCAGGCCAAGACCGGACAGATTCTTGCCCTGGCCAGGAGCGCCGCCGACAGTGCACGGCTGCCGCTGCTCAAAGAGCAGTTGCAGCAGTTGCAGTCGGAACTCGGCGATTATGAGGCGCACATACCGGAGCAGCGGAACGTGGGTGCGTTCCTGCGCGGAATCGCCGACCTGATGAATGAGCACAATTTGAGAGAGCAGGTAGTGACACCAGGTCCGGAAGTAGAAGCCGAGGGATTCGACTGCATCCCGGTGAGCATGCAATGCAAGGGTCAATTGGCGCAATTATTCACATTCTATCGCCGCCTGCAATCGTTCGACAGGCTGGTTCGCATCGAGCAGGTGAAGCTGTCCAACGACAGTAATTACGGCGGCGAGGTTAGCATGGAGACAAAGGCGGTCATCTATTACAGGGCGAAAGCCGGGCAAGGATGATCCCGAAGTCGAAGGGCCGGGCGAGAGCTAAAATGAGACAAAATGGCAATAATGAGACTAATTTCGCGGCATGGCTTCTCGGTCGATTCGCAGTCGAGAAGAAGAAGGCCGTCACAACGACGTGCCTGGTCATAGTGATGATTGTCATGTGGGTCAGAGTGCTCACGAAAAATACGCCGGAGGTTGTTGAAGCAGTGTCCCCGACGAGTGTCTCGAGTGTAGCATCCCCGTCCGACACGGCGGTGAAAGTGTCCTTTTTGGAATTGCCCGTAATAGCGGGCCGGAACGATGTCATCACGAGGGATTTCTTTGTTGCGGATGGCTGGCGGAACTTTGTGGGTGGACGGCGTAAATTCGCAGATATAGAAGAAGTAAACGTTCTTTCGCAGAATGGCAGTGAAGAAGTAATCAAAAAAGTGGCAGAGAAGCTCAGACTGGAGGCGATAGTGTTGAGCAAGAATCCCCTGACGTGTATCAACAATAAGGTGCTGTATATAGGGGATAGGATGCTCGTCAACGACGGAAATGACAAGTATGAATGTGAAGTAGCTGTAATTGAAGAGAACACGGTAGTGATAAAGTGTAGAGAGGCAAAAATAACGTTGAAGCTTGTGCAGGTGCCCGCGGTGGACAATTGACCGTCGCACCGGCGAAAGAGAAGAAAGAAAGGAAACCAATATGTATCGCGACAAAAAGAAAAACGACAAAAGAAGTATTCGACAGAGGCTGTTTGTGTGGAGTTTAGCGGTGATTGCGATGACGGCGACGGCGGCTGCCGGAGCCGCCGCTGCGGAGCCGCCGCAGATCATCGAAAAGTTCGAGGTTGAAGAGGAGTTCGGCGTACGCAAGGCTCTGGCCATGCTGGGTAGCCAGTGCCAGAAGAACATTGTGCCCTCGCCGAACGTCGATGGCGTGCTGGCCTTCAGGAGTTTGAGGAACGTGACATTTGAACAGGCCATGGACGCGATTTTAGGTGAGAACTTCAAATATGAGGAGGAAGGCAACCTCATCAAGGTGTACACCAAAGACGAGTACAAGAAGATCAAGGAAGACCCGGCCCGAATGGTTCATAAGGTCTTCACGCTGTACTACATCACCGCCGAAGAAGCCGCGAAGCTGATTGCGCCCGTTCTCAGTGGTTCTGCAAGTGCCAAGATTGAGAAGAGCACGGCGGCAGAGAAGGGTATAACCGCGAGTTCTTCCGGCGGCGCATCCGGCGCCGGTTCCTCTGGAGGCTCCGGAAGCGGCGGCGACGCGATGGCGCTAAATGATACGATCGTCGTGTACGACTATCCTGAGTATCTGGAAAGAGCGGCAGAAGTGATAAAGGCGATAGACGTCCGGCCAAAGCAGGTTCTCGTCGAGGCGACTATCTTAAGTGCTACTCTGACGGAACAGACTAAATTCGGCATAGACTGGAACTTCATGGCGGGCGTCAGTCTGGGCGGGACTTCAGCAGCTACGGCCGATGCGTACAATTCTTCTGTCTCGGCACAAACACCTATTGGCCAGATCGCTGGCGGCGTGCCGGGCGCCCCGATAGAAACCGCCGGCTTTGCGACTTCCGGAATGAATGGGCTGAGAATAGGGGCGAGCAGCGGAGATATGGCGATTTTCATCACCGCGCTGGAGAGCATAACAGACGTTACTATTCTGGCCAATCCGAAGATTCTTGCCGTGAACAAGCAAGAGGGTTACGTCCAAATCGGCAAGAAGCTGGGTTATCGTGGGAGCACGGCTATTTCCACGGGAGGCGTAGCTACGCAGGGTGAAGTGCAGTTCCTGGATACCGGAACGGTCCTGACATTCAGGCCCTATATCGGTAACGATGGCTATATCAGGATGGATATTTATCCCAAGGATAGTACGGCGCAGCTCAATATTGATAAGGTGCCGGATGAGACCGTCACCCAGGTCAGGACAAACGTCATCGTCAAGGACGGCGAGACAATAGTTATAGGTGGCTTGTTCAGAGATGTGGTCACCACGGGACGGTCCCAGGTTCCTCTGCTTGGGGATTTGCCTCTGGTTGGGGGTCTTTTCAGAGGGACGGATGACAGGACGGAGCGGCAGGAAGTCATCGTGCTGCTTACGCCTCATATTATCGAAGAGCCGAGTGATTTGGATGGGCAGGCCAGAGCGGCGGACATCAGCCGTAAACGCTTTGGGGCCAAGGACGGGCTGCAGTGGATGGACAGGGCCAAATTGGCGGAAGACCACTATGCCAAAGCCGTCGCTTCCTACGGCGAACATGACACCCTCTCGGCCATGGAGCAAGTGAGTGCCGCGTTGCGACTTCGCCCGACGTACCTTGAGGCAATACGGCTGAAGGAGCGGATAATTGCCGAGTCAACACCGGAAGAAGTGCAGGAGATGGAAAGGATTATGTTGGAAAATGTCGATCAAAAGGAAGCTCCCAAGTGGCTGAGGAAATGACGTTGTGTGAAAACTGATGTGCCATTTGTAATCCGTAAAAGGCTGGAGTTGTTGTTTTGAAACTTGGAAGAAGCTCATACGCAGTAGTCGCGCCGATTGTGGCGTACGGTTTGCTGATAGCGGCCCTCGCTGAGGGGCGAAATTCGGGCACGGAAGAGGGTTTGTATTTTGCCGGTCCCGTGCAGCGGGCCTCCGTTGCGCTGGGCTGTGGCGTCCTTGTGGCTATGGGCGTGATTTTGCTCGGCTGGTATGGGTTCAGACTGGCCGGGGCGATCGCGTCCATAGCCAGGCTTTTTGAAGATTGCCGGGGCCGCGATGGCGGTGACAGCTCGGGCACCTTCAGTCTGCTCAAAGTGACCGAAATCGACAAGCTGTGTACACTGGTCGGCGAACACCTCGACGTTTGCGCCAAGCGCGCGGCCGAGGACAAAAAGCAAATCCAGGATTTGCGGATTCACGTTCAACTTTCACAGAAACGTGAGAAAAACACAGAAGCGATCATCTACAGTATTCGGGATGCCGTCATCGTTAGCGATGAATATGACAAACTGTTGATGGCGAACGAGGCTGCGGGCCGACTCTTCAACTTTGATTTCAAGAACTCACAGCGCCGGCCGTTGAGCGAGCTGATCGGCCGGGACCGGAGCGAATTCGCCGACTTTCTCAGTCACAGCAGACAGAGCAGGAACCAGGCGACACGGCGGGAGATCGAATTCTCCGAGCAGGGCGAGCGAAAGACTTTTGACTGCATCGTTTCGTGCGTGTACGACCAGGACCAACAGGTCTGTGGGGGCGTTGCCGTACTGCACGACGTTACGCGTGAGAAACAGATTCAGCAGATGAAGAACGACTTTGTCAGTCATGTCTCGCACGAGCTGAAAACGCCGCTTGCTTCGATTACGGCCTACTCCGAAATGCTCGCCGACGGAGAAGCCAACGACGAACGGACCAGGAGAGAATTCTATTCAATTATCCAAAATCAGGCTCAAAGGCTGAACCGGTTGATTGAAGATATTCTCAATACCTCACGCATAGAATCGGGCCTGATAAAGGTCAACAAGGAGCTGGTCAGTCTGACAATGCTCATTGAAGAACAGTTGCAGATGATGAGAAGCTATGCGGAAGAGAAGAATATCAAGCTCATCGGGCAAACCCCCATCGTATTTGATCGGGTGTATGTGGACAGGGACATGATGTCCCAGGTTATTGTAAACCTGTTGAGCAACGGGGTGAAATACACGCCTTCGGGAGGGTCGGTCAAGATTGAAACCGCCGTCGATGAGGCGGCGTCTCTGGTCCGCGTTACGGTGACGGACACGGGGGTCGGTATCCCCGAGGATGAGATGGGTCGCATCTTTGAGAAGTTCTACAGAGTTGGAGCCAATAAGAAACAGGCGGAAGGAACGGGCCTGGGTCTTAATCTTGTTAAGCAAATCGTCGAGAAGGTTCATGAGGGGCGCGTGTTTTTCACAAGCCAGGTCGGTGCAGGGAGCACGTTTGGCTTTGAGCTGCCCTTGGCGACAAGAGAATCCGTGGAAATCGCGTAAGAATCACAGAGAACGAACGGGGCGCACGCCGAATTGCGCACCCGGCAGGTTAGACTTTGGTGGAGGCAAGATCATGGCGGACAGGAAAGTTCTGGTTGTGGACGACGAGATACACATTGTTCACGTCGTTGCCATAAAACTTCGCAACAACGGCTTCGAGGTGATCGCCGCGGACAACGGCGCCGAAGGGCTCAAGCTGGCGCTGGCGGAAAGGCCGGATATTATTGTGACCGATTACCAGATGCCGGTGATGACCGGCATAGAGCTTGTGGAACAGCTTCGGCAAAACGAGGACACAAAAGACACACCCGTCATCATGCTGACGGCCAGAAGCTTTGCCATTCCCCAGCAGCAGCAGGATGACTTGCGGATATCAGGGTGCTTGAGCAAACCGTTCAGCCCCAAGGAGCTGCTGGGCAACATTGAAGATATCCTTTATCAGAAGCAACTGATAGCCGGTAAATAATAGCACAAAAGGGGTGTTGTTCAATTGGAAGCCATGTTACATACGTTCAGTAAAAGTCTGAGCTCGTCACACTTGATCGATCTCGAGCGGTTTGCGGATCGAGTAAGCAGGTTCGGCGTAAACTTCGCAGTCTGTGACAAGGATGATGAAATTGTCTTACTGCGCGAAAGCGGCCGATTCAGGAGTACTCGAGAGCAGTTGGTGCGATGGTCGGCAGAAGCCCGGAGCAAAAGCCGTCCGGGCGCCTCTCCCGACGAGACGGGTGTGCCCGTTCGACGATTCTGCGATACGAACAGCGGGCTGGTTGTTGTTCTGAAGTCCGCTCGCCTTTGCAACACGGGCCAGGAGCAGATTGTCGGAACGGCGCTGATCGATTTGGGGCCGGTGCCGCTGTGTGTCGCGCCATGTGACGAAGGCGATGGCCGTGCCGTCGCAACGGACGGGGAGTATTTTGTCGAGATGCTCGAACTGCTGGCGGAGAAGCTGCAGGTCCATTCGAAAGCGGAAGAACAAATCGATATGGTCAGCAGCGAATTGGCGCAGACCTACGAAGAGCTCGTACTGCTTCACAGACTCAGCACCAACATGAAGGTGACTGAGGCGGATTCGAACTTTCTGCAGATGGCTTGCGATTGTCTGACCGAAATCGTCTTTGTGGAAGGCATTGCCATACTGCTGGAGAAAAGGATAGATGATGAACAGCAATGGGTCATCGCCGCGGGATCGGGCTTGATCGACATGGACGACCAGATGGCAGCCATTCTGCACGGCCGATTGACAGAGGAAATACATGAAGGCAAAGAGGCCCTGCTGGACAGCGAAATCGATTCGGCTTTCAAGTACGATTGGCCGAGCCGTATAAAGAACATTATCGCTGTACCTTTCTTCGGTAAGGACAACAGCGATGCTCATTGTGGGGGCAGAACGCACAATGGAAACTCCATTACGGGCCTCATGGTTGCAATCAACCGGATCGGCAAGCAGGACTTCGACAGCACCGATGTGAAGCTGTTCAACTCCGTGGCCGGGGGATGTGCCGTGTTTATTGAGAACGGCAGGTTGTTCAAAGACCTCAAGGAATTGTTCATCGGTTCCTTGAAAGCCCTGACGAGCAGCATTGATGCGAAGGACAAATACACACACGGTCATTCGGAAAGAGTTGCGTTCATCTCCCGATGGATCGCCGAGAGACTGTCCGACAAAGAACCTCTGGACGAGGAGCAGATCCACAAGATTTACCTGGCCGGGCTGCTGCACGATATAGGAAAGATCGGGATCGAGGAAGCATTATTGCGTAAGAATGGCAAGCTGACGGAAGAAGAGTTTGGCCGTGTCAAAAAGCACCCGTCGATAGGAGCGGGGATCCTGCGTGAAATCAAGCAGATGCGCGACATTGTTGCAGGCGTACTGTGTCACCACGAGCGCGCGGATGGCCGGGGGTATCCTAACGGCTTGCAGGGCGAGCAAATACCCCTCACGGGCAAAATTGTCGGTCTGGCAGACTGTTTTGACGCGATGACTTCAAAACGAACGTATCGGGATGCGATGACCGTGGAGCAGGCCCTGGCGGAGATAGAGAAGGGCCTGGGCACGCAGTTCGATGAAAAGCTTGGCCGCATATTCCTCGATAGCGACGTTTATCGACTCTGGAACATCATCCGGGACGGTTTCAATGAGATGTATGGCAACACCAGTTCCGAGGAGTATGGGGCGGCTGCAGTGGGGACTCTGATTCGATGAAAGTCAAAGTACAAGACTATAATGATGTCACGGTTGTCGAGTTTCAGGGTGAGCTCGACGGTGACGTGGCCGAGCTGTTCCAAAGCACCATAACCGACATTGTGACCAAGCGTAAGACCGGTGTCGTGCTCGATATGAGCGGCGTCGTCTTCATTGACAGCAGCGGCTTGGAGTTGTTGCTGTGGTCGCGTGATTACTGCAATCAGAACAAACGAGAAATGAGGTTGGCGGGGCTTGACGAGAACTGCTTGCGAATCATGGAGATTACCCGGCTCAAGAACGAATTTGACCACTACGCAGAACTTGCCGAGGCGGTCAAGAGCTTTGCGTAGTCATGGTTCCCGGGACGCTGGAATGCGCCGACCGGGGCAGAGAGACGACAGATGAGCCAGATAGCCGTTGAAAACAAGATGCAGCTTGGACAGTTGCTGTTGGCGCGCGGTGTCGTGACCGCCGAGCAAATCGAACAAGCCCTCAAAGAACAGAAAGAAAAGGGCCATCGCAAGCTCCTCGGTGAGCTTCTGGTGGAGATGGGCTACTGCACCGAGAACCAGATCGCCTCGGCGCTCGCGCAGAGTTACGGCGTCCCGTACGCACAGGTGGGTCCCAAAATATGTGACTCCAAGACGTTTGAGATCCTGCCGCGTGAGTTTCTTCAGGAGTACATTGTCCTGCCGTTGTTTAAGGTCCGCGACGTGCTGACGGTGGCCGTCAGTGAGCCGACAAACGTATTCCTGATCGATGAGATTGAGCGCATCAGCGGCTGCAAGGTCCAGATCGTATGCTCGACCAGCAAGGATATCAAGGCTACCCTTCAGACGTATCTGCCGGCGGCCAACGTCTTCGTGATCGACGACATTATCGACGACGAGGGGCTCGAAGATTTCACGTTGATAGAAAGCATCACCCAAGACATAGGCAATCTGGAGGAGATCGCCGGGCAATCGCCGGTTGTCAAGCTGGTCAACTATCTGCTCTATAACGCCGTGCGGGAGAATGCCAGCGATATTCATATAGAGCCGGACGACAAGAGATTGAGGGTCCGATATCGGGTGGACGGCCGGCTGTACGAGAAACTGTGTCCACCCCATCAAATGCACGCGGCCATCGTTTCTCGCGTCAAGATTATGGCCGACCTGGACATCGCGCAGCGCCGCTTACCCCAGGACGGAGGTATCCACGTTTTGATGGAAGGCAGGCCGATTGACCTGCGTGTCTCCGTCATGCCGGGAAACTTTGGGGAGAAGGTCGTCATCCGAATCATCGATCCGCATAAGGTCCTCTTCAATCTTGAGTCTCTCGGATTTACGTACGAGAATCTCCGGTTGTTCAGGCAAGTGATACAATCTCCCAACGGCATTGTGCTGGTCACGGGGCCGACCGGTTCGGGCAAGAATACAACTCTCTATGCGGCCCTGTCTGAGCTGAACGGCGAAGAAGTGAATATCTGCACGGTGGAAGATCCGGTGGAGTGCAACATAGCGGGCATAAACCAATTCCAGATCAACCCGGCGGCCGGCTTTGAATTTGCGACGGCGCTGCGAAGTCTCTTGCGGCAGGACCCGGATATCATCATGGTTGGTGAAATCCGCGATGAGGCAACCGCCAACATAGCGGTCCAGGCGGCGCTAACCGGCCATCTGGTTCTTTCAACGCTGCACACGAATGACGCCCCGGGCGCGGTGACGCGACTGCTTGATTTGAGCGTTGCGCCCTATCTGGTGGGTGCTTCGCTGATTGCCGTCCTGGCCCAACGGCTCGTGCGAAAGATATGCGCGAACTGCAAGGCGGAATACGAGCCGCCCGTGACGATAAGGAAGGTCGCCGAAAAAAACGGGGGCAAAATCGAACAGTTCTATCGAGGCGTAGGCTGTAAGAAATGCCGAAACACCGGCTACGCCGGACGGATTGCCGTTCACGAGCTGCTCGTGCCGAATGACGAGATTATCGAGATGATCAACGAGCGGACGAGCCTGAAGAAGTTGAGAGCCAAGGCGCTGCAGAATGGCATGGTGTCTCTGCAGTCGGATGGGATTGAGAAGGTGCGCGCTGGAATTGTCTCTGTCGAAGAAGCGCTGAGAACGACGCAAATAGAAACCTGATATGTACCATATTCCATAAAATGATTGTATGATAGATTCCGCAATAAAAACATCAGATGAGCTTGATTCTGCCATCAGGAGCGGAAAATCGCCTCGCGGCGGGGGCAAACAGGGCAAAACCCGGGGAGCTCTCACAGGGTCAATGCCCGTCGAGGCCGGTCCGGGCTCCCTGGGCTTGAAGGAACAGGACAGTCCCTGGCGGCCAGCCGGCATGACCAGGGCGTCCGATTTGTCCAGGGCCAGAGTCAAGCAGGCGGATCTGATTTTGTTCACGACGCAGTTGTCGGTGATGCTCGATAGCGGCGTGGTACTCAGTGACGCTCTTGATGCCATAGCCGAACAAGCGGAGCACGGGACGTTCAGAACGATCATTATGCACGTAGCCGAGAAGGTCAAGAGCGGCGAAACCTTCTCAAAGGCCCTGCGGGGCTATCCGAAGGCTTTCAATGCGATGTTTATCAGCATGGTCAATGCCTCGGAAGCTTCCGGAAAAATGGCGGAGATGCTCAGTGTGCTCAGCGGCTATCTCGACTTCGAATCCGAGACCCGAAAACGCATAAAAGGCGCGCTCACGTATCCGTTTATCATGGCGCTGATGGCTGTGGCGGCCACTGGCACGCTGATGTTCTTTGTGTTGCCGCGCTTTATGGGGATTTA
>Ga0307380_10008342_pt1 | contig 13290 bp, 14 predicted proteins | sample UN3MG_FD_202239 | JGI IMG/M metagenome (GOLD analysis project Ga0307380, IMG submission 202239) | Soil microbial communities from Risofladan, Vaasa, Finland - UN-3 | ecosystem: Environmental > Terrestrial > Soil > Coastal area > Acid sulfate soil | place: Finland: Risofladan, Vaasa | collected... | reverse complement strand
GAGCGAAGTCGAGGGGTCTCGCCGTGGTCGTTGCCGTTGGGTTGTCCGCACGGCGAGATTCCTCGACTCGCTTCGCTCGCTCGGAATGACACCCTTTTCCTGCGTGCCAGAAAATTCTGGCGCACCCGTCAAGAGTTTGGGCGCCTCGGTGGTTAAGTTTCCACGATAGGCTTGCCGATAAAGTGAAGGACGCCGGCGATTGACGCCGGTCCAGCCATTGCCCAGAAGGCCGAGGAATCGGAGCATGAGCAAGATCGATGCCTTGACACGGCAGCTCGTCGGAAACCGCCGGGCCCACCACCGTAAGCGGTTTGTCTATGACGTGACCGTCCGCGACGAGTTGGGTGAACGAATTTTCCGCGGCAAGACGGTCAACCTGTCGCGCGCCGGAGCACGCCTGGAGGGATTTCCCGACGGCGAGGGCCCGTCCGTGGGCCAGGACGTCCTGATCGAGTTCCTGGTCATCCCGAAAGACTTATCGTTGTCCCCGAAGATCGCAACCAGGCCGGCCCGCATCTGGCGCATTGACGGCGGCGAGGGGGCATTCTCCCTGGCCGTCAAGTTCGAGCGCGAGTTTCCGGAGTAGGCGGCCAACCCGGCCACCCCGTCCGGATCGCCGGTTCATGGCCCATCGTCCTGTCCGCGCCGGTTCAGGCTCCCTGTTGATACTTCCATCCTCAAGCCCTACAATAGCCGGAGAATGGTCTTAAGGAGTGTGCGCCGACCATGTGGGACTATACCGACAAGGTCAAAGATCACTTCCTGCATCCGCGAAACACCGGCGAAATCCCTCAGCCCGACCTGGACGCGACGGTCGGCAACATCACGTGCGGCGACGCCCTGCGCCTGATGGTCAGACTCGACAAGGCCGGTCGCATCGCCGACGCCAAGTTCCAGACCTTCGGGTGCGCCAGCGCCATCGCCTCGAGCGACGCCCTCATTGAACTCATCAAGGGCAAGACCCTGGCGGAGGCCGAGCGCATCACGAACGACGACATCGCCCGGTACCTCGGCGGCCTGCCGGAGGCCAAGATGCACTGCTCCGTCATGGGCATGGAGGCCCTTCAAAAGGCCATCGCCCGGTATCGCAAACAACCGTTCGAACTGGAGGAAGAGGGCCAGATCGTCTGCCGCTGCTTCGGCGTCACGGATAGACTCATCGAGAAAGTCGTCCGCGAACATAACCTCCACACGGTCGAGGAAGTGACGCATTACACGAAGGCGGGGGGCGGGTGCGGCGGATGCCACCGCGAGATCGAGGCCCTCATCGCCAAGGTCCACGGTCCGCCGCCTGCCAAGGCCGCCAAGCCTCCCGCCCGCGAGCCCGCCATGACCAACCTCCAGCGCATCAACCGCATCCAGGAGGTCATCGAGAACGAGATCCGGCCGCTCCTCCAGGCCGACGGCGGCGACGTGGACCTCGTGGACGTGGACGGCAAGAACGTCCAGGTCGCCTTCCGCGGCCACTGCGCCTGGTGCCCCGTCAGCGACGTCACCCTGAAGGGCGCCGTCCAGGCCAAACTGCGGGAACTCGTGGACCCCGATATCGTCGTCGAGGACGTCGGCGAACGCTTCACCCAGGCCTGACACCGGAAGGGCTGCGATATGCCGAAAGTGATTTATCTCGATAACAATGCGACGACGGCCGTCGCCCCGGAAGTCCGCGAGGCCATGGCGCCGTTCCTCGACGCCCTCTACGGAAACCCCTCGAGCATCCACACGTTCGGCGGCCAGGTCGCCCGGCACGTGGACGACGCCCGCGCGCATCTGGCCGAACTCCTGGGCGCCGACCCGAGCGAGATCCTCTTCACCTCCTGCGGCACGGAGAGCGACAACGCCGCCATCCGGAGCGCCCTGGCGACCCAGCCCGACCGCCATCACATCATCACCAGCCGCGTCGAGCACCCGGCGGTCCTGAACCTCGTGCGGCTCCTGGGGACGCCCGGGCCGGGGCGGACGCATTACCGCGTCACGGAACTCGGCGTGGACGCCCAGGGGATGATGAACCTCGCGGACCTCGAAAAGGCCCTCGACGACGATACGGCCCTCGTCTCGATCATGTGGGCGAACAACGAGACGGGCGTCCTCTTTCCGGTCGAGGAAATCGGCGCCCTCTGCCGGCGTCGCGGCGTCCTCTTCCACACCGACGCGGTCCAGGCCGTCGGCAAACTTCCGATCGACCTCTCGAAAACGCCCGTGGACATGCTGAGCCTCTCCGGCCACAAGTGGCACGCACCGAAGGGTGTTGGCGCCCTTTACGTCCGACGCGGGACGCGGTTCAGCCCCTTCATCGTCGGCGGCCACCAGGAACACAACCGCCGCGGCGGGACGGAGTCCGTGCCGCTGGTTGTCGCCCTCGGCCAGGCCGCCGAACTCGCCCGAAAGCGCTTGCGCGACGAGCCGACGCGCATCCGGGCCCTGCGAGACCGGCTGGAGCGCGGCATCCTGGCTTCGACGCCGGGGGCCATCCTCAACGGACACCCGACGGAGCGCCTGCCGAACACCACGAACATCAGTTTCGAGTTCGTCGAGGGCGAGGCGATCCTCCTGATGCTCGACCAGCACGGCATCTGCGCCTCCAGCGGCTCGGCCTGCACGAGCGGGAGCCTCGAGCCCAGCCACGTCATGCGGGCGATGGGCGTCCCGTTCACGGCGGCGCACGGCTCGATCCGGTTCAGCCTGAGCATTTACAACACGGAGGATGAGATTAACACGGTGCTGGAGGTCCTGCCGCCGATCATCCGGCGTCTCAGGGAGATTTCGCCGTTCGGCCGCGACCAACTCGCCGCCGCCAAGTAGCGCGGGGGTTTATCCCACGCGATTGAGTGCGCGGGGCACAAGGCCCCGCGCTACCTTCGTGGGTCGGTTAGCCGCCGCCAAATAAGTCGGCCGGCGGTTTCTTGGTTAGCCGCCGCGCTTGCGCGGCGCGTTTTCCCGAGCGAAAAGGAGCCAACCATGTCGCCGATGTTCTTTAGCGAGATCGAGGCCGCCAAGATCGCCCAGAACATGGAGGAGAACGGACTCAAGTTCTACGAGCGATTTGCCGCCAAGACCCGCAGCCCGCGCGTCCGCGACCTTTTCCTCCAACTGGCCGAGGACGAAAAGAAGCACCTCGCGGCCTTCGAGGAACTCGAAAAGACCCTCCAATCGCGGCCGGGCGACACGTCCGAGAACGCCGACGATCCCGAGTTGAGCGCCTACATCGAACGCCTCCTCAAGACGCAAGTCTTCAGCGACTCCGGCGACGTGGCGCGGCGGGCGGACCAGGCCAAGGACGACGCCGAGGCCCTGGCCGTCGGCATGAAGGCCGAACGCGACTCCATCGTCTTCTACCAGGAGATGATTGATTTCGTGGACTCCAAGGAGGCCCGCGAGGCGTTCGGCTGGATCCTGAAGGAAGAGCGGCGGCACCTCAGCCTTCTCGGCGAACGGGCCGCAGACCGCGCCGGCCGGACGCCGTAAAGCGTTCGAGCCCGACGCGGGAGCGTCGGGAGACCTACACCAATCCCCACCGGCGGCAGTTCTCGAACGAGACGCGCGCGGCCTCCAGCGGCGCGAGCGGCGCGCAATCGTCCTGCTCGATGCAGATCCACTCCGTGCCGCCCGCGCGGCAGGCGGCGATCAGGCGCGGCCAATCGAGGATGCCCTCCCCGACCGGCACCATCCGCCGCTCGGGCCCACGGCCCATGTCCTTGAAGTGGACGATCTCGATCCGCCCGACGAACCGCTCCAGGTACGCCGCCGGGTCCTCGCCGCCGTGCTGGACCCAGTAGGTGTCAATCTCCGGGTGCACTAGACCAGAGTCGGCGGCCTCGAAAAAGATGTCGTAGCCGGACCGCCCGGCGAACTTCTGGAACTCGAACGAATGATTGTGATAAGCGAGGCGGAGACCGGCCTCGCGCAGCCGCAGGCCGAGGTCGTTCATCGTCGCGGCGAAGCGCCGCCAATCGTCGGCGGTCCGGCGGCGGTCCTCCGGAATCCACGGCACGATCGCCCACTCGGTTCCGAGGTCCTTCGTCATCTCGACGGCCGCGCTAAAATTCTTCTCGAGCATGTCCAGGGAAACGTGCGTCCCCGCCGATCCGAGTCCGAGGTCGTCCATCGCCTTGCGGATCTGGCGGGCCGTGCACTTGTGCAGGCCGCTCACCTGGACCGCCCGATACCCGATCCGCGCCACGTCGCGGAGCGTGCCGGGATAATCCGCAGCGCATTCCGCGCGGAGCGTGAACATCTGCATCGCCACACGAGGTCCTGTCACGGCCGATCCCCTTCCACTTGTCCCGTCATGCCTGGTGGCGTCCGATTCTAATCGGCCTCGCCGCCACCTCAAATGAAAACGTCCGCGCGGATGCCGCGAACGTTTTGCTTGAGAACCGGCCGCCGGTCTGGTACTTATCGAGCGACGCAATCATCCCATCACAAGCCAGGAGGCGCGACGATGGCCAAGGTCCTCATCTTCTACTACTCTCGCGGCGGGGCGACCGCCGAGATGGCCAAGTATGTGGCCGAGGGCGCCAAAGGCGTCGCCGGCGCCCAGGTGGCCGTCAAGTCCGTGGACAAGGTCGAGCCGAAGAACCTCCTGGATTACGATGCGCTCATCTGCGGCAGCCCGACCTACTATGGCCTCATGGCCGGCGAGATCAAGATCTTCTTCGACCGGACCGTGACGCTGCACGGCCAACTCGAAGGCAAGGTCGGCGGCGCGTTCACATCGAGCGCCAACCTGGCCGGCGGCAACGAGACCACCATCCTTTCGATCCTCGAGGTGATGATCATTCACGGCATGATCGTCCAAGGCACGAGCCAGCGCGACCATTACGGACCGGTCGCCCTCGGTGCGCCCGACCAGCGGGCCACGGAGGAATGCTGCAAACTCGGCAAGCGCGTCGCCGAACTGGCCAAGAGGCTATTCGGCTGATCGAGGCCGTCGCGAAAGAGGTGAAGCAATACCTTATTTGAGGCCGCTGCGGACTTGTCCGCCGTAGTCCCGGCGCGCCGGGACGAAGGCGGAAGCAGCGGCGTACATCCTAAAGGTAACACTATGTCCACGCGACTTCTCATCTTCGAAGATTCCGGCGCCGAAAACCTCAAGCCCCTCACCTGGACGCGTCCGGCGTGGGGCCTGAGGTGCGGCATCGTCACGCTGGCCCGCAAGATCACCGCCGCCTACGGCGACGTGGAGGCCGTCTATCACATGCGGCCGTACCTGGCGGACGTGGTCCGCGAGGAGCGGGCCGTCCCCGTCGTCTCCTCGGCGGCCGACGCGAAATCGCACCTCGCGGGTCCCCTGCTCCTCGTGAGCGGCCGCGTCCTGGCCGACGCTCAGTTTGCCGCAAGGATACCGCTCGATGGGCCGGAGGAAGTCCTCCGGTCCGGCGACGACGTGGTCGCCGTGCGGCTGGCCGACGGGACGAAGGCGGCCGCGGCGCTCGAGGGCGAAACGCTCGACGCCGGGGCGCTTGCGAACCTGCCCGAGCGCGAGGTCAGCGTGCCGCTGGTCCGTTGGCCGTGGGACCTCGTGGCCGCCAACGCGCGCGAGATCGAGGCGGATTTCCGCCGGTTCGCCGCCGCCGGCCATGTAGCCGGCGAGGTCCACCGCGCGGCCGTCATCGAGGGCCGCGCCAACGTCCACGTCGCCGAGGGCGCGACCGTCCAGCCCGGCGCGGTGCTCCTCGCTGAGCATGGACCTATCTCAATCGGTCCAGGCGCGACGGTCATGGCCGGCGCCGTCATCGAGGGCCCCGCCTCCGTCGGCCCCTACGCCACCGTCAAGGCCCTGGCGCGAATCTACCCCGGCACGACGATCGGCCCCGTCTCGAAGGTCGGCGGCGAGGTCGAGGCCTCCATCATCCACGCCTACTCCAACAAGCAACACGACGGATTCCTCGGCCACTCCTACGTCGGGGCCTGGTGCAACCTCGGCGCCGGCACGAACACGAGCGACCTCAAGAATACTTACTCGACCGTCCGCGTCTGCATCGAAGGCTGCGCGGTGGACACCGGCAGCCTCTTTGCGGGCCTCCTGATGGGCGATCACTCGAAGGCCGGCATCGGCATGATGTTCAACACGGGAACGGTCGTCGGCATCGGGTGCAACCTGTTCGGGGGCGATTTCCCGCCGAAGGACATCCCGTCGTTCTCGTGGGGCGGCGCCGGCGGCCTCGTCGAACATGACTTCGAGAAGTTCTGCCAGACGGCCGAGCGCGTCATGGCCCGCCGCGACAAGCACCTCACCCCCGCCCTCCGGATGATGCTCGAATACGTGTTCCACCAGACTCGCGGCCGGCGGCGGAGTGCCATCGGTTGAGCGACCTTACGCCGGTCCAATGGGTTCTCGGCGCCCTGTGCGCCGTCCTCGTCGGATTCTCGAAGACCGGGATCGCGGGCCTGGGGATCCTGGTCGTCCCGATCATGGCCGAGGTCTTCCCGGCGCGCGAGTCCACGGCGGCGATGCTCCTCATGCTCATCGTGGGCGACCTTTTTGCGGTCGCCTATTACCGCCGCCATGCCGACTGGCGGGTGCTCCTCGCGCTTTTTCCGTGGGTCCTGCCGGGGATCGTCCTGGGGTGGGTGGCGCTCGGTCGCCTGACGGACGATGAGATGAAACCCGCCCTCGGCGGCCTCATCCTCTCGCTGATTTTCCTCCAGGCGGTCCGGACGCGGTCGGGCGAGTGGATGGAGAAACGGTTGCCGCACGCCTGGTGGTTCGTCGCGGCCGTGGGCATCGCGGCCGGTTTCTCGACGATGCTCGGCAACGCCGCCGGCGCGATCATGACCGTCTTCTTCCTCGCCAAGGGCCTCGAAAAACATCCGTTCATGGGCACAAGCGCCTGGTTCTTTTTCCTCGTGAACCTGACGAAGGTGCCGTTCAGCGCCGAACTGGGCCTCGCGAACCCGGTGACGCTCCTCTTCGCGGGCCTCATGGTCCCGGCGATCACGGCGGGGGCGCTGGTGGGCGTGCGGGTCCTCCCGCGATTGCCGCAGAGGGCCTTCGACCGGATCGTCATGGCGATTGCGGTCGTGGCGTCCCTGCGGCTGATTCTCTCCTGGCAGCCCGTCGCCGAGTTCCTGGGCGGCCTGTGGCGATGAGGCCAAGATTTAGTTGACATCGCCCGACGGCGTGCTATCATAATGCTAGCAGTCAGCGCAAGGGAGGATCGCCATGGCACAACTTCTGGTCCGAAACCTGAACAGGACGGTGGTCGAGCGTCTGCGGCGCCGCGCCCGCCGGGGCGGCCGGTCCGTGGAGTCAGAGGTCCGGGCCATTCTGGAGCAAGCGGCTCAGGCCGACATGGCCTCCGCCCGGACCCTCGCCAACCGCATCCGCACCCGCCTTCGCGGGCGCCGGTTCAGCGACAGCACGGCCCTGGTCCGCGAGGACCGCGACCGATGATGGCCATCGTGGACGCCAGCGTGGCCGCCAAGTGGTTCTTTGAGGAAGTGCACACCGAGGCCGCGCTTCGCCTTCTCGATCCGCGGCACCGGCTTTACGCCCCCGATTTCTTCCTGGTGGAAATGGACAACGTCGTGTGTAAGCGCGTTCGCCGGGGCGAGTGCACGGTGGCCGAAGGACGCAAGGTCCGCGCGGCCCTCCGCCAAGTTCCCGTCCAGATGCACCCGGCGGTCGCCTTGCTGGACCCGGCCTATGAGATCGCCATCCGAACAGACCAAAGCCTTTACGATTGCCTCTATGTGGCCTTGGCGATGCTCGTGAAAGGGCGAATGGTGACGGCCGACCGGCGGTTCTACGAGGCCCTCGCGGCCGGGCCTTTTGCCAAGCATGGATCGTGGGTCGAAGACCTTCCTCGGTAGGTCCTCCTCGCAGTATCTGAGCCGCGACCGTGAGGGAGCGGCCGCTGGGTTCCGGCGGTGATGATGACGGCCCATCCGACCGATGTGCCGCCCGAGGAGGTCGAGGACCTCCAGATTCGGGGCGTCCTCGAGAAGCCGGCCGACCGCCATCGCATCGTGACCATCGTGACGAGGGTCGTCCGCTGGCGCTGACCGCCGGGCGAATCTTCGTGCTTTGCTCCGGCCGGCGTTTATAATGAGGGTCTTAACGATGGCGGACCGGACCTCTGGGAGCCGGCCCGAGCCGAACCGGCAAGAGCGATGGACCGAAAGGAGCACGCAGTGAAACTGAAACCTCTGGGCGACAAGGTCATTGTGAAACGGGTCGAGGCCGAGACGAAGACCAAGGGCGGCATCGTCCTTCCGGATACGGCCAAGGAGAAGCCGAAGCGCGGCAAAGTCCTCGCGGTCGGCGAAGGCCGGCGGACCGACAAGGGCGAACTCGTCAAGCCGTCCGTCAAGGTCGGCGACGAAGTTCTCTTCACCAGTTTCGCCGGCACCGAGGTCACCGAGGACGACGACGAACTTTTGATCATGGGCCAGGACGACATCCTGGCGATCCTTCACAAATAACCTGCCCCTGCGCCTGCCTGCCGGCAGGCAGGGGCGAGACACCGCACTCGGGCCACCCTTAAAAAGGAGAACTGACCGTGCCTGCCAAGAAGATCGCGTTTGACCAGGAAGCCCGCGAAGCCATCCGCCGCGGCGTCGCCGTCATCACCCGCGCCGTCCGCGTCACCCTCGGACCGAGCGGAAGGAACGTCATCCTCGAAAAAAGTTTCGGCGCGCCGACCGTCACGAAGGACGGCGTCACGGTGGCCAAGGAGATCGAACTGGAAGACCCCTGGGAGAACATGGGCGCCCAGATGGTCCGCGAGGCGGCCTCCAAGACGAGCGAGACCGCCGGCGACGGCACCACGACCGCCACGATCCTCGCCGAGGCCATCTTCTGCGAGGGCCTGAAGAACGTCACGGCGGGGGCCACGGCGATGGAACTGAAGCGCGGCATCGACGCCGCCGTCGAGGCCGTCATCGCCGACCTCAAGAAGATGTCCAAGCCCGTCACCTCCTCGAAGGAAGTCGCCCAGGTCGGCACGTGCGCCGCCAACCAGGACGCCGAGATCGGCAAGATGATCGCCGACGCCATGGACAAGGTCGGCAAGGACGGCGTCATCACCGTCGAGGAAGGCCAGTCGCTCGAGACCACCGTGGACCTCGTCGAGGGCATGCAGTTCGACAAGGGCTACATCTCGCCGCACTTCATCACGAACCTCGAGGCGATGACGTGCGAACTCGAAAAGCCATATATCCTTGTCCATGAAAAGAAGATTTCAAACGTCAAGGACCTGTTGCCGCTCCTCGAGAAGATCGCCCAGGCGGGCCGGCCCCTGCTCGTGATCTCCGAGGACGTCGAGGGCGACGCCCTGGCGACGCTGGTCGTGAACCGCCTTCGCGGCACGTTCCAGTGCTGCGCCGTCAAGGCGCCCGGATTCGGCGACCGCCGCAGGGCCATGATGGAGGACATCGCGACGCTGACGGGCGGCCGCGCGATCTTCGAGGACCTCGGCATCAAACTCGAAAACGTCCAGATCGCCGACCTCGGGCAGGCCAAGAAGGTCACCGTGGATAAGGAAGATACGACGATCATCGAGGGCGCCGGCGCGGCGGAGGCCATCAAGGGCCGCATCGAGGCCATCCGCAACGAGATCGAGAAGACCACGAGCGATTACGATAAGGAGAAGTTGAACGAGCGCCTGGCGAAACTTTCCGGAGGCGTCGCCCAGATCAACGTCGGGGCCGCGACCGAGTCGGCCGTCAAGGAAAAGAAGGCCCGCGTCGAGGACGCCCTGCACGCCTGCCGCGCCGCCGTCGAGGAAGGCATCCTGGCGGGCGGCGGCGTCGCGATGCTCCGGGCCCGCAAGGCCATTGATAAACTTAAACTCAAGGGCGACCAGAAGATCGGGGCCGACATCATCCGCCGCGCGCTCCGCGAACCCATCAAGCAGATCGCCGAGAACGCCGGCGAGGACGGCTCAATCGTCGGCCAAAAGGTCGAGGAATCGAGCCAGCAGAACTTCGGCTTCAACGCCCTGACGCACGAGTACGAGGATCTTGTCAAGTCCGGCGTCATCGTGCCGACGAAGGTCGAACGGTGCGCCCTTCAGAATGCGGCCTCGATCGCCGGCCTCCTCTTGACGACCGACGCCCTGGTGGCGGAGATCCCGGAGAAAAAGAAGAAGGGCGGCGGCGGCCCCGGCATGGGCGGCGAGGATATGTACTAAACGGCAGGCTGGAGACTTGAGGCTGGAGGCTGGAGGCACAGCAAACAACAGCGCGCGGCGGGTCATTTGGCCCGTCGCGCGGTTTCATGTTGGCGGGACAAGAGCACGGCCGGGCAAGCCGGCCGTGGCGGCATACCCAGTCCAGGTTCCTTCGCACGCAACCCGACGCTTCCGCATCGGGCTCACGGCGGCGTTGCTTCTTTGCTTTTCACTCCGCATTCCGCGTTCCGCGCTCGGTTACGCCGTCTCGCGGTCCAGGATGCCGTAGCGTTTCATCTTCTTATATAGAGTTGTGCGATTGATTCCGAGGGCCCCGGCGGCGGCGTGGCGGCTGCCGTGATAGGTCTTGAGCGCCCGCAGGATGATATCCTTCTCGGGCGTCTCGAGCGCCTTCTTCAGGGGCAGAAGATCGCCGTTTCCGCCCGAACCGTTGCCCTGGCGCGGCTGGCGGACCTCGTCCGGCAGGTCCTCCATGCCGATGTAGGCGCTCTTCGTGAGGATGACGGCCCGCTCAATGACGTTCTCCAGTTGCCGCACGTTCCCCGGCCAATTCACCATCTGGAGCCGCCGCATCGCCTCGTCATGGAACCCGAGGACCTTGCGGCCGGTCCGTTCGCTCTGGCGCTTCAGCAGGTGCTCGGCCAGGAGAGGGATGTCGCCGATGCGGTCCCTGAGGGGCGGCAGGTGGATCGCGACGACGTTGATCCGGTAATACAGGTCCTGGCGGAACGCGCCGCGCTCGACCGCCACCTCGAGGTCCTGATTGGTCGCCAGGATGCACCGGACGTCCACGCGTTCGGTCTTCGATCCGCCGACCGGCTCGAACTCGCGTTCCTGGAGGATCCGAAGGAGTTTCACCTGGAGCGCCGGCGTCGCGGTCGAGACCTCGTCCAGGAAGATCGTGCCGCCATCGGCCTGCTTGAACTTGCCGGCCTTGTCGCTGACGGCGCCGGTGAACGAGCCGCGCACGTGGCCGAAGAGTTCGCTCTCCAGCAGCGTCTCGGGCAGGGCCCCGCAGGCGACCTCGACGAACCGCTTGTCGCGCCGGTTCGACCGTTGATGGATCGCCCGGGCGACGAGGCTCTTGCCGGTGCCGCTCTCGCCGGTCACGAGGACCGTCGTGGGCGTGTCGGCCACGGCCTCGATGAGGTCGAAGACCTTGAGCATCCGGTAATCGTGGCCGATGACGTTGCCGAGGCTGTACCGCTCGTCCAGTTGGCTGCGGAGTGCCCGGATCTCGCACGTCAGGGACCGCTGGCTCAGCGCCCGTTCGATGACCAGTTTCAACTCGGCGTCTATGATGGGCTTCGTGAGGTAGTGAAACGCCCCGCGGGTCATCGCTTCGACGGCGTTCTCGATCGAGCCGTAGCCGGTCATCATGATGACGGTCGTGTCGGGATATCGGTTGCGGACCATCTTGAGAAGTTCGAAGCCGTCCACCTCGGGCATCGAGACGTCGGCGATGACGACGGGGTACTCGGCGGCCGAAAGGTGAGCCGAGGCCTCCGCGAAATTCCGCGCCGTCTCGGCCGCGTATCCCTCAAGGCGCAAGAGTTCGCGCAGGCTCGTCAGGATCAGTTCGTCGTCGTCCACCACGAGAATTCGCGTGTCAGCCATGATCGTCTTCCTTCCCCGGTCTAGCGAGCGGCAGCCGCACCGTGAAGACCGCCCCGCCCTTCGGACGGTTCGATGCGGCTATCGTACCCCCCTGCTTTTCAATCAAGTCTTTGCAGATCGCGAGTCCCAGCCCCGTGCCCTGGCCTCGCGGCTTGGCGCTATAGAACGGTTCGAAGAGGTGCTTGAGGACGTCGGACGGCAGGCCAGGCCCCGTGTCGGCCACTTCGATCACGACGGCGTCAGGCTGGTTCTTGGCCCGGACCTCGACGCGTCCGCCCGCCGGCATCGCTTCAATCGCGTTCTTCAGAAGGTTCAGGACCACCTGGTGAAGGATGCCGCTCTTCAGGGGCGGCAGCGCCGGGTCGCTCTCGACGACGATCGCGACGCCGGCCTTCTCGGCGGCCGGAGCGAGCGTCCGGGCCGCCTCCGTCAGGGTTTCGCCGATCGGCCTCGGCTCCACCGAGCCGGCCGCCGTCCGCGAAAACTCGAGGAGGTCCCGGACGATCGCGACCATCCGCATCAGGCCCTTGTGTGCGTCGGCAAGATATATCTCAATCCGTTCATTACCGCCTTCCGCCCCGGCGCGCCGCGCGAGGCCGACGAGGCGGAGGATGCCGTCCAGCGGATTGTTGATCTCGTGGGCGACCATGGCCGCCAGCCGCCCGACTCCCGCCAGACGCTCCGACACCGCCAGCCGCTCTTCCATCCGGATCCGCTGCGTGACGTCCTCGACGATCAGGACGCCGCCCGCCACCATGCCGGCGGCCGTGAAGAGCGGCGAGCACGCGACCGTGACGCGGACCTCGCTGCCCGTCCTCCGCGCGAACTTCAATTCCTCCGCCATGTACGGACGCTGCATGTGGATCACGTCGTGCAGCGCGGCGTCCCAACCCGGGTCGCGCTGCGCGAGGTCCGTCCGCCGCACGCCCGCCAGGACCGACCGGTCTTCCGGCCAGAGGCGGTCGGCGGCCGAGTTGCGGAACGTGATCCGGAACTCGCGGTCGAAAACGATGATGCCGACCGGGGCCGAATCGAAGAGTTCCTTGTTGAACGTTTTCAGCCGCTGGAGTTCGGCGGCGGCCTTCGTCAGTTCCGCCATCGCGTCGGACATGCGCCGGCCCATCTCCTCGCGGAACGTCGCAAACTCCAGGTGCGTCTGGAGCACCGACGCCGCCAGCCCGCCCAGGGCCGCCATCAGCGCCGTGTCCGACTCCGTAAACGACCGGCCGTCCGCCAGGTCGCCGATAATCAGGAGACCCATGACGGCTTCCGCATCGGCGATCGGCACGATCGCCATGCCCCGCCAGTCCGGCGTGTTCAAAGCCAGCGTCTGGCTCGGGCTGGCCATCACGAGGGGCCGCCGCTGGCCGATGACCACCGACGCCACCGGCTCGGCCGACAGGATCGCCTCCGGGTTCAGATGGCCGGCCGCCCCGGTGCTTGGACCGATGCGAAGGCGGCCGCCGCCCGTGTCCCAAAGACACATGCAGCCGCTCTGGCACTGGAACATTTGCAGGGCATAGTCCAGGACCTGCTCCTG
>Ga0307380_10008335_pt1 | contig 13295 bp, 9 predicted proteins | sample UN3MG_FD_202239 | JGI IMG/M metagenome (GOLD analysis project Ga0307380, IMG submission 202239) | Soil microbial communities from Risofladan, Vaasa, Finland - UN-3 | ecosystem: Environmental > Terrestrial > Soil > Coastal area > Acid sulfate soil | place: Finland: Risofladan, Vaasa | collected... | reverse complement strand
GCTGGGAGGCGTGATCACCATCGATACCTACGCTTGGGGCGCGACAACCGGCGCGGTAGATGGAGACCTGGCGGTCACCCTGGCCTTTATCGGCGGCTACGCCTACCCCTTTAAAATCAAAGACGCGATAGTGAAAATCGGTGCTGATATCCGCCCGATGATACGGATCCTTGCTCCCGTGGACCATCCGACCATGCTGGATTTCATCAACGCCCTGCAGTCCGATGCGAACCCCCTTGCGACCTTGAACTCGGTAGACGCACTGCACGGAACCGCTATAGGCATCGATTTTGGAGTGATCGTGGAATCGGGAGGCTTGAGGTGGGGTCTGTCTGTCCGGGACTTTCTAGGCACGCGCTTTAGATATATACAGGATCCTTTCGGAGACATGCTGGTTTCCCTGAGGGAAACCGGCAGATTTCCTACCGGCGGAGTTTCCGTGGATGGCTACGTTGTTCCCACGGACATCAGCTCCGGATTCGCCTATGACTTTGATTTCGGGAACTCGCGGGCCGTGACCGATCTGGTTGTCCACTGGTCCTTGAGTGATATCGTCACTGTAGTCATGGAAGAGCGTCCACCGGCCAGCGTGATGCACGCCGGGGCGGAGCTCGAGTTATACAATAGATGGAAGCTGCGGGCCGGTTTCAATCAGGGCTACCTGACCTTCGGGACGGGGATACAGGTCTGGCTTCTCGATTTCAACCTGGCCTTCTTCACCCGGGAAATGGGAGTCCTGGCCACCAATCGGGCCAACCCCGGGATGACCCTGGAAGTGGCGTTCCGTCGCCAGGGGAAAAAGCGGGATCGGAAATCTGCTGAGCCGGACCTGCCTCAATGAAAATCCCGGCTGTCCGTAGAAGCGGGTAAACGGGAAAGCTTGGGCTTCCAACAGGAATCCACGATCAGGTGCACCACCCCATCCTTGGACTGCAGGCTGCCGCTTACCCCCAGCACGGAGCTGGACAGGATGACCTTGCGGTACTTTTCAAAGATGCTCGACCAGACAACGAGGTTAACGAAGCCGCTCTCATCCTCCAGGGTCATGAACACCACTCCCCCGGCGGTCATCGGCCTCTGGCGGCAGATCACCATACCCACGCAGGAAACCGGATCCCCATCCTGCTTCTCCGCCAAGCCCCGGGCATCGGGCAGACCCTGGCGTTTCAGCTCCTCCCGGAACGGTTCCAGAGGATGGCCCTGGACGCTGTGTCCCGTGCTCAGGTAATCCCAGCCTATTGACTCCAATTGGTTCAGTACCGAAAAACCCGGCATGATCTCCCCTCCTTTCAATAACAACTCGGATAACCGCTGATTCTGCCGACCCGCCGGTGGCGGGGGTACACCCCGCTCCCCTCCTTTGCGCCAACGCCCCGCCCCGGAAACCTCCCACAAGGCCTGCCTCCGATTCCCGGCAAGGGCGCCCAGGGCTCCGCATTGGGAAAGCGCGGCAAGAGCTCCTTCGCCGATCCCCGTGCGAAGGGCAAAGTCCTGGACCGTCTTCCCATCGCTTCTGCTGCGGGCGTCCCTGATCCGCTGCCAATCCTCCTCCCCCAGGCCTTTGACGAAGCGAAGACCCATACGTACCGCGAACCGAGCGGGGGCTTTGGGAACTTCGGTCGGGTCAGGGCCTGTCCCGCAGGCCTCCGTCTCCAGAGCCTCCAGGGTGCACTGCCAGTCGCTGGCCAGCACATCGATAGGCCGCACCTCTACACCCCGGCGTCGAGCGTCCTCTACGATCGTCGAGGGGGCGTAGAAACCCATGGGCCAGGCGTTGAGCAGGGCACAGGTAAACTCCGCCGGGTAGTGGCACTTCATCCAGGCGGTGCAGTAGGCGATCAGGGCAAAGCTGGCCGCATGGCTCTCCGGAAAGCCGTACTCCCCGAAGCCGAGGATCTGTTGATACACCCGTTCGGCAAACTCCTGGGCAATGCCCTTGGCGATCATCCTGCGGATCAGCTTTTCCCTGTGCCGTTCAATACGGCCGGAACTGCGCCAGGCCGCCATGTCCCGGCGCAGCTGATCCGCCTCGCCGGGGGAGTAGTCTGCCGCCACCATGGCCAGACGCATCACCTGCTCCTGAAACAACGGGACGCCTAAAGTTTTCTTGAGCACGGGGATCAGCGAGGGGTGGGGATACTCCACCGGCTCCTCCCCTTTGCGCCGCTTGAGATAAGGATGAACCATACCGCCGACGATGGGACCGGGCCGGACGATACTTATCTCGACAACCAGATCGTAGTAGCTTCTCGGCTTGAGGCGGGGAAGCATAGCCATCTGGGCCCGGCTTTCAATTTGAAATACCCCCACCGTATCCGCCCTGCCGATCATGTCGAAGACCTCCGGATCATTTGCCGGTACTTCAGCCATGGAAAGGTCGACGCCCCGATGCTCCTTCAAAAGGCGGAAACAGTAATCCAGTTGGGTCAGGGCGCCCAGACCGAGAAGATCGACCTTGAACAGGTTCATGTCCTCCACATCCCGTTTGTCCCATTGGATCACGGTGCGTTCCGGCATGGTGGCGTTTTCCACGGGAACAAAGGTGATCACCGGGTCGCTTCCCAACAGGAACCCCCCTGGATGTATGGAGAGATGCCGGGGGAAATCCAGGATCTGCTCGGAAAGCTCGGCCAGCCGCCGATGCACCGGGTTGGACAGGTCCAGTCCTGTCTGCTCCAAAGCAGGACGCAGCTCTCTGCCGTAATGGGGCAGCAGTTTGGCTACCCGATCCAGGGTAGTTGCGGGCAGGCCCAGGGCTTTGCCCACATCCCGCACCGCCGAGCGCAGCCGGTAGCGGATGAAATTCGCCACCATGGCCGCCCGCTCCCGGCCGTAGGTATCGTAGACATACTGGATCACCTCTTCCCGTCTGCGGTGCTCGATATCAAGATCGATATCCGGCGGTTCGTTCCGCTCGCGGGAGATGAACCGTTCAAAGAGCAGCTCCATCCGCACCGGATCCACCGCAGTCACTCCCAGGCAGTAGCACACCGCTGAGTTCGCTGCAGAGCCCCGTCCCTGGCAGAGGATGCCCCGGCGGCGGCAGAATTGGACGATCTGGTACATGGTCAGGAAGTAGCCGCAGTAATCCAGCTCCTCGATCAGGGTCAGCTCTTTCTCCAGCTGGCGGCGGACCTTGGATGGGATGGTCACCCCGTAGCGCTGCTCCGCTCCCTGAAAGGTGAGATGGCGCAGCCACTGCCCCGAGGTTTTACCGTCGGGAAGATTCTCCGAGGGGTAGCGGTACTGGATCTGGTCCAAAGAAAAGCTGCAGCGTCCTGCGATTTCCAGGCTCCGCCGGAGGATTCCCGGATCCACCCCGAGCAGATCCTTGTACAGGGCTCGAAGCTCCGCTGCGCTCTTCAAGGCATGCTGATCGTTGGGTCTGAGGCGCCGACCCGCCTGGTCCAGGGTATTGTTGCTCCGGATGCAGGTCAGTACATCCTGAAGGTTTTTCCGGGCTACATCGTGGTAGAGCACCTCCGTAGCGGCTACCATGGGCAGTCTGAAGCGCGATGCGGCCTGCAGCAGTCTTGCCTCCGCCGATGCCTCCTCCGCCTGGCGGTGCCGGGGCAGCAGAAGGTAGAGCCGATTGGAAAAAGCGTCAATCAGGTCGGCGGCGGCCTTTCCTTTTCCGTCCCAGAGAGCGATCAGACCTGCAGCCCGGCCGCAGATCTCCTCCCAGTTCACCAGGCAGCTTCCCTTGGGGCAGCGGAGCCGCCCGGCGCTGATGATCCGGCAGAGGTTGGCGTATCCGGTGCGGTTCTGGGCCAGGAGCAGGATCGTCCCGGAACCGGCCCGCTTCACTGTGATTTCCGATCCAATGATCAGCTTCACCCCCAGCTTTTTAGCTTCCAGATGAGCCCGGACCACTCCGTACAGACCGTCCCGATCGGTCAGCGCCAGTGCGGGAAGTTCGAGCCGGCCCGCCATGGCCACGAGTTCCTCCGGTGTGCTGGCTCCCTCCAAGAATGAGTAGTTGCTCTTGCACCACAGGGGCGCATAGCTTTGCCGTGCAGGTTCGGAGCGTCCCACCGTTGCTACTCCAACACCCCGATCTGCAACCACTGCTTACCCAACCTGTCGAAATACAGCCAAAGGATCTCGCCGTTGCTTGTTTCAGCGTAGAAATAGTCCCTTCGCTGTTCTTCGGACCACCAGCGGCTGGACAGCGGATAGGGACCCCACAGCTTGGGAACATGAAGATGGGGAGGCGTACGGGGATGAGCAAAGATCCTCCGCACCGCTCGCCGCCTGTCTTCGTTCTTTTCTTCCGCCCCGCTCTTCTCCTCAGCCAACCGCAGCCGATCCAGGTTCTCCCAGCTGTAGCTCAGTTCGGGCAGATGCTCATCCTCCAGCCGAGCCCGCTGAACACAGCTGTTGCCGAAGGTCGCCCGCAGACGGGAAAAAACCTTGTCCACTTCTTGAAAGGACTCCGTCGAGGAGCTTGGAAAGAGCTCGGTTTGAATATTCCGCTCCGGGACTGTCAACGCGGCAATCCTGACCGCCTCTGCGGCACCGGGAAGCCGGCGGTTGTCCAGGCGCAGGGCGATCAGTTCCAGCAGCAGTCCTGAATCCGCCGACGGCCTGGAAGGCAGGATCGGTTCGAGAGCAAGCTCCTCATCCTCGAGAACAAAGCTGATCCGGAGCTCTCTGATCAACCGATGTCGGCTTTGTACACTCTGTGTCAACGCATCCAGGGACCTCTGCAAAAACTTCAGCAGGCGGACACTCGAGGCTTCGGGACAGGGCAGCTTATGAAAATATTCCGGCTCCCGCTCTTCCTCTGTGGGCTGGAGGGGAAGATCCAGGGCACCGGCGGCGAATTCATACAGCCGCTCCACCTCCGGCCCGAAGCGCTTGCGAAGCCCTCCCGCAGGAAGATCGAGGAAGGAGCCCACGGTGCGGACACCGAGCATCTCGAGCCGTTCCAACACTTCGGCAGGGAACGACAGGATATCGATCCCCGCCTTCAGAGCGGCTGCCCTCTCGTCCTGGGCGTGGGTGAAGATGACCTGATCCCGGGCGCTCTTCGCCGCTGCGTAACAGCCAAAGCGGCTGAAGCCCACGGCAACCGTGGCCTGATAGCCCATTTCCAGCAAAGAATTCCGAACTTTCCCGCACCAGGCCTCCATGTTTTGAAACAGGGATGAAAGCCCGCCGGCATCCAGCCAGAAGACCCCGGTTTCAGAATCATGGACTTCCACCCGCGGACTGAGGCGTCGCAAAGCAGCGGCGATGGAGGCGATCTGAGCCCTGATCTCGCTGTCAGGAATGGTGTCCGCCCTCAGCTCGAGGGTGAAGCTCAGTCCCGCTGCATAGCGTAACCCCGGCAGTATGCCGTACTCCTTGGCCTGGACATTGGCGGTGAGCACTCTTCCGTAGGGGCTGTCCTTAGAGACAACCGCAGCGGGAAGATCCCGCCACTGAGGATGCTTCTTGAGTAAAAGCTGCAGAGGTAGATCCGCTGCATTAACACAGGCCAGGGGGGCCATCTAGCTGCTCCACGTGCTCCCAGACCGGAGCTCTTTTTTTGTCCTTGATAATGTGCAAGCTGAAGCGAAAACGGCCTGAATCGACACGCTTGCGCAGGATCCGGCTGTACAGGGAAACCAGCGAACCCAGGGAAGGAGCACCTGCAGGCTTGGCGGTCAAAAAGAGCACTGTCGATCCATGACGGTGGGCCAGCTGGGCAAGTCGGGCCGCTTGAGCTGCGGGCAGCTGGAAATCTGTATGCAAATCAACCACGAGAAGCCTGAAGGCTCCGGTGCGCAGCAGCCAATCCGCGGCACGGCCTGCGGAACGGGCGCCCGGCACCCGGACAACGGGTAAGGAGGAAAGGTCCACTCCGTTGGCCGCCATATCGGGAGGGAAGAAGGTGTCCGCCGTGGCCGAGATCCAGACCGCCGGAGCCATCCGAGTTTGGGCTTCCAAAATCAAGGAACAGCTCAGGCTGAGACAGGCTGAGGGCCGGTAGGAGCTAAGCTCGACCAGGCGCCCCCCAAGGGCGTTCAGACCGAATCCTGCGTTTTCGCTGCGAGAGAAACGATCCTGCTCCAGCTCTGCGGCTCGGATCAGCCGGGTGAAGACCGCTACTCCGTCGGGCTGGTATTGGAGGGTTGCTACTGTCTCTGCAGGAAGAGGCGCCATAAAGTACTAAACAAATTTATAGTACTTTATGACAGATCTGTCAAGAGAAATCGTCAGTTTCAGTCTATTTCAGCGTTGGATGCGCAGCTGTCCCGCTAACACAAAGGGGAAGGATGCCTTTTTCAACACCCTCAGGGATGTTCCCGCATCAACATTCCCCTCCAACGTATACTGCAGCGCCTCCCCCCCCAGAATCATCTGATATACAGAACGTCCCACAGTGGTAAAATCGAGCTCGATGGGGATGGTCAGTTCGGCAATGTCGTTTTCGCCGAGGCGCACCTTTTTACGCCGCATCCCGGATGCCCAGTCCCTTCCATCCACTTGAAACCGGTACTCGAGAGATTCTATGAAGATCTTGAAATTGTTCCGATTCCTCATTTCCAGTTCCAGGTCAAGGGATGCCCCGGATGGGGAGATCGTGTTCAGATGCATACTCCGAACTTGAAGTCCGGGAAAACGCAGGATCGGTACAGATCCTTCCTTGCTTACCGGGATACGTACCCTGCCGAGCACCGGCAAATCGAAGGAAAATCCGGAGGTAAGCTTGCAGGCCGCTTCCGCCCGGTCTTCCAACTCCCGGATCGTCCCGACCAGCTCCTCGAATCCCAACTCCACCGGCAGTGCTACGATGGAACGACCCCGGGCCGCAACAGTAACTTTCTCTTCTACCTCTCCGCTGACAAAGGGAGTGCCCTCGATCTGCAGCTCGTAATCGAAACCGGATAGAGATATCCCGATTGGATTGGGGTTTCGGATCTCCACATCGAAACGAAGGGTGAGGCCCGAGAAAGACAGGGCTTCCAGCTCGGCGGCAGCGATCCGCACTTTCGGCTTGTGGATTGCATCGACCACATCCCGCAGGGATTCACAGCCGCTCAGCAACAGCGCGGACACAGCCATCAGGATGAGTAGGTTCAGCCTGTTCATGATCTTTTTCATCCTGATCTCTACAGGGCCAGTACGGCCTGCTCCTCTTTGAGATAATCGCTCAGAGGCACTCCCATATACTTCACCTCGATCCCCATCTGTTCAAGAGCCGGAGAAACACCGTACTGATCGGCGCAAGTCTTGCAGGCTTCCAGTACTACCCCCGCCTCTTTCATCTGTTTGATTTTCCCCTGAAGCTCCGCGTCCCGGCTGAGCAGTTCTGCCGAAGGTCCCCAAACGATCAGGATCACTTCTTCCCACCAACCTTTGAGTTTGGCATTGAGGGTATACATGAACACCATCTTCAGGGCTACCTCGCGATCTCCGCTGGTCCAAAGCACCACGAGAGATTTCTTGTCTGCATTCATCCCACTCTCCTATCCTAGATTAATCTTATAAGCGGCGGTCCCCAAGGAGGGGCCACCGGAGGCGCCCCCCGGCAAGGGAATTGTACCATCTTCCGGGCAGCAGGAAAACAAACTGCGGATCGAAACTCCCTATACGCCCGCCCTCAGCCCCTATTCCCCGGATAGGAGCCTCGCTTGAGCCTTGGCGCCGACCAGGCGCAGATACAGCCACTCGGCCAGCACCGAGCCGATGTAGGCCACCGCTGCAATGAGCACCCCCGGCAAACGTACAGTGTAACCCAGGACCACGAGGATCACTCCTAGAACGGCCAGATTCACCACCACCGACCGGGTAATCGCGGGAGTCTTCCGCGAACTGACCAGAACGCCTCGCTGCCAGGAGATGAAGGAACCGATTGCCGGCAGCAGAGCCAGAACAAGCATCGGCAAACGAGTCATCCGCGTCAGTCTTGCGGACAACCCTACAACCCTTTGGAACCAGATCTGCGCCAGGGGGGTGACGGCAAATATCGAAAAGAGCACAAGCATGATCAGCCCGAGCATGCGGGCAAAACGCTGCAGCATCCACAGATTCCTTCGGTCTTGGAGAAGTGCAATCACCGCTTCCTGGTAGGACATTGCGATCGAACGGCCGAGAAAACTGACGCTGAGAATGACGGGCCAAACCGCCAGCGAGTCGAGGGCTGCGGGAAGTCGGGACAGAGCCACGGTCAGCACCGGCCGGGCGGCTAGAAGGATCAGGGAGGTCAAGGCCAGGGGAACGTAGAACCGGATAAGCTCCGGCCAGGACAGGGGGTCGACTTCTCGAGAAGGCTCCTGCAGCTGGTTCTTCACCACAGGGCGAGCGAACAGGTAGGCCGCCGCCGCAGCAGCAGTGATCCCGCCAGCCAGAGCCACCGAACCCACGAACACCCCTGGAAAACGGTTCAGCGAAAACCCCAGGATCAGAAGCCCCGCGGTCACGGCCAGACGCAGAGCGATGGTGATCGGCACCACGCCGGTTCTGTGGTGTCGTATCAGTACTCCCTGCCAGAGACGTCGGTATCCCACACCGGCGGTCCAGGGAGTGACCACCAGAAACGCACCCCGGCCGAGTTCTGCAAGCTCTTCCGGCACCCCGATCACCCGCAAGAGGATCAAGTCGTACAGGGGTGTAAGTGCGATCAACAGGTGCAGTGCCGTCAAAGCGGCGATCAGCAGGTGAGAAAAGCGCAGCAGACGACGGTAGGACAGGCCTCCTCTGGACAGGGCGGTGCCGGCGGTGAGCAGCATGATGATCGGACTTTCAATGATCATGGCAACCGAGGAGACCACCCCGTAGGCGGCAAGGTTGATCTCAGGCTCGGGCATGCGGGCCACAAACGCCGCGATCAACGGCTGCTCTACAGCCATCATGAACCACATGGCGGCCAGGGGAATCCAGAACCAGAAAATACGGCGGTAGCTCAGATCGACTTCACCGGCGAGGGCTGTATCTGCCATAAGGCACAAGAATAGCTGCCAAGGCAGGAGAGTGTCCAGCGACGACGGAATTCATTGTCCATTTTGTGCAATTTGCATAATCGTTGATTCTGCATATTCCTATAATTTCCAACTGCACAAAGAATTATTTGAAATTACAGTGTATCGCTATGCATTCTGCATAACTCAAAGGCAGGTACTCCCCAGCGGTCTATCTCATCTAACTCTTTATTTAGTATACAATTGCAGAAAACAAGGAAATTTGGCACGGTCCTTGCTTTACATGTGTAGACCATAGATGAGGAGGTCGTAATGAACAATTGGCTTAAGAAGGTCTCCATAAAACTTTTAGCGATCTTTGTAATGGCTGCCGCATTGGCCGTCATCGGTGCTTGTACTATGCCTACGGGGTCGGCCAAATCTACCGAATCAACGTATGAAGATGATCTGGCACTGTTCATTCAAGATGTTGAAGATATTACTCCAATTCCCGCCGATCCAAGTGCCACCGATATCTATACGTATGCGATCACGGTTGAGGTACTATCTGACATCTACGGCATTTTAGAAACCGATGTTATCGATGTTGTAACAAACGGGATTACCGATGTAGAGATTCGCGCCAGTGTCCTTGGTGTGTTGGACGGTTCTGTCACGCTTGCAGATCTTATGGTCGCTGATACGGGGATGTATCAGGATGCAGAGGAACAGATTGTAGTCGGTCTTCCTTTTGAGGAAGAGATTCCTCTCGATTCTCCCATCCAGACCAATGGAAGCCCTGAAATCGTAGATGACGGTGAGAGGGTTGGGATGGAGTTTGATGCTCCGGAAGACTACTTCATCATTCCCGCCGATCCTACGAATGACCTTACACATCATGGAACGATCGAAGCCTGGCTCAAACCTAATACAAATGTCAGTTGGGCGGGAATTATCCACAAGGGAACCGAGCCTGATTGGTCGGATGAAGGATACAGCTTCCAGTATGACGGCAGCAATCAGCTTATGTTGGCTATGACCAGCGAAGCGGGTCAGTTGATTTTGGTTCGAACACAGCACGTATTGACTACGGGAATATGGTCGTACGTTGTTGCTTCTTGGGATGAGGATGAGGTTCACATCTATGTAAATGGTGTAGATGTTGTTAATACAATCACCGAGGGATTCTCAGGTCCCGAAACCACTATTGCAGACAACTATCCGTTTAAGAGCTCCGATGGCGGCGTGGTTGTTGGAACACAGATTCCCGGCGATTCTTACAGGTTTGACGGAGTGATGTCAGATATCAAAATCTATGACCGCTACATGGAACAGTCCGAAGTCGTGGATAATTACAACGGTTAGATAAATCGCACCCTCCTTCGGGAGGGCTTTATCAAAGGGGACCTACTCGAGGGTCCCCTTTTTTTGTTTCTGCCTTCTGCTCAAGGTCGACTGATTCACTCCGAGAAGCTGGGCGGCCAGGCTCTGGTTTCCGTGGGTTTTCTTCAGCGCCTCGGCGATCAGAAAGTCCTCTACCTCCAGCAATGTTGGAAACATTCCGCTGAAGCTGATCCGAGGGTGAATCGAAGGCGCCGCGGATAGATTTGCACCAACGCTTCCCCTCCGCTTGTCCAGGTAATTCTTGATCGGTGCCAAGGGAAAAGCATCCCCCTTTTGAGTGCTCAAGGTGTCGAAGAGCAGCGATTGCACCTCCCGGACGTTCCCCGGAAATCCGTAGGTCTCGAGAAGAATATAGAGCTCTTTGGGTACGGTTGGCTTGCTCTTCTTCAATTCCGCGGCCGCCCGATCGAGAAAATGATCGACCAGAAGCGGCAGGTCTTCGAATCGTTCCCGCAGGGGTGGAACCTCGATGTGATGGGCGATCAGTCGGAAAAACAGATCCTTGCGAAAGGCTCCCTGCTCCTGCTTGTCCTGAAGATCGGCATTGGTAGCCGCCACAACTCGAGCAGTTGACAACCGCACCTGATCGGTTCCCAACGGGTAGTACTCCCCCTCCTGAAGAAGACGCAGCAGCTTGACCTGGGAGTTTTGCGTCAAATCCCCTATCTCATCGAGAAACAGGGTCCCGTCGGAGGCCTTCTCCACCAATCCCTTCCGCTCACTGTCCGCGCCGGTGTAAGCCCCGCGGGTGTGTCCGAACAGGGTATCCGAAAACATCGTGTCATCAAGGCCCGAGACATTCACAGGTACGAACGGCCCCTTGCGCAGACTGGCGGAATGAATCACCTTGGCGATGAGTTCCTTCCCCGTACCGCTCTCACCGGTAACGAGGATCGGTTTGGGACTGGCGGCAACAGCTTCAATATAACCGAAGATGGACTTCATGGATTCGCTGTCCGTAATGATCTCGGCAAACGCATCCGGATTCGTCAGCTTCCCGGATTTGATCCGCCGACTCAGGCTCCCTACTTCTCTCTGTAATTCGGCGATCTCCAGGGCATGGCGAACGCTGGCCCACAGCCGATTTCTCTCAACCGGCTTGGTGAGATAGTCAAAGGCACCGAGCTTCATGCAGTCCACCGCAGTATCCACCGCCTCATCTGCGGTGATCACGATTACTGGGATTTCCGGATAGTCGATCTTTACCTGCTTCAGTATTTCCTGGCCGGAAACATGGGGCATGTGCAGATCGAGAAGGATCAATGAACAGCCGGTGCGGGAGATCTGCGGGAGCACCTCCTCCGCCTCCGGAAAAAGAAGCAGATCGGTTATCCCGTGACGCTCGAGAACTGTCTTGTACAGTGCAAGGGCGACCTGTTCGTCGTCGACAAGATATACCGGAGTTCTTTTTTGCTTCATAGATACCACTACCAATGAGTGTACTTCAAAGTGCATTTTCAGTAAATTGAACAACACCGAAATCCAAGGCTCGATTCACAAAATCCCTTCCCCTCGACCCTCAGCCCCTAGAAGATGTGTACGAGGAGTTTTTGAAATACGTGCTCCCCTACCCGGCCGGGAATATCCATCCCCGCTTCTGGGGTTGGGTGATCGGCACGGGAACCGTATCGGGGGCCTTCACCGAGTTGCTTTCCGCATCCATGAACACCAACACCGGCGGCCTGGATCATCACAGCGCCAATCACGTCGAGAAACAACTGATCCTCTGGTTGCAGGAGATCTTCCACTTTCCCGCCTCCGCAAGCGGAGTGCTGACCAGCGGCGAAGGTCAGCTATCTGGAATCGAACGGGCGGACTCCCTGGCCCACGGCGAGGGAGGTTCCGGTCTAACCGGGGGTGATCTGCCCTGGTTCAGCGACTACGGCTTCCAGCTGTCCCGGGGGTTCCGGGCCTTAAAGGCCTGGATGTCTCTCAAGGAGCACGGGATCCGCAAGTACGGCCGCCTGACCGAACAAAACATTCTCCAGGCCCGCTACCTGGCGGACCTCGTAGAGGCCAAGCCCGAGCTGGAACTGGTCCAGCCGGTACCGCTGAACGTCGGGTGCTTTCGCTACATCGGACAGACCCGGGAACGGTTGGAAGGGGATGAGACCCGGTTGGACGAGCTGAACAAAGAGATCCTGATCGAACTGCAGGAGGGGGGAATTGCCGTACCCTCGGGAACCACGGTCAGAGGCCTGTACTACTTCCACCTGGCAATCACCAACCACCGGAGCCGGCGGGAGGATTTCGACCTTTTACTCGAGGAAGTCCTCCGCATTGGTGGACGGCTGCAGCGGAAAGCGCCTTGACAGAAAGGAGATTTCCGCCAACCATGCCCAAAAGGGGAGCTTGAACGTGTGAAAGCCGGAAAGTGCTTGATCTACCTCCTCATGTCGATACTCTTGCTGTTCGTTCCCGCGATCCACTGCGCTGCGATAACCATCAAGGTCGCCACCCTGGTTCCGGAAGGATCGCCCTGGCACAAGGCCCTGAAGAAGATGGCGGCGGAATGGCAAGAAATCTCGGACGGACGAGTGCAGTTGAAGATCTATGCTGGTGGCACCGCCGGGAACGAGACGGACACGATTCGTAAAATGCGGATCAACCAGGTCCAGGCGGCCATGGTTACAGGGAAAGGCCTGGGCTATATCCATCCGGACTTCTACGTGTACCAACTTCCCTTCATGACTCACAGTGACGAGGAGCTGGACTATCTGTTCCTGCAGCTGCAGCCGGAACTGGAGAAGCTGCTCGAAGGCAAGGGATTTACCCTGCTCGCCTTCAGCAAATCCGGTTGGCTGCGCTTCTTCGCCGATACCGAGGCCATCACCCCCGAGGAAATGCGGAAATTGAAACTGTTCAGCCTGGAGGGCAGCTCGAGTATCGATCAAGCCATGAAAGAGATGGGATTTCAGATCGTCCCGCTCAAGGCCAACGATGTATTCGCCGCCATGCAGAGCGGGATGGTGGATGCTTTTGCCGCCGCGCCGCTCGTTGCCG
>Ga0307380_10008334_pt1 | contig 13295 bp, 15 predicted proteins | sample UN3MG_FD_202239 | JGI IMG/M metagenome (GOLD analysis project Ga0307380, IMG submission 202239) | Soil microbial communities from Risofladan, Vaasa, Finland - UN-3 | ecosystem: Environmental > Terrestrial > Soil > Coastal area > Acid sulfate soil | place: Finland: Risofladan, Vaasa | collected... | reverse complement strand
CATGTTCCGGCGATTACCGACTTCCTGACGTCTCTCGAATCCACGTTGTTCATCAGTCCCTCCCAGCTGTTCACGCAAGGTGGTGGGGTACGCCAGTCGTACGGTGTTGTGCTGCGGTGGGCGGCTGACAAGCCCCTCAGCTGTTTCAGGGAGGTTAGAGGGAGCGCTGCCTGTGGCCGCCAAGACACCGAAGCACTGGCCCACGACTGGCAAAGGAGAGATGGTCCTCCGGTCCATCATCTCTCGTGAGCTCCGCAGGACGGGTACCTAGTCTCTTGCTGTTTGGCTGCCCCTTACAGGTTGTCCGAGCCTGCCGACGATAGTCTCTGGCTGGGTGGCTGCCGTTATGATGTGGCCTGTGTCGAGGATGATCACCGTCCTCGTCTTGCGTCCGTATGTCATGTCGATGGCCATCCCTTCTTTCTTCGCTTTGCGAACCATACGTTTGACAGGCTGCGAGTTGGGATCGAGAATGGCCAGGATACGATTAGCAGCGACGATGCCTCCGAAGCCGACGTGCACTGGATCCATGGGAGTTCCTCTCCTTCCGACTGCGCGATCAGGTGTGCTCTGAGACGGAAGTAGTTGCTCAGTCCCGCCCCTGCCCCAGGGGGCGCGAGGGTCGAGAGACGCACATTTGATATGCAGAAATGTCTAAGCTATAATGCTCCCGAAGGAGTGTACCATGCCTCTTTACGAATACCGCTGCCGCAACTGTCACCGTCGAGTGACGCTCCTGCGCAGCTTCTCCGACAGCAGCGAGCCTCGCTGCCCTGAGTGTCAGAGCGAGGATCTCATCAGGCTCATCTCCCGGATTGCAGTCTTGAGGTCTGAGGAAAGCCGACTGGAGAGCCTCGCCGATCCGAGCGGTCTGGCCGACCTGGACGAGAGTGACCCTCGTAGCGTTGCTCGCTGGATGAGGAAGATGAGCGACGAAACGGGCGAGGACATGGGTTCTGAGTTCAACGAGATGGTGGGGCGACTCGAATCTGGAGAGAGCCCCGAGGATGTCGAGCGTTCTATGGGTGAACTGGGCGGCGAGGATCTCGCGGACCAGGGCATCTAGGTCTCTCGCTTGAAATCGGGCCTGTGCGAAGGTGCAGGCCCTAGTACCTCTCGTGTCGTCCCACGTCCACGACGAAGACGGTTGCGCCCCCAACCTCCAGTTCTACCGGCTCTGGGATGTAGAACTCGGAGGGTTCGGTCACCGGGACGATGGGGCTGAGATATCGCGTCCTCTTGTGACAATTCTCCCGGACTATGTCCAGTACCTCATCTACCTTGTCATTCTCCGTCCCCACGAAGAGGGTGGCATTGCCCTCCCTTAGAAAGCCGCCCGTGGTGCTGATCAGGGTGGCCTTGTGCCCGCCATCGGTCAACGCCTTCAGGAGAGTGTCGGAATCGTCCTTGTGCACGATGCTGATGATCAGTTTCATCTCAACAGCCCTCCTCCTCCGCGTCCGCCGGCGTACTCGGCGATGCGCGGTGCTCCAATTGGTCCGTGCCGATGATCTTTGTCGTCCGTAGATAATCGATCAGTTCCTCGTCGGTCTTGAAGATCTTCGTACAGTAGAATTGCAGGAAAGGACTGATGTCGTAGGGGAAGACCATGTACACTTCCTTGTCGTGACTGAATCCATAGATCAGTTCCGACAGCACGCCAGGCGAGGGTTCCTTCACGGGATAGTAGACGATGACCATGTCGCTCTGGTCGATGAACTGGTAGTCGCGCGCTACTGTTTGATCCTCCAGCATCCTTACCAGTTCGGCGCTCATCTCCGCAGCTTCGCCTTCTTGGAGTCTCCTGGCTCGCTCGAGCTCGGTCATGGCCAGCGGGTTGAAGACTGTGAGGTGCTTGCGTAGCTCTGCCAGGAAAGCCATGATCTTGTCGATCTCTTCGGGTTGTTCTCTCTCGATGGCCGTGATGGGGTAGCTGAGGTACGCTCTCTTGCGCTGGGGTCTGAACATGAGATCGAAGAGGATCTCCGGTGGCTCCTCCCTGGCGATGAGGACATGTGGCTTTCGGAAGTTCTGCGCCAGTATCTTGGTAATCAGGGTTTCCTCGTCTCGCCAGACCAGGATCTCCCACAGTTGCAGCCTGCCTCTCCACTGTTCCGTCTCTTCCAGGCGACGTTTGATGGCGTCGTAGTCATCCGTGATGGTCACATAGAAGTCGGGATCCAGTTGCGACAGGTAGTAGGTATCGAAGGCGGGGGACAGAAACTTCTTCCAGCGGAAACAGGTGTGGGTGGCGATAATCGTGTTCTCGTGACTGGCGGCCTTGCGCACGATTTCCTCGAATACGCTGCCGCGTAGCCACTCCAGGGATGAGGAAGGGAGATCCAGTATCTTCTCCCTGCTCACAGGGCTGCCAATGTCACGGGCCTTCTGGAGCATCATCTCGCCCACATTGCAGACCTCTAGCGGTATGCCTGCCTGACGGGCTAGCTGTTCGACACCCTCGAGGTAGCCCATGCGATCAGAACCTGAAGAACCGGTACACACCACTCTCATGATCTGCCCTCCAATATAGACAGGACCTTCCGCCGGACGTCTTCCTGGACCTTATCCAGCGAGCGGTTCGCGTCCACCTTGTGCCATCTATCCGGCTCGGCCTGCATCAATTGCTCGTACCCTTGCTGTACGCGTCGATGGTACTCCAGTTCCTTCATATCCAGCCGATCCCATTTATCGAAGAGTGGCAACTGGGTTCCGCGGCCAGCCAAGTCAGTGTTGTTACCCATGCCCAATCTGCGCCTCAGACCTGTCTCGATGGGAACATCGAGGTAGAGGGTCAAGTCAGGAGTGAGCCCCCCCGTGGCGAAGGACGTGATGGCCCGCAAGGTCTCGAGATCGAGGCCGAGCCCGTGCCCCTGGTAGGCCATGGTCGAGTCGGCATAGCGATCGCAGATCACGATGTGGCCCTGCTCGAGGTGCGGACGGATGAACTCCTCGCTCAGCTGAGCTCGTGAAGCCGAGAAGAGAAGGATCTCGGTGCGCGGCAGGATGTCGGTGTTGTCCGGGTCGAGCAAGACCTGACGTACTTTGTCGCTGATGCGAGTGCCGCCAGGTTCGCGAGTCAACACCACCGCGTATTCCTCCTCGCGCAGGTATTCGTACAGCAGCCGGGCGTGGGTAGTCTTGCCGCCGCCCTCGGGACCTTCTAAGGTGATGAACAAGCCAGTCAACTCTCCAACTACTGCTTGGGGTAGAGCCTGACCCGTCGATTGGGTTCCTTGCCTCTACTGCGGGAGTACAGGTTGGCTTGGCGCGCCATCTCATGCTGATATCGGCGGATGTACGAATTCTGTGGTGATAGCTCGGCCGAGCGCGCTCCTGATAGGATCTTCTCGATCGCCCGCTGAGTCTCCTCCGCAGCCGTCGCCAGAGGGTCCATCTGTTGGGGCACGCCGAAGATATCGGCGAGACAGCTTTCCATCTGGGTGATGGTATTGCTGCGCAGGACGTAGACGGGTATGCCTTTTCTTTCCGCTTCGCTGATGTTGTGCGGACGCTTACGATAGTAGTTCTTGAGGGTGAAGACCGCCTCTGCGTCGGCCAGGTCGTCCACGATGCGGACGGGCACCTTGATTCCCTTCGCGACTTGCTGAAGGCGGTGCTGGCCGATGCCGTAGGGGTATATGGCTAGTGGACGACGACGCATCACCTTCTCCCTGGAGGGAGCGTAGGCGGTTTCTTCCTCCTCATCAGGGACAGACATCTCCTCGATACGCGTCTCGCCTTCCTCGTCGCGGTAGCGGATCTCCGGCGGCAGGAAACGGCCCTCCAGGATGGCGTCCACGGCCTCAGCCACATCGTGACGCACTGCCACGCGCGCCCAGTCCTGGATCTGCACCACGACATCGAACGTGGGTGGCGCCTTCCTTTCCAGGATGGACTTGCGTGTCCTGCGCCTGCGGGCTTCCTCATCGCTCAGGGTGACGGACTGGATGCCACCGATGAGGTCGGCGAGTGTGGGGTTCATCATCAGGTTGTCCAGGGTGTTGCCATGGGCGGTGGCCACTAGTTGCACGCCTCGCTCGGCGATAGTGCGGGCGGCGGCCGCTTCCAGCTCGGTGCCGATCTCGTCGATGACGATCACTTCCGGCATGTGGTTTTCCACAGCCTCGATCATGACCGCATGTTGCATGGTGGGGGTCTTGACCTGCATCCGTCGTGCCTTACCGATCGATGGATGTGGTATGTCCCCATCGCCGCCGATCTCGTTGCTAGTGTCCACGATGACGACCCTTCTCTTGTTGGCCAGTACCCGCGCCACTTCCCTCAACATAGTGGTCTTGCCCACACCGGGTCGCCCAAGGAGGAGAGTGCTATTGCCGGATTCCACTATGTCCTTGATGATGTCGATGGTGCCGAAGACGGCCCTGCCCACGCGGCAGGTCAATCCCACAATCTTGTCTTCGCGATTGCGGATCGCCGAGATGCGGTGCAGCGTGCGCTCTATCCCAGCACGATTGTCGTCGCCAAATCGGCCGATGCGTGAGGACACGTACTGGATGTCCTCTTCGCTCACCTCGGTCGAGCTCAGGGCCACCTCGTGTTGGACGAAACGTGCCTCAGGCAGGCGACCGAGATCCAGGATGATTTCCAGGAGCTCTTCTTCCTGGTTCAGCGCGCGCAGGGTTTCCTGTAGCTCTGAGGGCAGCACTTCCAAGAGTGCGTCGAGGTCGTCAGTTATCTCCTGTTGCATATGGTGGGTCATTCCTCTGGGATGCGCATTGACGCATGAAACGCTGTGGTTGTCCGGCGAGATGCTAGGGCGGATTCTGGCACCGGTTGCTGGTGGAGATAGGTGCCGCCGTCTCCACGCCTTTCTCCAGGGCAGGACTCAGTTTCTGCACCGGCACCCGTGCCCGGACGGTCGTGTGTTTCACCATGAGTAGCTCCGAGGCGACGGGCTCGAAGCCCAGGGAGTCCAGGGCCCCCTGGAGGCCGCTTTCGTACTCCCTCACCGCGCAGTATACGGGCAGCGCTGGATGGGAGGCAACGAGCCGCAACGAGTCCCTAAGAACAGCATCGGCGTGACCCCCTGTGTTTGGGCCGAGCAGTATTCTGAGCCAGTGGCCTTCCTCCCCGATCACAATACGAATAAGTGCCTGGATCTCTCCGCCTTCCCCCCACACGTACTCCCTGGCCTCTCGGCTCTTCCACCAGGGCAGGATCCCTGTGGGGTCTCTCTCCGGCTGAATTCCTCCCTCGGCCTGCTGCACGGGTCGAGGGATCAGGGAACTCCTCAGACGCAAAAGGGCGGCGGCATCTGCCTCTTGGACCGATTGGCAATGGGTGCTGTGTTCGGGATCGATGTCAGATGGCAGTCGGTCCAGACGCAGAACGTGTCGACGCGCGTAAGGGCCGAAGCCTGTCTGTCGGAAGACCTCGGGGGCCGGGCCGTTGTCGGGCACTGTGGCGAAGACGCGGTGTAGCCCTGACTCACCCTTGGCCACACTCAGATGCTCCAGCAGGCTGCGCCAGAGGCGGGCAGTACTGACTGAACCGTCAAGATCCGGCGCAACGAACTCAACATCGCATGACAGCCTGTCGGGACGGTCCCAGGCTTGGATGAAACCCTGTGTGTGCTGGTTGGGTGGGTGTTCGTCCTCCACAAATGTGGCACTACGACCCTGGTTCAAGGCGAGGCACTCGAGTAGGGCAAGCGACAAGGGCGCCGGCGACCACAGCAAGGCTAGTTCCAGATCCAGGCAGGCCACCTGATCCTGGAGCCTCTTCAGCAATAGGATGTCGGCCAAATTGAACCGTCTTACCACCTGTGCTCCCAGGAAGCTGGCTGGTCTCCGGCACTGTGTATGGCGACATGGCGTTCCAGTGGATCGCTATGACGCCGAGGAAACGCGAACGGCGGATGCTATCTGGCAGAAGAACCCAGGCAGCCTTTTCTGCTTTCCAGTTCTCTTTGCTGCGCCTGGGTCAAGGCAGAGCTCTCGTTCTCCTGTCTGAGTTGGTTCAGCGTCTGCTCGACCTTCAGCACCCGGTCCCTCAACTTGGAGTTTTCCTCCTTGAGGTTGAAGTTGTCCTGAATCAGAACTCCCAGGAGGTTCCGGTTCACTTGCAGGCTATTCTGGAGCGCCTGCTGATTATCGTTGATGTTGCGCAGGGCATCGGCGACGACGACAAGACTGGGTCCGATGGCTGACGCCTTCATCTCGGTCTCGGGAGCCACGATGGAATACGCCTCCTCGTGCACGTGGCTCTCCTCGGAGGCCTCAGCACTCTCACTCTTGAGGTGCCGGATGACCTGGTCGTAGGTCAGGCCCTGGTCCAGGAGCGTCTTGACTCGCGTCAGGAGCCGCACATCTCCCCTGGTATAGCGCCGGTGGGCGCTTGGCCCGGCGCCTGCAGCGTCCGACTTGGCCGCCATTTTGGACAGGTAGGGGTGGAACTCCTTCGCCCAGCGACGGAGGGTGGAGGTGGAGATGTCCAGCTCTCTAGCTACGTCCCCAGGTTGTCTCAAATCCGCATCTGTCATTTTCGGCTACACCCTTCCTCCAGATTGATGCTCTCTGTAATCACGCCGCGCGGCAGGGACGCTGCTACTCGGCGTCGTTTGCGGGCAGCTTCTTGGTGTCCTGCTCGCTCGGCGGTGCACTCAACTCGGTTCCGGACGGCTCCGCCTGCTGGCTTTCCTCTTCCACAACATGATAGGAGCCGTTGATGACCGACGATAGCTCGTCCAGGTGCTCCCGGACTATGCGCGTGGGGCACAATTCGACGAACAGCTTCATCCCGATGAGAATTACGGCAAAGTCGTCTATCTGGCCCAACCCCAGGATGGGATCGGGGAGCAGGTCAATGGGCGACAGAAGGTACACTATCGTGGCGGGAACGACCAACTTGGGCCAGATAGGCACGCGGCGGTCTCTCAGGAGCCGTAGAATCAGCCTTGCCTGTCTGGTCGTCTCGGCTAGGAACCCAACCGCGCGCCCAGTGTCGTGAAATCTGTCTTTTTCTGCCACAACCGTCCCTTTACTGCCTGCTATGGGATATTATACACGGCCGCCGTGCACTTTGCAAGCAGAAAGGTGAGCGATTTATCAAGACCCTGCACGGGTTGTAGAATCGAGCAGAGCGTGATGGGATCGCTGGTCGTGCCCATGGACTACGTGGTCCATGACGTGGCTGGTTCGTCAGCTCGCACGAAGCAAGCGACCTATCGGTGCTCGCCGGACGCACAGAGTCTTCAGACCATGGCGCGCCCGGCATCGTCTGGGGCGACATGTGCCGGTGGCTGCGCTGTAGCAGACTAAGACCTCGGAGGTTTCTAAAACCTCCGGGGTCTGGCAAAGGCAAGAACGATCTAGCCTTCGTTCTTCTGTCGGACCCCGAACACGAGGTGGCCGAGACGTACGGGGTGTGGGGCGAGAAGAAGATGTACGGGAAGACCTTTATGGGCATCATACGGAGCCACTTCGTCATCGGCGAGGAGGGGAAGGTGGTGGATGTCCAGATCGAGTTCAGCCCGAAGAAGAGTGTAGAACTGGCGGTGGCGGCGCTGTAGTTTACTAGACCTCCGAGGTTTGCTAGCGGTCGCGCTCCTCCCAGGGCGGCACCTGTTCGCCCACACTCCGGAGGAAGAAGTACACACCCGTAGGCCCGAAGTACTTGAAGGTCTTGCTGAGGGTCTTTCTGCGCTCCTTCCAGGTGAGGCCGTCCAGCGATCGCAGGTAGCGGTGGAAGGAGCCGTGCTCAGCGATGAGTGCCTGCACGATCCTGGCGTTGTATATGGTGCCCTGGATCTTGCGCCCGTTGCGCACGATGCCTTCGTCGGCCAGCAGGCGCTCCACATCCCGCTCATCGTACGCGGCCACTTCGTCGACGTCGAAGCCATCGAACGCCACCTGGAAGTTCGGCCACTTGTTGCGGATCACCTTCCAGCTGAAGCCGGTCTGGAACACGGTCTGGGTCAACTTCTCGAAGTAGCCGTTGTCGTCCTGCGGCTTCTCCCCCGGACGATGCTCGCGTTCAGCAGACATGGTGTCCCCCTTCTTCCATCCTCGTCTGAGGGACTACATCTCAATGGCTTGCGGCGGGCTTCCGAAACGGTTTGGAGCCCGGTTTCTGGTAATCCCACTCCAGTCAAGACTCGTGAGCGCCATGATCAGGGAGCCCTCGAGAGAAGGGAGTTCGACGCCTCTACGGCCGCTCGTACCTGGAGTTTGCCGCTCTCCTGGTACTTCTCCCCCATGTAGGACGTATTCCACCCCTCTTGAAGGTCGACGTAGGGCTGGAGTAGGACGTCGCCGGGGGCTCCCCGTGGCGACGACCACTCTAGGACACCGCTCTGTCGCCGTCAAGGTTCAGTGCTGGTCCTTCTTTTCGATGAGTGATTGTCGCGGGAGGGTAGCGAGACGCTCTGTGGTCGTCAGACCCCCACTGAGTTGCTTGCGGGCGCGCCCCCAGGAGATCTCGATCACGGGCCGGCTGCTGAGGATCACCGCCCCGGGCTCCACATCGTCAACCGGGGCGCGACGCCCTCGTTGACGTACCGCGTCAATTCGCCTACACTTAACTGTTCGATCCCCATCTTGTCCAGGGTACGCCCCCGTCGCCAGTAGTCCGTGCGGTGGATGAAGCAGGCCAGGCGGATGATGCTATCCATGCCGCGAACTGAAACACCGTATCTCTGTCCCAGGGCCGCCATGGGCACCAGGCTCATCGGTACGTCTTCGAAGAGATAGCGGTGGTGGAGCGTGCGCGGGGCCATGATACCGCGATAGCCAGGCTGGTTGTGGATGGCGTCTGTGAGATCGTCCCCCGTGGTGTCGTAGGCCATCTTCAGCCACTCCAGCGCGCTTTTGGCGCGGATGCCCAGCGCCGAGGCCACGGTCACACGCTCGCGGTCCAGCACTTCCAACACACGGCCCACGGCAGGAGTCACGCCGTCGATGTAGAACTGGAACTCTCCCATCGTAGACTCGATGCGCCCTGCGTTGAGCAACGTAAGGGCTGGATGGAAGACGGCGCCCATGTTGTTCAGCCCGGTGTTTAACACATTCTCCCCGTCGATGAATTGTGGATAGGCTTCCTGCACGGTCTCCAGAACCTGTTGTGTGCGCGTGGCAGGCAGAGCGGCCAATGGTACCGCATCCTTCATGCGGAATATCCGCGCCTCAGCTGGCCCGTCGGATCGACTGGCATAGATGAAGGTTTCCGCTTCGGCAAGGGTAACGTCGGCGGTGCATTCCTGGTCGCTCAGCACCTTGGCGAACTCCATGGCTCCTCCGGTGCGGCCCGGATTGAGAATGGCGATCTGACCATCATGCAGGTGGGGCGCGGCCTTCCTGGCGATGTCGGCGTGGGCTGAGGAGGGCACCACGATCATGATCACGTCGGCTTCCTTGAGCGCCTCGGCCATGTCCGAGGTGACCAGGACCAGCTCTGCGAAGCCGTGAGGGCCCCCTTCGTAGCTCTTCAGTTCGATCCCGGTGCGGGTCTTGATGGCGGCAACGTTCTCCGGCGTGCGGTTGTAGAGGGTGACAGGGAATCCCATCAAGGATAGGTGGGCCGACATGGCTTTGCCGCCATGTCCGGCGCCGACAACTGTGTATCTGGTGTTCTTGCTCATTCGCGCTGTGCTCCTCTCTAGCGTTATGCCGCTTGATTCAACACGGGGACCGGGTGTTCAGTGTGGCGATTCTCTCTTGTTCCCCAAGCAGAAGCCCCGTATCTGGACTCACAGCCACGCAGGCTCCCCGACCGTCTACGCGGCTCACTATCTGCCCTCGCGCGAAGGGGTTGTTGAGCAGGTGGGGGGCATCGAGTATCCCCGCAGTCACCGCTCGCGTCAGGGTGGCGGCGTCGATCAGCGGATCATCCACCCCGGGACTGGCCAGCGCACGAATGGCATCGAGGGTGACCCGGGCTTCCCGGACCAGTTCCTCCCGCCGTTGTTGTACGGCGGGATCACAGCTCATGTCCGGCTGGCCGCGCAGGGCGTTCTCGGTGGCTCTCCTGGCGAGTTTGCAGGCCTCCACTACCTCTGCGGCCGTGGCCGCGTGGTGAGCCTCAGTGTGGCCGACGACGTGTACGATGTGCGGGCTGAGAGCCATCTGGAGATAGACACTGGCAGAAAGATGGCCTCGAGCTGCGTCCTCATCCAGCGGATAACTCAGCAACCCCGTGCGGGTCTGTTTCAAGATGCGGAAGCCTGGCCCGGCCAGAGAATCGGTGAGATCCAGACAGGCCAGCATCTTGGCCAGGTCCATGGCGTCCGAAAGGCCGGGAGGGCTGTTGAACATGAACTGGGCGATGTAGTCCCCAACGCCGAAGGCCCGGGCGTTATGGGCCGACAGGTAAGCGGCGACGACGAAGATCACATCCGGAGCATCGCGCATACCCCAGTGGTGGGGTTCGTTCAGTTCGACGGGGATGCCCTGCTCGCCGTACCAGGCCATCACTCGCTGGTGCTCCCCTACGGAACCTTCCAGGTCCCAGGGTCCCCTGCCGTCCATCTGGTTGAACCAGAAGATGGGGATGGCGCACCAGGCGTTGTTGATAGTGTCCACGTACATCTCCGCCAGGCGTAAGAAATCATCCGTCCCCGAGTACGTGCGGAGCAAGGGATAATTGCCGCGCCGGCTGGAGGCGAAGAGTGCTCGGAAATCCTCTGGCCCTCGGACCGGGACCCCTCCAGCTCCCGTACGACGAGGGTCCTGGCGTTCGGGATGGAAGAAGTTGGCCTGAGCATCCTGGTCTGTTCCCAGGGAGATCACGTCCAGCACCTGGGCTTCGGCTATGTGCTTGATGCCCTCGCGGGTCGCTTCCACGGTGGGCAGGCCGAAATGGTGACGGATGATGGGTAAGGGAGCTTTCCAGGCAAGACGCTCGACCGCGGTCTGAGGGAAGTCCTTTTCGCTTACCCCGGCGTGAACCTGACCTTTCAGGTACGACAGCACCATTTCCACCCCTTCGGTGCCATCGAAGGCCCGCTCGAAGAAACCGATGGCCCTCGCCCTCTCTGCGACGGGAGGTGTACCGCCGAAGGCAAACCTGACTCCCGCCCGGTGTAGCTCATCGGCTTCCTCCGCGAACTCTCCCAGCAACCGCTCGCCCGTCTCCGGGGTGAGGCGGTAGGACACACCCACGAGATCCGCTTGCTCCCTCCGCGCCGCGGACAGTACGTCGTCGATGGGCACGGCGGGTCCGAGGAACACGGTGTGCCAGCCAGCGGCCTCGGCCAGTCGCAGGAAGTTCAAGACTCCCGCTACGTGGACGCACTCTCCCAGCGCTGCAGCAACGACTGTCTTCACGTTTCGTTCCTTTGGTATGCAAGACTAGGGCAGCAAGGGTAGGCCAGGTAGTCAGATATGAATGCGGAAGGGAAGGACTGACTCTCGTCGCTGTGACAGGTTTGCCATGCGAGAGGAACGTCTCGCGACACGTGCTGGCCAGGCGATGAGGATAAGGCCGCCAGAACTCCACCAGCCGGCTCTGGCTACGTGCCCTCAGGCCCGACGCGGTCCCTCCTGAGTAGCCAGGGGAACCCCGCGTCCAAAAGAGCACCGTCTCCGCCCAGTCAGAATCGCCGTCCAACAAGAAGCCCGCTGGCAGCAGCAGGCGGGCTCCTGAGTCACGTCTCTCTGAATCGAAGTGCCTGTGCTGCACCCTGGCCACCGCCCCGTTACTCTGAGCCTGGCTCCGGCCGGGGATGCACGGTTGGGGGGCCAACGTTGCAGAGGGCGAGAAGACCTCCTCCTCTTGGCGGTCATGGTATTCTACCACGGAGCGTGAACAAGGGCAACCTCGACGGGGGCGATGCAGCGGACCCTTCGGTGGTGTGTCACAGACCGTTAGGAGGTACTCGATGGTCGGTGCGGTCGTTGCTGCGGCCCGGATACTATCGCAACGGCGGGGTGCCTCCTTCTCGATGGCTAGCTGCACTTGGCGACTGCATGTAGAGCAGGTCAAGTCTGGCAGCTGATATCTCTCGGCCTCATGGAAGTTTAAAGTGAAGTCTACTTGACATTTAGTAAACTGTGATGTATAATAGGTAAAGTAAGCTTGACATTCATGGGGCAAATGACCTATCAGGAGGGACTATGGCCTTAAGGAATCGACTGAAGGAGCTGCGCGCACGGCACGATCTTACCCAGGAAACGCTGGCCGAGAAGGTGGGGGTATCGCGGCAGTCGATCATCTCCATCGAGAAGGGGGGATATTCCCCCTCGGTGAAGCTGGCGCTGCGCATCGCTCACGTCCTTCAAGTGCCGTTGGAGGAAGCCTTCTGGCTAGAGAATGATTTGGAAGGAGCACAATAGTGAAAGGTTTGGCTTGGTATTACGTCACTCGATTGGTGTTGGTCGCTCTGTGGCTGCTCGTCACCATGGTAGCTGGATTGCCTCTCTGGCTGAGTGTCCCCACGGCCGCGGCGATGGTTGCCTACTTCGTGTGGTTGCCCCGCAGCGGCAGGTACGTGGTGCGTGAAGATCGACCACTGGCACCCATGCGACGAGATGAGCGCGGCCGGGCAGTAAGCGGGACGGCAGCCACTTGGGCGTTTGCCGTGGAGACACTGCTGGCGGGCGCAGGTATGGTCTGGGGTGTGGTATCGCACCAGCAGGTGCTCACCGGCCTCCTGGGCCTGGTGCTGGCTGCTGGTATGTTGACCTACCTGGTGGCTCAGGGTTGGCTGGGCCGCCAAAGCTGAAAAGCTGGGGCCTCGGTCTCTTTGCGGGGCGCCGAGGCGCCCATCTCTCTGCTTTTCGCCTCGAAGCGGCTCCCACAGGAGCGCGAAATCCGTGGCGCCCCCCATGCGCTTTGCTCCCACAGTCCGTAGAAACCCTGGGGCTTGCACCAGGATCTTGGGGTCAGGTCTGCGTCAACCCGCGGAGGCTAGAGGGAGATGGTAGATGATGTCCGTGGCCAAAAGGGGCACGCGATTGGACTCTCCCAGGGCGACCCCAGGGACGCAGGGCTGCCCAGGCAGCAACACTCTATTGGCTAGCCATCTCTCCTACCCAACGAATGTCGCCCTGGACGGGGTCTCTCACTTCTGGACTTGCCTGGGCGAACTCGGCGGAGAAGACCTCGGTCAACCAGTCGAGGAGCCTTACTTCCTTCCGATAGATGACGCGATGCTCAGCGTCAATGTCGCTCAGGTGCACTACCCCATGCTCACCCTCGTGGAAAATCGTGCCCAGCGTAGGGAGACAGGCTATCAGCTTATTTGCCTGGGTGGGCTGTGGTCTGTACAAATTGGTGCTGAGTCTTAGCTGCGACCATCCATCTGCCCCTTCGTAGAAGGCGAGGTGCACCGTCTC
>Ga0307380_10008333_pt1 | contig 13297 bp, 14 predicted proteins | sample UN3MG_FD_202239 | JGI IMG/M metagenome (GOLD analysis project Ga0307380, IMG submission 202239) | Soil microbial communities from Risofladan, Vaasa, Finland - UN-3 | ecosystem: Environmental > Terrestrial > Soil > Coastal area > Acid sulfate soil | place: Finland: Risofladan, Vaasa | collected... | reverse complement strand
CCTCGTCGGTGAACAGGTTCACCGTCCAGTTGCGCATGAAGTTGCCGTGGCGGGTCAGATCGTCGGCCGGGCGCACCGACACGGGTACGTTGACCGTGAGTGATCCGTCGGGTGCGTTGCCGGATTGGGTCAAGTGACGGTGGACGGCTCGGCCGACGATCGACAGGTACACGTCGTTGAACGTGACGTTGTGGACGGCCTTCACGGACCGCAGCTCGGTGAGCGAGATCTCGGACTGAGCGTAGGTCCGACCCTCCACCAGCTCGACTGCGAACGGCGTCGCCGGGCAGTCGAACCTGACGTGTGGCGTGATCCCGGTCGATCGACGCAACCGCATCACCCGGGTCCCGCTTGCGAGGCTGCGGCTGACGAGGCGGGGCGTTCCGATCGCGTTCGAGGTGTGGTGACGAACCAGACCCGAGATCTTCGTCCGGGTGCCGGGCAGGTCCTCGATCACCTCGTCGGCGGCCAGGTCGGCTTCGGCTGCTTCGCCGCCGTCGACGACCGCCTCGATGATCCTGGCGCTGGCCATCCCGTCAGCCAGTGCGTGGTGGAGCGCGAGGATCAGCGCGACGCGGTCGTGTGCGAGTCCGTCGACATAGGTGACCCGCCACAGAGGCCGGCTGCGAGACAGCGGCCTCGCCAGGCAGTCCGCCATCGCGGTGTCGAGCGCCTCGTCGGTCGGCTCGTCGAGGTGGATGTACTCGAGGTGGTCGACGACCTCGGGGCGGCCTCGGTCGACCCACGAGGCCGGTGCCAGGCGGCCCGGCGCCTCGACCGGAACCCAGCGTGCCTCGGGGAGGTTCGCGATTCGTTCGGCGAATGCCTCGGCGTGGTGCCAGTCGAATCCCTCGGGGCCCGGCGCGATGACCAGGGTCTTCAGGGTGTGCTTCGGCTCTGCTCGGGTCTCCTCGTACAGGTGATACCAATCGGCACCGTGCATCGGGATCGGCATCGTGGTCCCCCTCTCGCCGGAATCGGTGTCGGTCTGCCTAGCCTCCAGACCATGAGTAACGAGCAGCGCTATCGCATCCAGATCAAGTACTGCGTCCCCTGAAACTATTCGGGTCGCGCCGTGAGCGCGACGCAGGATCTGTTGAACACCTACCAGCACGTCATCGACGACCTGACGCTGGTCACCGGTTCGAAGGGCGTCTTCGACGTCGTGGTGAACGGTGATCTGATCTACAGCAAGGGCGAGACGGGCCGCCACGCCGAACCCGGCGAGGTGCTCGCGCTGTTCCGAGACGTCGTCGGACCCGACGTTTCGGACTTCGGCGCCTGAAGCGAGGGCGTCAGGCCTTCCATGCGCTGCCGAGTTCGGTGACGAGGTCGGGGTCGGCACCGTAGGGAAGCTGGATCGCGAGGCGATCGGCGGTGCCTTCGTAGCGACGTCGGAGTTCTGTGCTGACCTCCGCTGGCGTTCCGACTACGGCGATGGTGTCGAGCATCTCGTCGGTGAAGACCGCACCCAGTTCGTCCCAGGCGTTGGCCTTGGTGAGCCGTCTCAGCTCGGGTTGAGCCTCGCCCCAGCCGTGGGCATCGAGTACGGGGCGGTATGCCGGAGTCGACCCGTAGAATCCGAGCTGGGCACGCAGTGCGAACTCGACGTCGGCGCGCTCGGAGTCGGCTCCGAGCAACCCCACCATCGCTCCCACGACTCGCGTGAACGGTCGATCCGTCGGCAACTTCGGCTGCATCACGGTCTGCAGGTACCGAGGCGTGCAGAACGGGTGCGTCACGATGCCGTCGGCCACTCGGGCGGCGAGCGCGGTCATCTGCGGCCCCACCGCGGCCAGCCAGATCGGTGGCGCGCCGTGCTCGAGTGGGGGAGGAGTCAGCAGCGGCACGTGGAGCGTGTGGGTGTAGAACTCGCTCTGGTGGTCGAGTCGAGTGCCGTGTTGCCAAGCGTCGAAGATGGCTCGGATGGCGGCGATGAGCGCTTCCATGCGGCCGACGGGTCGCTCGAAGTCTGCGCTGTACCGGCGCTCGACATGGGCGCGGATCTGCGAGCCGAGCCCGAGCGCGAACCGGCCACCACTCGCCTGCTGGAGGTCCCACGCTGAGATGGCGAGGTGCATCGGGCTACGTGGGAATGCCACGGCCACGTTCGAGTAGACCGCGACGCGTCGAGTCGGGGCGGCCTCTGCGAGGGGAAAGAACACGTCGTTGGGTCCTTCGAAGGTGAACACACCGTCGAAGCCCGCGTCGGCCAACTCGTCGACTCGCGCTCGAATCCGCCCGAGCGGGGAGTCGATGACCGTGTCGAGCTTCACCCCCGTGGTTCTACACTCGCCGCCCATGAACATCCTCTTCGTCGCAGGCGTCGCACCGATCGTCACCGACGCCCTCGAGGGTTCGAAGCACTTCGGGGTGACCAACACACCGCACCTCCATTGAGGTCGCAGATCAACGAGGTCAGCTGGAAACGCGATTTCGAGATCGACGGCTGACCGACAGCGTTTACGATCCGCTCGTGCCCAGACTGAACGAAGTTCCTCGCTCCGACGCCCACCCAACCAAGGTGATCCCGCTGTACGACCTGCTCTTCGGGGATCGTGATCCGGTCGCCGAGCCGGGCACGGCAACCGGAACGCCGGGCGACTGGTGGACGGTGTTCGCCAACTCGCCCGACGTGTTCGAGCACTGTGTCCAAGGCTTCGGGCTCTATCAGTCGCCGAGGCGGAAGCTCGATCCAAAGCTCCGCGAGCTGGGGCAGACCCGGGCAGGGTGGACGCGCGCCTCGCAGTTCGTGTTCAGCCAGCACTGCAAGAGCTGCCGAGCGGTGGGCCTGACCGACGAGCAGATCAGTCGGATCCCCGATTGGCAGGTCGCCGACTGCTTCTCGCCGGTCGAGCGTGCGGTCCTCGCCTACACCGACGCACTCGTCTACGACGGTGGGCGCGTGGCCGACGGCGTCTTCGCCGCGTTGCGCGAGCACCTGGACGACGAGGAGATCATCGAGTTCACCTACATCACCTGTCTCTACGAGATGCACGCCACGATGAGCCGGGCGATGCGTGTCGAGTTCGACGACCGTGAAGAGCCCATCGTCGAAGTCGAACCGCCCGAAGGCTTCACCAACATCTACGACGTCGGTGCGGCCACCTCGTTGCCACCGCAGGACGACCGATGATCCACGAGCACCACACGTTCGCGCTCACCGACGGCGTCACTCAGGACGACTTCCTCGTTGCTGACGAGCGCGTCCAGCAGGAGTTCGCACCGTTTCAGCCGGGGTTCGTCCGGCGGACCACCGCACGCAGCATGCACGGCGGGTCCTGGCTGGTGGCCTGGATCTGGAGCGACCCCGCGTCGCTCGACGCAGCATCGGCTGCGGGATCCGAGAGCGACGCCGTCGAGGCGTTCCGAGCATGCATCGACACCGAGTCGGAGGCCCGCGCCTCTTACCAGACACGCGAGTGGTTGGCCTGACGCCTACTGCTGGACGAGCACGACCGCGTTGCCCTCGGGGTCGGTGATCCCGGCGATCGTCGGGCCGCCGGGCACCTCGAACGGCTCGGACGTGATGGCGCCACCGAGTTCGGCCGCGAGGTCGAGCGACGTGCGCAGATCTCCCACCTGGACGTAGATGCTCACGCCCGGCTGCTCGCCGCCCATGATGTGGCCGGCCGGACCGGGCTCGGGGCCGCCGAGACCGACCCCGATGTTGTGGATCGGGCCGTCGGAGATGTCCCAGTTGAACAGCTCGGCATAGAACGCTCGCTGGGCTTCGGGATCGGTTGCCCGGATCTCCCAGTGCACCACCGGTCGGGCCCAGTCACGACTCATGGGCGCCGACCGTAGCTGTCACAGGGGGTGCGGATGATCGTGACATGGGGATGTCCGAACCATCACCGACCAAGCAGTGCTCGACGTGCCGCGAGGTCAAGGCGCTCGTCGAGTTCAACAGACTGAAGAAGGCCAAGGACGGCCGCCAATACAACTGCCGTGAGTGCAACAAGCAGTACCACCACGACAACTGGGAGCGACACATGGACCAGATCCGTGTGCACACGAAGACGCGTCGCGACATGATCCGTCGCTTCATCGTCGGCTACCTGCTCGAGCATCCGTGCGTCGACTGCGGCGAAGACGACATCGTTGTGCTCGATTTCGACCATGTCGGCTCCGAAAAGAACCACAACGTCGGGTACCTGATCGGGAGTGGCACGCTCGAGAAGGTCCGTGCCGAAATCGAGTTGTGTGAAGTCGTGTGTGCCAACTGCCACCGGCGCCGTACCGCGTCGCGGGCGGACAGCTGGTACCGGATCGACCTGCTCAGGCCGTTCGTGGCCGAGACGTGAGCGGTGGGCCCCCCGGGGGTCGAACCCGGAACCGACAACTTAAAAGGCTGCTGCTCTGCCAATTGAGCTAGAGGCCCGCACGTTGGGCGAGAGCGTACGAGGTGCACTCTGCATTGGCCACATGGGTCGAGGTGTCGGTACGGGCCTACATTCGAAGCCGTGACGGCTCCTGACTGGTTCACCCGCGCGCTCGAGGTCTCCTGGACCGACGAGACCGTGCGCGTCACCGGCACCGACATCCACTACCTGGCGTGGGGCGAGCGCGGGCAGCGCGGCCTGCTGTTCGTGCACGGTGGCGGTGCCCACGCCCATTGGTGGACCCACATCGCTGCCTCGGTCGGCGGCGACTACCGCATCGCTGCACTCGACCTGTCCGGCCACGGTGACAGCGGTCGGCGCGTGGACTACGACCTCGAGACCTGGGCCGACGAAGTGGTCGCCGTCGCCGAACATGCCCAGATGTCGGGCCCGCCCATCGTGATCGGTCACAGCATGGGAGGCTTCGTGAGCATCGTCGTCGCTGCCACCCATCCCGACGATGTCGGCGGGATCGTCATCGTCGATTCGCCGGTGACCCGGCCGGGGCCAGAGGTCGAAGCCGCCCAGGTCGGCCAGGCGTTCGGGAAGCCCCGTGTCTACCCCGACATCGCGACGGTTCGTGCCAAGTTCCGGACCGTTCCTCCGCAGGAGCACTACCTCGACTACGTGCTCGACCACGTGGCCCCCCATTCGCTCCGCCCGGTCGAGGGCGGCTTCAGCTGGAAGTTCGACCATCACGTGTTCGTCAGTGCGTTCCGGGGTGGGCCACGTGCACTGGCCCGCCCCTACCTTCCCGAGGTTCGGTCTCGAGTGGCGCTGTTGCGATCGGAATTCGGCCTGATCGACGACGACATCGGGGCCTACATGTACGAACAGCTCGGCCGGGTGGCACCTGTCGTCGAGCTGCCGCTCGCCGGACATCATCCGATGCTGGACCAGCCGCTGCTGCTGATCACCGCGATCCGCACCCTTCTGGCCGACTGGGACCACTCTCGCCCGCACCACCGCGCCGGGTAGATCCAGCGCCCAGGTCCGCACCGGGCGGGGCGGCGAAGGTCCCCCTAACGGGGGGAATGGGTTGCGACGAGCGGCCAGGGGCGTGCTCGCTCGACGGCCAGGGCCACGTCGAACAGCAACGGGTCGGCGTGATGGCGGGCGATGACCTGCATCCCGATCGGCAATCCGTCCTGCTGTGCCACCGGGATCGATGCAGCCGGGTTGCCGGTGATGTTCGCCGGGATGGTGAGTGCGCCCATCTCGACGAGGTGCGGGAACCTGCGTGACACCCAGTCGAGCAGCCGTGAAGGAAACGACGGCACGAACCCGCCCCCGACGCGCACGCCCCACATCGCAGCTCGGAACGCGTGTGTCGCGGCAGGACTCCCCTTGGCCCAGTCGACGAAGCTGGCCTGCTCGCTGCTCATGGCCGACTCGGCACCGAATGCCGGCCCCGGGTTGGTCGAGGTGATGACGAAGTCGACCTCGTCGAATGCAGCGGCCATCGTCTCGTTTGCCTGAGTCCGCAGCTTCTCGGCCTCGGCGGCCGTGTGGAGGTTGTACATCGACTGCGCGAGGTACATACCCACGGCCATCTCGTCGGTGAGATCGTCGCGGCAGCGGGGCCACAGATCGCCCATGTCGGCCAGGAGCGTCGCCAGGTTGCCCATGGCCCACTGCGATGCCATGACCGGCATCTTCACGCTGCCCGCCACCCGCTGCATCCCGGTCTCGGCGATGAGCGCGTCTGCAGCGTCGACGATGATGCCCTCCATGGCCGTGTCGATCGTCACGCCGCCGAGGCGTGGATCGACGATCACCTTCCTGCCCGCGAGATCTTCAGACCCCAACGACGTCTCCCACCCCTCGACCCGCCTCGGAAGGCTCGACGGGTCGTGGGAGTCGTGGCCCGCACACACGTCGTACCAGCGCGCGGCATCACGCACCGACCGGGCGAGGCAGCCGACGACGACCGTGTTGGGTCGCATGTAGGCCCCCGGGCCTCGCGGAATCCGACCGTAGGTTCCCTTCATGCCGAGCAAGCCGTTGTAGCCGGCGGGGATCCGGATCGATCCGCCGCCGTCGCCGCCGCTGGCGATCGACACGAGTCCACCCGCCACCGCAGCCGCGCTCCCACCTGATGATCCGCCGGCCGTACGGCCCTGCCTCCACGGGTTGTGGGTCACGCCGTTCAGCTTCGTCACGCTCACGTTGAGGCCGCCGAACTCGCTGGCAGTCGTCATGCCGACCGGGACGATGCCTCCTGCGTCGATCGCTCGCTCGAGCATCGTGGCCGTCTTGGTGGCGACCTGATCCGCGAACACCAGCGATGCCTGGGTAGCCGGCCAGCCGGCCAACGAGTCGAGCTCCTTGATGCCGGTCGGGACACCGCCGAAGGGCTTGGACACATCGGCAGCAGCAGCCCGATCGGTCGCCTGCTCGCGATCGAGGTACGAGAAGCAGTTCAGCTCCGAGGCGTCGATGGCCGCGTAGGTGGCCTCGAGCTCTTCGCTCGGTGAGCGCTCGCCTGCACGGAACGCGTCGACGAGTGAACAGGTGTCGCCCTGCCAGGGGGTATCGGTCATGGCGAAGCGACGCTAGTGGCGTCGATCAGCCTGCGGGGTAGAGGTCCTCGACCCGTTCGGCCCGATAGATGACCCAGCCCCTGTCGTTGGCCATGCGAAGGTCGAACACCTCGGTGCCGCCGTCGGTGCCCTCGGGCACCACTTCGACGATCTGGGAGGTGACACCGTCGTCACGGTCCTCGCCGTAGCCGCCGTTGGTGATCAGCACGCTGCCGTTGGCGAGGCGGTCGGCGTCACCGACGAAACCGGCGAACGCGGTCGAGCCGTCGACGCGGCTCTCGTACTCCCAGACCTGCTCGACGGTCCAGGTGTCGGGTGGCCCGTCGTCGTTGATCCGGTACTGCACCGCACGGCTGGTCGGGAACGGAAGGCCGCTGCCGAACTCGAAGCTCGTGCCGGGCCTGAAGTTGCCGTTGTCGTAGAGCAGCAGGGTGCCGTCGGCCTGGATCTCGGGTGCGTGCTGGTGGAACTGGAATTCGCCGTCGCCGACCATCTCGAAGTCGCCGCCGGGGCCGAGGCGCCACAGCAGTTCGCCCGTGTCGCGGCTGATCGCGATCACGGCGTCGAGATGGCGGATCGACACGATGAACGCATTGCGTTCGGGGTCCTCGATGACCGCGTTCGCGTGGGTCCAGTCGCGCGACTGGTCGAAACCCTGGGCTCGGTACATCCAGTTGGGGAACACCGCACCCTGCGGAAGCCCGCACACGTTCTGGTCGCGAGGATCGTTGATCGGGTCGAGCAGATCGGCGAGCTTGGCCTCGAACACGATCTCGCCCTCGGGTGTGAACTCGGTGACGATGTCGCTGATCAGGTCGTACGAACCGTCGAACGGCTCGAAGTTCTCGAAGCCGGGCTCAGTGTCGCCGCACAGTGCTTCGGTGAACCCGTCGTAGGTCCGGAGCTCGGTGCTGAGCACGGCGATGTTCCCGTTGGAGAGCTGGTTGACCTCGTGATGCATCGAGTCGGTCGGCACCACGATGGCTTCGTCGCCGACGACCTGACGGCCGAAGTCGTCGGTCGGGAGCTCGTCGGCGATGATCTGACCGGCCCACTCGTCGATGGTCTCGCCGAACAGGTTGATCCGCCGAGCAGCGGTGTCGTTGTACTCGTGCAGGATCGTGCCGTCGTCGAGCATGCGCACGTCGCCGATGCTGTGGTCAGCCCGGTGATACCAGACGACTTCACCCTCGTTGTCGACCGCCACCATCAGCCCGGCCCGGGGTGGCTCGTCGGGCTCCGGTTGTGGGATGGGATTGCCGTCTTCGTCGGTGGGCGGCTGGGTGAAGTCGATGAGGTCGAACAACGTGAAGCCCGGGCTCATCGCGGCAGTCTCTGCAGCGGCGATGGTGATCTCGGGGAAGTCGTCCGGCAGCGAGGACGTCTCGAGCTCGAGGCTCACTTCGTCGGTGCCGTCGGCGACCACGACGGTGTATGCCGACTCGGCCCGCAGTCCGGCAACCGGGATCTCGTGATGGGTGCCCTCCTGCGCGACGGGAATCTCGAAGTCGCGCTCCTCGCCGGTCACGGTGACCTTCGGGGTCGACGGCGCCTCGGTGTCGATGACGAGCCTTCCGACGAGCGCGTGGTCGCCGTCGAGACCCAGCGTCGCCTCGAGGGAACCGGCGGAGCCTGACTCGGTGGGCTGGGTGTCGTCGCTCGATCCGTTCGAGCATGCGGACACCGCAAGCACGAACACGAGCAGAAGGGGGAGGGTCCTGCGCACGGATTCCATTGTTGCCGGACGGGACACGAAAGCGAAGTCAATCGCCGACGCGTCGTCGTGTCAGGCGATCGGTCGGCCGTCCAGCCAGGTCTGCGTGACATCGACGTGCTCGAGGTCGGCCGAGCCGACCTCGAGCGGATTCCGGTCGATGACCGTGAAGTCGGCGCGCTTGCCCACCTCCACCGAGCCGACCTCGTCGTCCATCCGCAGCTGCCACGCGGCGTCGATGGTGACCGCCCGCAGCGCCTCGATGTTGCTGATCGCTTCGTGGGTCGCGATGGTGTCACCATGCCGGGTGCGGCGCGAGGCCGCGGTGCCGGCGAGGCGGAGCGGCCCAGGCGGGTACATCGGTGAGTCGGCGTGGAGACTCACCCGGTGCCCGTGATCGAGCGCTGAACGGCATGGCATGAGACCTTCGGCCCGCTCCGCCCCGATGATCTCGTCGCGTAGCTCTGGTCCGTAGTACCGAACATGGTCGACGTGGAAGCTCGGTGAGACCCCGAGACCGGCGGTCCTCCGCAGCTCGTCGCCCGAGATGAGTGCGCAGTGTTCGAGTCGCCACCGGTGGTCGGCGGGCCGCGATGTGGTCAGCACTGCTTCGTACAGGTCGACGATCTCGCGACATGCCCGGTCGCCCTGTGCATGAGTCAGCACCTGCCATCCACCGGCTGCGAGTTCGGACAGCAGGTCGACCAGTTGGCCCGGTTCGAAGTTCGCTCGTCCGACCGTGCCGGCACCGATGCCGAGTGTGCAGCAGCACAAATCGGTTTCCAGATAGGGCTCGTCGAGCAGCATCGTGCCCGTGTACGGCGAGCCGTCGTACCACAGCTTCACTCCGGCGACGCGGAAGCGCCCCCGGTCGTCGACCGCGCCTGGCGTCCACGTGGTGCCACCGACGTCGTCGTGGCGGAGGTAGGTCACGACACGGTGTGCGGCCCCGTCTCGTCGGGCGATCTCGGCGAGCACGTCGAGCTGGCGAGCACCGAGGAACGTGCCTGCGACACCGATGGTGGTGATGCCGACCTCGGCGTACCGTCGCTCCTGCGCGAGCAGCAGGTCGGTCACCTGATCCGGGTCCGGCAGCCCGTGCACGATGAACGGCCCCATGGCCGATTGCTCCTCGATCCTTCCGGTCAGCCGGCCTGATGCGTCCCGCACGTACTGTCCGCCTCCGCCGGGGTCGGGCGTCGACTCGCCGATACCGGCGCGCGCAAGCGCCTGGGAGTTCACGAACAGGGTGTGCATCGACTGGATCATCACCACGAGCGGGTTGGCGGGAGCGATGCGATCGAGCCGATCGCGGGTCCACGCGCCCAGGCCGGTGGTCAGCATGAAGTCGAGCCCGAACGCGAACAACCACTCGCCTGGATCGGCTGCGGCGACGGCGGCCGTCAACTCGGCTTCGACGCCGTCGACGGTCGGGTGGGTGAAGCCCGAGACGTCGATCCACGAGTACATCTGCGCGCACAGGTCCGGGTGCGTGTGCGGCTCGATGAGGCCTGGGAGCAGGGCGTCGGAGCCGAGGTCGACGATCTCGGTGCCGCTGCCACGACGGGCCATCACGTCATCGGTGGCGCCGACAGCGAGGATGTGTCCGTTGCTCACGGCCACCGCCTCGGCGGTTGGCGCCGACGCGCTCATCGTCACGATGTCGCCGACCAGGATCGTCTCTGCCTCGGCCATGCCGCAGCCTCTCATGCTCTCGCGAAGGGTGAGGCGATCAGCGGGCCGCACCGCTTCGGCTCGGCCGATACGTTGCGGCGATGGTCGACTCCTCAGCGCCGCCTCCCGCAACCGACGAGGAGCTGGCCCTCTTCGCGCTCAAGGTCTGGCAGTTCAAGCAGGGCCAGATGGTGGCCCTCATGCTCCACCTGGGCGACGAGCTCGCTCTGTTCGAGGCGATGGCCGACAAGGGTCCGATGACTAGCGATGGTCTCGCGGACGCAACGGGGCTCTCAGAGCGCTGGGTACGTGAATGGTTGCTGGGGATGGCTGCGGCCGAGGTGATCGACAGCGGTGACGGCCAGACCTTCTCGTTGTCCACGGCCGGGGCGGAGGTGCTGACCCATCACGACCGCTCGCTCTGGTACGCGGGGGGTGCGTTGAGCCGACCCCATCCCGATCGAGTGGTCGACGGCATCACGAATGCGTTCCACACCGGGATCGGCCTCGTCTACGACGAGCTCGGGCCAAACGGTGCCCACCAGATCGAGCGGATGTCCGCACCGTGGACTCGTGAGGCACTCGTGCCGGTCGTCCTCGAGCTCGTCGACGGTCTCGTCGACCGGTTGCAGGCAGGGGCGCACGTGATCGACGTCGGGTGCGGGTCGGCGGGTGCGTTGTGCGAGCTTGCCCAGGCGTTCCCGTCGTCGACGTTCGTGGGGTACGACCCGTCCACCCACGCCATCGAACGCGGCAACGACCGGGTCCGCGGCCTCGGGCTCGACAACGTGGTGTTGTTCGAGGCCGGCGCCGAGGCGATCGACCCGGCGGCAACCATCGACCTGGCGCTCACCTTCGACTGTCTGCACGACATGCCCTACCCGAGCGAGGCGCTCACAGCGATCCACGATGCGCTCGCCGACGACGGGGTACTGCTCGTGAAGGAGATCCGATCCGCGGAGACCTTCGAGGAGAACCGGAAGAACCCAGTGCTGGCGATGATGTACGGGTTCTCGCTGACGACCTGCATGTCGTCGTCGGCCAGCGAGCCCGATGGCGCAGCGCTGGGCACACTGGGACTTCCGCCAAGTCGACTCGAGGCGTTGGTCACCGCGTCGGGCTTCGAAGGCGGGTTCGAAGTTCACGACATCGGCGATCCGACCAACCTGTACTACGTCGTGCGCCCCTGACGCGACGACCTCAGGCGGGAGTCCCGGGATCGGCGTCGCGCTCGTCGTCCATCCGTGCGAGTTCGGCCTCGACCGCCTCGAGTTCGGCCGCGACGCCTTCGATCTCGGCGAGGTCGTCCTCGACCGAAGGTTCGTCGGCGGAGATGTCGCTCGTGTCGCTCACTGCCGACACCGTAGAAGGTCGTGCGGCCCGGTCCGTTGATGTGAACGAGGGTGGCTCAGATCCCCTGGGGGGTCGTCGCCAGGTCTTCGTCGATCAGTTCGATCGCCTCGCCGAGATGGAAGGTGTCCTCGCCCACGAACGTGCGCCCGCCGAGGTTCGGAACTCGTCGGCCCGGCTCACCGAGCGACGTCTCGAGCGTGCGGATCACTCCGCCGTGGCTGACCACGAGGATGGTGGCCCCGACCGGGGCCCACCGCCGCAGCGATGCAGACGCCCGTTCGACCACCGCCTCGTCGGGCTCCCACCCTTCGGGTCGGCGGCCGTCGTCGAGCCAGCCCGGGAAGCGCTCGTGGATCTCGCTGCGGGTGAGACCCTGCCACTCGCCGGCATGTCGCTCGCGCAGATCGGGATCGACCTGGACCGGCCCGACACCGATCGACTCGGCGATGATCTCGGCGGTCACTCGAGCCCGCTCGAGGTCGGACGCGACGATCAAGTCGACCACTCCGACGTGCACCGACGCGGCGAAGGCCTGCTGCCGCCCGTGCTCGCTCAGGGGAGAATCCTCCTGCCCCTGCCACCGGTTGACGGCGTTCCACTCGCTCTGGCCGTGGCGGACGATCAACAGATTCGACATGCAGCACCGAGGGTACGCGACCCATGGTCGAACCCTCGCAGACCCTTCGTACGCCAGCCCACACCCTCCGTGCCCGCCCCCAGCATCCGTGCTGCGTTTTCGACGGGATCTCGTTGGTTTTGCCACACAGATGCTGGGTTGGGGCCACGTTGGGTGGTGGCGGGCGTCCGGCGTGGTGTTGTCGGTCTGCGAGTTTCGGCGGCGCGGCGGTAACTTCGGTGACCGTGGCGGTCCTCCGATTGTTCGCTGCGGCCCGCGAGGCCGCCGGCACCGGGTCGGTCGAGATCGACGCAGAGACCGTCGGTGATGTGTTGACCGAGGCCCGAGCCCGCTTCGGCCGGGGGTTCACCGACGTGCTCGACTCGGCCATGATCTGGCTGGACGGCGAATCGACCGACGGCGCCGCTCCGGTCAACGCATCGTCGGAGGTCGCCGTCCTGCCGCCGGTGTCAGGGGGCTGCTGAGTGGCAACTCGATCGGCCGAGCGCCCCAAGACCCCTTCGAAGCGGAAGTCGAAGAAGCCGCCCGCCAAGCGCGGTGCCGCCACGACCGCCGACAAACGGCCACCGGCCAGGAAACGAAAGCCCGCAGCGACGACGGCGTCGGGTCGCAAGCGGCTGGCCGTCGTCTATGACATCGACGGTCCGCGTGTGCGGCTTGGCGTGCTGTGGTTCGTGGCGGTGGGAATTGCGCTGGCGGTCGGCCCGATCGGTGTCGCGTTGGTGTACGGGACCGCTGCGGTGGCGGCGGCCGCACAGTCCGCCCGCTGCTGGCGTGCGTCGAAACAGGTGAAGGCCCGGCCGCACGTCATCGCCGCTGCTTCGTTCGCTGGTGCCATCCCCCTTGCGGCCGCGCTCGGCCCGGTTGCGGCCGGCATCGTCGTCCTCGCACTCCCGGTCGGCTCGCTGGTCGCGTGCGGCCTCGGTCAGCGGTCGCTCGGCAGCACCCTCGAGGACGTCGGCTACACGATCCAGGTGTCGTTGTTTCCCGG
>Ga0307380_10008332_pt1 | contig 13299 bp, 14 predicted proteins | sample UN3MG_FD_202239 | JGI IMG/M metagenome (GOLD analysis project Ga0307380, IMG submission 202239) | Soil microbial communities from Risofladan, Vaasa, Finland - UN-3 | ecosystem: Environmental > Terrestrial > Soil > Coastal area > Acid sulfate soil | place: Finland: Risofladan, Vaasa | collected... | reverse complement strand
GTTATTTCGTTTACCTTTTCTGTTTTAAGGCAAGAAACAATCAAGCTAAAACTAAAAATCAATACTAAAACTAAAGCTATAATAAGATATCTTATTTTTCTATTAATTTGCATATATGCTCCTTTCAATATTAATTTATTATTCATTGTAATCATATTACATAGTGTCTGAAGTAACATTCATCCAGACAGACCTCACAGCTTCTTTTCGTTATTGTGCCCAACTACTGTTAGACCACTTGGGAATGTTTTGTTTGTCATCCAGCAGCTTTCCTTAATCTATCCATAATAGCTAAGCCTAACTCTTCTTCCTTAACACTTTCAGAAATAATCACATCTACACCAAATCTATCAAAATCTCTCAAAATAGAGAAAAGATTTGCTGCACACTTAATTAAGTCATCTCCTGGTCCTAATGATTTAACATTGAATTCAGAATATTTTTCTTTGTTTTCCTCTTTTGCTATTATCCCTACAGAATAACCTTGCAGAATAAAATCATAAGCTAATTTTCTTACCTTTTCCACTTCAATCCTGTCATTTTCATCAACAAGTATAACTTTTGCCTTGGGTGAGTAGTGTCGAGGATACATACCAGGAGAAAAAATTTTATCTTGTGATTTAAAGAGATGTATTGTTTTTATTACAACTTGCAATTTTTCCATACTCACTCCCCCTGGTCGTAATACGGAAGGAACATCTTGTGTCAAATCCAGAATAGTTGACTCTAAACCTATATCAGTTTTTCCACCATCAATAATCAAATCTACTTTGCCCTCTAAATCATCCAGTACATGTTGAGAAGTCGTCGGAGAGGGTCTGTTAAAAAGATTAGCACTTGGCGCAGATATAGGAGTTTGAGCCTCTTTAATCAAGGTTAAAGCAATCTGATTGGCTGGCATTCTGATAGCTACAGTATCTAAACCTGCAGTAACTATATATGGTACTATATCAGATTTCTTAAGAACAACTGTTAGCGGTCCAGGCCAAAATTTTCTGGTTAATTCAAGTGCTGTATTTGAGATTTCTTTTGCTAATTTAAATAAATCTTCTTTTTTAGATATATGAATAATTAATGGGTCCTCCAGTGGTCTCTTTTTTGCTTCAAAGATTTTGGCCACAGCCCTGGGATTTAAAGCATCTGCTCCTAAACCATAGACAGTCTCTGTGGGAAACGCAACTAGGCCGCCACTTTTAATTACACTAGCTGCTTTTTTAACTCTGGATATATCTATATTATTAGGATTTACTTTTATTATTTCTGTTTTCATATTGTTATCCCCGATATAAGTCTCTATTTTTAATTATTCTAACATCAATATGTTCATTATTGCACCAGAATCTAACTTCAGATATGCAGCATTTTGAAGTTGCAGTTCTATATAGCAACAGATATACTTATATTTAATTTGTAATAAGACTCTAAGAAAAACTAAAAACATATCACACATTCTAATTCTACTTGGCCCGATTAAAAATTTTGCTCTGTAAGCTCTAAAAAAATCAATTGAGAACATAAGAATTAAACCGATTATAAGAGAAAGTTTGTAAATATTAATAAAAGCTTCTTTAATATCACCAATATCAATCTGGTTGAGTAAATAATAAAGTAAGAAGACCCCAAATCCTACAACGACAGCAATATTTACTACTCTTAATACTATTTTTTTAGTTTTCGGTATTGATATAATCAACACCTCCTTCATTTATCTCCTTAAACAAGATTTCTTTTTCAATTCTCTTAATGGATTTCTCTTCCGTGTCAATGATATATCCCCGCAAAAGCCAATCAGTCCATAAGCAGGATGTATTACAACAGATTGCATTATCTATCCTGGCATGGCCAAACGCTTCATGTATATGGCCGAATATATGAAAAATAGGTTGTCTTTCTTTAACCAAGTTAAATATGGACTCTGAACCTACATGTAAGCCATTTACTACTCTATCTAAAATACCTTTTGGCGGACTATGGGTTATGAGGATAGTTTTTCTATCCACTTGTCTTTCAATATTTCTTAATTTCTTGGCAAGCTTATCCTCTGGCAACTCATTATTAGTATTCCATGGTGTAGGAAGGACATATTGAAACCCAGCTATCTTAAATTCTTTCAAAGTATAAGTCCTTAAATTTAAATCGAAGATTCCATAATCATTGAGTATTTTATCCCAATCCTCTTCAGGGATATGATCATCATTGCCAATAAGCATATATACAGGTATATCTATCATCTCAAATAATTTACATATCTGTCTTAACTTTTCTTTTTGTTTTGATCTAATTATGGACAAATTATAATTATCTTTAGGAATTTCAATAAAACCAAGTAAATCTAATCTTGCTCTTATCTGGCACTTACTGCCTTTTAATACATCCTCTCTATTTTTTAGATTAAACACTGAGCGAAATTCATACCTTGGACTATTTTTATAGAGTTCGTAGGATCCCTTAGGCGTGATATCTCCAGCAATTATTAAAGTATCAATATTCTCTTTCTTTACTATACTACGAATAAGATAAACTAATGCCTTGTTACCATGAATATCGCTTGTGGCAAATAACTTCATTTTTCTTTTTCATCCCAATCTATCAATTCTTCAACCGCAACTTTTGGCAAACTCCAACCCGCTAACTTATATCGACCATGTGTATCAAATTCTCTTATACCAATATACTTCTCTGTATACATATTAAATTTGCAAATTTTTGCCCTCGTCTTTATAGGAAAATTTATATTTTTATTCTTTTTTAATTCTTTCCACCAAGTAATTAACTCTTCAGCTACCTTTTTGGGCAATCTCCAGGACCGATAAGAAGAATCCCTGGAGTCATCAAAATAACGTACTTCTAAACTTTCATCTGACAAATTTTCAAACTCAACCTTATAATTACCTTTCTTTTTTAACATTTACTTTTTCCTCATTATTTAATCTTTTTATTTTTCTCTTCAACTTCTTCAGCCATTTCTTTTTTATAACACTTAACCTTCTCTCTTATCTCTGGGAATTTGACCCCTAACATCTGTGCTGCTAAGATACCTGCATTTCTAGCTCCGGCTTTACCAATAGCCATTGTGGCTACAGGTATACCGGAAGGCATCTGAACTATAGAAAGAAATGAATCTAAACCTCCTAAACTTTGAGTCTGCATAGGTACACCAATTACTGGAAGTGAGGTTAAAGATGCAATTACTCCTGCCAAATGTGCAGCTCCTCCAGCACCAGCAATAATGACCTCTAAACCATTGCTTTCAGCAGTTGTCGCGTATTCATGAGCCCTTAGTGGTGTGCGGTGAGCGGAAATGATATTCGTCTTGTAACCTATACCAAATTTATCTAAAATTTTGGCTGTTTCTTCCATTACTAGCAGGTCAGAATCACTACCCATAACAATCCCTACTAATGTCTTACCCATTTTAAAACCTTTCTCTTTTATCTTTTATAATCCAAATAGCTGCCTCATAAATATCCTGTGCAATAAAATCAGGCTCTATCTAAAAATACTGCCCTACTCATTCTTATATCCTTTAGCTAAATCTAGATTGGCTTTAACGATCTTCTCAGTAAATTCTTTCAATTTTTTATCAACACCCTTAAGTTCTCTGACACCAGCTATGCTGTTGATTAACTGAGAAGATCTCACCACTCCTTCTGGTAAAATATTAACTCCTTCTACTACCACTAAATGCGTAATAATTACACCTTTGCCGACTTCAGCATTAAAAACTACAGAGCCAAAACCAATAAAACAGTTCCTGCCAATTTTACAAGGTCCATGAATTATGCAACCATGTGCTAGAGAAGTATTTTCTTCTATTAGAACCGAAGTGCCCTCTAAGGCATGGATTATTGCTCTATCCTGAATATTACAGTTATCTTTAATAGTTATTGAACTATTTGGCTCATCCGCTCTGATAACTGCTTGTGGCCCAACAAATACATTTTTTTCTATCTTTACCTTACCGATGATTATTGTCGTAGGATCAATATATGTGGTATTATCTATCTGCGGATAATCACCACTGGGATTTTTTCTAATCATCTCTTTACTTCTATAAGTTTATATTCGATAGATTTTGTAGAGTAATCTCCTTTTTGAAAATCACTATTATTCAATACTTTCAAATGGAAAGGAATAGTTGTTTTTATATACCTTCAATACTTCTAAAAACATTATAAAATCACTCCGGCAGCTTTCCTTAATCTATCTATAATCGCCACCCCTAATCCCTTTTCTTTAACAGTTTCAGCAATGATGGTAATCTTCCCGTTTTTTCATTAAAGTTTTATTCCTGTAATCATTTTGAGAGCCTGAAGATACTTCTCGGATGTTTTATTGACTATCTCCTCGGGTAATTCTGGAGCAGGGGGTGTTTTGTCCCAATTCAATGTCTCAAGATAATCCCGTACAAACTGCTTGTCGTAACTGGGAGGTGAAATACCCACGCTATATTCCTTAATATCCCAAAACCTGGAAGAATCAGGAGTTAAGGCCTCGTCAATTAAAATAATCTTTTTGCTGTCAAAACCAAACTCAAATTTGGTATCGGCAATAATAATTCCTTTATCTTTAGCATACTTCTCAGCCTTTAGGTACAGCGCAATACTTTTCTCTTTTAAAAAATCAAACGTCCCTTTACTGACCAAATCAATAGCCTGTTGATGGGTAATATTTTCATCATGACCTTCTTCAGCTTTGGTCGAGGGAGTAAAAATTGGTTCAGGTAATTTATCTGATTCTGCTAATCCTTTTGGTAACTTTACCCCACAGATTGATTGCATTTCTTTATATTCTTTCCAGCCTGAGCCCGCTAAATAACCCCGCACCACACATTCCAAAGGAATCAATTTACTCTTTTTTACCAAGATAGATCTTTGGGACAAAATATCCTCATACTTTTGCAAATCAGCTGGATATTTATCTACTCTGCTCCCAAGTAAGTGGTTATCTACAATATCCTTTAAATAGTCAAACCAGAAAAGAGAAATCTGGTTAAGTACCGCGCCTTTAAAAGGAATCAGCGACGGCAAAATATAATCAAAAGCTGAAATCCTGTCTGAAGCTACAATCAGAAGTTTGTCTTTTAAATCATAAACATTGCGGACTTTCCCTTTTTTATAAAGAGGAATATCTTTTAAATCAATATCCCCAACTTCTGTGGTTTTTCCCTTCACAAAAATCTCCCTTCTTAAATAATTCTTATTCTTCGAGTCTTTCTTTAAGACTATTATATTCATCCCATAGCTCTTTAGGTAATCTTTCGCCAAACTGTTCAAAGAATTCCTTGTGGCCTTTAAGCTCCTCTTTCCAAGCCTCAATATCAATATTGAGCAACTTATCTAGGCTCTCCTTCTTTAAATTAAGGCCTGTCAAATCAATATCCTGAGGATTGGGTAAATAACCTATTGGTCTCTTTTTAGCTTTTACTATATTGTTACACCTATCTAAAATCCATTCCAAAACTCTTAAATTCTCACCATACCCTGGCCACAAGAATTTTCCTTCTTCACCCTGCCTGAACCAGTTAACATGAAAAATTTTAGGCGCTTTTTCCATTTTTTTACCCATGTTAAGCCAGTGTTCAAAATAGTCAGCCATATTGTAACCGCAGAAAGGCAACATAGCCATAGGATCCCTCCTTACTTCCCCTTGTTTGCCAAATTGAGCCGCTGTTCTTTCTGAAGCCATGGTAGCTCCGACATAAACTCCATGCTGCCAGTTGAAAGCTTCATATACCAGCGGAGCCAAATGTGTTCTTCTGCCGCCAAAAATAATCGCTGATATAGGCACTCCATGATGATGTTCTATTCTAAAACTCGCCGAGGGGCACTGAGCAAACGGTGCTGTGAATCTACTATTAGGATGCGCACCTTTTAAGACATTGCCATTAGCATCCTTCATCCCCGGTTTCCACGGTTTTCCCCGCCAGTCTATACCTTCTTGAGGTGGTGCTCCTTCCCCATCTTCCCACCATACATCTCCAACTTTGGTAAGCAGTACATTAGTAAAAATAGTATTTTTCCGAATAGTCTCTAAAGCATTTGGATTGGTTTTAGAATTAGTCCCAGGCGCTACGCCAAAAAATCCGGATTCTGGATTTATCGCCCAGAGCTGTCCGTCACTATCAATCCTCATCCAGGCAATATCATCTCCGACAGTCCAAATTTTATAACCTTTATTTTTTAAACCTTCCGGCGGAATAAGCATAGCTAAATTAGTTTTACCGCAGGCTGAAGGAAAAGCCGCCGCCACATATTCAATATGTCCATTCGGTTCTTCAATTCCCAAAATCAACATATGTTCCGCCAACCAGCCTTTTTTCTTAGCCAAATAACTGGCAATCCTTAAAGCTAAACATTTCTTCCCTAAAAGCACATTACCGCCGTAGCCTGAACCTACGCTCCAGATAGTATTATCTTCCGGAAAATGTAAAATTAATCTTTTATTAATATCCAAATCCGCCTTGCCGTGCAAGCATTTGGTAAATTCTCCCTCACTCCCTAAAGCTTTTAACACTTTCTCGCCAATATGAGTCATTATTCTCATATTGAGCACCACATAGATACTGTCCGTAAGTTCTACACCGATTATACTAAAAGGAGAACCGACTGGTCCCATGGAAAAAGGAACCACATACACGGTTCGTCCCTTCATTGAGCCTTTGAATATCTCAGCCGCCTTTTTATAAGCCTCTGACGGAAACATCCAGTTATTGGTAGGCCCTGCATCTTCTTTTCGGGTAGTGCAGATATAGGTTAAATGTTCGGTACGCGCCACATCATTTTCTTTGGTGCGATGATAAATAGACCCCGGCCATTTTTTCTGATCCAAAAGCAAAATTTCGCCGGTAGATAAGGCCTCTTTTTCCAAACGCTCTTTTTCCGCTTCAGAACCGTCAATCCAGACAATACCCTCCGGCTGGCACATCCCAGTCATCTCTTTTACCCATTCATTTAAATTTTTGTGTTCCAGTAACATTTTTCTTCTCCATTAAATACGATTATTAAAAAGAATAAATTAACATACTTAATTGTTTTAAAAATGACAAGATTTTTGTAATTACTTAACAAAAATTTTTCAACACCGTATCTCCCCTCTTTTGCTATCAGCTAATTTCTTGGCTGCTTAATGGCGTCATATTCATAATCTTTTTTGCAATATCAGGGTATTGGGAAATAAACCGTAATTCCTCTTCTACTAACGGTTTCTGGTTATGCACATTAGCATAACGTACCAGCTCTAAAATTTTTGCAGCTTCTGCTTCATCATTAAAGATGATCTCTAATTTTTCATATACATTTCTGAAACCTTTTATACCGGAATATTCGCCTACCGTAATATGCCGGCCAGTATCAATTATTTCCGGCTCACCTCTCCCTAATTCTTCAAAATCATAAAGTTCATAATTACGGCGATCCTTTAAAGCTCCATCAGCATGGATGCCTGATTCATGAGCAAACGCATTGGCCCCTACTCCCGGCTGATTTATGGGTATGGGAATCCCAAAAGCGTAAGAAGCATACTTACAGATTTTCCAAGCCATTTTTAAATTAATATTCTCGTCTAAAATATATTTATCTTTTACCCCACTACTATATTTTAAGGCTAAAATAACTGCTAAGAGATCTGCATTTCCTGCCCGCTCTCCCATACCGTTCACACACGTATTAATATAAGCATCCACACCTGCAGTATTAGCCGCCATGGCTCCGCAAATAGATGTAGCTACCGCCATCCCTAAATCATTATGACAATGTAGTTCAATAGGCATACCTGTCACTTCCCCTAGTTTTTTTACCCTCTCATAAATAGAAAAGGGGCTGTCATAACCTAAGGTGTCACAATAACGAAATCTCTCTGCTCCTGCCTCTCTAGCTTCCTTAATGAATCTGATTAAATAATCCAGGTTTGTTCTCGAGGCATCTTCAGCATTAACTCCAATTGATTTTGCTCCCAATTCTTTGGCCAATTTAACAGCTTCTACCATCTCTTGAATCACTGATTCATGATTTAATTTCCCTTTAAACTTGTTAATTATCATCTGATCCGAAGTGGAAATCGAAAGATTAAGATGTTCTATCTGAGGAATAAGTCTAAAGGTCAATTCTACATCTTCCGGAATCGCCCGGAGCCAACCGCTCAAACGCATTCTTCCAAAAACACCGCTTTTAGCCAATTCTAAATTGGAGTTAAGATAATTAGTCTCATGATGAGTAACCGGAAAACCATACTCTACCTGAAATACACCTATTTGAGAAAAATAAAAATTGAGTATGGTTTTCTGCAGTTTAGATAGACATATCCTGGAAGTCTGCACCCCGTCACGGTTTGTCACATCCATAATATAAATCTTCGCCATCTTTTCATCCTCCTTTTATTTATTGATTTCTTTAACAAAAATCTCCATACGCTTTAAACCTTCGCTAATATTCTCTAAAGAAGTGGCGTAAGAAAGCCTAATATATTTATCATCACCGAATACAGAGCCGGGAACTACCGCCACCCGTGCCTCACTCAAAAGCCGCTCAGTCAATTTAAGAGAATTAGCAATATCTAAATTCTTTTCTAAAAGTGCAGAAATATCCACCCAACAATAAAATGCTCCCTGTGGTTTTAAAGTTTTAAGATTCGGAAGGGAATTTATCTTTTCTACCATATAATCACGTCTCTTCTTGAACTCGCCAACCATAGTAAATAAATCCTCTTGTTTCCCTTTTAAGGCCTCTACTGCGGCCCACTGCGCTATAGAGCAAGGATTAGAAGTAGAATGATCCTGCAAATTTGACATAGCTTGGATAATATCCTGAGGACCCGCTGCATAGCCTATTCTCCAGCCAGTCATGGCATAACATTTGGAAACCCCATTAATAAGTAGAGTAAGACTTTTTAATTCTCTGCCGAGGGAAGCAATACTCAAATGTTTTTCACCATCGTAAATAAGTTTTTCATAAATCTCGTCCGAGAGACAAAATATTTTATTTTTCACCAGGATTTCTCCAATCTCCACCAACTCTTTTTCAGAATAAATCATCCCTGTCGGATTGGAAGGATAATTCAGAATGAGTAGTTTTGTCCGGGGAGTAATTACCTGCTGTAATTGGTGAGTAGTAATTTTATAGCTGGTCGTCTCATCTGTATTTATAATCATCGGGTAAGCTCCTGCAAATTTTATCATCTCCATATAACTCACCCAATAAGGAGCCGGAAGAATCACCTCATCTCCTTCATTACATAAACATAGAATAGTATTAAAGATGGAATGTTTAGCCCCGCAGGAAACCAGAATTTCCGACGAAGAATAAGCTAAATTATTATCCGTTTTCAATTTGGCGCATATAGCTTCTTTTAATTCTTTTATTCCCGACGTAGGAGTATACTTAGTAAAACCTCGCTCCATCGCTTCCTGAGCTGCTTTTTTGATATGAAAAGGAGTATCAAAATCCGGTTCTCCAGCTCCAAATCCTATGATATCCATCCCCTCCGCTTTCATCTGATTAGCTTTAGCGGTTATAGCTAAAGTTGGTGAGGCACTAATTTGACGTACTCTTTTGGCAATAATCATAACTTTTCCTCCTTCGTATAAAATAAAAAAGCCATCATTATCTTTCAGATCTATCTGAAACAGATAATATTGGCTTACTTTACAACCACCTTTTGATAAGGTCTTTGTCTTAGTCTTCCAACTTTATTGGTTTTTAACTTCTTAATCTACTCCTAGATTAGGTTTCTCATTCTTTATTAAATTTAAAAATATTATAAAGGCAAAGATACCAGCCTGTCAATTTTTAGTTTTTATGCTTCTCTTCTAAATTCTGCTCCAATATAAAAATAATAATTCTTTCTCCGGTTTTTGTACTAATATCTGTATGCAGGCTTTTTACCTGGTAGCCTGTGATATCAGAAATAATATTTTCTAATAAAAACCTTGCCCCTTCAAGTAGTTGAATTCGTGTTTTTTTTATCAACTCCGAACCCTCAGCAGTCTTGGCCAGTTGTTCCTCTGCAGATGTTAAAACGCCTTTCAACCGGATAAAAATCATATCTTTTATGATATAGGTTTTGGTCTCCTTAGGACCTCTACCCATATATTCTTTCTCAAACTTGATTATTGCTTCACTGATCTGAGACTCAATCTGTCCTTTAGTTTGTTCGATCATTTTCTTGCCTCGTCATTTTAGATTATCCTATTTTTGGTATAATTATAAGATGTATATAAGGAAATATAATTCTTTTAAATTCTCCATAATAATTATATCATAGCACTATAAAAACCTATAAAATTTACACTGTCTACACTATGATTGCTTTAACATAATTTTGCATTTCAATAATTGAATGTAAAACAATCTCAGAATCAACATTACCTTTATTTCTCCGCCTTGTAAAGCAAGAGTTGGTTTAAAACTTATATTCTCGAGCATAGTTACCTAAAATTGAGATTTATATTATTCTTCCCAGCATAGGCTTTAGCAAGTGATATAAACATAGCACCTCTACTTTTTTTAATTTTCCCGGTAAGATACGTATCCTTGATTATACTTAAAAATATTCTTATCTGCTGTTCTGAGATTTTATCAACTACAATTCGGAATGCTCCCAGACTGTGGTCATCTTCCAGCTTTTCTGCTATTTCTTTGGCTAGTTGCTCTTTTTCTCTGGATCTATATCTTTTTGGTCCAGGATATTCCTTCATCTCACTCTCAGAGTTCTCCACAACCTCTTCCCTACTGATTCTATTAACGTCATTTAAATTAGTTTCATTAACGTCAGTATCACTAGGGTGTACTTTCGGCACTTCTAGAGGTGTATTTTTGGCATCCCTAGAAATGCCATCTTGGCACTTCTGATTATTAAATAGTTCTGGTTTTAATATATAAATCCTATTAGGTCTACCTTGCCCTATCTTTTTCTCAAAAATTAATTTATATTTATTAAGACTTTTTTTATACCTTATAACAGTTCTTATTCCTGCGTCTAAAATTTTAGATAATTCTTCAACGCTAAATACTAAATATATAAATCCACTATTATCTTTCCATCTGTTATTTATTGAAAGATCCAGCCTGTCCCTTAATATTGAATACATAAGCTTTGGACCTAGAGAAAGCCCTCTATATCTGGGGTTTTTAAAAAGAGCTTTTGGTGTTTGGTAAAACCTTAAGGTTACTTCTTCTTTTAAAGTATAAAATCTGTCTGATGGTATAGAATTGTATTCTTTGTTGTTCGAGGAGCTGTTAAGGTTATTGTAAGACAGTCCAGATTTTTTACTTATATTTTCTCTATTTTTCATAAAACTATAAATTAATAGAACATCTTCAAAATAAAATCAATTCCTTATCGCCAATCTTTTAAGTTATTCCTACTCATTATGAAACTTCATATTTAGGTCTTTTTCTAATGCAAAAAGCCCGGCATTATACCGAGCTCTTTATACTTAAATAACTTTGATTTTCTTTCTAAATGTAAGATCTACATTAATTGAATTATCTTCGACATTTGCTAAAACTAGTGCTATATCCTCTGGGTTTTTAAGGTATACGCTAGGTGAAATGCCTCCGCCATTCGCCCCGAATCAGCCAAATTCTTGTTTTTATACTACTGGTGAGTTTTTATTTTAACTTTTTTATTTTCAAATTCAATAGGTTTAAAATTATTATTTGTATTGATACTGAATAATACATAATATATAAATCACTTTTATAAAACTAAATATTAAATATTCTAATAAACCTTTTCCTAAAGCCTTAAAAGAAATTATGGAGAAAAAAGATATAGTACACAGAAAGCTAGCAGCTAAAACTAATTTTAGCTTCAGTTATTTTTGTGTACTTAAAAAACGAAAAAAACATCCCCCTATGGAAACTATTAAAAAAATTGCTTCAGGATTGGGGATTCCTCCAGAATATTTCTTGGAATACAGAATTGATAAGCTTATAAAGCTGCTAATGGATAATCCATCTGTAACTGATGATGTTTTTAATTTTGCCAAAGAGCTAGTTGAAAATGATAATTTAAGAGTTGCTGATAAGGAAAAAGAGTATTTAAAATATTACCCCGGTACTGCTAAAGCTACTTAACCTTACTTAGATAATTTAATTTCTTTCCACTCTCCTACCATAATAGAATATTCTTTTTTATAAACCAGAACCTTTACGTAATTCTCTTTCTTGCTATGTATTAAAATCTTTATTTTATCCCTTTTGATTTGCAGGTAATATCTTCTTTGTTTTAAGATAAAATTAAAACTGATTTTTTGCCATTTGCGTGGTAAACAGGGATTAATACTGACGGGTTCACTGTCAAAATCTACACCTGCATAACACTTTAGAGTCATCAAAGTCATTCCACCCATAGCGCCAGTATGAATTCCTTCCCCTGTGGTCCCATCTTGAATATCTTTATAATCACTATTTAAAGCTTTTATATACAATTTCCACCCAAGTTTTTCATATCCTGTTAAATGGGCTAGATAAGAATGGACAATCAGACTTAAAGTAGAATCATGCAAGGTTCTTTTAATATAATAGTCAAAATTAACTTTTAAAATATGATTTCCTTTATAATAACCCAGCCCATTAATTATATCTACTACTCCATCTAAACCTAAGTTATAAAAGGCCATAAGCGTATCAGCTTGTTTTGAAATTTTATACTCATCAGGTGAGATCCCTTCTGCCTTTAATAATCGATCCACACGATCTATTTTTCTACTTCTATTTAAATATTTTTTCCAATCTAATTCTTTTAAGTCAAAATAACCATCAAATTGAGATATCATTCCATCTTCAGATATTACAAGATTTATCTTCTTACCAATATCTTCCCATTTTTTTATTTCTGCTGTTTCTAAATTAATTTTTTTTACTATGTAATTTTTAGAATATTTGTTTAAAATATTTAATATTTCAATAGCTTTCCTGAATAACCATGCAACCATAATATTTGTGTAACTATTGTCCTTCAGACCACCTTTATCTGAATCAGGATATTTCTCATGATACTCATCCGGTCCCATTACCCCTTCTATTTCATAACGCTGTATTTCTTCATTATACTCAACTTTGCTTGCCCAGAATCTGCATACCTCAAAAAAGATCTCAGCACCATATTTTTCTATAAAATCAACATCTCCAGTTATCCAATAGTATTGCCAGATATTTAAAGCAATAGCCAAAGTAACATGATACTGTAAAGCACTATAATCAACATCCCATTTCCCAGATATTGGATTTAAATGAATAATTTGACTTTGTTCACTACCATCACTACCACTTTGCCAGGGATATAATGCACCTTTGT
>Ga0307380_10008328_pt1 | contig 13303 bp, 9 predicted proteins | sample UN3MG_FD_202239 | JGI IMG/M metagenome (GOLD analysis project Ga0307380, IMG submission 202239) | Soil microbial communities from Risofladan, Vaasa, Finland - UN-3 | ecosystem: Environmental > Terrestrial > Soil > Coastal area > Acid sulfate soil | place: Finland: Risofladan, Vaasa | collected... | reverse complement strand
GAAAAACCCCATTCTTTGGCCGGGAAAACGCGCGGTAGGCTCTTTCATTCGACCACGATGTTCTTGCGGATCGTGTTCGTGTCCCCCTTGCGGTTTTGCGCGGTGATTGTAATCTGGTTCGAACCGGACCTGGGCAGCGGCGACGTGAAATGACGGAAGGTCCCGTCCGCCGCGATCGAAAACACCTGCTCGTTGTTGATGATAACCATGGAACCGGGCTCAGTCCGCCCCAGAACTTCCAAAACCTTGCCGTGCTGGACAATGCGCGTAATCTCCAGGAAAACCTCGCCCTTGTCCTGAACCTGCTGCACCAGGCTGAAGCGGTTCGGCAGGCCGGGCTGGCTCTCGTTTCCCTCCGCGTCGAACGAGGTGACGTACCAATAATAGGTTCCTTCTTCCAGCCCGGAAATCCTGGCCGTGGTCTTGCCCGCCACTTTCCTGTCGACAACCAGGTTTGAGAACATCCCGGAAGGCGACACCTGAAGCCGATAGCCCCGCGCGCCGCGCACTTCGGTCCATGCAAAATCCAGCGTGTATGCCTTGGGATCTTTCGTCACCGTCAGGGCCATATTAGGCGGCGAAGAAAGCTTGGGGGGCGCGATCACCTTGCTGCGGTCCAGACCCGGCTTGTCCGAGCTGAACGAGACGCGGTCATACTGACCCAGCTGCACTGTGCTGGAATCACGCCTGACCTCCGCACGGCCCTGGTTGATGGTAAATTCGTGAATGTTCTTGTTGGGATCGTTGCGGACCAGGGCGCGACTTTCCTCTGACAGATTGGCAACAGCATTCTCGAAGGTCACTTGAGACGTTGACCCGGGAACCTCGAATCGGCCGGTCGAAAGGTCAACGGCCCCGGACGAAACCTGGACGGCCACCTTGGTCGCTTTGGTCACCGGATCCTCGCGGCTTTCCTCCACGACGATCAGGGAATCCGGCTTCAAAACGTAGTTCGTGCCGTCGGCAAAAATAATGCGGGCATTTCCATCGCTGCCGGTTTGAACAAAGTCTCCTTTGGCCAGACCGATATTGTAATCGGCCTTGGTCCACTGCAATGACGGTGACTTGCGGACGCGCACCGTGCCGTCAAGGTTGACGAAGTGCGCCTCCTTCTTGGTCGTCCCGGAACTGCTCCCCGACGTTTGCCCGATGCTTTCGGTGATTGCGGCGATGACCTGCTTGGCCTTCTTACCCACCCAGTTGGGGGCGAGCAGGTATGCCACGACACCAATGAGGATCAAAGCCAAGACCGCGAACAGGGTGATCGTCCGGTACGAGATTGTCGTCCACTCGACTTCGTACCCTCGCTCGTGTTCAGGACCAGGAGGCCTTGATGAGACGCCCATTGTTTACAGGACCACAGCGTCTATTTTTTATCAAAGTACCATCGCGGTCAAGGATTTTCAGAGACTTCCGGGGAGCTGGGCGGCCTTCCAGCCCGGGCCCTCAGAAAGCACTCCACCGGCGGGAGGGCTTGGGAAAGGTCGCGCCGAGGATTCCGTCCTGGCGGACCAGCAGCGGGCGTTCAAATCGGCCGGCCGGCGACGGCCTGGCTCCCCACGGGAAGGTCGTCAACTCCCCCCTCCTCTTCGGGCTGAGACACCTCAATCCCCCGGGGGGATACGATGTACCAAGGCTATTCCACCCGCATCATAAAGTTGCCGCCTTCGTGGGTTGCCTCTATAATAGATAGGTTTCAGTACCTGCGAAGGAGCATTCATGTTCAGATTCTTCCGGAGATACCGTGACGCGGTGAAGAAATGGCTGCTCATTTTCTTCCTCAGCGTTGTCTCTGTCAGTATGGTGATCACCCTGGCCCCACTGCCGGGCGGCAACACGCAGATGGAGGTCAACGTCCTGGCGGATGTCGACGGAGAACCCATTACAACTCAAGATGTGCAGCGCAGCATCCAGTCTCGTCTGCGTAACTCCCCTCTGGCCAACAACCCGGAGATGGTGACGCGGATGGCCTCCATCATTCTGGACGACATGATCCTTAGACGGGCCGTGCAGATAGAGGCCAAGAAGCTGGGGATTGGGGTGACGGATTTGGAACTCAGCCAGAACCTCCGAATGTCTCTGCCATTTCTCTATCCTGAAGGCAAATTCGTCGGCGTCGAGCGCTATCGCGACTTCGTCTCGCAGCAGGCTGGAATGACGGTTCCTCAGTTTGAGGCCCAGCTTCGCGAAGGGCTTCTGCTCCAGAAGATGAGGGCCGTGGTCACCGACGGGGTGAGGGTATCACCCGATGAGGTTCGCCAGGAGTTCCGCCGGCGCAATGCCAAAGCCAAGATCGAGTACGTCTTGTTTGACCCCAGCCGCTACCTGCAGGCGGTCGAGATCAGCCAGGAAGCTCTGGAGTCCTTCTTCAAGAAGAATGCGGAGCGCTACAAGGAGGCCGAAGATCGGCGGGTGCGCTATGTTCTGCTCGACTCGGACCGCGTGCGGGCTCAGGTCAAGCTGAGCGAAGATGACCTCCGTCAGTACTACAACCAGCATCTGTCGGATTTCCGGGTTGAGGACCGCGTGAATGTGGCTCACATCCTCTTCAAGACCGAGGGCAAGAATCCGGAGGAGATTCAGACGCTGGAGAAAACCGCCCGGGAGGTTCTGGACAAGCTCAAGTCGGGCGCCGACTTCGGCGAAATGGCCAGGCAATATTCCGAGGATAGCAGCGCATCACAAGGAGGGGAGATTGGCTGGATCGTCCGCGGGCAGACGGTGAAAGAATTTGAAGACGCCGCGTTCCGGATGAAACCCGGAGAAGTGAGCGACCTGATCAAGACCAGCTACGGCTTCCATATCATCAAGGTGTTCGATAAACAACAAGCGCACCTTCAAACATTCGACGAAGTGAAGGGCCAGATCCGGGAAGATCTCTCCAAGCAGAAGTTCGCGGACACCCAGCAGGCGATGGCCGATAGCCTCGAACGGCAGTTCAAGCAGAACCCGCAGGAATTCGCCGAAATCGCGCGAAAGGCGGGACTGGAGGCCAAGGAAACTCCGCTGTTCCGGTTCAACCAGGCCATCCCCGACATGGGGGCGAGCGAGTCCTTCCACAACCTCGCGTTCCAGCTCGCGCAGGGCGAAGTGGGAACTCCCATTACCGTTCCCAAGGGCATGGTGATTATCCAGGTGGCCGAGGTCGTCCCCGAACACCTGCCGAAGCTCGAGGAAGTCCGCGCTCGCGTGGAGCAGGACTTTCGCGCCGAGCGCTCCAAGGAATTGGCGGTCGAAAAAGCGCGTGAATTCGCCGCCCAAGCGAAGACCGGGGATTTCCGAGCCTTGGCTCGAGCCGCCGGCCTTCCGGTGAAGGAGAGCACCGAGTTTACTCAGCAGGATTCCGTGGAGGGCCTGGGTTCCGGTTCCCAGCTCGCCGCGGCCTTCGACCTGCCGGTGGGGCAGACCAGTGACGTCGTCTCAGTCGGAGCAAACAGCACGGTGTTTCATGTTCTCTCCCGCACTCCTCCCAACGAAGCGGATTTCCTTCCTCAGCAGGATCAGATCGCCGAGGAATTGTTGGCCCGCAAGCGGACCCTGTCCTGGGAAATCTATCGGCAGAGCCTGAAACAAAGGCTCTTGAGTTCCGGTCAGTTGAAAATGAACGACGCGGGGATGAAGCAGTTCCTGGCGGCCTATCAGAAGTCCTAGCCCCGAAGCCCCGGCCCTCCACGCATTGAAGGCCTGCAGATGGAGGGCTGTTCGTCCCTCGCTCACCGGTGGCCCTAAGGCTCCGATTGTGAACTTCCAGCCTTGGGATTCCGTATAAAAGGGTGTCAAACAGGAGCAGAACCCGGAACCGGGTCTGCTCGAGGCTTCCGATGACTCGCCGGTTCCTCTCTCGCCATTTCCTGCTGCGAGATACAGCCTTCCTGGCCTACCTGGCGCTCGCCACACTCCTAATCCATTTTCTCACCAATGGCGGGTACGGCTACTTCCGGGACGAATTCTACTACTTGGCCTGTGGTGAGCACCTGGCTTGGGGATACGTGGACCAGCCGCCGTTCGTGGCCCTCATGGCTTGGGTCACTCGCAATCTCCTGGGCGAGTCGCTGTTTGCTCTGCGCTTTTTCCCGGCCGTCTGCGGAGCCCTGGTGGTCCTTCTCACCGGGCTGATGGCTCGTGAACTGGGGGGCCGGGCGTTTTGGTCAGGTGCTCGCGGCTGTGGCCGTCATCATCGCTCCGGCCTACCTAGGCATCAACAACTCATTTTCCATGAATTGCTTCGATCACCTTTTCTGGGCACTTGCGGTTTACATCATTATCCGAATTCTGAAAGACGACAAACCGAAGCTGTGGGTGGTTTTCGGTCTCGTGGCGGGAATCGGACTGATGAACAAATACTCCGTGGGCTTTCTTGGCTTTGGGCTGGTTGTGGGTCTCTTGGTGACTTCGGCGCGCAAGCATCTGCTCAGTAAATGGCTTTGGGTGGGCGGCCTTCTGGCTTTCGTGATCTTTCTCCCCCACGTGCTCTGGCAGGTTGAAAACGGCTTCCCGACCCGCGAGTTCATTCGCAACGCGACCGAACTGAAGAATGCTCCCCTGTCTCCCGGGGTGTTCCTTTGGGCAAGCGTGCTCCAGGTTCATCCCTTCACGATCCCGATCTGGCTGGCGGGCTTGCTCTTTTATCTGCACTCGAGTGAAGGAAGGAGATTCCGTGCGGTGGGATGGATATTCATTTCCATTCTGGGGCTTTTCCTTTTGACGCGCGCAAAACCTTACTATCTGGCTCCTTCTTTTCTCATGCTCTTCGCCGCAGGCGGTGTGTTGATCGAAAGCTTGGTCCAGGACCGGAATTTGAATTGGCTGAAGCCCGCCAGCCTCACGTTGCTGGCGATTGGAGGTCTGGCAACCGCCCCCTTTGCTCTCCCGGTGCTTCCGGTCGAGAGCTTCATCAAATATCAGAACGCCCTGGGTATCGAGCCGCCCAGAGAAGAACGAGACGCGCCCGGGAAACTCCCTCAACATTACGCCGATATGTTTGGGTGGGAGAATATGGTCGCCACAGTGGCCCGGGTCTACAACGGCCTCTCACCCGAAGAAAAAGCCAAGTGCGCCGTCTTTGCCGGCAATTATGGAGAGGCCGGCGCGATCGATTTCTTCGGCAAGCAGTATGGCCTCCCCAAAGCCATCAGCGGCCACAATAACTATTGGCTGTGGGGGCCGCGAGGATATACCGGTGAAATCGTGATTACCGTCGGTGTGTCCCCGGAAGGTGTGCGAGAGGGATTTGAACAGATGGAAGTGGCTGCCACCGTCGTGAGTGAATACGCAAGGTCCTTCGAAACGAACATTCCGGTTTTGATCTGTCGCCGCCCAAGGGCACCGCTCCAGGAAGCCTGGCCGCGCCTCAAGCATTACATCTAGACCTTGGTCCGTCCGACTACCGCTTGACCCTGTCCGGTTCACTCCGGGATAATGCCCTTGTCTTTGTTTACGAGAATTCCGGGGGCATATCGTGCGCGACATCCGCAAGGTTGCGGTGCTCGGGGCAGGAACCATGGGGGCCCGCATCGCCGCTCATCTCGCCAACGCTTCGATTCCTTCCGTACTCCTGGACATTGTTCCCGCTGAGTTGACTCCGGCAGAGGAGGCCAAGGGGCTGACGCTGGCTGACCCGCGGGTTCGCAACCGTTTTGCCCAGGCCGGCTTCGACGCGGCGCTCAAGTCCCGTCCCGCGGCGTTTTTCGTTCCGGAAGCATCGCGCATGATCACCCTCGGTAATTTCGACGACGACCTCACGGCAGTGAAAGACTGCGACTGGATCATCGAGGCTGTCACCGAAAATCTGGAGATCAAGCGCTCGCTGCTTCGCAGAGTGGAACCACTCCGGGGGCCGGAGGCGATCGTCAGCTCGAACACCTCCGGAATCTCCATCGCCAGCATCGCGGAAGGATTTGGCGAAGAATTCCGCAGCCATTGGCTGGGAACGCACTTCTTCAATCCACCCCGCTACATGAAACTCCTGGAGACCATTCCCACTCCGGAAACTCTGCCGGAAGTCGTGGAAGCCGTCTCGCGGTTCGGTGACTTGGTCCTGGGCAAAGGTATTGTGAAGGCTAAAGACACGCCGAATTTCATCGCCAATCGCATCGGAACCTTCGTCACCCTGAACGTGCTTCGCGTGATGCAGGAGGACGGCTACAGCGTCGAGGAGATCGACGCGCTCAGCGGGCCGGCGATGGGCCTTCCGAAATCCGCCACTTTCCGCACCCTCGATATCGTCGGCCTCGACGTTGTGGCTCACGTGGTCAGGAACCTCGCCGAAGCCCTCCCGAAGGATGAACGGCGGGAGCTTTTCCGGCTTCCGGATTTCATCGCTCAGATGCTGGAGCGCAATCTCCTGGGCGAGAAGACACGTCAGGGTCTCTACAAGAAGGTGAAGGCTTTGCCGCAATCTGGGGCGGGCGACGATGGCTCCGAAATCCTCACGCTTGACCTCCAGACGTTCGAGTACCGCGCCCGGCAGCGCGCCAAATTTCCGTCACTCGAGATAGCGCAGAATATCGAGGACACCCGCCAGCGCGTTGCCTCGCTCCTCCAAGCCCCCGACCGAGCCGGACAGTTCTATCAGAAAGTCCTTTCGGACACGTTTCATTATGCGGCGAGCCGCATCCCGGAGGTTTCCGACGACATCGTCTCCGTTGATAACGCCATGAAGTGGGGTTTCAACTGGGAGTGCGGTGTGTTCGAGCTCTGGGACGCCGTGGGGGTCGAGCCGACGGTCGAACGGTGGAAAAAGGAAAAGCGTCCCATTCCGCCTCTCGTCGAAAAACTGCTGGAGGCAGGGAAGAAGACCTTCTACGTTCAGACGAACGGCACCACCTGCTATTTCGACATGAGGAAAGGGGATTATCAGGCCCTCGAGGAGCGGCCAGGCATCCTTCTCCTTCCCTCGCTCAAGCAGCGCCAAAAAGAAATCAAGAGGAATCCCGGCGCCAGCCTCATCGACATGGGCGCCGGCGTCATATGCCTCGAATTTCACTCCAAGATGAACACCATCGGCTCGGACACCGTGCAGATGGTCCACGCCGGCTTGAAGGCGCTGAACGAGAATTTCGACGCCATGGTCATCGGCAACCAGGGGGCCAATTTCTGCGTGGGCGCGAACCTGATGCTGATCCTCATGGGCATCCAAGAAGGGGAATGGGAGGAGATTCATCAGGGGGTGCGGGCGTTTCAGAACGCCAACATGGCGCTGAAATACTCTCCCAAGCCTGTGGTGATGGCTCCATTCGGCCTGACGCTGGGCGGTGGTGTGGAAATGATGCTCCACGCCACGCGCATCCGGGCGGCGGCGGAGACTTACATGGGACTCGTCGAGCTGGGCGTGGGGTTAATTCCGGCGGGCGGCGGAACGAAGGAAATGCTGATCCGTGCCATGGATTCCGTGCCGCCCGACGCCGAAGCCGATCCCTTCCTTAACCTGAAAGAGGTCTTTCTAAACATCGGGATGGCCAAGGTATCGACCAGCGCCGAGGAAGCGCGCAAGCTGCGATACCTCTCGGGCAAGGATTCGATCAGCATGAACCGCGACCGGCTGATCGCTGACGCCAAACACCTGGCGTTGGATCTTGTGAAACTCGGCTACCGCCCCGGCAAGCCGCGCGAAGATATTCTCGTGCTCGGCCGGCCGGCGTTCACCAAGATGAAGCTCGGCCTGCACCTGATGCGGCGCGCGGAATACCTGAGCGACTATGACGTGACGGTGGGGACTTACCTCGCCAAGGTTTTTTCGGGCGGTGGCGAGTTCACTTCGCCCCAGCGGGTCTCGGAGCAATACATTCTGGACCTGGAGCGCGAGGCATTCGTCAGCCTGTGCGGTCAGAAGAAAACCATGGAGCGCATCCAGCACATGCTGAAGAAGGGGAAGCCGCTGAGGAATTGATGAGAGAAGTTGAAAGTCGAGAGTTCAAAGTTGAAAGTGAAGACGAACGCGAAATTACGCTGCTCCGCCATTTGGATGGAGAGCATCAAATATAGCCAACGCTTGTCTCGGAGGCAGGAGGGTTGAATGAGAGAAGCAGTGATTGCAGCTATTGCGCGGACGCCGGGAGGTAAGGCGCCGCGTGGGACGCTGCGGAACACCCGGCCGGACGACATGGCCGCGGCGGTGATCCAGGAGGTCCTGCGTCGCGTCCCCGGGCTCGATCCGAACGAGGTCGAGGACGTCATTCTGGGCTGCGCCATGCCCGAGGCCGAGCAGGGAAACAACGTGGCGCGCGTCGCCTCGCTGCGCGCCGGGCTGCCGGTTAATTGCGCGGCGATGACCATCAATCGCTTCTGCTCTTCCGGCCTGCAGTCGATCGCCCTGGCGTCGGAGCGCATCATGGCCGGGTTCTCCGAGGTGATAATCGCCGGAGGCACCGAGACCATGAGCATGATTCCCATGGGCGGGTATCACTTCTCTCCGAATCCGTTCCTGATGGAGCACTATCCGGATTCCTATCTGAGCATGGGGCTGACGGCGGAGAATCTGGCACGCAAATACCGGATCACACGCGAGCAGCAGGATGAATTTGCATTGCGCAGTCATCAGCGGGCCGTTTCGGCCATCGATGCGGGCAGATTCAAAGACGAAATTGTTCCGCTCGAGGTGGTCGAAGTCAGCCTGAACGGCAAGGACAAACCTGTCACCCGCAAAATCCTGTTCGATACGGACGAAGGCCCGCGCCGCGATACTGCAGCGGAAGCGTTGGCCAAGCTGAAACCCGCTTTTCACGCCCACGGGACGATTACGCCGGGCAACGCTTCGCAGATGAGCGACGGGGCGGCTGCGGCGGTGGTGATGTCGATGGACAAGGCAAAAGCCCTGGGCGCGAAGCCTCTGGCCCGGTTCGTCAGCTATGCGGCGGCGGGAACGCTGCCGGAAGAGATGGGGATTGGGCCGGTCTTCGCCATCCCCAAAGCCCTGAAGCTTGCGGGACTGAAGCTTGGCGACATTGACCTGATTGAACTCAACGAGGCCTTCGCCGCCCAGGCTTTGTCGGTGTTACAGCAAGCCGGCCTGGATCTCGAGAAGACCAACGTCAATGGCGGCGCCGTTGCCCTCGGCCACCCGCTGGGCTGCACGGGCGCCAAGCTGACGGCCACCCTGCTGGGCGAAATGAAACGTCGCAAAGCTCGCTACGGCATGGTGACCATGTGCGTGGGCGGCGGCATGGGCGCCGCGGGCATTTTTGAGAACTTGCAGTAGGGAGGGAATCATGGCGACCGCAACATCCTCCACCAAACAGGCCATCAAGGGCGGAAGCTTCCTGATTGAGTCCAGGGCGCCGGGCGAAATCTTCACCCCCGAAGACCTGAATGACCAACACAAGCTCATCGCCCAGACCGCGGAAGAGTTTGTGGAAAAGGAAATCGTGCCTCGCGCCAAGGAGATGGAGGAGAAGAAGCCGGGGCTGCTTCGCGAGCTCCTGAAGAAAGCAGCGGACCTCGGTCTTTGCGCCACCGACGTGCCTCAGAAGTACGGCGGCCTGGAGCTCGATAAGATTTCCTCCATCATCGTGGCCGAGAAAATGGCGCGTAACGGTTCGTGGGCGTCAACCATCGGCGCCCAGGCGGGCATCGGCATTCTTCCCATCGCTCTCTTCGGAACAGATGAGCAGAAGCCCCGCTACGTGCCCAAGCTCGCCAGCGCCGAGTGGTTGGGCGCGTATTGCTTGAGCGAGGCGACCTCCGCTTCCGACGCCCTGAACTGCAAGACCAAAGCCACGCTGAGCCCCGACGGAAAGCACTACATCCTGAACGGGACGAAGATGTGGGTTACGAACGGTGGAATCGCCGACGTGTACGTGGTCTTCGCCAAGGTGGACGGAGAGAAGTTCTCGGCGTTCATCGCCGAGCGCGGATTCTCCGGGGTCTCGCCGGGCGCCGAAGAGCATAAGATGGGTATCCGCGGCAGTTCCACCACGCCTCTGAATCTGGAAAATGTCTCTGTGCCCGTTGAAAACGTCCTGGGCGAAGTCGGCAAAGGACACCTGATTGCCTTCAACATCCTGAACATTGGCCGGTTGAAGCTGGGGGCCGGCTGCGTGGGCGGGTGCAAAATCCTGCTTGCCGAAGCTTTGAAGTGGGCCAAGGAGCGGGAAGCTTTCGGCCGGACAATTGCCGACTTCGGGATGATCCAGGAGAAACTGGGCGAGATGATTTCCCGCACCTATGCGATCGAGAGCGTGTCCTACCGGACGACGGGAATGATTGACAATCTACTCGAGGGGATCGACCAGGGGGCGGCGAACGCGCCCGCGCAAATCCTCGAAGCGCTGCGCCAGTATGCCATTGAGTGTTCCATTCTGAAAGTCATGGGGACGGAGACTCTCCACTTTGTCGCCGATGAAACGGTGCAAATCTTTGGCGGCTATGGCTATTCGAGTGACTACGAGGTGGAGAAAGCCTACCGCGACCAGCGCATCAACCGCATTTTCGAGGGCACGAACGAAATCAACCGCTTGCTGATTACCGACATGCTCCTCAAGCGTTCGATGAAAGGCGAACTGGCCTTGATCCCCGCCGCCAAGAAGTTACTGGACGAGGTTCTCAACACCGCGCCCGGGGAAGAGACCGAAGACGGTCTGCCGTTCTCGGCGGAAGTCCGGCTCGTCGAAGGCGCCAAAAAGGTGGTGCTCCTGGTGGCGGGCAGCGCCGTGCAGAGATACCTTCAGGCGCTGGCTGACGAGCAGGAAGTTGTGGGCGTCATCAGCAACCTGGTGATGGAAGTCTACGCCATGGAAAGCGCCCTGCTCCGCACTCAGAAGAAACTGATGAAGAGCAGTCGGGAAGCATCCGCCGCAGAAATTGACGCGACTCGAGCCTACCTTTACACCGCCGCCGATCGCATGGAGCTCGAAGCGCGCCGCGCGCTGCCGCGCATCGCTGAGGGCGACACGCTGCGCACTCAGCTCGCATTGCTCCGTCGATTCCTGCGCCGTACAGCTCCTGACACCATCGAGCTGCGACGCCGCGTCGCGAAGCGCGGACTCGAACTCAAGCGCTATCCATTTGCGTGAGAGATTCGAGTGGGTAAGGGGCGGCCCTCCGTCGGTTGACGGACGGCCGCCCGGTTTCTTAGAGGCCGCGCAAAGCCTTGGCGGCGCCGGCCAGGTCTGAAACACCCAACACCACATCGGCCTTCTTCCCACCTTTGGCGACACTGCCGAAGGCGTACTCGACGTTGACGTTGGCTTGTCCCAGCCGCTCTCCGACGCTGCCCAAGACGCCCGGCTTGTCGGGCAGGGTAAGACGGAGCACTTCTTCTTCCGTAATCCGAAGCCCCAGGCCTTGCAGCACTTTCTTAGCTTTCGCCGGACTGTTCACCTGAAGGCGTATCGGGCTCTCACCTCCCATCGTGCAGGCCGAGAACCCGGTGATGTTCACCTTGGCGTCCCCGAGCGCCTTGGCAATTCGGCCCAGCTGGCCGGGCGCGCTTTCAACCCATACGGTGATTTGTTTGGACTTAGCCATTTTTGTTCCTCCTGATTACACGCGTACCTGTGCGGTCAAGCCGCTTGCGGCCGGCCAAGATCATTCATTGGAATCCCCACCGGAAGCCGTTCGCTCGGGATTCTCACTGGGCATGCCTCCTGAGGAGATCTTGCGGCTCACGATGGCCAGCGCGTAGCAGGCTTGCCGTGACGCTACGATACCCCCGCGCGCTGGAAGAGTAAAGGTGACCGGCCAGAGGAGGAATCCCGGGCATTGTTTGGTGTGAGGCGGCATTTCCTGATTCCCAAATCGGGAAATAACTGACCGCCAAACCGCTTGACATCGCTCGCAAAGCGTGCAAATTGGAACGTTGCCCGAGCATTCCAATGATCCATCGCTTCGAGGAGATTCCACTGTGCGTCGCATCGAAGATGTTCACGTCGTCGCGGTAGGCAGCACGAATTTCGACCTTGTCGTGAAGGCCGAACGCTTGCCCAAAGAAGGCGAGAGTATGCTGGCCACGGATCTCAAATTCTTTCCGGGCGGCAAGGGGGCGAACCAAGCGGTGGGCGTGGCGCGCCTGGGCGCGAAGACGACGTTTATCGGCTCGGTCGGCCAGGACATGATCGGAGATTTCCTGATTCGCGGTTTGGAATCGAATGGCATCGACGTCTCGTGGGTCCGTCGCGACCCTGATCGCACCACCGGGTGTGCCTGCATCATGCTCTTTCCCAACGGCAATAATTCCATTGTCGTCGACCCTTCCGCGAACTTCGCCCTCAGTCGAAGCGATCTGGAAAGAGCGGAGAAGGTGATCGCCGGCGCCGACGCGCTTTGCACGGTCCTGGAAATCCCTATGGAGGTTGTGGAAGCGGCGCTGCAGATTGCCCGCAAGGCCGGGAAGCTGACGGTGCTGGACGCCGGGCCGCCGCGGCACTGTCCCCCGGAAATCCTGAAGCTTGCGGATATCGTCTCGCCCAACGAAACCGAACTCGAGCACCTGACGGGAGAGAAGGTTTCGGGCCGCGTCTCGGCACAGGAAGCCGCGACGAAACTCTTGGAGCTGGGAGTCCGGACGGTCGTTCTGAAGCTGGGAAGCGACGGGGCAATGTTGGTGACGCGCGAGGGCGCGAAGCACTTTCCGGCTTGCAGAGTTGATGCCGTGGATCCCACGGCCGCCGGCGACGCCTTCACAGCTGCACTCACCGTCCAACTTGCTGCTGGAGCCACGATCGAAGCGGCGATTCAATACGCGAACTTCGCGGGCGCATTGGCCGTCACCAAGCTGGGCGCCCAGCCGTCACTGCCCACCCGAGCCGAAATCGAGGAGTTCGCCGCCCGCAACGCCAAGCCCTCTCCCCAAAAGTCAAAGTGAGAGCGTCGATGAAGAGGTTCGTGGAGCTCAGTCATCCGCTTCAGGATGGCATGCGGGTATATCCGGGCCTTCCGAGCCCGAAGATCGGAGCACTGTTCACTCACGAAGAGTCCCGCTCGCGCTATGAGGGGAAAGCGGAATTCTACATTGGCAAGGTCGAACTCACCTGCAACGTCGGGACTTATCTGGACAGCCCGTTTCATCGCTACCCGAACGGAGCCGATTTGAGCCAAATTCCTCTTGAAGATGTTGCCGGGCTTCAGGGGATCGTGCTGGAAGGGACTGTTTCGTCGACTCGCGCGGTGTCTCTCAAATGTTCCGAGGCGGACCTGAAGGGTAAAGCGGTTCTGGTGAGGACGGGATGGGACGAGCGCTGGGGAACGGAAAGGTATTGGGAGCCCGGGCCCTTTCTATCCGATGAGTCAATCGATCTGCTTGCTCGCGCCAAGCCCAAGCTGGTAGGAGTGGATTTCTGGAATGTGGATGACACGACGAACCTCGCCC
>Ga0307380_10008327_pt1 | contig 13303 bp, 7 predicted proteins | sample UN3MG_FD_202239 | JGI IMG/M metagenome (GOLD analysis project Ga0307380, IMG submission 202239) | Soil microbial communities from Risofladan, Vaasa, Finland - UN-3 | ecosystem: Environmental > Terrestrial > Soil > Coastal area > Acid sulfate soil | place: Finland: Risofladan, Vaasa | collected... | reverse complement strand
GGCCAGGCCATAAAGGGCGCCGAGGTGGGCATCTTCGGCCTCACCTATTCGGATATGCCAGCGCTGACAGACGCCAAGGGGCAATTTGAAATCGATGGTCTGAATCCTGTGGTCCATTCCTACCAGGTTCACGTGACTCATGCGTCGTATCCCGCAGTCTCTGTCAACGTTCAGCCCGCAGCGACGGGGCAAATCCGGTATCAGGAAATCGTGCTAAAGCCGGGGCTGTTGGTCTTCGGTCAGGTGAGCGATTCACAGGGCTCGCCCATCTCGGGGGTAACGGTGGGAAATACCCGATCCCGGGCGATGTGGAACTGCATAACAGATGAGACGGACTATGCGGGTACATATCAATTAGATAATGTGGAGGTCGGCGAACTGATCCTCTGGGCTGTCCACAATCAGCACGCCCCGTTCGTCGAACGCACTGTGCTTGCAGGGGGCCAGGCAGAACGACGTATCGATATCCAACTCAAAGCACCCCGCGCACTCCACGGGCGTCTGACGGACGGTGACGGCAATCCGGTTACAGAGGCGACCGTCATTATTAGCGACTACAATGGCGTTAGCAATTTAGGCCGAGGGCGCCACTCCTGTGACTCAGAAGGACGATTCATTATTCCCAACGCTCCCACAGAAGGAAACATGGAACTGCGGGTCTTCGGCGAAGGAATCACCGGAACGGACCATAAGGTGGACTTCAGCCGGGACGAGTGCGTTATTACGGTTCAGCGCTCGGGTAAAATCTATGGAAAAGTGCTGGATGCGACAACGGCCGAACCGATTAGCAAATTCATAGTCAAGATGACCGCCACTGAGGTCGGTCGCCCCACCTACGGATATGCAGCCAGGTGGTCCGATGAGGGATACACCTTCGACTCAGCCGAGGGCTTGTTTGACACGGGAAGAGAGGACCTCCCTGTAAAAGGCCAATATCGAATGACGGTCAGTGCCGCCGGTTACGATCCGGTGACCCTGGATCCGGCTATCGCACAGCCGATTTCAGACGATCCCAACCGGACCGAATTCAGGCTTCAACCTGTAACCGTTTTCGCAGGCCGGATCGTCACCAGTGAGGGTCTGCCGATCCAGGGAGCGGCGGTGGTCTTCTTCTCGGATGGGAGCGGAATGGAACGCGAGAACTGGTCACATGCAGCGACGGACAAGACAGGCGTATTCACGATCACCGGACTTAGTTCGGAGCCACAGGTCATGTTCGTGAGTGCTTCCGATTTCACTCCCCGCGTCTATCTCATGACAGAACTCATCGAAGCGCCGGGCCAGTTTGCTGCTATCGTCCTCGACCGTGCGGCGAGTGTTTTCGGACGCGTTTTCGATGAAAACGGCAAAGGAATGGCAGGCGCAAGCGTTCACGCATTCGTTGACCTTGGACGCGCCAGAGAAGTGTTAAAGCGCTTCCCAAGCCTGGGGCCCAGAGCAAACTCCGACAAAGATGGATACTACGAACTTTCCGGCGTGCCCACGGGACAGGTACAGATAGGCGTGCAATCCCCCCGGAATTACACAGTCGGGCACAAGAAGGTGCAACTCAAGCCAGGCGAGTCAATGGAACTGAACTTCGGCGAGGAAGGCGGATATGTAATCACGGGAACGGTGCGGGCCGGTGACGATACGCTGGAAGGTGCTTATGTCATGCTGCATTCGAGAGAAGCGGGCCTCAAGAATGACGGGACCAATCAGGCAGGACGATTCAAGGTCATTAATATTCCGGAAGGAACTTACATGCTCTCGGTAGAATGGACTCCAAGTCATGCTCATGGGACCACCAAGTGGCCGAAAGACACAAGGTTCGAATTACATCGCCCGCTGGAGGTTCAGAAAAATATGGAGCTCGATATTGACATGGTCGATGGTTCGGTGAGCGGCATAGGAGGCGGTTCTGTTAGCAGCGTGATTCCTCAGAGCTTCTGGTCCAGGGATGGCCTGACCCTGACGGCGATGCTGGAGGTGACATCGTCTGCGGATCCCGCGGAATCGCAGCAATGGCGACGGACCGCCGTGCCTCTAACCAAAGTCGAGGCAGAGGGGCGGTTCGCTGTATCGCAGTTGCCCGCCGGACGATACTACCTGGTCCTGTACGACTCTGACAAAACGCTGGCCGTCTCAGAGGTCTTCGATATCGCCGAATCACAGAATCTTGAAGGCCTTCAATTTAATCACGGCAACGGCCGGCTGTTAATTCGCGTGGTCGACGCCCGGACAAATGTTCGGATTCCCAGTGCACAGTTCACCATGTCGAACGACATGCAGGCAAGTTTCTTCGATAAACGCCTTACTCCGAGAAAGACAGGTCGGGTCATGACGACGGACGAAGAGGGACAATGTCTGTACGACAGCCTGCCCAACGGTCGGTATAAGGTCATGTCAGAAGGGTATGGCTACTCTCTCGGCCAGTCCGATTGGGCGGATGTGACGGTCGGTCAACAGGCCGAGTTGATCGTCAGACTTGAGCCCGCCGCGATGGTCCGTTTCGATCTGAAAGATACCGTTCGAGAACAGATCACAGCAGACAGCGTGATGATAGGCTGCAAAGTCACCAATGCAACCAGCCATGAGCTGGTTAGAAATATAAGTATCTGGGGTGAGTACGATAGTCACTACGTTAGGATATTTCTAAGCGCATCGAAAGATGAGTTGTCTTCGGTGCTCAGTCTGCCGGAAGGGACCTTTAACATTGAATACACCATTCAAACCAGAGACGTAGTTGATGGAGCGCAGGTCGGTCTGGGCAAGACAGTTGCCCAGGGCAAAGCAACGGTCACCTGTCAAGTTGGGCAGACAGCCACCATCGTTGTAGCTGGGCAATGAGCCGGCGGGTTTGATGAGAAACACAGCCAGAAGAAGGCCGGGCCGAGTTGGTTCGGCCTTTTTATATGCGCCTTTGCGAGCGAAAATCCTACTTCGGGGCATGTAGCGTTATAAGTGGTAAAAAAAATCGGTTTTCTTTATACTAAAATCGTCTGTGCAATCGTGATATTAGTGATGAATGATCGTTCTTAAGGCCAAGCAAGGGAACCGGCAGATGATAGAAGACGAACTGCTTAAGTGGAAATTCAAGCATGGCAGCAAAGATGCACTGCGGCGTATCTACGAGAAGTACCTGAATCATCTGCTGACGTTAGCCATGGCACTCTTGAATGATGCCGGCCGGGCCGAAGATGTTGTGCACGATGTCTTCGTGTCCTTTGCAGGGTCCGCGAAGGATTTTAAGCTCGGCGGAAATCTGAAAAGCTATTTGACAACCTGTGTGATGAATCGTGCCCGGGACCGATTCCGGGCGAACCGGCGAGGCCCGATACAACTGGATGCAGCGGAATCCGTAAGCTCGAACTTAAATGGGCCAGATCACGCGATTATATACAGCGAAGAATCACAACGATTGAATCACGCGATAGCACAGCTTCCGAACGAACAGCGAGAAGTGATTGCTCTGCGATTAAAAGGCGAAATGACATTCAGGGAAATCGCGAAGCTGCACGATGTATCGGTCAACACGATTCAGGGCCGGTACAGGTACGGTCTGAATAAACTGCGGTCAGTTATGAACGGCGAGGTGGAAAAATGAGATCTAAAGATAATGTGGAAGAAGCAATTAAGAAGAAACTGAGTTTTACCGCCGGCGCCGAATTACATGACCGAATGCTGGACGACGTTCTGAACGCGCAGGAGAAATCGAAGAAAACAAAATCGGCCGCAACAGGGCCGAGAATAGGGAGAATAATCATGAAAAGTCCAATTACAAAATTAGCCGCTGCGGCGGTGGCCATTGCCATAGTTGTCCTGGGATTATTTGAATTCATCGACACCGAAAACAAGTCCGGCGTCGTTTGGGGCGAAGTGGTCAAAAAGGTGGAAGCCAGCCGGGGACTTATATACCGAAACAGAAGTACCCATTCGAAGTCTGTCGATCTTGAGGGTGAGGATGGTCCGGATTACTCGATGAACTACTTTTCCGCCATGTATTCGCGATCAGATACCTACAAAGGAGGACAAATCATCCGTTCTTTCTACCAAGATTATGAGGCTATGACCGGCTCAGCCGTTTATCACACAGTCAAACATTTCATACAAGTACCGCTGCAGGAAGATACACACAAGTACAAGGAATTGACGAATCCCAAGTGGCTGCTGCAAAAGATCCTTTCGTGCCAACACAAAAAGCTGGGCACCAAAACGATCGAAGGAGTATTGTGTGAAGGTCTCGATACAACCGATCCGGCTTTCTTCGGCAGCAATCCGTCTGTTCCGACTAACAGCATCGACGCGAGACTGCAACTATGGGTCAGTGTTGAAACAAACTACCCAGTCTTGTTCGAGGGTAAAGTGGCCATCAAGCATGATGGGAACGTGATGTCATCGGCATTTCAGTTGGATCAATTCCAGTGGGATGTGGAACTGGATCCGAGCCTTTTCGATCCGAATATCCCGTCGGACTACGAACAAATGTAGCAAAAGACACAAATATAAACAAAACTAAAAGGCTGAGCCGGAGTAGCTCGGCCTTCTTTATGCGCGGGTTTGTCGGTTGGGTGCGGGCTGAGCAATCTGCGGTTGAAAAATCTGTTGCAAATCTTAGCTGCTGCCTTATAACATATCTCAATATTGTTCACTCATTTATCAGGAGCAGAAAGATGAAACGGTATCGATCGATTCTAATCATTGCTTTATGTTCTATACTTGCAAGCCAGCTCTGTGTCTTCGCCGCGGTCAACAAATGCGAAGTTACTGGCGAACTGAAAAAATGGCATACGATAACGCTTACCTTTACCGGCCCGGAAACCGGCGAAAACGCCGAGCCGAATCCGTTCCGCGATTACCGGCTTACTGTCACCTTCAGCAAAGGTCAGAATCGATACGTTGCAAGCGGCTATTACGCCGCCGACGGCGATGCGGCACAGACCGGTGCCAAAGCCGGCAACAAATGGCGCGTGCACTTTGTGCCGGATGAAACAGGCTCATGGGCGTACGCAGCATCTTTTCGTACCGGGCCGGACATTGCTCTTTCGAGTGATCCTAAAGCAGGCTCGCCGGCGGCGTTCGACGGCGCCGCGGGGACACTTGAAATCGCTCCGAGCGATAAAACCGGCCGAGACCACCGGGCCAAAGGACTGCTCAAATACGTCGGTGAGCACTATCTGAAATACGCCGGTACCGGCGAGTATTTCCTCAAGGGCGGCGCCGACAGCCCCGAGAACTTCCTGGCCTACGCCGACTTCGACGGCACATACGACGCGAGCGCCGACTCGGGCAGTTATAAAGACGTGGGGACCTTTATTCATAAGTACACCCCGCATGTCCGTGACTGGCGTCCGGGCGATCCGACATGGAAAGGCGGCAAGGGCAAGGGCATGATCGGAGCGCTGAATTATCTGGCCTCGGAGGGCATGAATAGTGTCTATTTTCTGACTTACAACCTGGACGGGGGCGACGGGCGCGACACGTGGATGTGGACGACCTCGAAAGTCCGCGACCGCTTCGACTGCAGTAAACTCGACCAGTGGGAAGTCGTCTTCGAGCACATGGATCACTTGGGGATCATGCTGCACTTCGTGACACAGGAGACCGAGAACGACCGCAATCTGGGCGGATCCGCGGGCCTGAATCCGATACGGAAGCTTTACTATCGCGAACTGGTCGCTCGGTTCAGTCACCACCTGGCCGTGATGTGGAACCTCGGCGAGGAAAACAACACGCCCGACAAGGATCGTAAGGAGATCGCCGCGTACATTCGAACTCTGGATCCTTACGACCACCCGATCACGGTGCATACACACAATAATAAGTCGCCCGAGTTCTACAAGGGGATTCTGGGCGATTCGGGCTTCGACGCTTCGTCGATCCAGAGCGGGCTGGACCGGTACCACGGCGACGCCGTCGCTCTTCGGCGACTCTCGGCCGAGGCGGGACGCAAGTGGGTTATTTTCGGCGACGAGCAGGCGCCCGCGAGCCACGGCGTCGTGCCTGACGCCGACGACCCGGAACACGATGGGCCGCGCAAACTGGCGCTTTGGGGCAATCTGATGGCCGGCGGATCGGGAGTCGAATGGTACTTCGGCCACCGCTTCCCGCATATGGACATTAACTGCGAGGACTGGCGGACGCGCGACATTATGTGGGACCAGACGCGCTATGCGCTTGAGTTTTTCCATAAACATCTGCCCTTCTGGAAGATGGCTCCGGACGACACCCTGGTCTCGGCCGAGAAGGCATATTGCTTCGCCAGGCCCGGCCAAATTTACGCCGTATATCTGCCTGCCGGCGGCACGACGAGACTCGACCTGGGCGACCATTCGGCAACCTTCACCGTAAAATGGTACAACCCGCGTACCGGCGGGGAGCTTCAAACCGGCACCAAAACCGAAATAAAAGGCCCCGGCCAAGTCACCATCGGCCAGCCGCCCAGAAACACCGAAAAAGACTGGGTCGCCCTGATAAAGCTCAAATAACCATATCGTAAGCAAACCAAAATGGTATTTTCGGCGGAAATTGGCCCATTCGACTTCGCTCAGGACATGCTTTGAATTGGCTTTGAATTGGCTTTGTTTTTTCGCCGACCCAAAGCGCGAAAATCTTCATAATATCCTTTCATATAGAGACTTATGCCCATTTTGCCCATTTGCAAATTGGGTTTGTTTTTTCAAATTAAGCTCAATTTCTCGTCGTTTTCTACTCTTTTTCACCTGTTTTTTTCATTATTTTGGCTTTTTTCCCTTTGTTTTTTTCAAATTAACCACGAATTAACACGAATAAACACCGGATTTACTCTCATTTTTGCAACCCAGCACCGCAGGGGTGCGGGCTAAACTGTATTATTTCGTACTGCGTTCTGCGTGATTGGACCTATCATTTATCATTCATCAATAATCATTTACTTGGGCTTCGGATTTCCGGCCGAAGGTCGGCGTTTGGCTTTGTTTGGCTTTGTTTTTTCGCCGCCCGAAAACGCAAAAAACGCCATAACATTCTTTCTTATAGATAGTTAAGTCCATTTTGCCCTTTCGCAAATTGGGTTTGTTTTTTCAAATTAACCACGAATAACCACGAATAAACTCCAAATTTACGCTCATTTTTGCCTTTTTACTTCTATTTTTCTCAATTCTACAAGGAATTAACCACGAATGAACACCAATTAACACAGTCGTTTGAGCCACAGACGCCGTCCTAAGCGTAGTCGAAGGAGAGCACAAAAGTCACAGAGAAATAAGTAATAGTAATTAAATAATCATAAATAATAATATCTTCTCCATTTTTCATTCTTCATTCATCAATAGTCAATAGCAAATAGTCATTTAGTTAGGTATTATACTAAATTATGCCTCAAAAATCAAGTGAATTCCAAAAAATTCTCCATTACACGGCGTCCCCTTCGACCGGACTCAGGGCAGGCTTTGTGCGTATTGCGTAGTGCGTATTGCGTATTGCGTGCTGTGGATAATCAATAATCAACTTAAAGTAGACAGGATTTACATGAATAAACGGTGATTTTTGAGTGGATACTCGATTTCGGAGCGTAGCGTAGATCCGGCCGCGTAGCGAGACGGACTGAATCCTCGCTTTCTTCACTTTTTTCCGCCTTTTTCGCTTGCTCGATAGGAAACGGTATCTATAATTGAATATAGCGGATATGATAGCTCTGAAGTGGTAACGTCGTAGTTTGTGCTTTCTTGCTTTATGCCGAGAGGCTTGGGATATTATACGGTAACCATATAAATATTGTTCGCCATAATAAACACACATTAGGAATAGTATGTCATACGCAATACAAAGTATAGACAGTATTGAACAAAATAAGCTATATAGTGATGACACTGGAATTCATGATTGGTATAGGTTTGTCTTGTCATACCCACCCCATTTAGTGCGCGATTATATTAATAAATTCCAACTAAATGGTGAGCATACAATTCTTGATCCTTTTTGTGGAACAGGGACAACATTGATTGAAAGTAAAAAACATGGTATTCCATCAATTGGAATTGAAGCTAATCCTGTTGTTCAAATGGCTGCAAGAGCCAAAGTTGACTGGAATGTTGATTGTAATGCTCTATTAGAACATTCTCTACTTTTAGCTAAAGAAGTAGAAAACCGATTAAAAAAATATGGAAAAAATTTAAAGGTTCTTGATACGGAAAGAGAAAAGCTAATTATCAAAAATTCGATTAGCCCTATTCCACTCCACAAATCGCTGGTTTTTTTAGAAGTTCTAAATGATATGTGCGATAGCCGTTTTTATGATATTGAACGAACTGCTTTTGCCAAACAGCTTGTTTGTTCATATAGCAACTTGCATTTTGGTCCGGAAGTTGGAGCTAGCCGCAAGAAGAAAAATGACGCTGAAGTAGTGAAACTCTGGTTAAAACAAATTCATAAAATTGTAGCTGATCTAGAAGAGTACGCTTCAGAAACAATTATTCCTTCTGAAGTATATTTAGGCGATTCAAGATCAATCAGCACTTTATTAAATAGACAATCTATAGATGCTGTAATCACATCTCCACCATATCCGAACGAAAAAGACTATACAAGAACAACTAGACTTGAATCGGTTTTGCTTGACTTTGTTACTGTTAAATCTGATTTGCGTGAAAATAAAGAAACCTTTCTACGCTCCAATACGAGAAATATATACAAAGGAGATGATGATGAAAAATGGATTTTTAAGCATCAGCATATTATGGACTTAGCTAATTCCATTGAAGCTAAGCGCATTGAATTAGGAAAAACATCAGGGTTCGAGCGCCTTTACCACAAGGTAGTCAAAAATTATTTTGGAGGTATGGCCCGTCATTTAGAAGAATTGAAGCCAGCACTTCGACCGGGAGCGCAACTAGCATATGTAGTTGGTGAACAGGCTTCCTATTTTCAAATACCCATCCAAACAGGTAAGCTTTTATCAGATATTGCCGTTGAAATGGGTTATGAATTAGTAAGTATTGATCTTTTTAGGACTAGATTATCAACAGCAACAAAAGCTCAATTGAGAGAAGAAGTTGTATTACTTAGGTGGGAAGGGTAAGCATGGCAAATAATGATGGAAATAGATATTCGCAGTTGATAGAAGACATCTTCTTTCAAAAGTATAAAGATGGAGATAACAGGGTCAATTTTCAACGAGTTGATCTGGAAAAATCTGCTAAAAAATTAGGGATTAAACTGCCAAAAAATTTAGGTGACGTGATCTATTCATTCAAATTTCGAGCACCCCTTCCAGGTTCTATTACAAAGAAGGCTTCATATAATAAGGAATGGGTAATTAAAAATGTTGGGCGGGCGCAGTATGCTTTTATACAAGTAACAGAAGCGAGAATCTTGCCAGATAAAATGATGTTGGCTACGAAGATACCTGATGCCACACCTAGCATAGCAGAAAAATATGCTTTCGATGATGAACAAGCGCTATTAACTAAACTTAGATATAATCGCCTACTAGATATTTTTACGGGTGCTGCATGCTATTCACTACAAAATCATTTTAGAACAACAGTACCAGGAATAGGACAAGTTGAGACGGACGAAATATATGTCGGAATAGACAAGATGGGTAGGCAATTTGTTTTTCCTGTGCAAGCAAAAGGGGGGGGTGATGAAATAGCTGTTGTTCAAATTGAACAAGATATTCGCCTATGTGAACATAAATATCCAGAATTAATTTGTAGAGCTATAGCTGCCCAATTTATTGATTCTAATAAAATTTCTCTATTTGAATTTATTATGCAGAATGATGAGGTAAAGAAGGTTACTGAACGTCATTATGAATTGGTTTTATCAACGGATATTACCGATGAAGAACTAGCACAGTATAACCAGTTAAGTTGATGGAATGATTAGGTACGTTTAATATTTTTAGGCTTCATTAATGAGCAGTAGGTCGTGCAAAGAAGAACAAGCAGGCTGAAGCTGTAAATAAACAAAAGTAAAAGAACTGAATAAGGTGACATGAATCGGTAAGGGGGTCTATTTGTTTCCTGTAGCAGTCACACTTTGATTTTTGGAACCAAGAGCGAAAGTTCTCTGGCATGCTCTTCGTTTGCCTTACTTTATATGAAAAATGGGAAATTTGAACATGATATGGTTTGTATTAGGCCCATCCGGAACTGGAAAGTCTAGTTTCGGGGAGTACCTCGCCAACATTAAAAACTGGTACCATCTTGAAATTGACCAGTTCGACAAGGATGGGATTGATATAAATGGACTCCGACGAGATTGGGATGCTTATTACAACAAGTTCAACCCAAGCGGCTTGCTTAAAGAACTAAATAAGCGAGTCAAGCAATCTGGAAAGTCTAATTTCGTTTTGACATTTCCGGGCAACTTAGTTCTTTTAACAGATCACATATCTGCGGTAGTGGACAATATCAAGATAATTTACCTATATGGTTCAGCAGCTCGCTGCATAACTGCTTTTCTGACACGTGAGCAAAAAACGCATCGAAACCTTGGACTTGACCATTGGATAACATATAACTGCGCTACATATATAAAAATGAGTGAACCAGAATTAGAAGCTAATCGCGTGCACGTATGGACGCACAATGGTGAACGCAGACAGCACGAAGATATATTTGCTGAAGTATTGGTCTGGAATTAAGTGGCTAACACGTCGCTACAGCCGACGACGTAGGAGATGGGTATAGGCGATACATGGCGCGCCTGGGATTGTTCTCAGAGGTTCTATGTATATGTAAGGGATATCTGGGGATACAACACATATTTACATGGGAAAATTAGGGACAGCGGGGCTGTTGGAAATTATTAGGGAATTGTTAGTGCCGTTTATCAATTTATGAGGTTTAAGGATAAAAGTGATGGCAAAGACGTATAGAAACAGGAGAAAAAGAACTTCAATACCCGAATCTCACGCCTGTTCCTTCAACTATGTTCAGGGCAGGCTCTGAGCCCGTCGAATGGGAAGGATAGAAGTGCTGCATCTACTCAAATTGGGTTTTTCATGTAGTTGTTGCTTGTGTTGGGCATGTCGTAATGTTAATTTTATATCGCGGCCAGATGCTTCGACTGCGCTGCACTCCGCTCAGCATGACAAATAACGAAAAATTGTTCGGGACGTTTACCGAATGGCGGTTCCTTAAGGGATTAAAGAGTAGAAAACTCCCGCATCGACAAGAGGTCGCGTACAAATTGGAAGATACTGCTCCTGCCGCAAAAGAGAACGAGAACTGCATTTAGTCGCTCTGCATCAGTTAAATACCTGTAAAAGCTATTGGGATAGCCGAAAACATGCAGCATAGCCCTGCCGGACGCGATTGTGGCCTAAAAACATCCCGAATAAAAAAACTGTTGCAAATTCCCGGAGCTTTATTATAATATCCGCTTGTTTGTGCGTGATGTGTACCACGCAAAACGATATACGCAATACGAATATAGGGAGAAGTTTCAATGGTACCAGTTACGGAACCTGGAATTGACTTATTTGCCGACAATTTGCCGTCGATGGACGAGATTAAAACACTGTCTGAATTTATCCATTCCGGCGAAGCTAACATGATACGCTTCAATGAACAAGTGGAATCGAATATGTCCGGAACCGGACAGAAGGCCTCTCTGGCAGTGGGAATCGGCCTTTTTATTCTTGGCAGAAACGCCGAAGCAGCCAAGAAACTTGCGAAAGGCAATGACTGCAAAGAGAAATTCATCTATCTTGCCTTTGCGCTGCGCCGGCTGGGCGAATTCGATAAGGCTATCGAAAAACTGCAGAAAAGTCTCGATTATGAGGCCGATAAATTAAATATAACAATGGAAAAAGCCGCTACATATCGTTACGTACGCGATTTCAAAGCCGCGGCGAAGGAACTCAAAGCCTGCACAAATTTTGTAAACGTAAGTGCCGAGTATCACTACCAGCTTGCCCGCCTTCAGGAATCCGAGGGGCTTTACGATGAGGCAGTGGACAATTACCTGAAGGCTTTGGAATTATCGCCGAACCATCAAAGGGCACTTTTCCACCTGGCCTTTCGTTGCGACTTGTCCGGTGATGAAGAAGCAGCCATCGACTACTACAGGCAAATTGCTGCAAGCTCGCCGGTGTACGTAAGTGCCCTGATGAATTTGGCTGTGTTATACGAAGACAGCGAAGAATTAGACAAGGCAACTCAATGTGTCGATACCGTCCTGGAAACTCATCCGAATCACCAACGAGCGATACTGTTCAAAAAAGACATCGAAAGCTCCAAAACGATGTTCTATGACGAGGAAAAAGAAAAGAAGAAGACCCGCAAAAGCCAGATTCTCGAAACTCCGATGTCTGATTTTGAGCTATCCGTGCGCAGCAGAAACTGCCTGAAAAAGATGAAGATCGACACTCTCGGCGACCTTTTGAATATCACGGAAACAGAACTTCTGTCTTATAAAAACTTTGGTGAAACTTCCCTCAGGGAAATCAAGACCATCCTCGAACCGAAAGGATTATACCTCGGCATGGCCCTTGAGGATAAGCAGCTCATTTCGGCGGAAATAACCGACGAGTCCGTCGCAGAAGACCAGGAAGAAGGGCTCAAGAACAAATCTGTCGATGACCTCCGATTGTCGGTGCGTGCCCGAAAATGCCTGCAAAAGCTCAATATTCGCTCAATCGGCGAAATAACATCCAAAACAGATGCTGAACTCCTCGGCTGTAAAAACTTCGGCGTAACAAGCCTGAACGAAGTCAGAATAGCCCTCACTGACCTTGGATTATCGCTGCGAAGCCTGGACTAACCGATTGATCATTATCAGGTAAATTGACATTGTCCACCACAATCCAACTGACAGCAGGTCCCGGGGAAATCGCCTCGCGGGCAGTTTCACGGGAACACCATCTTCGAGTGTCAAGCGGCCAAAAAGCCATCCTTCTGCTTCTGCTGCTGATTCTCGGCGGTTGTAAGAAACGCCAGCTTACAACACCAACCGTCCAGATGGATATCGAACCACAGTTTTGGATTAGAATATTACTCCTCGACAATGTCACGGCCTGCACACTCAAAACGGTCTCGCCATTCAGCGTCATCATCGATAAGGCCGAGCCGCAAACACAGAATACAGAAACCCGGTTTAATCAAATCAATGTTCCCATCAGCCTTGAATTAACCAATGGCAGAATCACTATCGGCGGTCAAACCTTCGAACACGATAAGGCCGTCATTTTTCCAGACGACCCTTACATCTTCAACCTTAACGGCAACGATTATCGCGGTAAATTAAGGCTCATAATCAATCCTGACGGCAGTTCATTCGATGTGATTAACCTGGTTCCGCCCGAGCCTTATTTAGCCGGCGTCGTAGGCGCCGA
>Ga0307380_10008323_pt1 | contig 13307 bp, 21 predicted proteins | sample UN3MG_FD_202239 | JGI IMG/M metagenome (GOLD analysis project Ga0307380, IMG submission 202239) | Soil microbial communities from Risofladan, Vaasa, Finland - UN-3 | ecosystem: Environmental > Terrestrial > Soil > Coastal area > Acid sulfate soil | place: Finland: Risofladan, Vaasa | collected... | reverse complement strand
CGTAGTGTTCTTCTTGCTCTTCTTCATATTCCTCACGGCTTGTTGAGTAGTAAATATCAAGACCTGCGTCAAGTTTGTCAAATTGGTTCATATTGTTTTTTGTTAGTTATATATATTTATATACTGTGTTTTCTAAATATCAAGTAATTTCTTTATTTTTTTCTTTGTTTTTTTCTTGCATTATTTGATATATATCATCAAAATATTTCATATCATTTTCACATAACTTTTCAAGAAATTCCCAACCAAGTTTAGCAATACCTTTTTTTGGTTTTACAACACTGCCTTTAATAAATTCATTTCCACTTAAAAATGCCTCTATATCCCCGCCATATTCAACACGCACTGCATCCCTTAATCCGTTTAATCTATCTTGATTTTGCATTAATATGGTGTACAGTATATCAATGCACACGCTCGCAATACCACTTTCATAGGCACTTGTTTCCCAATCTTTTATAAACATATAAAAAGTTCTTTTTGTATGTTTCTTTTGCCTCAATATAGCATAAAGACCGTTCAAATATTCAGTTATTTTTCTTTTTTTGTAGCACATACATAATAAATTAATTTCTTCCTTCGCCCGATAGAGCGGAAAGTCGCTTTTCAATATTATGCGAAATTTCCTTGCTCTTATCCGATTTCATTTTTCCCTCTAAAAAGTTAATTTTAGCTTTTAGTTGCAAATAATATTTATGTGCCTTCCGTCTTTCCTCTACGATTGCAGTGAATTGAGGGTCGGTTCTTGCTTTTGCTTCGGCAACTTTATCCGTCTTGTATTCTTGCTTGTATTCAAGAAAAAGCTGGTCTTTCAGTGCCTTCCTGCCTTCATCTAAAAAATGAAAGCGTGGAAGTGCGTCTGCATATAAGAGGTTGTATTCGTATAGCTTTTCATAGTCTGTTATGTATACACCGACCTTTTCTTCTTCCTTGAAATGATTTTCAAGCTCTTGAATATTTGTGTGTAATTTTGTGTTCATAATGTAGCTAATTTATTGTTATAAATGTTTGTGATTTCAGTTTTCTGTTCATTGGTATACTTCGTAATATATGGTTCTCCACGCTTCCAAACTGCTTCAAGCCTTTCTTTTGAGGGGCTTTCAAGTAAGTATTCTTTTAGTGTCTCAAATGAAACGGATACATTACCTTGCTTTTGTGGTTCTTGTTTTTTTTCAGCTGGTGTTTGTGGTTTATCTTCACTATCTGCTTCTGGCAAATCTTCCCCTGCATAAATATATAAACCAAGTCCAAACATTGCAATATTTTTTACTAAACAACGCATTATTGCTTTGTTAATATCCATCATATCTGCATTTTTTTTAGCTTTGTTTTGCAAGTCCATAATTGGCAACCACATTTCGTGAGTAATATTGTTAATAGTCAACTTTGTAAATACCATATACCCTGTTTTTTCATCGTATAAATATGGAACGCCATTGAATTTAATTACTTCATAAGTTGCTTCTGGGTAATGTTTTTGTAACTCACCCCAAGCATAACACCAACTTAAATAAGTAAATCTGCTTTTTTTAGAAGTGTAGTCATTTACATTTATTTCGTTTAATTTGCCAAAAATTGATTTTTCTTGTATTGTTTTTTCAGTCATATAGTTTCAAATAATTATTCTGCGGTTTGTAATGTTATGTTTTCAATGTGGTTTATTGCTGGGCTTTTCTTCATTAATTCCGTAAGAACAAACCCGCTTTGTGCATCAATAACCATTTTATCTTCTTTTGATATTTTAAAAGTTATTGTTGGTGTTCGGGTATTTTCCACCCACCCATTGTCTTCAAATTCTGCCAAGCGTCTCTTTGCATCGGCAAGTTTGTTTTCGCAGGTTTCAATATCTTTTATCAAATCACTTCTTGCAATTACTTTGCTTTTTTGCTCATAAATAGTAATGCCGTCGGTTAATTGATATTCTAAATCTTGCCCTATAATATTTCTTTTTTTGCATTCCTGCTTGATATGTTTAAGAACACTCTCTACTTTTGCTCCTATTTTTTCAACAACTTTATTTGCTATTTGCAAGTCAAGAATGTATTTAGAAGCCATTTCAATAAATTCATTGTTTTGCTCTTCTTGGTTTTCCTCAATAAAGCGAATTTGCTCTTCTTGAATTGTGTTTTGTTGCTCTTGATTTTCAAAAGCACCTTCTTGCCAACTTTCCATATTATTTGTATTAGTTATACTCAATATAGTAATACACTTTTCTAAATGTCAAGCAATTTTTAATTTTATTTTAATTTTATTCCTTGACTTTTTCAAAACAGTGATTATAACTTTATATAACTATTTTTATATTATGTCTACAAGTGAGTATTTTATACTAACTGAAGAAACAAAAATTAATATTTCTGGTATTAAATTACACCGCATTAAATGTATTAAAACATTTAAATATGCTCAAAAAGGTGAATTAGGGGGGTGGGTTTCTGGTGATGCTCAGGTTTGTGATAATGCTTGGGTTTCTGGTGATGCACAGGTTTTTGGTAGTGCTCGGGTTTATGATGATGCTTTGGTTTTTGGTAGTGCACAGGTTTCTGGTAATACTCAGGTTTATGGTAATGCTTTGGTTTTTGGTAGTGCACAGGTTTCTGGTAGTGCACAGGTTTTTGATAATGCTCGGGTTTATGGTAATGCTGAGGTTCGTGGTTATGCACAGGTTTCTGGTAATACTGAGGTTTATGGTAATGCTCAGGTTTTTGGTAGTGCACAGGTTTCTGGTAATACTCAGGTTTCTGGTGATGTTTGGGTTTCTGGTAATACTCAGGTTTCTGGTGATGCTTGGGTTTTTGGCAATGCTCGGGTTTCTGGTGATGTTTGGGTTTCTGGTAATGCTCGGGTTTATGAGAATGCACGGGTTTCTGGTAGTGCTTTGGTTTCTGGTAGTGCTTGGGTTTATGGTGATGCACAGGTTTCTGGTACTGCTGGGGTTTTTGGTAATACTCAGGTTTTTGGTAATACTGAGGTTTATGGTAATGCTCAGGTTTTTGGTAGTGCACAGGTTTTTGATAATGCTCGGGTTTCTGGTAATGCACAGGTTTCTGGTAATACTTGGGTTTGTGGTGATGCTTGGGTTTCTGGTTATGCTCGGGTTTTTGGTGATGCTCGGGTTTTTGGCAATGCTCGGGTTTCTGGTGATGCACAGGTTTTTGATAATGCTCGGGTTTCTGGTGATGCACAGGTTTCTGGTAATACTCAGGTTTCTGGTGATGCTTGGGTTTCTGGTAATGCTTAGGTTTTCTTAATAAAGCGAATTTCCTCTTCTTGAATTGTGTTTTGTTGCTCTTGATTTTCAAAAGCACCTTCTTGCCAACTTTCCATATTATTTGTATTAGTTATGTTCAATATAACAAGACACTTTTCTAAATATCAGGCAATTTTTTATTTTTATTTTAATTTTATTCCTTGAATTTTTCAAAACAGTGATTATAACTTTATATAACTATTTTTATATTATGTCTACAAGTGAGTATTTTATACTAACTGAAGAAACAAAAATTAATATTTTTGGTATTAAATTACACCGCATTAAATGTATTAAAACATTTAAATATGCTCAAAAAGGTGAATTAGGGGGGTGGGTTTCTGGTGATGCTCGGGTTTGTGGTGATGCTTGGGTTTATGATGATGCTGAGGTTTATGGTGATGCACAGGTTTTTGGTGATGCACAGGTTTTTGGTGATGCTCAGGTTTTTGGTAGTGCTCGGGTTTTTGATAATACTCAGGTTTTTGGTAGTGCTCAGGTTTATGGTGATGCACAGGTTTATGGTGATGCTTGGGTTTCTGGTAATACTCAGGTTTCTGGTGATGCTCGGGTTTGTGAGAATGCTCGGGTTTTTGGTGATGCTTGGGTTTCTGGTGATGCTCGGGTTTGTGAGAATGCTCGGGTTTTTGGCAATGCTCGGGTTTATGGTGATGCTTGGGTTTATGGTGATGCTCAGGTTTATGAGAATGCTCAGGTTTATGGTGATGCTTGGGTTTCTGGTGATGCTCGGGTTTTTGGTGATGCACAGGTTTATGGTTATGCACGGGTTTATGGTGATGAAATTATAAGATATAAAGTGATAAATATTGTTACAGATAAATGGTCTGTTACTTACGGTGATAAAGTCGCTATTGGGTGTAAAAGATTTTCAATATCGGAATGGCAACAATTTTCAGATGAGGAAATATCTAAATTTGACAATAATGCCTTAGAGTTTTGGAATTTATGGAAAACAACAGTTTTTTCTACTTGGGAAGCACACGCAAAAATTAATCTGAATAAATAACTATTTTATTAATATATGCAAAATGAATTATTTTTTAGTAAACAATGGAAGAATAGGGGGCAGCAATATCACGCACCCTTTGGAACGCTTGTATGTTATAATGGTGAATCGGCACTTTGCTTCGATATAGTAGATGATAAGAATGGAAGTAGTTATTTTTTATGTGAAGACTTCCCATATTTGTCATTTTTTGGAAATATAATTGAAGGAACTGAAAAGCCTAAAAGTGTTGTGAAATTTATCAAATTTCATGGTGAAGATATAACAATTGAAGAAGTGCAAGAACAAGTTAGTGATTTTAAAAATGCCAAAGGCGGTGAGTATGTCGTGCAAGATGGATTGTTAATTGTTGAGAAATAGTATGGCAAAAAAACTAGTACCCGAAGAAAAGTTAATAAGAGAAAAGAAAATAAACAGTTATAGAAATAAATTTGAAAGCGGCAATTTAACAATGACTGAAATTTCAAAACTATGTCATTATAGCTACAAATATATAATGGACTGTATAAGAGTAAATAAATGGAATGTTGAGCGTGGAAAAAATAATAGAGCACTAAAGAAACATAATATATACAATAAAATGGTCTGTAATGAGCTTGGGGAATATTACACTTCTTATATGAATTTTGAACTAACTATTCCTGAAATTGTAAGTAAAGTTTCTTATGGTCGTGAAACTGTTGAAGCTTTTATTAAAAATAATTGGAAGCGTAGAGAAAACACACTCAAACATTGTTGTAAAATAATGGATAAATATCGTGCAAATTATGAAAGAAATAATATATCATTGAATTATATTGTAAAACAAACTGGATATAAACCTGCGTTTGTAAGTCATTATGCTAAAAAAAATAACTGGAAACAAATAAAAGTGGATACGAAAAAACATAAAAAACCTTCTTTAATATTACCGAAAAATATAAAAATTGGAGAGTTAGTATACTATAATAGTAATTGGTATTTCTTTCAAGGGTTTGTAGATGGTAAACCACAGTTAAAACGAGACTGTACATATAAAAATTCAGTGCAAGCAATAAAAGAATACAATGAAACAAGTTATTTGGCAGAGGAGTAAATTACCAAAGCAATGCAAGGTATGTAAAACCATATTCACTCCGAAACAATACGCTTCTTGCAAGGCCAAATGTAAAAATTGTATATTTGTGGAGCACAGGCAAAAGCTGTGTATTTACGCCAAAAACCAAGCAAAAAAACCTAAAAAAGCCCAATCTGGTGCCGCCCTAAAAATAGATAAATAATGCGTATGCAAGCACAAACATTATTTTAGAACAATTAATCTTTTGCGGCCCACCATTTGTATCAAAAACAAGGGGGGTGACAATTTGTCCCCACCCCTCAGAAAGACCCTCGTCTCTACTTTTCATTTTTTTAATATAGTCCTTGGGATCTTTGCTTTCAGTTAAAATAAATATTATATCTTCTAAAACCCACCACCACTCATTCAAATGAAATTGTTTTCTTATTTTTTCATTCCCAAACTTATTTTCTATTGTTTCCCCCTCATTCGGTATTAAAACAGGTTTTTTGCTACTCATACTAATTCCTTGTAGTATGTTTGTTTTCATAGATATTTTAAAACTTGTTTTGCCACTTCAAATGCCAAATTAACAGGCACTGCGTTCCCAACCATTTTATACCCATCTAAAACATTGTTATAAATGAATTTGAAGTCGTCAGGAAATGTTTGCACTCTTGCACATTCACGAACTGAAAGCCTGCGATATAAATGCTCACTACCCTTTTGAAATTCTCTTTTGTCTTGCTCAATAAATTCCATTTTTGGGGCTTGTGGGTGAAGTGGGGCGTGCCTACCACCAGCCTGAATTGTAAAAGATTGCTCATTCCAACTTCTCACTCTATTCCTTGACATAAAAATCGTTGAAAACCCTGCTGTGTAATATTCGTGGTTAAAGTTATCCAATTCTTTTTGATTGCAAGGTTTTGCAGTGTCTTGTAAATCAAATATTGTGTCTTTTAAAGTTATGTGATTTTTATTTGGAATTGGAAACTGGAAATCAACATCATTTAAAAAGCCAACAACAAAAACCCTTTCTCTATCTTGCGGAACATTGTAATCTTTTGCATTTAGCAATTTATATTTTACACTATAACCAAGTTCTTTAAAACCTTTTAAGATTGAATTGAATGCGTCTTTATTTCTATCGTGCAAAATTCCTGCAACATTTTCTGCAACAAAGAATTTTGGCTTTTTTTCTTTTATAATTCTAATGTAATCAAAAAATAACTTGCCCCTCGCATCGTTTATTCCACGCAAAGAACCAGCCTCACTCCAACTTTGGCAAGGCGGACCACCAACTATACCAATACAATCAGGAATGTCACTGCTTTGAATGTTTCTTATGTCCCTTTTATCCAGTTTGACATTTGGAAAATTATGCTCAAATGTTCGCCATATTGTTTTATCATATTCATTAGCATAAATTGTTTGAAATCCTGCTTTTTTAAAGCCCAAATCAAGCCCACCAGCACCAGCAAATAAAGAAACTATATTCATATTAACCAATTAAATTAACATAATACATTCTTTTATTTTCACATTGGCCAAACCAATTCGCAAAACTTTCAAAATCTTTTAAAAGTCAAGAATTATTTTATGTGTTAAGTATATAATTACCGCAGAAGGAATTTTTGCCTTGACTTTTTAAATATAGCTCGCTATATGTAAATAACTTTTACTTACAGTGATGAATAAATATAATGAAATACATAGAATTTTAAAGTGCCTTAGGTTATATTCACATTATACACAAAAAGAGCTTGCTGTGTTGCTTAGTTTTTCTGCGAGCTATATTTGTGAAGTTGAGGCAGGGAAGAAAGAGCCAAGCTTTGCTTTGTTGAATGCTTATAGTAAAATATATGATATACCAGTATCAACCATAATTCTTTTTAGTGAAAATTATGGAACAGCACCAAATAAAATAACACAATTTTTATGTAAAAAATCTCTTCTTTTAATGGAGTGGATTTATGCAAATTCCAAAATCAACTCTTAACTTTTTTTTAATATATGAAATACAAGCGGGGCATTATATTTCAAGAGCAAACAGCCCTAAAATGAGATATGATATGGATAACATACACGGTCAATGCTGGCACTGTAACAACATCTTGCACGGAAACAAAGAGGGTTTTAGAAGGGGCTTGGTTATGCGGTATAGTAAAGAATACCTTGAAAATCTTGATAACAGGCTTTTAAAAGAAAATGAAATTTTAGTGAAAAAATGATAGACATAGCATTAAAAATAATTGTAACGCCTTTTATAATTATTGCTTTAATGTGCCATAGCTTTTGTGTTGAACAAATTTATCAAATATTTTATTCAAATCGCTGGCTTTATCTGAATAGTTGGAAAAGAATTGATACTTGGACTTATATTGTGTTGATTGCATACCTCTTAACAATTTTGGGTTTATCGTATTTTTATTGTTTTTGGTTTTTACTTGGTTTGCTTTTAAGTGGATTTATATGCTTTTATATTATCGCAATATCTTATATGTGATAGTATTTACAGATTGGATTTGAACCAATATCACCAAGTATTAACCCCAGAATCATCAATGTACAATGGTATCACGGAATTAAATAAAAAAGAAATAGAAGAAATATCTGAAATAATAAAAAACAAAGGCATTTTTGTTATGATTTCAAATTCAAACAGTGCCAGCACCAAGGGTTGTATCTTGCAAGGCAAGTGGGCGTGAAAGCGTTATGGAGACTGTGGTTTTGGGTTTTTGATTTTTTTACTTGACAAATCATACCTTGTAATGACAATTTGATATTAAATTTTGAAGTGTTATTGCCATGAAAAAGAATGCACCATTATTGAAAGAGCAATTTAAAAATATTAAAAGTGTAATAGAAGCTAATATTGCAGCTATAAAAAGTTTGAATGAACAGTCTAATGGATTAGAAAAAATTATTACATCTATGTCCGATAAAAATGCAACAGACGGAACGAAAGAAAGTTTACAGCAAATTAAAAATAAAATTGATAACGCAATAGATACTTTGTCGCAAGAAACAAGAGAGCTTTTTAGTGCATTTGATAAACTTGTTGATGAATTATTTTATTGATAAATATGTTTGGGTTAGGTTTTTGTGTTAGCATAATTATACATTTTATAATATGGTTTATAATATTTACTTATAAAAAGATTTTTAAAAATACAGCAAATATCAAACACAAGGTAACGGAATTAAGAAAAAATTCTCTTTGGGATGATATTCACAAAAATCATTACAATATAATAGAGTATTATATGCAGGAGGGGGTCAAAAACCTACAACATCTTGATACTCAAACAAATTTAATTAGAGCAAGAGGGTTATCTGTAATTAATTATTTATTTGTATTTTGTGGCGGTATGTTTTACATAGCAATTAATAACACTGATTTTATCACAAAGTTCTTTGGCGGTAATGCTATTGCTATGTTATTATTTTTTATAGGATATATTATATGTGTTATTATTACCCTATCAAAATATTTTATAGTGCCAAGCAATCAATATAGCAATATATACAACGAACCATATTATGGAATACCACAAAAAACAGTACAATCATTAAAAATTTTAAAAATAGGCGAATTGCTTAGAATTCAAGAAAGTATTGATAACAATTCCATTTTTAACACCAAATTGCAAAAGATATTAAAATTTTCTATTATAGAGGTTTGTATTTTAATCCTAATAATGTTAGGTGTAGCTATTTTTTAGGTGGCTCATCGTTGCTTTTAGTTATTGGAACGGGTTTTGTATTCTCTGTTGCAACAACAAAAAATAGCACAACTTTTAAGATAATTATGAAATATACAATATACGGATATTCACAAGAACGGAGTATAAAAAATATTTTCTTGACTTTCGTACTTGATAAAATATAAATTTTTACCGTTTGTGGTAGAGTCGTGTCTACCACAAGCCTTGTACACGACTATAATTTATTATAAAGGCTTATGTCAAAATATTTAAAAATACTTTCCCTTTTTGATGGAATTTCAGCTTGCCAAGTTGCACTCAAAAACCTTGGTATTGAATACGATTACTTCGCATCAGAAATAGACAAATACGCAATTCAAGTAACGCAAAAGAATTTTCCAAATACGATACAATTGGGAGATGTTAAGGACATTTACACAGACTATACAAATGGTACGTGGCAAATTTTAAGATGGGGTGAAAGTGGAGATATGAAATACACATCATCAATGCCACCATCTCATAAAGTATCAGAATTTGACCTTCTGTGTGGAGGTTCTCCTTGCCAAGATTTGAGTATAGCCAAAAAAGACCGCAAGGGGTTAGATGGAGAGCGAAGCGGATTGTTTTTTGAATATGTAAGGATATTGAATGAAGTAAAGCCAAAGTTTTTTATTCTTGAAAATGTTGCATCTATGAGTAAAGAGGCAAAGCAAGAAATTACTAGTCATTTATACGGCATAGAGCCTATTATTATTAACTCTTCCCTATTAACGGCACAACAGCGTAAAAGAGTATATTTTGTTGGTGTATTACAAACGGACGGAACTTATAAAAAAGTAGAAATAGAACAGCCAGAAGACAAAGGAATTTTATTAAAAGATATTTTAGAAAGTGAAACAAATTTAAAAGATTATAAAAGTGAAAGTATTGCATTTACAAACAAAAACCAAAATAAAAATAGCTTGCGATATGTTGGTCGCATAAATGGAAGGGATTGGGCTAAAAATGGAAAATCACTAAGTAGAAACGCACCACAAGGCGACCGTATTTATTCAGTTCAAGGTAAGTCCGTTTGTTTGTCTGCAAACGGTGGCGGGAGAGGTGCAAAAACGGGACTTTATCAAGTGCCAAATGATATTGTAAAATTTAACGAGAATCAACAAAAGAAATATGATGCGATGCAAGTTGACTGTGATAAAGCAGGTTGCTTAACCGAAGCTATTGGAAGAGGCGGAAGCTCATCGGAGTTTATATCATCTTGTAAAAAGAAGACATTAGCTTTTAATGAATTGCATAAAATAGATTTACCCGATGGCGATTATCAAATAAGAAAGCTTACGCCAAACGAATGTGCAAGACTTCAAGGTTTTCCTGATGGATTTTGTGACGGAATTTCAAACACACAGGCTTATAAATGCTACGGCAACTCTTTTACTGTGCCTGTAATTGAACATATATTGAAAACAATTTTAAAATAAACCAGCAGAACTTAATAAATAGAATATATGAAAGACAGAGTTAATAAAAAACACACACAGAATTTTACAACAACAAGTAATAAAATTTTACAAGACAGCAGGCTTTCGTACGATGCAATAGGTGTTTTTATGTATTTATGGTCGATGCCAGATGATTGGCAAGTTATGGTAAAACAAGTTATGAAGCATAACAACTCTACGGAATATAGCGTAAGAAAAGCTCTTCGTGAACTGCGTGATTGTGGGTATATGAAATGGAAAAGGACGCAAGGATATTTTGAATATGATATATGTGAGGATGGAACTTTTCATTGTGGCGATATTCAATATAACGAAGGTCATTATAGCGACAGTCAACACAATGATATATATATACAAAACAATAATATTAACAAAACAATAACTGAAACAAATACCGCAAGCGGTTTTTCTTCTTCTCAAAGCAGTTATTCGGAAATGCCTAATAACTCAACCTTCAAGGAAAACTTGAATGTCCAGCAAGATTATATACTTAATTCACCAGAAAAAGAGAATTTTGAGGAATTTTGGAATTTATACGAACAACCAAAGAAAGTGATTGATTGGAATAAACCAAACATTGCAAGGCAAAAAGCTTTTTCACGATTCAAAGCAAGGTTAAAAGAAACCACATTTGAGGAATTAATGCAAAGTGTGAATGATTACCTTGAATACAAACAGATTGAAACTTCTGGCACACCCAAAATGGGAGTTGATGTGTTTTTAGGTGGAAAGTGTTTTGAAAATTACCGAGCAAAGATAAATGATATATGTAAGAAACAAGGCAAACCTCTTCCAATTCAACAAAAAAGCCCTGAAAAACAACAAGGGGAGGTTAAAATGAAGGAAGACGCACAAAAGAAGCGAGAAGGCGTTATACGGCACTTAAACGGCGAGGAAATGCAATTTATGAAACACACTAAAGAAGTGTTGAAAACATATTTTGATGTAAGATACCACGGGAACTGGATTGATGATTTTGTATTTTCTTGTCGGAATAAAATTGCATATTTTGGATTCACGGAGCAAAAATACATTGAAACATTAAGTGATGTTCAAAGATGGCAAGGTTTTACACGATGCGTTATGCGAGAGGTGGCAACCTTTGAAGGTTTGAATGCGAAAAGAATAGAATTAAAACTAATTGATTAAGATGAAAGATATTATTTGTGATGAAGTTTATCTAAAAGTAAAAGAATTTGTATTGAAAACATATGGTGCTTGGGAAATGACGGCGTTATATGAACTTAAAAATGAAATTGCAGAATTTTTAATCAAAGAATTTAATCTTGCCTGCACTGTAGCGGATGTTATTGATAAAGATATATTTTTGTATGCAAGGTTTTCAGATTTAGAAGCATATTTTCACTACATAGATATTGAAAAAAACAAAGAGTATTATAATTTGAAAAAAAATTGTAGTATTTTTTGCGAAGATTTAAAAAAATTAAAATTAATTGATTAAAATAATATGAATAAAGAAGCCCCACTAAACCCTACTTGGTTAAAAGCCATAATAGCTGATAGATTTTCACTACCATTTTCAGTGTGTAATACATTTGAAGTTGAGTTCTTAGAAAGTGAAGTAAATGTATTTGTTACAAAACAAGAAGACTTAAATCTTTTTAAGGAAGATAAACTGGAAGCCCTTGAAAAAGAAATTGGAATGAAAATTGTTGTTGGTGTAAAATGAGCAAGTTATATACATCGGAGCAAATAAAAGCAATGGGCTTGATATATGACCCCACAGAGTTTGGAACTTATATCCGGAACAAACGACTTGATAAAAATATTGGATTGCGGAAATTTTGTCAAATTCTTGAAATTTCCCCATCATATTTGTCAATGATTGAAGGCAAACAATACATTCCACTCGAGAAAATAATCAAAAAAATTGCAGATGCACTGGAATTGGATTTTTTGTATTTATGCGGTTTAGCAGGTAAAATACCAAAAGCAATGAGTGAAAAAATTGTGAAAAACATTTTAGAAAACCCAAGCCGTGCAAAGCTGTATCGTGAAACAGGAGATATTCAATATTTGTTGGAAAAATGATTATAGGTGTTGATGCAGGTGTGAAAACTGGAATTGCTATTTTTGAAAATCGGCAGTTAGTAGGCTTAAAAACATTAACGCCATATCAAGCCATTTGTTTTTTTCAAGAGAATGCAAGTAAAATAACAAAAGCAGTTATTGAATACTCAAAGGGGCAGTCTTACATCTTTAATCAAAGAAGTGAAATGTCAAAAGCAGTAATGGGAAGGCTTGGAAGAAATATAGGGCAAGTTGACGGATTGTGTGATATTTTTATTGAATGTTTTGAAAGTAATAAAATTGAGGTTCATAAACATACCCCACTTGGCAAAGGCTCAAAATGGAATAAAGAGGAGTTTCGGCATTTTTTCCCTCAATGGAAAAATAGAACAAACGAACACGGAAGAGATGCGGCCAAGATTGTGTTTAAATTTAATCATCATTTAACGCCTCAGGGTGGCAAGCCGTTCTTAAAAGCTCACCACAGTTTAAATCAAGAGGCAAAAACAGCTTTATGAAGCACTCACTATTTAAGAGTGTAAGATTGAATATATGCAGTTTTTCAAAAGTCAAGGGAAAAATTATTTTTAAATAATGCTTGACATATCTAAAATATGATTTATATAACTTGAAATTAATTAATATTTCTTATGCTTCGTGGGCAAAAAATACAACGGGGTGAATATGAAAAAAAATACGGCTTTGAATTAAAAGTAATTCGGCAAAGAAATAATATAATACAAAAAGATATTGC
>Ga0307380_10008318_pt1 | contig 13310 bp, 17 predicted proteins | sample UN3MG_FD_202239 | JGI IMG/M metagenome (GOLD analysis project Ga0307380, IMG submission 202239) | Soil microbial communities from Risofladan, Vaasa, Finland - UN-3 | ecosystem: Environmental > Terrestrial > Soil > Coastal area > Acid sulfate soil | place: Finland: Risofladan, Vaasa | collected... | reverse complement strand
ATCTTTACCCCCCATCAAGGATACTAGTATATTATCTTCATTAATCTTATCCGCAGAAGTACCAACTAGATAATTTTGTTGTAATGGCCCCTTAGTGGTTCCAAACGCATATGAAGCAATAATGGCTCCCAAAATAACCACAATTGCTACCATTAGAATTTCCCCAATTAATGGAGAAACAGCAGAATTATTATTGGATAATTTTTTATGGGGTTTCATTATTTCTCCAATGTGAATTTATACTTTAATAATTAAAAAAAAAGGTGTGATACCGAAGTATCACACATAGGTGTCAAGGATGATTTGGGTGGTGCCATCCTCAAATGATGCTGTTGCAATTACGTGGTCGCGGCCATTTGATGCCCCTGTAAGTCTTAAAATTGTCCCTACAGATGGATTTTCCGAAACGTTTGAAGTGCCAATTGCTGCTGTTAAAGAAACTCCGTCTTGATTAGTTCCTGTTGCATTGAACCATGAAACTAAATCTGCATCTGGTCCACCATTAAAAGTTACTTCAATATCATCTGCATTTATTTGCGTTGTTGTTGCTGCTATATTATAAGTCTTCTTCAAACTGCTGCCCATTCCAAAGACGAACGCTGCAATGACTGCCGCCAGGATAACTGTAATGGCAACCATAAGGATAACGCCGATAACCGGTGATACAGCTTCCTCGTCCATAAACTTTCTATTTGCTTTCATTTTTACATCACTCCGTTTTCTTCTTTTTTATTGCCTTTTCTAGTTTTCTTGCCCACATATCGGATTCCTGCGTATATTCGCATTCCAGATAATGAGCCACAGCTTTGGCGAGAGCGTCTTTAGTGTTTTTTTCACCTGTTTTCTTCTTAAGCAGAACGAGGTCATCTTCTATAATAACCATCTGCGCATGCATTATTTTTGACATTTGATACACCTTGCTGTGAAAATTGATACCCTGTCAGATATCAAACTCTCTAATGTCATCATTATGAGTATGACATATATATACTTTTCCATTATCACATTCAGTAGAATGAATTATTTATTATTTTAATCAAATAAGAAAAATATGTTACTGAAAAAGTAGATGTTGGAACAATATTTCATACAGGCCAGTGGATTATTTCCCGAACCGCCTCATAATTATTCCTTCTGCCACTTTTGGGACGAAAAGTGTTGATTTTTGCGGAAAATTCTTCATTTCCACGTGGGCCTTATGTTCAACTTCTTTAATAGAAAGTGCCCGCATCAAAAAAGCGCCATCATAACCCTGCTCATCCACCTTTTTCACAGCTTCGGTCACGCTGTCGCAAAAAGCCAGGTTATCCACATTATTTCCATCCATACATGGGCCGATAATCCATTCATTAAGCGAGATATAATCAAGACCTACCCTTTCACCCACACTATCTGAAAGTTTCCCGACCTCACCTTTTTGTGCCCTGAATATTGAAAAGCCATTGCCGTCATACCATCCGATCTTAACATCATACGGATCATCCCTGGCATTCATGATCTTATAAAATTCCTTATCGTCATCAGCTCCCTGCCAGATCTTCTCATAATATCTATTCAATTGCTGCATCAGTCTGTCAGTATCTACCCCCTTAATACAACGATGCCACGGCAGCAGCAAAAGAGCACGGTCCCCCCCTTCCATGAACATCATCATAGTATATTCCACACCATCCTGGATACACAGTTTATAAGTGGCATTATAGCGGTGGTGCCCATCAAGGATCAAAACCTTTTCATCAGCCATGAGTGCCTGGATCTGTTTGATCATATCATCATCAGTAATTTCCCACAACAGATGCCGGTTCCCTTTCAGTGTAAGATCCAACAACGGAGGTCTGTTATCGCGTATTACCAGATCAGGTCTGTTAAATCCAAGATATTGTTCAAAAAGATTATTAATTTCATGCCCGGGCATATTGTATTCAGATGCTATGGGCGCGAAATTCATTTCACATGCCCGCATCAGTTCAATTCGCTCGGCAGAATGTTTTTCAAAAATTTTTTCATGCCCGACAATATTCCCCTCTCCAAGTCCCTCAACTTTCACAAGAGCCATTAAACCGAAAGCAAAATACACATCTCTTTTTATTGAATCAGGTATCTGGCCCATGATCTCATCAGGCAGGCTGTACCTGATGCCGTAGATATAGAATGCAGGATGTTCCAGTTCTGTTAAAACTTTATCCTTAAAAAAACGGTCTAAATGCTGCCTGGCAGCTGCTATAAATTCGCTGCTGTTTGTACTTTTTTTACGGGTAGTAATATGAATGACATTATTTTTTTCACTGCCATACCTGTCATATTCTCTTTCATCTATAGTATCATAAACCGGGCATATCAACTTCTCCCGGTCTGGCATTTCTGGATTCAGTATTGTGGCTTTGAAAGGTTTTATTATTACCATGTGAAAAGCATTCCATTTCGAAGAATTTAGGTATCACAATGCTGAATGTGTAAATTAAATTTTCGGATGATTGGTGTTAGCATTAAATGCCAATCTGACACATGGCAAAATAGAAAGAAGTATGAAAATAACAAATCGAATAAATCTGAAAATAAATTTCAACACCAAAAGAGTTGACTACCTCATGGAAACTAACATATAATAAATTCAAAAAAAAAAAGGTAATAATTTATATATCTTTTCCTTCCAAGAAAATATATATAGTACCAATTGCATATTATATTTACTTAACAATTTACTACGAGGTTAGAAAAATGAATCCAAATAGGGGGTTTTTTAAATGAAATCATTTGCCATAATTAGGGCAGAAAACAGTGGAAAAGTTAATGTTGCTCTCAGGGACCTGGTGCGATATGGTCACATGTCCTTTGATGACAGCCCCAAAAGAATGGATCCACAAATAGCAGATAAAGTGCTTGTTGATATAATGAACACACCCCTCAGGAATGCCTGCGGATCTGCTGCAGTTGTTCCCCTGGAGGATCAGGCAAGCGTGGCAATCGGCAGATTGAAAAAAATACATCCTCCTGCTCATGTGATTATAGTAAGTCCAAGACATGCCATGTATTCACATCTTGAAAAAGACATTAATGAAATGCCGGAAATGGACTTAAGATCACAAGAAGATGATTACGACGATGATTTTGATTAGAAAATTAATTTAGAAAGCAAATTTCTGGTCGTCTTCTATTTCTTTTTTATCGTGACAATATCTCCCAGTGTAGTGCCACGTAACATTGTCCCGTGCTCCATATTATCCTGACTCACACGTTCTGTCAGTTTTATCCCGAGAGCCTGTTCAAGTTTCTTGCGCATTGCATCTTCGGGAATGATCTCAGAGCGTTCGATCTTTTTTATAAGAGGGGCTTTTTCTTTAATCTTAATACCCAGTTCTTCAATAGTCCAGCCTTTAGCTTCCCTGGCTTCCCTGATAACCATATTATAATCAGCAATAATTTCCCCATCTATATTATCAAAGGCATTTCGCCTGGGTCTTTTTGAACGAGTTGGAGGTCCAACTGCTGTAGGTGCAACTTTTCTTGAAACTGGAGCCCATCCCTGTGGTGCTTTCCCGTACTGGGCACACTTTGCGCATACTTCCAGTTCAGTTCTTTCAACCACTACCTTTCTGGGTGACCCGATTATGTCTATACCACAGATTTCACATTGCATTAAAATACCAATCCTTCGAAAAGGCTATATATCGTACGGACTTAAATAATATTCGGAGATAAAAGATGGTCGAGATTTTGGAGGACACGGAACGAAGATTAATGGTCAATATTCCACAAGATCTTTCTAATGATGATTTTTCAAGATATCTGATAGACAGGATGCACCAGCTTGAAGAAAGAAATCACCTGATAAGAGAGCAAAATCATAAGATCGAAGCTGAAAAACGATATGCTGAATCTCAAAAATTGAAATTTGAACGTGAATTAAGAACAATCAAAAGTGAACTGGAAAAATTAAAAACCACACCACTTATTGTGGGTACAATTGTGGAAGTATTAGAAAACGGGAAATTGGTTGTAAGAAGCAGTACAGGACCGCAATTCGTAGTTGGATTATCCCAGTTCATAAAAGAATCTGAACTAGAACCCGGAACGCAGGTCGCAATGAACCAGCAAACCCTGGCTGTAATAAGCGTTCTTCCCACTTCAAGAAGCCATCTGGTAAGGGGTGTGGAAGTAATCGAATCATTGGATGTGGAATACTCAGACATTGGTGGGCTTGAAGACCAGATAAGGGAACTTAGAGAAGCTGTAGAATTACCACTAACCAGACCAGAATTATTCACCAGGATCGGCATAGATCCACCAAAAGGTGTTATGTTATATGGCCCGCCCGGGACCGGGAAAACCATGCTGGCAAAAGCTGTCTCCCATCAAACCAGTGCAACTTTTTTGAGATTGGTTGGTTCAGAACTTGTGCAGAAATATATAGGGGAAGGGGCCAGGATGGTTCGGGAACTTTTCAAACTTGCAAAGGATAAGGCCCCAAGCATAATATTTATTGATGAACTTGATTCAATTGGAGCCAAACGGTATGACGGTGCCACTGCAGGAGATAGGGAAGTTCAGCGTACTTTAATGCAGTTACTGGCTGAAATGGATGGTTTCAATCCCAGAGGTGATGTCAGATTGCTGGCTGCCACGAACAGGCTGGATATCCTGGACCCGGCACTTTTACGCCCTGGAAGGTTTGATCGATTTATCGAAGTAACTCCCCCAAACAATGAGGCCAGGGTTCAAATCTTAAAGATACATACCAGAAATATGAACCTCTCAAAGGAGGTAGACTTCAATTATCTGGCAAAACTTACAGAAGGCACAAGTGGTTCCGGATTAAAAGCCATAGCCACTGAAGCAGGGATGTTTGCCATACGCAATGAAAAAGATTGTGTTGAAGTTAACGACCTCATGAATGCCATCAAAAAAGTTGTGGGTGAAAAAGATTCATCAAGCAGTGTCTCAGGGAATATGTTCGTGTGATTTTTTTTTTTTTATTAATATATATTTATCTGGCATTCTTTTTGAATAAGTAAGAAATATATACTATTGAACTTTATTCAACCGTAACAGCGAAAATGGACCTTTACTATTAAGAGGCAAAAAAGAATGGACGTCAACTTCAATATAATTTTTAGTGCAATTGATTTTATAGTGCGCTTGGTCATTGTTCTAATATTGTTCTTAATTGCATCTATTTTGAGAAGAACAGATGCTGATGTTATCAGGTCCAGATTATATCTCGGATACGACAAAATAACCAAATCGTTTGTTTTGTTATTTCTTGGTTCATTATTTTTCTTTATTGCAGCTGTGATAGAATATATCATAAATCCGGTGAAAGAAGATAAAATGTTTTTAATAATGAAATTATCATTAACAATATTCCTAATAATAGTAATATATTTCATTATGACTTTGAAAATTGCAGTTAGCCCGGCAGGAAAAAGAGGGATGTGAGTTTGTGACACTAAAAGATGATCTGGAAGCGGTATTAACTGATCTGGAAACAGTCGGTGATATAAAATTATCAGCGATCATATCCCGCCAGGGCCTGCTAATGGTATCGAAAGCAACACAGGGTTCTGACAGTGGAGCATTTGCCGCATTGACTGCAACTCTTCATATGTCAGCAGAATCTACTACCAAAAGACTTAGTAAGGAAATACCAAAATTGATCGTGGTCGAGACTGAAGGACATAATCTTATAACCTATTCAGCCGGCCCGAATGCATTGATTGTGGTACTGGCAAGTAACGAAGGCTTCCTGGGCCTGATTTTGACAGAATTGAAAAAGGCAGCAGACAGAGTGAAAAATTTGGTTTAAATCCAGTTTTCACATTTTTCCACAAACCACTCATCCTGGATATTTTTTAACAAAAATCTCATATCGCAGATTTTATCACTTAAAACTGAAATAAGGTATACGAATTATATGAAAGATCAATACCAAAATATTATTGAAAAAGATTCAAAATATGTTTTTCAGAATTATACACGCCAGCCCATTGCATTGGTAAGAGGAAATGGGGCTGTTGTATGGGATAGTAATGGTAAAGAATACATTGATTGTGTAGCTGGAATTGCGGTTAATAACATCGGGCATTGCCATCCTGCTATTATTGAAGCAGTTAGTAAACAGGCAACTGAATTGATACATGTATCAAATTTGTATTATAACAAACAGCAATCAGACCTTGCAGCTCAACTGGTGCCCAGGACCGGAATGGACAGGGTATTCTTCTGCAATTCAGGGACCGAAAGCATAGAAGGAGCATTGAAACTTGCAAGACGAGCCACCGCCCGTACAGATTTTATTGCAGCTGAACACAGTTTCCATGGCAGGACCATGGGTTCATTGAGCGTGACCCATAAATCGCAATATCGCACCCCCTTTGAACCCCTGATTAAGAAGGTGGATTTTATTCCTTTTAATGATATTGAAGCATTAAAGGAGACGATATCACAACATACCGCCGCAGTTCTTCTTGAACCGATCCAGGGTGAAGGCGGGATCCGAATTCCTGATAATCAATACCTGAAAGGGGTCCGGGATATCTGTGATGATAATAACACCCTCTTAATATTTGATGAGGTCCAGACAGGATTTGGCAGGACAGGTCACTGGTTCGGTTGGGAACATTCAGGGGTTAGACCTGATATCATGACTTTAGCCAAAGCATTAGCAGGTGGCCTGCCTATGGGAGCTATGCTTGCAACAGAAGAAACAGCATCAAAGATGCAAAAAGGAGATCATGCAGCCACGTTCGGCGGAGGTCCCCTGGTATGTGCTGCAGCCATCGCATCCCTGAATGTAATTGAAAACGAGAAGCTTGTTGATAGCTCGGCTAAAATGGGCAGTTATATGATGGATTCCATGAACAATCTGAAACTGGATAATGTCCTGGAAATCCGGGGTAAAGGATTAATGATCGGTATTGAACTAAGTACCAAATGCGGGCCTGTTGTAGATTATGCCAGAAATAACGGCGTGCTTTTAAATTGTACTTCAGAAGCAGTGTTAAGGTTTGTGCCGCCTTTGATGATTACCAAAGAGCAGATAGACCGTGTAATAGAAGTAGTTAAGAAAGGTATACAGGAAGCAGAATGATTAGCACCAAGAACATGCTGAAAAAATCTGTAATGGGCATAAAAGAATATGTGCCTGGCAAATCCATAGAAGAGATAGTTGCCAGTTACGGAATAAAACCTGAGAACATTATCAAACTGGGTTCAAATGAGAACCCATTGGGCCCATCACAAAAGTCAGTGGAAGCTGTGCGGGCAATCGCAGACGGGATAAATATATATCCTTCAGTGGACGCGGCAGAACTTCGAACAGCACTATCGCAATATCTAGGTTATCCTGCAGACCAGGTGGTCATGGGTGCAGGAATGGACGGTATTGTAGATACCATGATGCGATTATTCATCCAACCCGGTACATCTGCAATAATTACGACTCCCACTTTCTCTTATTATGAGATCGCAGTAAGATCAGCAGGCGGCAACCCTGTTTTTGTTAAACGACAATCTGATTTCAGTATTGATACAAAAGCCGTGCTCTCATCAATTGATGAAAATACCAGGATCATTTTTTTATGTTCGCCAAATAACCCGACCGGAAACACAATTTCTGAAGCAGATGTCAGAACCATAGTAGAATCCACCAATGCTATTGTGTTCCTGGATGAAGCATACGTGGAATTTGCACAAAAAAGTCTAACAGGGCTGGTAGCAGAATATGAGAATCTTGTGTCGGGCCGTACAATGTCAAAAGTCATGGGACTTGCAGGTCTGAGAATTGGCTACGGGATAGTCCCTAATTGGATCTATAAAGAATATATGAAGGTCACAACTCCTTTTTCAATCAGCAGAATAGCAGTTGCAGCCGGGCTTGCAGCACTCGAAGACCCAGAATATACAAAAAACACAATTCAAAATGTATTTATTGGCAGGGAATTTTTGACAGAAGGATTATCTAATTACTGTAAAGTTTATCCTTCGGAAGGAAACTTTATCATGATCGATGTAAAACCGAAAAAAAGCAGTGATGTGACCGAGGCACTCCTTACTAGGGGAATAATTGTAAGGGACTGCGCCTCTTTCAAGGATGCAGGCGAGAACCTTATCAGGATTACGGTGGGCACCCCATCTCAGAACCAACAAGTAATTAGTGCACTTGCAGAGATATTGCAGTCATGATTATTGCATTAACAGGGACTCCAGGCACGGGAAAGACCACTGTATGCAATTATCTTAAAAATCTGTTTAAGGTCATTGATCTGAATAAACTGGTAATCGAGGAAGGACTACACCTTGGGCAAGATGAAGAGCGTGGCTCACTGATTGCTGATCTGGATGCTTTAAATGAAAAAGTTCATGCAATACTAGAAGACGAAACCTCAACTGTAGTAATCGAAGGCCACCTATCCCATTATCTTTCAGGTTATGATGTAGTTATTGTACTCAGAACCCGCCCTGAAGTACTTGGTAAGCGCCTCGAGACAAGAGGATATACACGGGAAAAAATTACAGAAAACATAGAAGCTGAGGCACTGGACGTAATATTGATCGAGGCTGTGGAACTAAACGAAAAGGTATATGAAGTTGAAACCACCACATCCTCACCAGTTCAAGTAAGTCTTGAGATACAATCCATGATACAACTCTTGGAAGCCAAAGATTTTGGACAACTTGAAAAATATCTACCTGGTCGATTTGATTGGAGTGAAGAGGTGTTCTGATGACATTGAATACCTATAGACCATATGTTAATTTTGTACTCGAACCCTCGGCCAGTGCCCTTGCCCGAATGAAGCTTACACCCAATAATGTCTCTTTATTGTCACTAATATTCGCAACTCTTGCAGGAGTATCATATTATTATTCATTTAACAATCAATTATTTCTTTTTGCGGCCCTTGTCCTTGTTATTTTGAACTCGTTCACAGATGCTGTGGATGGCGTGATGGCAAGAAAAATGAACCTGCAATCAGAACGGGGCGATTTTCTTGACCACGTGATCGATAGATATGCTGATACTTTTATTATATGCGGGATTTTTTTTGCAGGTTATGCTAACTGGATGATCGGAGTTGGTGCAATAACAGGTGTACTGATAACCAGTTATATGGGAACACAGGCCCAGGCAGTAGGCGGAAAACGGCATTATGGTGGCATTATGGGCAGAGCAGACCGCCTTGCATTAATTATTATAGTAAGTGCAATTAATGTTGTTTATCCCCAGGAAATATATTATAATATGCAGCTGCTGGGCTGGTTGATCGTTGTAATTGCCATAACATCCCACTTCACAGCACTGCAGCGCTTTGTTCATATCTGGGCCCAGATAAAAGGTAGATAAACTTTTCACCAGGATTCCCAGTGAGTGATCATGGAAATATCCATTCGATCACTTGCAGATGGGGTCTCTGCCGGATAGCCCAGGGCAAGTAAACATATGGGATTGACATGAGGCGGTATCATAAGGATCTCAGCAACATCTGCTTCACTGAAAGCTCCTACCCAGCATGTTCCCAATCCTAAATCCTGGGCAGCCAGCATAAGCGTCATTATACTGGCAGTGGTATCCTGCATGGAATATAGCTCCCCCCTGCCACTATAGACTCTGCTGGACCGAGGTTCGTCAGCACAAAACACAATAACCACAGGAGCCTGGACAAGGAATTGTTGATTCAGGGCAACACTACCCAGCTTTTTTTTCACTACTGGATTAGTAACAACAATAAAATCCCTGGCCTGGAGATTGCCGGCAGAAGGGGCCATCTGAGCAGCTTTAAGGAGTTTTTCAATAACATCCCTGTTTATGGGATCAGTCTTAAATTTGCGTATACTTCTGCGCTGGTAGATTACATCCATGCATTCTGTCATTAATATAAAATTAAAGGGGAAGTATTTAGAATTAGCGAATTATTCAGCTCATTTTTCCGTAGGTTTTATCGTTAATGCAATAATTATAGTCTCATCCGTATAATTCTCATGAATTGTACAAATGCATAATATAGGATGGAACAATGCCCGAACAAACAATAAAAATACAAAACGTAGTAGCTTCGACAAAATTAGCAGATGCTTTTGATCTGGTGAGCATCGAGCCACAACTTGAAGGTGCTGAGTATAATAAATCTAAATTTCCGGGTATGGTCTACAGAGTAACTGAACCAAAAGCAGCTTTTTTGATTTTTTCATCAGGTAAAGTTGTATGTACGGGTGCAAAAAAAGTAGAAGATATCGGAATTGTTATTAACAATGTTGCCAATACCTTCAAATCATTGGGTATTGATGTTGACCCAAATCCTGAGATAACCATACAGAATATTGTAGCTTCTGCTGATCTTGGTACAAGCTTGAATTTAAATGCAATTGCAGTGGGCTTAGGTTTTGAGAACATTGAATATGAACCCGAACAGTTCCCAGGTCTTGTGTACCGGATCAAATCACCAAAGATCGTAGTATTGATATTCAGTTCCGGAAAATTGGTCATTACAGGCGGAAAGTCCCCTGATGATTGTCAAAAAGGAGTTGACATTGTTAGGGAACAACTGGAAAGTTTGTCTTTGCTTTAGGTAAGGTTGTTTTTTTGTCATCATATCGTGAAGCTGTGGCCAAGAGTCTGATTATTGATGATGAGATCAAAGAGCTCGTTAAAAAGGAAGGCAGGGATTTCAGGGTTTGTACTTCCTGCAGCGGCCCCTTATTGATCCCTATTGATATGGTGCCTTCCAAACCCAGCGATCTTGAAGTTGAAATTGGTGATAATTCACTCTTTATTTCATTTAACCAGGCAAGATATACGCATCGTATTCACAAATCATTAATAGACCAATATTACTGGGTAATGGAAACAAAAGGTCTGGAATGCGATATTGATTAAATATGTAATCAATATGATTTCATACTCTGATCCCAAACAGGTTCAGGGGTAAATTGTTGATGTTGTGCTTCAGTTTTAAGGCAATATTGTCGTCTGTTACGATTGCCCATGCGTTCAAGTTTCCCTTCTCTGAACATGCGTGACAGATATGTGGAAACAGTGCTGAGATTTATACTGGAATAAATCCTGTCATAATCTCTTTTTACTTCCAATGAAGTGAACCACTGGTCCTTATACTCAAAAGTCAAAAAAAGTTCCAGTCGTTCTTTAATTGTAAGGGACTCATTCTTCAACAAGCTGTATTCTTCTTCAGCTAATTGAAGACTGCGAGTCCCTCTTTGGTTGGTTGGTTTAGGTGGTTGAAATGAATAATTAGCAGTTTGTGGTGGCACCATTTGTTGTATATTGTATTGTTGTGGAATTGGCCCCTGGGTTTGTACTGCAGCCCCTTGATATGAAGAAACAGGCGATGCTGTAGTTTGTAAACTCATCAGTTGATTGACAAGGTCTAAAATGGCTTCTGGAGTAGGAATACCTTGAATTTGCAGATCTTTAGTGATCCCATTATCCATAGTAATTTCGAGCCTTATCTTCATTTTTTCCTCATGTTCTCTAAAGAATAAGAAGACAACCATACCTCCCCTCAGATTACGGTTGTTTCCTATTTTTTATTTATTATTAAAAGAAGACTACCGTACATCCCCTCAGATTACGGCCGTGTCTTTCTTTTGATCCATCCTCTCCGATTTTATATTTGTGGTAGTTGATGTGAACATGCAAACAACTTGTTTGTTTGTAGTCGACATGTGAATAGATATCAGCAATCATATATATACTTTTCAATGGAAATAAGGGTAAATTGATGTATGCATCTAGTTAAGACATATTAACACAGTTTTATCATTAAATAGGCTATAAAAAATGCCATTTTTCACATTCACACCATTACAACACATATTTTCCATAAATAATAACTCTTATTATCCAGTTTAATTTTCCAATAGAAACAAGGGGATTGAGTATTTCCAAATTAATACAGTTATTAACACCTAATCCCAAATAAAATTTACTTGCGACGCATTCACATATTTACAACCCATCAAAACTTGTGCTGAAGTCTGCAAAAGTGTGTATCTGAGAATATTCGGGTAAATTTTCAATTTCACCATACTGTGACGTATAAATAGAATCTAATCATTATCAATCAAAGAAACATAGTGAGTGTAATGTCTACAGAAATAATTATATCAGGGACCATAATTTATTCAGATGATTTCGAGGTTATTGAAGGATATCTTTGTATCAAGGACCAAAAGATAACTGAAATCGGGACTGATACAGCAGTAGATGCTGATATGACCGGTCTAATAGCCCCGTGTTTTGTAAACGCACACACACATATTGGCGATTCAATCGTAAAAGACCCTCCAATAACTGATCTTGACAGGCTTGTAAAACCTCCTTTCGGTCTTAAACACCAGATGCTTCGATCAGCATCAGTACAGGAACTTCAGGATGCGATTTGCGGAACTTTGGAGGATATGATAGCTACAGGGACTTGCACGTTCTGTGATTTTCGTGAGGGGGGATTAGAAGGGACATCAATATTAACCGATATCCTGTCAGGGTTTGAAGGGGTTACAGGTTTAGTCTTGAGCAGGGCAGAGGCACCAGAAAACCCAAAACCCGGTGAAATTGACAGACTTCTGGAAGTCAGCAGCGGCATAGGTATGAGCGGTATTAATGATGTCCCAATGGGCATTATTGAAGAATGTGTGAAAGCAGCACATTCAAAAGGTAAAATGTTTGCGATTCACGCTGGCGAAAAAGACACATCTGATATATCAGCAGCTATTGACCTGAGCCCGGATTTTATTGTGCATATGACCAAAGCATCTGAATCAGATATCAGACATCTCTATGAAGCTGACATACCAGCAGTAATATGTCCCAGATCGAATTTTATAACCGGGGTAGGTGCACCCAATCGCCCACCAATAAAAAGTATGCTGGATGCAGGTGTAACTGTGGCAGTTGGGACAGATAATGTAATGTTGAACTCAGTGAACATGTTCTCAGAAATGGAGGTCCTGTCAAAAGTGTATGGATTGGAAGACAGACAGGTATTTAAGATGTGCACACTAAATGGAGCAAAAATACTTGGACTTGATCAAGATTCAGGTTCAATATTAGAGGGAAAAAAAGCCAGACTCATGGTACTGGATGATGGCTCTCCAAATCTGTCAAACAGCAGCGATCTGGTATCGAGTCTTGTAAGAAGGGGAAGGCCAGACGATATAATAGCAATTATAAAATAATGGAGGGAGAAGTCCATGAAAAGCGAATTGTTCCAAAAAATTGTGTTAGCAACCGACGGGTCTGAATATTCAGCCAATGTTGTCAAATATGCCATAGAACTGGCAAAGATCTCAGAAGC
>Ga0307380_10008313_pt1 | contig 13313 bp, 15 predicted proteins | sample UN3MG_FD_202239 | JGI IMG/M metagenome (GOLD analysis project Ga0307380, IMG submission 202239) | Soil microbial communities from Risofladan, Vaasa, Finland - UN-3 | ecosystem: Environmental > Terrestrial > Soil > Coastal area > Acid sulfate soil | place: Finland: Risofladan, Vaasa | collected... | reverse complement strand
CATAATTCAATATACAGGGGGAACAACAGGCCTTCCAAAAGGAGCTTTATTATCTCATAATAATGTTGTATCGATGACGTTTGCAATACAGCAAACCACGGATTATCTAGTTGAGAATTATCTTAAAGAAAATATTGTTACCCTCTCTATTCTTCCTTGGTATCATATCTATGGTCAAGCATGCGAATTAATTCTTGGTTGTTTATCAGAATCCTTAGCATATATTCTTCCGTCATTTGATCTTGCCAGAATTGCAGAAGTAATTAAGAAAGGTAGACCAAATAGCATGTTAGGTGTGCCTACAATGTTTGTTAACATTTTGAACTCTCCTCATATGAAAGATGTTGATATGAGCTGCTTAAAATTTGCAAATTGTGGCGCTGGTGCATTACCAGACGAATTAGCTGCTGAATGGAAGAGAAGAACTGGTTATAGGTTAGCAGAAGGTTATGGTCTTAGTGAAACTAGTACAGGTGCCATTACATCTCCTGTTTGGGCAAGAGCAAAGCTAGGAAGTGTTGGTCATCCTTTTGCTAACACTCGTGTAGGAATAATAAAGAATACTCCTGATGATAACATTGAATTCTTACCAATAGGAGAAGAAGGAGAAGTCGTACTTTCTGGCCCACAAATTATGGTTGGTTATCACAATAGACCGGAGGAAAATAAGCTCGTGTTTTTTGAAGCGGGTGGTTTTAGATGGTTACGAACTGGAGATTATGGAAAACTGGATAATGAAGGCTACTTGTTTTTATTAGATAGGGTTAAAGATTTAATAAAATACAAGGGGCATAGCGTTTATCCGAGGGAAATTGAAGAAGTTCTATATGAGCATCCAGCAATTCAAGAATGTGCCGTAATTGGTGTTCCGGATTCAATGAAAGGAGAAGATATTAAAGCATTTGTCTTGCTAAAAGCTGAGAGCCAAGGTAAAGTTACCGAACAAGACATAATCGATTTTGCTAAGGAGAATTTGGCAGCTTATAAATATCCTCGGGAAGTACAATTTGTTCGAAGCCTTCCAAAAAGCGGTGTGGGAAAAATTTTAAGGAGATCGTTACGGGCAAAGGAAGCTCAAAGAAGAGAAAAGGAAGCTAAAAAAAAAGCCTAAAAATAATATAATAATTTTTATTTTTTATACAAGATAAGTGTTATAAATACAAAATATTAAAAGAGCTATAAAAAAGGAATCATGCTTGATATTATATTGCTACAACATCCCGGATCTGGAATTAAATTGCTAGAATACAGACAAGATCACACTAAAATATCTTCAAAACATGCAGATATCTTTAGTGGATTCATGTCAGCAATACAAAACATTTCAACAGAGTTAGAGATAGGTACTTTGATTTTAATCTCGACGGAAGGTTCTGAAGGGCATAATTGCATCATAATACCAAAAATTTACGTGAATGTAATTATTTTAGTTGATCAAGAAGATCCAATAGATCTTTGGAGAGAACAAGGACATCTTATTGCTGAAGAATTTCTCAAAGAGTATGGCAATGACTATCATCCTAATGATGTCTCTAAATTTGAATCATTTACCTCAACTATTAAAGCGTTATGTGCTACCCATGAATATTGTGAATAAATTAATATAATTAACAATAAAATCGTTTGATCTTATTAGCATTAATTAAATTAAATATCCATATGAGTAAATCCTTTGTTTTTACTAATCTTTAAATGTAAAAAACCTATGCTTCCTTTAGAAAAGAAAAAGATACGGTATTAAAATTTTATGAATAGGAATAAATCAATCAGTACAAGCATGCTTATGCCAGATAAATATAAATTTAAGATAGTATTTATTGGAGATGGGTACGTAGGGAAGACCTCCCTTATTAGACAATATACGCAAAAATCATTTGAAAAACAATATATAAAAACAATTGGAGCTCAATTCTCCTTTTATGATAAACAAATCGAAAATAATGAGGTAAGATCAATCTTTTACGATATTGCGGGTCAAGATGCATTTAAGTTCATGCGAAAGATGTTCTTTAAGGACAGTAAGGCTGCTGTGATAGTATATAGTCTCGTGGATGATAAAATGGGAAAAGAAAGTTTTAAAAGTATTAAGGTTTGGTACACTGATGTGCTTAAATTCTGTGGGTCTATTCCAATAGCAGTCATTGCAAATAAAGTTGATTTATCTTATGAGAATGTCGTAGATATTATTGACATAAGAGAAATAATTAAGGAAAAAGAATTTTTAGGTTATTATGTCACATCCGCAAAAACAGGGCAAGGTGTAAAAAACGCTTTTAATTCGATTATTGAAGGAGTCTATTACAAAAGTTAATGTTTACTTCCCAAGATTAGTTTCTAATCTAAATTAGAATCCCATTCTTTCATTTCTTCTATTTCTGATAGAAAAAGATCTACGATCGTGAGCCATTTTTGTTTTGTTTCAAAATCCGTCGTGGATTTATTTGTAAATTCTTTACCTCTATTTAAATACTCCCTAGCTAATTCAAATTTTCCAAGTTCTTTATAACAAATCCCTAATTTGATATAGGTTTGAAAAGAATACCACGTTTCATTATTTATTTCAATTGTCTTTTGAAATTCTCTTATAGCCATTTCATAATCACGATAAGCCATTAATATCTCTCCATGAGTATCATGATATACTCCATTTTGAGGTTCATCATCAATGAGACCTCGAATTAAGTTGAGTGCCTTTTCTTTTTCATTTAAATATTGTAACCAATACACTTTATAAATAACGATATCTTTATCGCCGGGGTATTTGTCTATGAGGTCATTTATTATCTTAAATCCTTCTTCAAGGTTTCTTTGCTCTTTAAGAACAAAGGCTTGTTTTAATCTGATTTCCTTTGCTTCCTCAGGGAATCGTACTAACATTTCTTCTAATAGTTCAAATAATTCATTGTATTTATTGAAATAAATAAGAACATGCTCCTTTGTATGATACAAATCCAGGTGTTCAGGATCTGATGCAATTTTCTCATCGATTTGTTTAAGTGCTTCCTCTAATTTATTCAAAGTAGGTAATTCAATATTATAAGCCTTCACTTCATGCCAGATTAATCCTTCCAACTTATCATACGCCTCGATTAATTTTTTCTCTTTTTCAACTTTAAATGCTAAATATTCAATGTATTTCACTAAAAAGGGCCGTAAGGAATCTTTTAACCCTTCATTGAAAAGATTCATGCAAATTTCATCTATTATTGCATTTACAGTATTCTTCAACGAGAGTGCATACCTTTCCTTAGGATCTTCTTCATATAATTTATTTAAAAATGTAAATTTAGTAATGTGTTCTTCCACAACTGCATAAAGCATTCGTTCTAGTTTCTCATTGACCTGTAAATAATAAATTTCTTCAGCATTAATCTCTAATTTAAAGAATTTAATTGGATAAATGTTTTTCTCAACGATTTGATGAATATGAAAATCGAGTATTACTTGTTCGATATCATATTTTGCTGCAAATTCATTTCTAGAAATAAAGTGAGGATATTGAGAGGGATGATTCAATGATAAAAACAACAGAATCTTGTGAAAATTTTCTTCCTTTTTTAAAGACGATTTAACTGTATCGTAAGATAATCTTAGCACATTATTGAGAAATCGAAATTTTACTTCATCATTTTTAATATTAAATTTCTCAAAGAAGGTTATGGTTTTCTTCGTTACTTCCTTAATTCGATTGCTTTCCGCCTCGATAATCGAATGACGATCTAAATCATAATATCTTAGCATTTTAGAATATTCAAATTTTCCAAGTTGAGTAATCCGATATTTTTTTTCTTTCTTTCGGATAAAACCTTTTTCAAGTAGATCAATCATCGTTTTCGATAATGAAGAGTTATTAATTGAAAGAGGAGGCTTTTGGAAATCGGCCCATACACAATAATTGTTGTTATGAACCATCCATAATACCCAATGATCATAATTTCTTCCCGAATAAAGCAATAATTTCGGAGGATAACTTAATCTTCGCTTTTGCTTATTGAATTGTGATAATTCGTAAAATCTATCTTTCCCCAGTTGAGTAATACTATAGTGATTAAATTCTGTTTTGGATACTTGGTTATTCTCTATTAATTTTTTTAAATAAATTGATAAAGTCGACGGTTTGATGATCCTCTTTAAGTTCGCCCACGTACACGTCATATTGTTGTTTAGCATCCAAAGAAGTATGAATTCAAAATTAGGTTTGCCTAATATTGGTTCTAAAATCTCTTCAGAAGGATAATTGATGGGATTTTCCATTACTGTTAAGAATTAATGTATAAAGGTATAAAAAAATTATAGTTTAATACTGTGAATAGACTATTGGACTATGAATGGATTAATTACATTATCTTATCAATAATTTATTTAATCTGTAAGAAAATAACCTAAATTTTTATATTATAACAAATCTAATCTTAAATTAGAATTTCATATAATTTTTTGTCAATATTTGGATTTTGAGTAGATCGATGGTAGAAATATCAAATAAATACATCTATAAGATTATCGTAGTCGGAGACGGCGCGGTCGGGAAAACCTCCTTGATAAAAAAATTTACAGAAGGCTCCTTCGAGCAGGATTATATCAAAACCATTGGCGCTCAATTTTCAAAGTATGAATCTGAAAGAAATGGAGATAAAATAAAGTTACTCTTTTGGGATATCGCCGGACAAGAAGACTTTCAGTTTCTCCTTCCTTCATTTTATCAAAATGCTAAAGCAGCAATAATTGCATACTCCCTTGAAGAAAATGAGCTTGGTATGAATAGTTTTGCTCACATATTGAATTGGAATGAAAATATTGAAAACTACTGTGGGAATATACCCATCTTAGTGTTTGCAAATAAGGTAGACTTAGTAATTGAAGGAAATTTAGATATGAGTAAGCTTCAAAAATTGGTGGATGACAATGATTTTTTTGGATACTACTTAACATCAGCAAAAACGGGGCAGGGGGTAATAAAGGCATTCAATACGATTATTAATCGAATATACGACCAATCCGACCTTCATTTGAACTTCAGAACCAATCACTCGATCTAAAAGATGGACATCTAACTCAACTTCTGTTAATATTTCTGGAAGAGTTCCGGGACATCCAACTAGATGTCCAATTAGATGATCACCTTTGGTTAAAGCAGGATCTAATTTTGTACCTAAACCAATTAATCCACCAGGTTTAGCTGTTTTTAAAAAATTAGTTCCTTGACTAATACTTACTACTGTCGATTTTATTGGCATGTACTCATCCTTAATATGAATAACAGGTTTAATTTCGATTAAAAAAAAAAAAAAAAAATTACTTTTGTGTGGAAAAACTAAATTTTTATATTAGAATTTACCTAATTTTACATTAGAGCTAATTTAATTATAATTAGATTTCAGACTAAAGGGATAATTAATTGCCTAAAAATAGGTACCAGTTTAAGATATCAGTAGTTGGGGACGGTGCGGTCGGGAAGAGCTCATTGATAAATCAATTTACAAAAAGTTCATTTAGGGAAGATTACATCAAAACAATTGGTGCTCAATTCTCTGTATATGATAAAATAATTGATGGTGATTCCATAAATCTCATATTCTGGGATATTGCAGGTCAAGACCTGCTTAATTTCTTACGTCCCTCTTTTTTCAATAATAGTAAAGCAGCAATCATTGTATTTAGTTTAGAAGAAAACGAGCTTGGTAAAGCTAGTTTTGAGCATGTATTAAACTGGCATGAAGATGTTAAAATGTATTGTGGAGATATTCCCATTATCTTATTCGCTAATAAGGTTGATTTAATTGATGAAATTAAGATAAAAAGAAACCAGATCAAAAATCTAGTTGAGGAACACCAATTTCTTAACTATTGCATCACCTCTGCTAAAACCGGAGAAGGTGTGATTGAAGCTTTTAATGAAATCATTGAAAAACTATACTATAAAGCACTAGTCACAACTCAATAAAATACTTTTCGACACCTTACAAATCTAAAGAGTTTCCAACACTTTCTTTAGACTTTTATGTAAAAAACTACTTATGTATTTTTCTCCCTTCAATATTTGAAAATTAGGATGATGATTCGATGCATCATCACATTTTTTCAGAAAGGAAGGAGAAATATCATGAAAAAATCTGTAATGACCCAAGAAGAATTAGACGAGAGAATCTTGAATAGAATACCGCATTCAGGATGTCATCATTATGATGGCATTTTCTTTTTAACAGGTTTACTTGCGGATCGAAGGAGAAAAAAGCGTGAGAGATTGGAGAAATTAATGCTTTCACGTGAGCAGAATCAAGCAGTGGTAAAACTGGAATCTCCTAAAGAAGTACAAAAAATCGAAACAATTGAAATATAAAATGAGGTGTAATTTAAAATGAGTGAAGAAGATTTTATAGCAGATAATATTGACAGGATACTTTATTACCGCATTCCTGCAACCGGTAACAGCTTTGAAGGATTATGGGTCCTGAGTGCTCTCTTTACTAAATGGCGTAAAGACCGTAAGGTCAAGAAACAAGAACAATGCGAATTAGAAGAAAGCGAGGAACTGATATTACCACCAGAAAAGAAATTAGAAACAATTTCAATTTAAAATTTTTTTATTTTTATACTAGTTTTGCCAGCATTCACTATTCATTTTAGGATTAATTTTAACCGAGAAAATTCTAATTCTCTTACTTGGACTAATTTAATAATTTTAGTCCAAGAATAATCCAAGAATCTGTTCTTAGTTTCCTTTTCTAAATCATAAATATTCTGTTGCGATCCTATTTTTTAATAAAAATATTTTAATGATTGTGTAAGAAAATGGCCCAAATGATGAATTTTGGCTTATTGGCAGGTAATAAAGAAGTAATACACGATCTAATAAGATTACCTGACAGTTCATCTAAGGAAAAGTTAGCATGTGCACTATACGAATCCATTGAGAAAGCATATAAACTTTTCCAGCTAGAAATTCAAAAAGTACTCATGAACGAAAAGAAGGAAAATTGGAGAACTGTAAACCTGGAATCTTTTAATGAAATTGAAGAAATATTACGGCAGAGGGAAGTTTGGGCTAGTTGCACATCACGCTAATTGAATTCTATGAGGGAGAATTTTATTAGGTTAATGGCGGGCGAAATCCGCGGGGAGGAGGGCTTCCTCCTCCTTTATATTATAATGAGAAATAGAAGATATAGAGTGAGAAAAGAAGGTAAAACAATAAAGGAGGGATAAAAAATGGTTGAAGCAGTTATAAAACCGGGAAATATTGAATTAATGGGGCCATCCGAAGAAGAGGAGCTTGATGAAATTGATAAAGAGAGACTTCTTAAGGAATGGCGAAAATCACTGTCCTGTTATTCATTAAATCCTGAAGATTTCAAATTCAGATTTTCGGATTTGTAACCTTCATAGTTTTTCTCATAAAAAAGTGAATCAAAAGCAAAAGCTTTTTTAAGGGTAAGATAGAAATTTAATACAATAATGTAAAATTTATATGAAAATCCAATAGAGTTGAATGAAATGACAAAATTAAAAAACAAAATTATTGCCCGCTATGGGGAAGAATTAGGAGAAAAAATATTTTCAGTTATTCAAGAAGGGATTGAAAAGAAGGAAAGTAAAGCACAGCTAAAGATTCGAGCAATTAAGGTTATTGAACCTTCTTTGCCTGATGAGAAAATTAAAGAAATTGCTGATTTGAGAGTATCAAGATATTGGATTATTACGGGAAGGCATAGCTAATTTTCTTAATTAATTTTTTTTTTAAAAAATTATTTGTATTATCAAGTATAAGTGATTTGGGTTACTAATGGCAATGAAAATCTCTTTTCACTTTCCTCTAAAGGTTATTGTCAACTTAGAAATATAAATGATTTAACTAAAACTGCTAATTTAGTAAACTTCCCTTTCCGTGCTCAAAGACCTAATATTTGAACCAATTACGCTTATAGATTAATAAATAAAAAAATATGAGTATGATCTTGATCTAAAATGATCAATAAGTCTTTTAAGTATGAATTTCTTCTTTTTTTCATATATTTGTCAAATCCACATATTATCTATTATTAAAAATTTCACTGTTTTATATGATGGAAATAAAATTTCAGGATTTATTAAAAGCAGAAAAACTTCTATACAAATGTAAATTTGGAGAAGTTAAGAACATTCTTGACAAGTTAGAAAAAATGTATGATGTTAATTCTACAGAGTATTTATCAGTTCTTCTTTTGAAAGGAAGATTATACTTCTACAAAGAAAGATATAGAAATGCAACAGAAATTGCTGAATCTGCTCGTGTATTGAGTTTAAAATTGAATAATATAAGTCAATATATTGATGCTTTATTGATTAAAGCTCATGTAGTTTTTTTAGGTAAATTAGAGGAATCGAAACAAATTATAGATGAAGTTGAAAGCTTGTTAAATGAACATAAAAATAACTCATCTCTAAACTTAAAGAGGCAAATGAATGATTTCTTAATAATAAAAGCAATTGTTTTCCGTTATAATGCTGATATTGATCAGGCGTACGAATCAATTAATCAATGGATATTAAAAAATCAAAAAGATGGGGAAAGATTAGATTTTTCCCGAGTTTATATTATTCTGGGGGATATGTATATATATAAAAATGAACCAGATAAAGTTTTAGAGTGCTTCGAAAAAAGTCGTAATCTTCAATCTGAATTAGAAAATCCAAGAGGTATTGCAACTAGTTTACAATATTTAGCTTTAGGTTACTATTATATAGGTAATTTAGATCATTCTCAATCGTTATGTAAAAAAAGTATATCAATCCCGAAAATAAGTACTTTTACATTGTCAACTTCCCTTCATCAATTAGGGGCGATTTATAAGGAGAAGGGGGAATTAGATAGAGCTTTAAAAATTTACAAGCGAGCGGCTAAAATTAGAGAGATAGAACAATATTTCGAAGGATATTTAGCAATTGTTCTAGCAATAGGGACTATTTATAGAATGAAAGGAAATTACAATTTAGCATTAGAGAATTTCCTGAAATGCTTTAGCGAATGTAAAAAAATTAACTCTCTATATGGAATGGCATCATCTCTTTTCCATCTTATTTTAACGTTTCTTGATAAAAATAACATTGAACAAGCAGAATCGTATTTATCAGAGTTTGAATCTATGACTACTCTTACTAAAAGAGAAACCTTTAATGATATATTTCTGGTGGCTAAAGCTTTAGTACTTCGAAAGTCAAGAAGATTACACGATAAAACTCAAGCAGAGTTAATTTTAAAGCAAATTATAGAAAAGGAAGCCTTGCCAATACAATATCTCCTTTTAACATTAGCTAATTTATGCGATCTTCTTCTATATGAGATGGTTATAATGGATAATCTAGACATACTAAATGAGATTAATCCGTTAATATCAAAAATGCTTAAATTCTCGGAAAATCAGAACTCCTATTTATGGTTAACTGAGACTAAATTATTACAAGCAAAATTAAGCTTGGTTAAAATGGATATACGAAGAGCAAAAAAACTGATGTCAGAAGCTCAAAGGATTGCTGAAATGCATAATCTATACTTATTAGCTCAGAGGATATCTCATGATCAGGATTTGCTTTTAGATCAATCACCATTATGGAATGAGTTATTAGAAAGAAATGCACCGATATCTGAAAGAATAAAACTTGCTTCTCTTAATGGCGTGCTGGGGCGCATGCAAGGAAAAAGTGCTATTGATACTCCTAAATTAACGAAAGAAAAGCCCATTTTATTACTTATTATGAGCAAAGATGGTATACCCCATTTTTCCTTCTCCTTTCAAGATAATATAGATTTTGAACCCCTTTTCAGTTCTTTTTTGTCAGCGTTCAACTCTTTCGGTACTGAACTATTTTCGTCAGAAAGCTCAATTGAAAGAATTAATATTGGTGAACATAGAATCCTTGTTAACCATATTGAAAATTATATAGTTTGTTATGTTATCAAGGGGCAATCATTTTTAGCTAAAAGAAAATTGGAAAAGTTTACAACTGAAATTCGGGTTGTTTTAGAAATTTGGAATGCTTTAAAATTATCGGTTAAAACAGGAAGAATGTTAGAAATGCATAATCCACCGGTTTTAGGAAAGCTTGTTAATCAAATTTTTTATGATAAATAAAATCATCTTAAATATATTAAGAGTAACATCCTTTTACAAAGAATATCCTTCAAAACAATCTAAATTATATTAAATTTCTTTATAAATAATCCTTAAACGTTTTATATCAACATAAATTTCACATTTATGTTAAAGAATACTATGTATTGTTGATGATCTATATGATTAATTTAAAAAATATGATTGAGACTCAATATGATAAAAACTTAGTAAAGAGAATTTTCAGCATTACTGAAGAAGCAATTGGGAATAAAGAACATTCTCTAAAATTTAAAAAACGATATATTGATATAATTGAACCCTCCTTACCAGATGAGAAAAAAAATGAAATTGCTGATTTGGTTGTATCAAGACAGTGGATTATTACGGGAAGGCATAGCTAATTTTCTTAATTAATTAGTTATTTTTATAAAAATTATTTGTTATTATCAAATGTAAGTTATTTGGGATTACTAATGACAATGAAATATACCGATATTCTATTCATATGTCCAGCTGGTGGAGATTTTTATGATACAGAATTTAGATATACACTTGGATCTGCCTATATTATAGCTTATCTAAGAAATAATGGATATAAGGCTCATCAATTTATTTCAAAAAAGTCACTTAATGTCAAGGAGTGTACAAGGGAAATTCTAAAATTTAAACCAAAAATAATTGGATTTACGGTTTTAAATACTAATTATATGCAGTGTGTTTTATTAAGTAGAGGATTGAAAAAAATTAATCCCAAAATTATCACAATCTTTGGTGGACCTACTCCTACCGTTCAATCTGAGGACATATTAGAATGTGAATCTTCAGTTGATATATGTGTAAGAGGTGAAGGAGAAGAAGTAGCATTTAAATTACTGAATGGTTTAAAAGCTAACGACTTTAATCTTGAAAAAACCAATCTTGAGAAAATTTGGGGTATAACGTTTAAGCGCAAAAACACAGTTATCACTAATCCAGATAGTGATATTTTGTCTTCAAACAAATCTGATAAATTTTATATTGATAAATATCCTTCTCCATATCTTTCAAATGTTATTTCTTCAGCTCAAGCTTTCCCCCTCGGAATAATTACCGCTAGAGGATGTAATCAAAATTGCGTTTACTGTAATTGTGCTGTATTGAGTAAAAAAAACATCTATTTTCATTCTACAAAACGTGTCATTGAAGAATTGTCGTTCATAAATAAAAATCGGTCCTCTAAAATTCCCATCCCAGTAAATGATGATGGGTTTACAATTATACCCTCAAGAGCGAAGGAGATCTGTGAAAAAATTATTGAATACCCTCTCGACATTCCATTGGCTTGCATTACTCGTGCTGATAAAATTGATAAAGAACTTCTTGATTTGATGAAACAAGCAGGTTTTACATCAATCGGATTTTCTTTAGAAAGCGCCGTTCCCAAAGTATTGAGATCTATAGGAAAAGTGAACCCTCCAGATAAAAGGGACAATGAGATCTATGAGAGAGAGAAATTTTATATTCAAAATTTACAGGATATGACAATATATGCCAAAAAAATCGGAATGCATCCTGTATTTGTCAGCATAATGGTCGGATTACCCGGGGAGACTTATCACGATGCATTGGAAACGATAAAATTAGTTAAAAAGTTAGATATCGATTATTATGCTCATAACATCTTTCATATATACAGAGGTACTCCAATATTTCAAATCCATTCCAAATATAATTACATAATTAAAAATGTTGGCAAGAGAAACCCAATTTTTATAAAAAATTCATATCCATATAATGTTTATAAGATTAAACTTGGTAAGAATAGTGCTGAACGTCAAACGTATAAAAATGAAGATTATAAATCACTTAAAATTCTATCGGGTAATCCAGATACTGAAAAATGCAGAGATTTTTTCAATAATATTATTATCAATTCAAATATAATAAAAGAAAATCTAATCAAATGGCTACATGACAATCTTGCTTTAAATGGCTCAATAATTCAGATTTATTCGAGTAAAACAAAATTTGAGGAATGGGATGATAAAAATATGGAAATATTCTGTGATACTCTAGCTCCAACTAAATATTATAAAAAATATTATTGGGAGAAAAAAAAAGGTTCAATGTTATTAAAATCCGAGCGGATGCCAAATTATGGAGATGATGTAGGAACGACTATCAAATTTATAGATTCCACTTTGGGGTTAAAGCAATATAATAAAACTAATAAAAAAGTAGAAAACATAATATGTGTCGAAAATTCCTTAAAAGATACCTCTTCTTTACTTGGGTTTTTAGAAAAAATTACAGAGATTGATGACCCCTTCAATTATCTTCTCGAGAAAAAACCTTTACCACAATTTATGAATATTTGCCGTTGGACGAGTACTCCTGCTAATTGTCAAACGTTAGATACAGCAATAATAGACCAAGATAACATTAAAATTTGTTGGTTCTCTGATCCAATTGCAAAAGTAGGAGATCCTTTTTCTAAAATAAAAGAAAATATTAAGAAAATTCACATAAATACGATCCTTAGGAGGCAATGTAAGAAGTGTGTAAGATTTTGTGACTGTAAAAAATGTTATTTTACTTATCCAATATCTGATGTCGAATATTGTAATTTTCAGAGAGAAAAAAATATGTCTATTGCTTCAAATTTGATAAATTCTCTGAATCTGTTGAAGGATTTAATTTTTGAACCTACAAGTATTATAGATTATTAAAAAGGATGAATTATCTATTTGTAATGAAAAATCGTGTCTCAGTCTCTCCTTGAATATAATTCATTTAGTATTAATTCATTATGATTAGAAATGAATCTTTTTTAATTTATCAAGACGAATATCCTTTTATTAGGCTAAAGATTATATCATCAAAAAGTGGTCTTTAAAATGGTAATGGAATGGAAAAAATGTGAAAAATGTGGTTTCTTGCAGCATCCGACTCATATAAGATGTTTGAAATGTAAGGGTCAAAAATTTTCTCATGAAAAAGCTATGGGTGACGCCACCTTGTTAACTTTCACGACTTTAACTGCCCCTCCCGCTGAATTCAGAAACAAAGACTCATATATTTTGGGTATTATTAAGTTTGAGAATGGTGTGAAGGCTTTAGGTCAAATTGAATTTGAAGGGGAGTTGGAAATTGGCATGAAAATGAAACCGTTCCAAGCAAAAATCTGTGAAAATTTAGATGGGGAGGTAATAGTTGATTATGTATTTAGACCACTTGAATGAG
>Ga0307380_10008311_pt1 | contig 13313 bp, 6 predicted proteins | sample UN3MG_FD_202239 | JGI IMG/M metagenome (GOLD analysis project Ga0307380, IMG submission 202239) | Soil microbial communities from Risofladan, Vaasa, Finland - UN-3 | ecosystem: Environmental > Terrestrial > Soil > Coastal area > Acid sulfate soil | place: Finland: Risofladan, Vaasa | collected... | reverse complement strand
AACGCAGGAGTATAAAGGAATTCAATTTTCTCCAGGGCCTGCTCGTAGCGATTTTCGCGGGCATTATGAGCAGTTGCATGGCCTTTGCAATCGCCGCCGGCAAACCCATCGCGAACCTTGCCGTAGAACAAGGCACGCGGCCGCTCTGGCAAAACAGCCCCGTTCTGGTGGTTGTTCTGGCCGGCGGATTCACGACGAACTTCATCTGGTGTATCATCCTCAATATCAAGAATCGCTCGGCCAAAAATTATTTCCACGCAGGTAACACGTCGCTTGCGGTAAATTACTTTTTCTCGGCGCTCGCTGGTGTCACGTGGTACCTGCAGTTTATGTTCTACGGGATGGGTACGACCAAGATGGGCAAATACGATTTTTCGAGCTGGACTTTGCACATGGCTTTCATCATTGTCTTCAGCAATATTTGGGCTTTGGCTTTCCGCGAGTGGAAGGGTTCGAGCCGACGGACGCTGACTCTTATCGTTTGCGGAATTCTTGTCGTCGTGTTGTCCACCATATTGATCGGCGCCGGTAACTACATCGCTTCGCTCGGCAGGTAGTGACTGTATCCCGGCAGGCGCCGAAACCGGTTGTGACCGAAGATAAAAAATCAGGCGGAAAAGAAAATGGCACAGAAAGAAACAATGAGCCCGAGGCAGCGTGTTCTTAAAGCTCTTAATCACGATATTCCCGACAGAGTTCCCATCGACCTCGGCGGCTTTCAAACGGGCATACACAAAGATGCTTACATCGCGTTGCTCGATTATCTCGGCATCGATGATGACGTAGAGATTATGGACCCGGTGCAGCAGCTTGCCAGGCCGTGCGAGCAAGTGCTGGAGCGCTTCGGCGTCGATATCCGCTACGTTTTCGCCCACGGGCCCGACAGTTTCAAAGGCTCCATCGAGCAGAACACGCGCAATGGGAGGCTCTGGCACGACCTCAGGGATGAGTTCGGCGTGGTCTGGTCGATGCCGGACGACCGGCGGCTTTATATGGACATATCGCACCATCCTCTGGCCGAGGCTACAATCGAAGACCTGGCGGATTATCCCTTCCCCAAAGGCAATGACCCGACCCGTTTTACGGGCGTTCGCGATGCGGCGCTCCGGCTGCGAGAGCAAACTCCTTATGCTATTTCGACCGGTATCGGCGGAGTCGTTTACGAAATATGCTGGTACATGCGGGGCCTGGAGCGATGGTTCATGGACATGATTGAGAACCCGGCATTCTGCGAGGCCCTGCTGGATAAGACGCTCGCGTTCTGGCTGGATTACTACGACGGCTTCCTGGCCGAGATCGGCGATATCGTCGACGTGATTATGATAGGCGACGATATTGGCGGCCAGTCCGGGCCTTTGTTCAGCCCCGAGTTTTATCGCAAAATTGTCAAGCCCCGGCAGAAAAAACTTGTCCGGCACATAAAATCCCTCAGCCCCGCCAAAATCTGGTACCACACGTGCGGCTCGGTAATAGACTTTATCCCCGACCTGCTCGACAACGGTATCGATATCCTCAATCCCGTTCAAATCAGTGCCGTCAACATGGCCCCGCAAGAGTTGAAAGCGAAATACGGCGATCAACTGGTTTTCTGGGGCGGCGGAATCGATACTCAGCACGTGCTTCCCTTTGCCACGCCGGACGAAATAAGGCGGCATGTCCGGCACAACCTCGAAATCTTCAAGCCCGGGGGCGGCTACGTCTTCAATAACGTTCACAACATACAGGCCGGCGTTCCCGCCGAGAACATCGCGGCACTGTTTGACGCCGCTCGCGAGTTCGGATTTTATTGATCCGGCCGGCTCGTGGGCCTGCGTGAGTTCGATATTGGCTTTGATTGGGTTTGAATTGGCTTTGTTTTTTCCGGCCCCGCCAACCGTTATATTGCCATAAGCTCCTTTCAGATAAGACGTTACACTACTTTAGCCCTCCGGCAAATTGGCTTTGTTTTTTCAAATTAGCCACAGAGACCTTGGCGCGGCCTGAAGGCCGCAACCAAACTAAAAAATTAAAATGTAAAACGCAAAACTTCGGAATCCCGGCAAGCCGGGATAACTCTTTATTATCTAAACAATTACGTCAGCCTTGTCGAAAAAACACGCACAAAAAACAAGAAATTGAAAGATTGTATTACAGAGAAGGGCGGACTTTTTTCGGATTTCCGGCCAAAGCCCGGCGATTGGCTTTGTTTGGCTTTGAATTGGGTTTGTTTTCACCAAGTGTCCAATCCAATATATTTCTCGTATCCTCTTGTTATAATTGACTTTGTGTTCATTTTGGCCCTTTGAAAATTGGCTTTGTTTTTTCAAATTAAGCTCAATTTTTCATCGTTTTCTACTCTTTTTCACCTGTTTTTTTCATTAATCTGCCTTTTGCCCCTTCGATTTCACTCAGGACAAGCATACTACATACGAATTAACACCAAGAAATAGTCAATAATCAATGACAAAGCCTTTTTACTTCTATCATTTATCATTCATCATTAATCAATAATCATTTAGTTAAGTACTATACGAACCATTATGCAAAAAGTCGAGCAAATTCCAAGAAAATCTACATGACTCGGCGCTCGTAAATTGGCCACAGAGAGCACATCCCTATGGGACGGGGAGAACGCAGAGAAAGCAGACAATTAATCATTCATCAATAATCAATAATCATTTACTTTTTCCCCTTTCTTACTTGCTTAACGGGCAGACACATCCAAAATTGAACATAGTGGATATGATAGTGGGGAGGGGAGGGCTATGACTTGCGGGGGTGGGTAGTAGTGCTTTTTGGTTTCTTCCTGGGTTGGGATTTGGCGGGAGGGGCAGCGAGTTTTTTGAGTTGAGTGGCGTGGGGGTGGTGGACGTTTTGTTCTTTGAAGAATTTTAGGGCTGCTTTTGCGGCTTGTGCTGCTTGGTCAGGCTGGTCGAGGGATGCGAAACAAAGGGCGCGTTGAGCCTGGGCGAAGGCTGGGATGTCTCGTATTTGGTATTTTTGGGCTGTTTCGGAGGCTTTGTCAAGAGACTGGAGTGCCTTTTTAAACAGGCCGCGTTCTTGTTCGATGGTTCCCAGCAGGAGACGCGAGAGGGCGCGATCTTCCACGTCATGGGCTTTGTCTGCGCGGCTGACGATAGATCGGAGTTTAGTGAGGCTTCGGGCGGGATTCGACTGGACACGAGCCGCTTCGGCGCGGGCCTTGAGCAAAGGGACGTCCACCAGGCGTGTTTGTCGACGGATCCTTAGGGACTCGGTGAACGCCTTGAGGGCCTCGGTGTAGTTTCCTGTCAAACGGTGCAGCTCGCCTAAGTGGTGCAGGGTGATAGCTATTCCTCTACGATCGCCCAGTTTGCGATCGATCTTGAGGGATTCCTCAAAGTGTTTCCTGGCTGAGTTCGAGTTGCCCTGCAGGCGATAGAGGATCGCCATGGAGTATAGCGCAGCACTTATCCCTTGGCGGTTGTGCAACTGGCGAAAGATATCTAAGGCGGTCTTCAAGCTTTTCCGCGCAGCGACATAATCACCCTGTCTCCGGTCCAAGAACGAGGTTCTGTGATGCGCGTCCGCGATCCCCTCGCGGTCATGTAGTTCGCGGTGGATTGTGACGACCTCCTTGCATTGGCTGCGCGCCTCGGTGAAACTACCCTGGCGGCAGTTCAGTTCCGCCAAACCGTAAAGCCCCGCTGCTATACCGGGGCGGTCGTCCCGTTGGCGAGCGACTTTCAGAAGGTCATTGTATCGGTTGCGGGCTGCAGACCAGTTGCCCTGAAGGCAGTCGAGGCTTGCGATGCGGTGAAGTGCGGCACCTACGCTCCGTTGGTCGGCCGACTCACTGGCTAGCCTCAGGAGTTCTTCGGCTACCTGGCGGGCATCAGCGTAATTGGCTTGACGGGTATGCAGCCATGCCAATTGCCCGAGGGCCGAGAGTATGTGATCTTTTAAATCGAGTTTTCGCGCAATGTGCAGGGCGTGCTCAGCATGGGTGACGGCTGCCGGATAGTCGGGGAGACGTTCTTCGACTTGCGTTGCCTTCAGGAGTAGACGGATTGTCTGGTCTGGGGTGCCATGGATTTCGAGAGATTCTTGTATTGCATCGCGTGCACGAGTGGGGTCGGAGTCGGCCAAGGAGAGAGCACGCTCGATGAGGATGGCAGCCAGTGCTGGCATGTTCTTCTGCCGGCGCGCAATATGTTCACCGTGGTCCAAACGTCTGAGGATCTTGGGGGCGTCAAGCCCGGCATTTCTGGCGACGCGAGCGGCTTGTAGTGCATGCAGGGGCTCGTCGGGATCGATTTTCTCGAGATGGTCGAATATCGGAAGTATTTCCCTTGCGCGCTCGCCTGTGGAGTCTTCAATTGCAATGCTGGTTTGGCGAGCGAGGTTTACAGCCTGCTCACGGTCGATAGCGGCGAGTTCGGTAATGGCGTCGCCGAAGACTTTTATTTTTCGGTGCTCGAAAGCGTCGCGTGTGAACTTTGCCCAATGGCTGGCGGAGTCTTCGTTGATATTCCTGATTATATGTTCGAGGGATCCGTAGGCCCTTCCAAGGCCGCTATCCGGCCACTTGATTGCAACCAACTCTTCGTAGAGGGAGAGCCTGGGGTGGTAGGGCAGAGACAAGGTGAATCCTATGTCGGCGCCCGTTACTTCTTTGAGTGTTTCCCGAGCATTTTGGTAGCGTTTTTCCTTTTGATCGTCCTCGTATTCGCATACAGGGCTGGCGACGAGGACCACCTTTTGGGGTCCTGCGCCTTCGTCATCCCAGGCTGCAACTTTAGTGAGGAAGTCGGCAGTGCCTTTGATGTTCTGGTCATTTAATCCTGAGAGGACGACCAGGTGGTCGCAGAGGAACTTGGTAGCGATGTAGCCCTCGTCGGAGAATCCTGTGCGAGCGTCAACGAAGATGTAGTCGAAGCGGCCTGAATCGAGGAGGAATTCGCGGAAGCGTGTGGCGAATCTCTTCCTGATGTCTTTGAATTGGCGCGAACTCATGTAGAGTTCGTCGAGCTTGTTTTCGTAGCGGCGTTTGCCGCCGGCCGGCATTAAGTGGAAGGTGCCGGGTTGGGCAGAAGGGGCTTTAGACTGCGGGATATGCAGTTGGCAAAGATAGGAGTCGAGTGATCGATATGGATTCTTTGCCCGGAGGATAGACTTTTCCTTAGCGAAAAGGTAGCCGTGCAGAATGTCCACCATGCCTTTGGGGGTTGAGGGCTTGGCTTTTGGCTTTAAGATATCCTGGCGGTCGATCAGTCGGGTAAGGCCCGGGGCCTCGAGGTCGAAATCGACGAGGAGGACGCGGCGGCCGGAGCGAGCGAGGAGATACCCTGCATTTAGCATGGCCATGGATCGACCGACGCCTCCGCGAAAACTGTAAAACGTGATTATGATAGGCTTTATCATACGGCTTCTATCCTATTTTTGATGACTAAGCAGCGCTCGATACGATAGATCCTTCTAGTATTGGACCCGCGCGAGTAGGCGTGAGAGCGTCGTCCCAGCCTCGGTCGTCGTTGGCCTGCTGGTTAATTATATCGGCAATTTCTTCATCAGGAATTTGATAATCGGGGGCATCGGGAATCGGGAGGGGGCCATAGTCCCATTGGGGGAACCAATTTCTTATCTCGCCAGCGATATTATCGGGCATGCTTGGAAGAGCATCGGCTGCGAGCTGTTTTATTTTATCGAGGCCGTTTTTATCAATCAAGCTGGGGAAGAGGTTAAGGATTCTCCGCATGGATTCTGCGTTCTGCGAAATTTGATTGAGTCTGGAGAATGCTTGTTCAAAGCCGTGGGCGAGGAGTCCCCTGAAGATTAACTCAGGATACTCGTTGTGGAGGCGGCGGTTTTCATCGAGCCAGAACTTGGGGGTAAGTTTGTGGCCCAGTCCGAGGAGAGTCCTTAAAACGAGCATATGAAGCCAGCGTCCATTTGTGCGTCGCAGCCATCTACCACTATAGGCTATTTCCTTTAGAATGGGGGCAGCCGAGTCAATACGTCCTTCTTCGATAAGGGCGGCTAAGTTGTGGAAGTGGTCGGGGTGCCATGGATTCTGAGTGCAGTCCTTTAGGATTTGATTTACAGCGCGGACAAACCTCCTGCGGAACGCATCATTTCCAGCATCCCAAGTTTGCATGGGTAATTCATAGGCCGGTTCGTGGCGGCGACGATTGATAGTTGCAGCGGGTCGACCGCGCAACTGGAGGCGGTCGGAGAGCCAGACTCTTAGTTGGCCGAATGTAAGTTGATCCAATTGCGTCATTATCTCATACCTCCAAAGGTCCAGCAGGTGTCACGAAATCCTGGGCGGAGATGCTTTCATGGACGACTTCGGACAAGCCATCGCCAAAGTCCGTACGCAAGGGACGAGTTTTCCCTGTGGGGCGCCAGTCTACGTTGTCGGCATCGGCGTCCCATGCCGTCGGCTTGAATGGATTTATGTTTGAGGGAAGGCGATGCGTCCATCGGATAAGTTCATGGTTAGTGTTGTCGTAGTGTCCAAGGCCGAGGCGCACGACGTTGGCCTCTCGAGAATCCGTGAAGGTTTCGAAAGGTGCGTCGTTTTCTTCGTCGTAGAAAGCCCACATTTGATATGGTGAAAGTGGGGTGGAGCCAAGGCTTTGTTTCTGTGAGGCCAAGCGTTGCACAGGATCGCTGATGCGCACAAGTTGGCGGATTCTGGCACGAGCCTGCTCTGCCGTCTCACCAGCAGGGGCGCGAACTCGGTGTGCCAGATTTGCGATGTTGTTGACATGGCCGAGTGTGGTACTGTTTACATCGTTTGCCGGTTCGCCTCTTTGGTTGTGGGTATGGCAGAAATCAAATATGTGGTCGAGCCTTTCAGCATCATCTGTGGGGGCTTCATCTTCAAGTAGATCGATCAAACTGGAGCGGCTTGCCGGGTCGGTGGCCGGCAGGTGGTCGAGTTGAGGGTCTGAATCCATGTTGTCGAAGGTTTGGTACTGATTAAGGGTATAATCTGGGTTAGACGTTGTCCGCCTGATGTCTTCGACAATAGTCTGGCGTTCCGGCGTTACTGCAAAATCCTCAAATGGCATGTGCAAATCGTAACAGGGTGGAGCGGTAGTTACAAGGAGAAAACCAAAAATTAAGAAAAAAAGTAAATTGAGGCTCTGGCTAGCATGAAACCTTGCAGGGTGGGTACTATCGGCGCCATTCTGCTTTTCGAACTATTAATGGGGGGAGTTGCTGGAGAGACTTTGGCCTGGTTGGGGGAATTAAGAGGTACGCCTGCACCATAGGGGGCACATTTTCTGGATCTTCTTCTCGGCTTCGATGTTGAGAAGCAACTTTAGCCATCTTGCGGATAGCGTGTTCCGTAGCTCCCTTCGGCTGGGCTCAGAGCCTGCCCTGAACGTAGTTGAAGGGGCAGGCTAAGGTCCGAGCGACGGCTTGTCTTGAGAAAACATCCATTCTTGACAATTGTGGATAAATTTTTAGTATTTGGCATATTTTTTCTGCAGGCCGAGGACTGTCACTTATTGGCGAAGGGCCGGATTAACCAGGATCAAACCGTCTGATTTTGAAGATTCCTCTCTGATTTTGCCTTTGCGAATTTCCAGTAGAGGGCCGGCCTCAAAATCGATTGCTTCTACTTCAGGAGCCACGAATTTTGACGAGAATACTGTACAACACCGGGGTCGCAACGAGAGAGAGCAGCACCGATATACAGACCGCGCCGATCACGGCGATGGCCAGGGGCCTGAGCATGTCGGCGCCGGAGCCTACGCCGTAGGCCAACGGCAGCATCCCCAGAGCCGTCGTCCCGGAAGTCATCAATACCGGCCGGAGCCGCCGCTGTCCGGCCTGAACCAGGGCAACTTCCATATCCAGGCCCGAGCGGTGCAGCTCTCCCGCGAAGTCAAGCATCAGGATGCCGTTCTTCGCTACAATGCCGACCCCGATAATTGCTCCCAAAAGCGAAACGACATTGAGCGAGGTGCCGCTTATGTACAAAGCCATAACGGCGCCGAACATTGCGAGAATGGCACCAAATACAATTGATATGGGCGCGGAAAAAGTCCGAAATTCCATAAGCAGTACCGTAAAAACCAGAACGATGGCCAGGGCAAGAACCACCAGTAGATGGCTGAAGGATTCCTGCTGTTGCTGGTAGAGCCCCCCGAATTCAAGAGCCTCGGGAGGAATAGATCTATCCTGAGCCAGGCGGTTGCGAATTTCCGCCATTGCGCTGCCGAGATCGCGGCCTTCCAGCCGGGCCGTGATGGCAACATCCTGTCGAAGATCTTCCCTTCGAAGCTCAAGCTGACCCGGTTCTTCGACAATATCCACCACCTGCGAAAGTTTGACTATTGCTCCGTTCGGACAACGCAGGGGCAAGTTTTGCAGGCTCGCAACCCGATCGATATCGCATGGGTCCACTACGACCCGGATATCGACAAGGCGGTCGCCCTCCAAAACCGACGAAGCCGTCTGGCCGAGCATGGCAGTCTGGACAGCAGCAGCCACATCATCCGCGGTTAGACCATACCGCTGCGCGTTTACACCTCGAAGCCGAAGACTCAGAGATGGGCCTGTAAACATCAAACCGTCAAAGGTATCCACTACTCCCCTGACCTTTTGGATACTTTTCTCAATCTGAGGGGCCTTCTCCTTCAGAAACTCCGTGTCGGTCGAGTACAGCTTCACCTCAATGGGCTCGGGCGCCCACATGAGATCGCCGATCAAGTCGGAAAGGATGCCGGGAAACTCCCATTGAAGACTAGGCACTGCGGCATTAAACCTGTGCCTAAGCTCGGAAATCACCTCGTCGGTTTTCCTTGTACGGCCTGGTTTGAGTTTGACCAGGAAGTCTCCCGTGTGAGGTTCGGCAATAGCCAGAGCCAATCGTGCGCCGGTGCGCCTTGAGTAGCTCTCAAGCTCTGGAATAGTACGCAATATCTCCTCGGCCTGCCTTAGCTGATAATCGGTTTCAGCCAAACTCGTTCCCGGTCGTGCCACATAGTCAATGACAAAGCCACCCTCATCCATCGGCGGTAGGAATTCACTTTCGAGGTGTGTATAGATTACTATACCTGCAAGCAAGACAAGCACACACAACCCCAACGTGATCCAGCAGTGATGCAGCGCTATTCGAACCGTATGCCCGTAAACGGATATGAGCCAGCTCAATATAAATCCGACCTGCTTATCTTGTTGTTTTGCCGGCTTGCCGTGAATTCCGCCAATGAACCATGCTGCCATGGACGGTGTAAACGTTACGGCCAATACCAGGGAGATGAGCAGCGCGACAACCATTGTCATCGCCAAAGCTCTAAAGAATACGCCCACGATGCCGTCCAGAAAAGCCAACGGGATGAATACGACGACGGGCGTGAAGGTCGATCCCAGAAGCGGCCTGATGATTTCCCCTATGCCCTCCCTCACCGCCGGCACGCGAGGTACACCACTGGCTATCTTGGCGTATATCACCTCCACAACCACGATGGCATCATCGATAATCACGCCGATAGCCGCTGCGATACCACCCAGAGTCATTAGATTGTAGGTCAGCCCAAGAGCCTTGACCAATATCAACGTAATCAGAACCGTTGCCGGAATCACCAGCGTCGCCACAAAGGTTGTCCCCCAGTCTTTGAGAAAGAGGTACAGCACAACAACGGACAGAAACAATCCGAAAATGATCGCTTCCCAAACGCTCTTGACGGATTCATGTACAATTAACGACTGGTCATAGAAAAATGCCAGTCTCATGTCGGGCGGCAACTGCTTTTTCAGTCGCTTCAGTTCCAGCTTCAGCTCCCGGGCGATTTCGAGCGTGCTTCCGTCGGGCTGGCTGCGAATATTCAGCAGCACCGCTTCTTTACCGTCCGCGGCCACGACGTTGAAGACAGGCTCCGGTCCACGCTCAACTCGGGCAAAGTCTCTTATACGAATCGGATGCCCCTTATCAACCTTGACAGTAAGGGCCTCAATATCTTCGGGACCGTGCACGCGACCGTCGACCACGGTAAGGTAAAGAGTGTGGTTTTCCTCGTGCATGCCCGCCGGAGCTATGAGATTCCTTTTTATCAGCGTCTCGGTTACATCGGAAAGACTCAACCCGGCCGCTTTCAATCGCAGCGTATCGACGATCACATGATACTCCGGCGCACGTCCCCCGACGAGGTCCACCCTGCCCACACCGGGAATTCTCAGAAATCTCGGTTTCAGCGTATAACGGGCCATCTCCCAGAGGTGAGTTATGTCGCGTGTTTCGCTGGTCAGGCTTACGCCAATAATTGGAAATGCCGAAAAGGTCAAGCGGAAAACGTTCGTTGTCGCCGTCGCCGGCAAGGTGCTGCTAATCTGAGACAGGCGGCTGAGCACATACAATTCCGACTGGATCATATCCACATTCCAATTGAAAAAGACATTGACTTCCGCGGAACCCCGCCCGGTTGCGTCACGGATTGTCACCACACCTGGAATGTCCTTCATTGCCTCTTCGATAGGACGGGTAATGGCCGCCATCATCTCATCAGCCGGCATAACGCCATTATCCACCAGAATGACGACTCTTGGAAAGTCGGTCTGTGGAAAAACCGAGGAAGGAATCTTAGTCGCAGAATAAATGCCACCCAGGCACAAGGCGAACACAACAAAAGCAATGGCTATCGCATGATGGGTTGAAAATCGTCCCAACGCCGACGCCCGAGCCTCCAAATTACTCAGTTTTGGAGTCTCCCCTGTATCTGAAAGACTAATATCTGACATCGAAACCTTTCTTTTGGCCTCTTTTATTCGTTCACTACCCTGACCTTAGTTTCAGGGGGCAGACCGTACGCGCCCACCGTCACTACCTGCATGCCCTCACGAATTCCCTCTCCCTGGACTTCTACCATTCCGTTTTCTCGCAATCCCGGCTGAACCACTCTCTGAAAGGACTTATCGTTTTCTACGATGGCGATAACCGTCTGACCGTCGATAGTTGTGACGAGGCTTTCTTCAGGCACGACAAGGCAGTCGCTTTTTTCCAGATAGATGATGCGCACCCTGACGAACTGGCCGGGCCTAAGCTCGGTCCCGGCAGGTACCGATGCCCGAGCCAGAACAGTTTCACTCTCCGGGTCAACCACAGAATCGATAAACGTCAGCTCACCTTGGACTATCCCCATCTCACTGTTCGGCCCGGCGACCCTTCCGCCGGTTTCAATCTCCGCCTTCTGTCCCGGTTCAAGCGCCGTTATCTCATTGCTTGGAACCCGAAATTCCACTATTAGCCGCTTACGATCAATCAATTCCGCTAATGTATCGGTCATGCCAACCGCTTCGCCCAGCCGGGCCGGCACTCGGATGATCGTGCCGGATATTGGCGATGTTACATGGAGCAGGGACAACTCAGTAAGAGCTCTTGACAATTCACCGCGGGCCGTTTCAAGTTTGTGCTGTGCTTCTTGCAGCAGCTTTTCCGATGTCCCCTGGATCAGAAGCAGCTCTTTCTGACGCTCAAGATTCTGCTCCTCGAACTCCACCGCTTGCTGAGCCTGCTTAACAGCAACCTCCGCTACGCGGCTATCGAGACGGAACAGCGTATCTCCCTGATTGACCTCTTGACCTTCGATGCACAATACTTCGCTGACAATCCCCGCCGCCGGAGCCGTGATGCGAACGCTGGCCGGGGGCGTAGCGATGCCGCCCACATCCGGCTCAACTCTTCCATAAGCCAGAATTTTTCCGCGAAGTGCCGACCGGGAGATTTTTCCCACATAGACGCTCACTTCGGTAACCACTTGATTCTCCGATTCTTCTGAAGTCCCGCCCTGGGTTCCCTTGAGAAGATAGTACCCCACCAGCACACCTGCCAGCAGGATTGTCAAGCCTAAGAATGTTTGCAATTTATTCATATCGTTTTCCTATTAAACCGGCCTTTTCAATAGTATTAACTTTGGCTGGCTCATCAAGTCAATCGAACTCAGTGCGGTATCCTCCAGCCGTCTGCGGCTAAATCATTTTCTTTCCAATCGAGTAATTGAGCTGCGCGGCACTGTGATGCAGCTTGACGTCAAACTCCGCCCGGCGCATGCGGGCCTCAACAAGCTTTTCCCTGGCCTGCAAAACTGAAAGATAAGATACTGCCCCGGCCGCCAAAGATTTCTGGGTTCGTTGGACTGTTTCCTCCAAAGCCGGAACAATGCCGATGTTCCACAGGTCGAATTCCTCTTGGGCCGAAATATACTTAGTGTGAGCTTGTCGAACCTGAAGAATAATGTTTTGACGGACGGCTTCATATTGTCGAGTCGTCTGTTCCAGTTCAGCTTTGGCTCGTGCGATTTGGCCGTCATTCTGATTAAAAATCGGAATTTCAACTGAGAAACCCGGTCCGACCGTCAGGGAATCGGCGCCCTCATCCTTGGCATCGATAATGGCGATGAGATTGTAAACTTTCGATTTCTCCCAGCCCAGGCGTTCGCCGGCCGCCTCGATCATAATCTCCGCTGCTCGCAGGTCCGGCCGGGCGGCAAAAGCCGTCTGCAATAACTTGTCGATCGACACTTGTGCTCCCGGTGCAATCTTCGATGGTGTTATATCAAACCTTGCGTCATTTGAGATCAGTCCGAGCAAAGCGTTCAGGTGGAGTCTTGAGACGGCAGCTTCCTCTGAAAAAACTTTAACTATGTCCGCGGCTCGGAGTGAATCCACATAGACGTTTGAGGCTTCCAACTCGCTAATATCACCGGCCCGGAGTTGTGCATGGGCAAGCTCGACCATCTGAATCTGTAATCGAGCATTTTGTTCGGCAAGCCGGACCCGCTCCTCTGCAGACCATAGATCGGCATAGGTCGTCCGAACGTCCCGGATAAGGGCCAGACCATGCTCGATGAGGTTTTCTGAAAGACTATGGGCATCAAGCTTGGCCGCGGCGATGCGGCGGGGACGCTGCCAGATGGAATCGATAGGTACGTCCAGCCCCATTTCGAGGGCTTTGGGACCAATGGGGAACAAAAGGGAAAATACCGGATTGGTCAGCATATCCGCTTCAATCAAATCGGCGCGGGCAAAACCAAGGGCTGCTAAATCAGCTTGAAATTGAGCGTTATTCCAAAGTGCTACAGCGACCGCCTCATCCTCTGACAGACCATCGTCAAACGATACGCCGTCAGGAAAATGAAATTCCCCCGGTTTGGATATCTGCCCTAATTCATAATCTGTACGTTCCTGAATACCTTTCGAAACGTATGAACGATTGTAAGTGGATTGAGCCGCGCAGCCGGCGACCAGAAGAATCAACACGTTAACATAGATTTTTATATTCATATCCTCAAGCCCGGTCAAGCCCGGCCTGCCACTCAGGGATCGCTTGTTTATGATTC
>Ga0307380_10008309_pt1 | contig 13315 bp, 10 predicted proteins | sample UN3MG_FD_202239 | JGI IMG/M metagenome (GOLD analysis project Ga0307380, IMG submission 202239) | Soil microbial communities from Risofladan, Vaasa, Finland - UN-3 | ecosystem: Environmental > Terrestrial > Soil > Coastal area > Acid sulfate soil | place: Finland: Risofladan, Vaasa | collected... | reverse complement strand
ATCCTCTGGCTTGCCGGGCGACGCTGGCGCCGGCCGCGGCGCGCGGCATTCGCGGGAGAAGGGTACTGGTCGCGGAGGGGCCCATGAAATGATGCTCGCGACAGTCATTCGACACGGTCTGCGACGCTCTGTCAACGCGATTTCGAAGGCAATCGCCGGTTGCCAAGGCCTCTGGCGAAGGCAAGATCCCCTGCCGTGCCTATTGGCGCGGGGCCTGGAACCATTTGAGGCAAACGCCCTCCTCTGCGCGATAGATGGCTATAGGCTGCGCCGAGCTGATGCTAAACGCATCGAGATCCGCGAAGAGGACTTCGCGTCTTGGCTGTCACAGGAAAAGGTCGATACACCAGGTTTTGACGCTTCACGATGTTTCGTGACACTAGCAGAGTACCTGTGCCATTTGCCTGACCCCGTGAACGTAGCAGTTCCTGGCGCGAGTTTTCTGGCCACCGCTGCCAATCGTGATTCGATCGTGCTAAACCCCCTCGGGCCGTTTGAACCGGCGTCGCTGCTGGCTGCGATTAACAAAGACAAGCTGTGCCAAGTCCGCAGCGACCTCATTGAAATCGGACGGGAGAACCTCGCGCTGTGGCTGGAACCGCGCACCGTGCGCAGGGAGGGCTTCGATCCCGCGAGGTGCTTTGCCAAGCTCAACCGCTACCTACGGCGACTGAAGCTGCCGATCAGAATATCGGCTGAGCACGCGGCGTTCTTTGTCAGCGCAAAAGGACGCAAGAAGGTGCTGGTGAAGAAGATAAGCCTGCACTAAGAGAGAACCGGCCGGGAGTCTTTTGTGGGATCGAACGGCGTACCGCTGCCTGACCAGACTATGCGGTACCTGGAGGGCTTCGGCCTGCCGGCCCAGCAGACCGTGAGTACCGGCGCGACGCAGTACCTGCATGGTGATCTGATCCGGTCCACGATGCTCACCACTGGCCAGGGTGGCACGGCTGTGTCAGCCGTGTCTTACACCGCCTTTGGCCAGGTGATCGGAACCGCCCCGGACACCCGCTACCAATACGCTGGCGGCTGGGGCTACGAGTCCGGCTTGCTGGTGCTCGAAGGCGCCCCCGGCACCGCCCCGATCACCCTCCAACACGTCGGCCACCGCTGGTACGACCCGTCAATCGGCCGCTTCATCCAACGCGACCCAGTCGGGATCTTCGCGGGGCTGAACGTCTACGAGTACTGCCACTCCAACCCCTTGAGCCGAATGGACCCACTGGGGCTGTGGTACATTCTCGATCCGGAGTTGCTGAGAATACTCGACAAGATGGCAGCGGCTGCGGCGGCGGGGGCCGGCGGAGGTCTCGCGTTGGGGGGTTTGGCGGGGCCGGTAGGTGCCGGTACGGGGGCTGTCGCCCTCGGGATAGGCGCGGCCACCGGCGTCGGTGTCTATGAATCGCTGAAGTACACTTGTGTTAGTCTTTGGGACATCGGGAAGACCTGGGGCCAGATGGAGGAGCAAAAAAGGAAGAATAACAGGCAGCGCCGAGACAACCCGGAGGACTTCCCTCCACCTCCGCGACCTTGGGTGGACCCGCCGGACCCGACGCCGAGAACGACGGCCCGTAGCGGCGGTGGCACGCCGAAGGTTGCATCAGCTCTCCAGGATCCTGATTGCACGCCGCCGGAGCGCTGGTTACCTTGCCTCATGCAGGATCGGGGACGAAAGCTGCGGCCGTGACGGCGGATGGTTGCCGGCACAGCTTGTCACCGCGTCGCTATCAGGAGGCTGAGTCTATGGAAACGCAAGAACACCCTGAGCCTTTGAGGCGGTCTTCATGCTGCCCGTGTGGTTCGGCGGCAGGGGGGCATGACAGCGGCGTGTCGCGCAGGGGGTTTCTGGCAGGTTTGGGTGGGGTGGCGTTGGGCGGCAGCGTGTTGACGGGGCTATCGTGGCCCGCGCTCGCGGGGCGGCAGGCGGAGCTTCCAACGCCTCCGGGTCGCAAAGCGCTGACCGTCAAGCCGATCCTCACGTACTCGACGCCGACGCGGCGGCCGCAGACCAGTTGGCGGTCGTGGGGCGGGATCCAAACACAGCAAGACGCCGAGCAGGAAGTCAGCCGCATCAAAGCCGAGCTGGACAAGCTTCGGGCCTCGGCGGATTTCCCGCTCGAGGTCCTGCCCGTCTCTGCGGTTCGCAACAAGGGGGAGCTGGAGAAGGTCGCTGACCTGAAGTCGGCGGATGCGATCGTGGTGTACGCGGCCGGCGCGTGGATGGATGTCTTCGAGCCGCTCGCGGTGGCGGGCAAGCCCGTCATTTTCTTCGTGCGGCACCGCTCGGGGCCGGTCTACCTCTGGTACGAGATCATCAGCTCGCGCTACCTGCGGCAGCACACGGACCGCCTGGCCGTCAAGGGCATCGACTTCCAGGACGTCGTGGTTGATTCGCAGGAGGAGCTCGCCTGGCGGCTGAGGGCCTTATGCGGGCTCAAGAACAGTATGGCCACGCGGATCGTCGCGATCGGCGGCCCGAGTGGGTGGAGCTGTCCGAAAGCACCCGACCTGGCGCGCGAGCGGTTCAAGCTGGACATCCAGACCGTCTCATACGACGAGCTCGGCAAGCTGATCAAGGCGGCCCGCAAGGACCAGGCCGCGGTCGAGCTTGCGGCCAAACGGGCGGCGGCGTACTTGGACGACGCCAAGCTGACACTGGAGACGAAGAAGAGCTACGTCGAGAACGCGTTCCTGCTCGAGCAGGTCTTCCGCAACGTCATGGCCCGCGCGAAGGCTTCCGCTATCACGGTCAACCACTGCATGGGCACGATCATGCCGATCGCCGAAACGACTGCCTGCCTGACGCTCACTCTGCTTAACGACGCGGGGTATCTGGCCTTCTGCGAGTCGGACTTCGTGGTGATTCCGTCAGGCATCCTGCTGGCGAACATCTCGGGTCGGCCCGTCTTCCTGAACGACCCGACCTATGCGCACGACGGCGTGATCACGCTGGCCCACTGCACCGCCCCGCGGAAGATGGACGGCGAGTCGCTCGAGCCGGCCCGCATTCTGACGCATTTCGAGTCTGACTACGGGGCCGCGCCGAAGGTGGAAATGCGAAAAGGGCAGAAGGTGACCATGATCATCCCGGACTTCGCCGCCCGGCACTGGGTCGGCCTGGCGGGTGAGATTGTTGACAGCCCGTTCCTGGATATTTGCCGCTCGCAGATCGACGTGCGGTTCAGCGTGGACTCGGATCGCCTGAACGCGGCGACGCCGGGTTTTCACTGGATGCTCGGCTACGGCGACTACGTCCGGGAGGTCGGCTACGCGCTGAAGAAGACGGCGATCGAGTGGGAGTGTCTGACCTGAAAGGGAACGCAGGCGGCTGACCGGCCCTTGGTGGTGCGAGTCAGCCGCCTTTTTTGGGTCGATGGCACGCCGGGCGTAAGCAACGAGTCCCGGGAAGCGAGCCGCGCGCGCAGCGGAGTAATCCCTTTGACGGTGCCAGTCCGCTATGGGCAGCCCACGCCCCAGTTCGCCAGCATAATGCCCAGGTCCACCTGATCAGTGTTTCCGTCGCCGTCACAGTCACCGGGGCAATCACCGCCGGTGCAGCCCCAGTCGGCCAGCAGGATGCCGAGGTCAACCTGATCGACACAGCCATCGCCATTCAGGTCACCGGGCACCGGGAACGGACCGTACGCCTTGGCCGCCTGGTAGACCTCGGCCGGGATCTGGTCCAACGGCTCCTGTGCCCAGGCGATGACTTTCAAGTTTTCCGGGTCCCAATCGGGCTCCATCGTGACCTCGCGCGTATCCGTATGACATTCGCCGGGCGCGAGTGAGATGTCCACGGTCGGCGTTTCGACCCGGAACGTGTTCCGCGAATACGACGGGTTCGAGGGGTAATAATCCTCAACCACCACCGCGTACAAACGCAGATCCACCGGCTCCGCGTCCGGTTCAAGACAGACCTCGATCGTAATGCGGTGCAGATAATCCGAGAGCTTGGCGACGGAAACGTCCATCGTCACCGGCGTGGGGACGGTGAGACGCTGCTGGAGTTTCGTCTCGTATGTGTTGATCGGCCATGCGTCGAACAGGCCGTCGTATGCGAACCAGGGAATCCCGTCCGACCAGATGTTGTAGAAGGCTCCCCGCACGGCGCAGTAGGGCTCCGCGTAGGCGTCATTAACGTGGTACTCCACGACGGCGAACGTATCCGCGTAATTGTCAATCAGATTGCTTACCACGGGACCCGCGGTACCGCAGGTGCCTCACCACGTTGCCGTGAAATACTCTCCCAGCACCATCCGCTCGGCCGCGACGGCCGTGAGCGGCGTGGCCAGAAGCAGGGCAACCGCCACGAGGCCCAACGATGCCGCCCCTCGACGACCCTCGCCAAGTGTGTTGCGCATAACAGAGCCTCCTTATTAGCTTGAGCGTTACCGATAAGCCCGGGTGTTCTCCCCGCCGGCCATTTCAACCGAATGGCACCACCCTCACCGTACAAATCATTGTACCAAAGTCGCCCGCCCCGTGTCCACGCTTGCGGTGTCCCCGCGTGCCGCGGAGCACCGGAGAGGATGTTGCCCATTGATCGACCCTACGGGCTGCCGCTCGGCGCTGCATGCTGAACAGTCCGGCACGATGGGGTTCGGCGGACCTCACAGGTCGCCGTGCTCGAGTGGTTAACATGCGGGGCTCCGCCGTAGCGGGCCGTCCGCCGTGGACTTCCGGTAGGCGGATGCTCTGTCGAATGGCGGGGTGCTCGGCGGCAGCGGTGCTCCGGGGGCTGGACAAGGCGGCGGAGTGTGGGTTATGGTTATCGACGACCGATAATCGCGAGTCGCCGCACGCGGTGTGCGGCGATGCGGGTATGGAGCTCGCAGACTTCTGGCACGATCAAGAAGGAGACACCATGATGACACGGAGGCTCACAGTTCGCATCGCGATGTTGCTACTTGTTCCGATGGTGGGTTTGGCACTCGCCGGGTGCCCATGCCTGTTCAATCAACTGCCGACCGCCAACGCCGGTGCTGATCAGACGGCCGCTACGGGCGCGACGGTGACCCTTAATGCGGCAGGCAGCATTGATCCAGATGGCGGCACGCTCAGTTACGGCTGGACGCAGACCGCCGGGACGGCTGTCACGTTGAACAACGGCACTACGGCTACGCCCTCCTTCACCGCGGGGGCGACGGCCGAGACACTGACGTTCCAGGTCACCGTCACGGATGCGTGTGCTGCAATTGCCACTGACACGGTGAACGTGACGGTTACCGCAGGCAATCAGGCTCCGGTTGCCGATGCGGGCCCCGACCAGACGGTCGCCGCCAGCGCCACCGTGAATCTCAACGGCTCGGGCAGCAGCGACCCGAACGGCGACCCGCTCACCTACGCCTGGACGCAGACCGTCGGGACCGCGGTCGTGTTGACCAATGCCGATACCGCCACGCCTTCGTTCACCGCGGGCGCGACGGCCGAGACGCTGACGTTCCAGCTTCTGGTTGACGATGGCCAAGGTGCGACCGACACGGACACGGTGAACGTGACGGTCACGGCGGCCCCCTTGCCGGACGTGTTGTTCATCGCGGGCTACGGCGGCAATAGCGTGACCAGCTACCAGGATCCGCATACCGTGAACGGTAACATTGCTCCGGACACGAATCTGCAAGGTACGCAGACGCAGTTGCTCCAACCGTCCGACATTGTCGTGGACACTGCCGGTTCCCTGCTGGTCACCAACTTCGGAACGAATTCCATCACCGTCTACAACAACGCGCTCAGCGCGAACGGCAATTTCGCCCCGAACCGGAACGTGACGGGCGGGGCGACCGGCCTGGCCGGTCCGGTTTCGCTGGCCGTCGATACCACCAACGACCTGGTCTTCGTGGCAAATATCGCCCCGGCGAACAACATCCTGGTTTACGCAAACGCCTCGACCGCGACGTTCAACGGGAATCTCGCGCCGACGCGCACGATCGCCACGACGACCAGCGCTGACATCAACAACATCCGCGGGATCAACCTGGACGGCAGTGACAATCTTTACGTGGCCAACCTCAGCGCGGGCAACATCCTGGTGTTCGCCAACGCTAGCGCGCTGAACGGCGACCTGACGCCCACGCGCATCATTAACAGTCCGGACTTCGCTGGCGCGGCCATCTGGGACGTGTACGTAGATTCCGGAGACCGGATGTACGTAGTTGACCAAGGCGGCCGCATTCTGACGTTCAACAACGCGTCGGCCCTGAACGGGACCGTCTCGGCGAACTTCATCCTCACGGTGAGCGTTGCCGGAGCCGCGCCTACCGCGATCGCCGTGGATCCCAATGGCACCGCGTACATCGTTGACTCGGCGAACAACGCGGTCTATTCGTACGACAACATCGCCGCGCTGAATGGCACACTGGCACCCGACCGCACGCTCCAGGGTGCTAACACCCAGCTCAACGTGCCGATCCGCGTCTACTTCCTGGATCGCTAGTCGCGACAATCGACGCGTGGCCTTGACGCCACTGACCTTCGCAACCGGGCCTGCAAACGCGGGCCCGGTTGCCTGTTTGGGGGCAAAGCGCCGCCGAACGGTGCCGATGCCCGTAGCCAGTTCCGCACGTCTGACGTAGAGTCCCGGCAGGTAGATCCGGATTGCACGCGGTGACCGTCGCGCGGTGTCGGCGGCTTACGCCGGCATCCGCGGCAACCCGTGGGAGCGATGCGTGTCCGAGACGATCGTCGTCCAGGTCGCCGCGATCATCATCATCGGCGTGGCCGCGCAGTGGCTCGCCTGGCGGCTGCGACTGCCCTCGATTCTGCTGTTGCTGTTGCTGGGGTTCGTAGCGGGTCCGTTTACGGGCTTTCTCGACCCCGAAGAGCTGTTCGGCGACCTGTTGCTGCCGGTCGTCTCGATGTGCGTCGCGCTGATCCTCTTCGAAGGCGGGCTGAGCCTGCGCGTCGCCGACCTGCCGGCCGTCGGCGGCATCGTGCGAAACCTCATCTCGCTCGGGGTCCTGATTACTTGGAGCGTCGGTGCCCTGGCCGCGTACTGGATCTTCGACCTGCCGGTCGAGCTGGCGATCCTGCTCGGGGCGATCCTCGTCGTGACCGGACCGACCGTCGTCGGACCGTTACTGCGGCACATCCGACCGGTCGGCACCGCCGGGCCCATCCTCAGGTGGGAAGGCATCGTGATCGACCCCATCGGCGCCCTGCTCGCCGTGCTGGTCTTCGAGGTCATCCTCAGCGGCAGCGTGCAGCCGACGTCCATCGCGCTGGCCGTACTGCGGACGGTGGTCATCGGCGGAGGGCTGGGCTTGCTGGCCGCCGCGCTGCTCACACTCCTGCTCGCCCGGCACGCAATCCCGGACTTCCTACAAAACGCTGCCTCGCTGATGCTGGTGCTGGCGGTGTTCACCGCCTCCAACCACTTTCAGCAGGAATCCGGCCTGTTGGCGGTGACGGTCATGGGGATCGCCCTGGCGAACCAGAAGTTTGTCGATGTGCGCCACATCGTGGAGTTCAAGGAGAATCTGCGCGTCCTGCTGATCGCCAGTCTGTTCATCCTGCTGGCGGCCCGGTTGCCACGCGCCGATCTGGCCCGCGTCGGCCTCGCCGAGATCATCTTCGTCGCCGTCCTGGTCCTGGTCGCCCGACCGCTGGCGGTCGCCGCTTGCACGCTCGGGTCGCGCTTGACGTTCAAGGAACGCGTTTTCCTGGCCTGGGTGGCGCCGCGCGGGGTCGTGGCGGCGGCGGTCAGCTCGGTCTTCGCTTTGCGCCTCCAAGATCTCGGCTATCAGGGCGCTGCCTTGCTCGTGCCCATTACCTTTACTGCCATCATTGGCACCGTCGCGATCTACGGGCTCACCTCGGGGTGGGTGGCGCGCCGTCTGGGCGTGGCCGACCCCAACCCGCAGGGCGTGTTGTTGGTCGGCGCGCAGAGTTGGGCGCGATCGGTTGCGGCGGCGCTGAAGGAGAAGGGGTACGCGGTTTGTGTGGTGGACAGCAATCGGGAGAACATTGCCGCCGCCCGCATGGCCGGCCTGCCGACCTACGCCGACAGCATCCTGGCCGAGTATGCCATCGAGGAAATCTACCTGGGCGGCATCGGCCGCATCCTGGCGGTCACGCCCAACGACTGGGTGAACGTTCTGGCGGTGCAGCGCTTCCGGCCGGTGTTCGGGCGGGCGCAATGCTTTCAGCTTTCTCCGCGCAAAGACCCGGCGCACAAGAAGGGTCGCCACAAGCACCTGCACGGGCGCTGGCTGTTTGCGGAAGCGGTCACCTGCGCGACGCTTGCGCAACGGTTTGCCGCCGGCGCGACCGTCAAGGCGACCAAGCTCACCAAATCGTTCGACTACCGGGCGTTTCGCGACATGTACGGTGCGTCGGCGGTTCCTCTGTTCGTCGTCACTGAGAAAGGCGCTTTGAACGTCGTCACGGCCGAGCAGCCCATCCAACCGCTGCCTGGCCAGACGCTGATCAGCCTCGTGCAGGAACCCAGTGGCGACAAACCCCACGCAACAACATGACGCGGCGTCAGGCTAAGCGCCACAATGGTGCCAGCGGTGCCCGTTGGATCTCAAATGTGTGAAGCCGATCCCGCTGCTGTCGAGTAGGCTGAATGCGCGTCAATACACGCCGGACGTGTCCACGTTCAGCGTCCGCACGAGGAAGGCCCACTTGTCGGCGATCTCGTCGATGATCTTGCTGGTCGGCTTACCGGCTCCGTGCCCGGCCCGGGTCTCGATGCGGATCAGCACCGGGTTGTCGCCGACGTGGGCTGCCTGCAGCGCGGCCGCGAACTTGAAGCTGTGGCACGGCACCACGCGGTCGTCGTGGTCCGCGGTGGTGATGAGTGTTGCCGGATACTCCGTGCGCGGCTTGAGGTTGTGCAGCGGGCTGTAGGCGTAGAGCACCTTGAACATCTCGGGATCGTCGGCACTGCCGTAGTCGGACGTCCAGGCCCAGCCGATCGTGTACTTGTGGAAGCGGAGCATGTCCATGACGCCCACCGCCGGCAGGCAGGCCCCGAACAGGTCCGGGCGCTGGGTCATGCATGCGCCGACCAGCAGCCCGCCGTTGCTGCCCCCGCCGATCGCGAGCTTCTCCGGCCGGGTGTACTTGTTGGCGATCAGCCATTCGGCCGCGGCGATGAAGTCGTCGAAGCAGTTCTGCTTGTTTTTTAGCCGGCCGGCCTCGTGCCACTCTTTGCCGTACTCGCCGCCGCCGCGAATGTTCGGCATGGCATAAACGCCGCCCATTTCCATCCAGATCAGGTTGCTGATCGAGAAATACGGCGTAAGTGAAGCGTTGAACCCGCCGTAGCTGTACAGGTAGACGGGGTTGTTCCCGTCGAGCTCGAGGCCCTTCTTGTGCGTGATGAACATCGGCACGCGCGTGCCGTCTTTGCTGCGGTAGAACACCTGTTTGGTGACGAACTCGGCGGGGTTGAAGTCCACCTTCGGCCGCTTGAAGACGGTGCTTTCACCAGTCGGCATGTCGTAACGGTAGATGGTGGTCGGATAAGAGAAGCTGGTGAAGATGTAGAAGGTTTCGGTTTCGTCGCGCCTGCCGGCGAACCCGCCGGCGCTGCCCAGGCCGGGCAGCTCGACGTCGCGCACGAACTTGCCCTCCAGGTCGAAGATCTTGATCTGCGTGTGGGCGTCCTTGAGGTAGTCCGCGATGAACATGTCGTTTACCGCACTGGCACCCTGCAGGGTCTCTTTGGCCTGCGGAATGATTTCCTTCCAGTTCTCCCGCTGTGGCTTGCGCGTGTCGACGGCGATCACGCGCCCGCGCGGCGCGTCGAGGTCGGTGAAGAACCAGAACACCGGCCCGTCGTTGTCGATAAAGCCGTATTGCGCGTCAAACACGTCAATTAGCTTCACGACTTTCTCGTCGCTGGCTTGGAGGTCAATGTAATAGACGCGGTTCTTCCGCTCGGTGCCTTTGTCGATCGAAATGATAAGGTAGCGGCCATCGTCGCTCACCCCGCCGCCGAACAGCCACTCCGGCTGATCCGGAGCGTGAAAGACCACTCTGTCATCCGCTTGCGGCGTGCCCAGCCGGTGGTAGCACAGCTTCGGAAAGCGGTTGGTCTCTTGCAGTGCGTCGCCCTTCGGCTGGTCGTAGCGCGTGTAGTAGAAGCCCTGGTCATCCTTCGTCCACGACGCCCCAGAGAACTTGATCCACTTAAGATGGTCCGACAGGTCTTTCCCGGCGTCGACGTCGCGGACGTGGTACTCGACCCAGTCGGAACCGGCTTCTGCCAGACTGTAGGCCATCAGCTTGCCATTGTCGGTGATTGACGTGCCGGCCAGTGCGATCGTGCCGTCTTCGGAAAGCTCGTTCGGATCGATCAGGACACGTGGCTGCCCGTCGAGCGATTCGGTGACGTACAGGACGTATTGGTCTTGCAGCCCGTCGTTCTTGCTGAAGAAGTAGCGATCACCGCGTTTGCGCGGCATGCCGTACTTCTCGTAGTCCCACAGCACGGTCAGCCGCTTATTGATTTGCTCCCGCTGGGGGATGGCTTCCAGATACCCGAAGGTGACCTTGTTCTGCGCCTCGATCCAATCCTTGACTCCCGGCGAGTCGAGGTCCTCCATCCAGCGGTATGGATCGGCGACCTTCGTGCCATGGTAGTCCTCCACGACATCGATGGTCTTGGTTTTGGGGTAGACCAGCGGCTGATCGATGGGCAGCTCTGCCTGCCCATAAGTGGTCGCCCCGCCGACGGCCAGAATGGCGATCGTTCCGATGACGACTACGTGTTTGAACGGGTTCATTTCAGTCTCCTGATGGCGGGGTAACTCGTCCGGTGTCACTCACCTGGCCGCATTATCAGCGAAACGCAGCGGTGATGGTAGGGCGGCAGGGCCATCCGGGCTGGGTGCGATGCCCTAGTCGGCGGCCGGCGGCGCGGGCGTGTTCAACCGCGCGGAGATGGCATGGCCGCGCTGCGCTTGGCCATGGCATGCACCTCGGTGAATTCCCTCAACGTACAGTGGGACTAAAGCCGACGCCGACGGGCAGCGTGCAAGCGGCCGGTGGGCTTGCAGCCGCGTCGTTCCTGGCGTGTTCCACAGCTTGCATGTCGCCCCGGGCAGATCGCACGCATTCCCCTCGTCGGAGTCGATGTGCCCCTTCGGCGGAGCTTGGGCTATGGTCATCCCGTGCGAACTCCCGCGGTAGCCCTCATATCACCCTGTGTGCGACGTCCCCGTAGGAGGTCACGCCTCCGCCCGGGCTACGGTCGGCTACGCCCTCTTGGCGGGTGAGCATCACTTGCGTGGGTAGCGTGTCATTCCGAGAAGCCCTTCGACCTTGCTCAGGGTGAACTCCGCGCCGAGGAATCTGGCCTCGGTCGCGCGATTGAGCCAGATTCCTCCGCGCGTCCGCCATCGGCGGATGCGGTCGGAATGACATATGGACGTCACCCACTTTTCTGAGGCTCACCCCTTTTTGGCGTTCACGGCCCGGAGCCCTTGACAGAAGCCACATTTCCAGGCATAATCGGGCGAAGTCAGCCCCCAGAATCACAGAAAACCAAAGATTCGCGGCTGGGGCAACCGAGAGAGAACATGCTAGCTCAACAACGGCAGCGGGAGATCCTGAGCCAACTCGGCAGGGGTGGGGGCGTCCGAGTGGCCCCGCTGGCCAAAGCGTTCGCGGTCGCCCAGGAGACGATTCGACGCGACCTGGACAAGCTGGAAAGCGAAGGCCGGCTCGTCCGCACTCATGGCGGGGCCGTGCCGGTGCAGAACAACCGCCGGGAACTGCCGTTCGACCTTCGCAAGGTCACGAATCTGGAGGCGAAAAAAGCGATTGCGGCCCGAGCGCTGCGGCACGTTAGCGAAGGCGACGTCATAGCGGTGGACGCCAGCTCCACCGTGCACGAGCTGGCGCGGATCATTCCGGATATGCCGCTGACGGTCATCACCAACTCACTGCCGGTAGCCGCCTTTCTGGTCGATGGTGTACACATTCGGGTCGTGGCCACCGGCGGCATGTTGGACGCGCCGTCGCGATCCTTCACCGGCACACTCGCGGAGCACGCCCTCGAACGCTTCAACGTCAACAAGCTGTTCCTATCCGCCAAGGGGGTTGACCTTGCGCGCGGGCTGAGCGAAGCAACGGATGAGCAGGCCCGCGTGAAACGCCGCATGATCGACGCGGCGGAAAGAACGTACCTGCTCGCGGATCACGGCAAGTTCGGCGTGAGGTCGGTTGTGTTCTACGCGAGCCCGGCTGACGTGGATCTTGTGATCACGGATGCGGGCACGGACGCCGCCGTGATCGAGGAACTGACCAGGATGGGCGTGAAAACGGATATCGCCGGCTGACACGCTCGGCATGCGAGGGTTTTAGCGATGGCTAATGAATGGGAAATCAAGAAAGAGATCTGCGAGATCGGCCGGCGCCTCTATGCTCAGGGGTTTGCGGCCGGCAACGCCGGCAACATCTCCTACCGCCTTTCGGGCAACGCAGTCCTCTGCACGCCGACGCAGATCTGCAAGGGGTTCATGAAGGTAGACGATCTGTGCGAGGTCGATATGGACGGGAACCAGATCGCCGGCAAGCGCAAGCGGACGAGCGAGGTCCTCATGCACCTGGAGATCTACCGAGCCGACCCTTCGGCGAAGGCGGTCGTGCATTGCCACCCGCCGCACGCGACCGCGTTCGGCGTCGCGCGCGTGGACGTCCCGACCTGCATTCTGCCGGAGGTGGAGGTCTTCCTGGGTGTGGTACCGCGGGCCGACTACGCGACGCCGGGCGGGCAGCGCTTCGCGGAGACCGTGCGTCCGTTCGTCGGCCAGGCGAATACGGTGGTGTTGAGCAACCACGGGACGGTGAGTTGGGGGCCGACGGTCGAGCGGGCGTACTGGTATACCGAGATTCTCGATTCGTACTGCCGCATGCTGATGTTGGCCAAACAGCTCGGGCACATCGAGCGCCTGCCCGGGGCGAAGGTACACGAACTGTTGGACCTGAGGGAGCAGTTCGGCGCCGGGACCGACCCGCGGCGCGTGCACGGGGGCGAACTCTGTGTAAATACGGAATATGGGCGCGGCGTCACGGGTGAGGCGGAACGTGACGGTGCCGGCGCCGCCGCATCACCCTCTGATCGTGCCGGCGACACTTCCGCGGAGAAAGGGCGGCACAGCGTGGACGATTTCGAGGCGCTGGTGAAGACGATCACCGCCCGCGTCGTGGACGCGCTGCGCAGCGGCTAACCGCCGTCTGGCGTTGCGCACGCGGGACCGGGTTCGCCGGCGGGTGGTCGATGCGCCCGCGTGCCACGCAACGCCGTTAACCATAGACGTGTACTCCGAGCGATTCGAGCTGTTGAAGCTGAGTTTTTTGCGCT
>Ga0307380_10008307_pt1 | contig 13315 bp, 12 predicted proteins | sample UN3MG_FD_202239 | JGI IMG/M metagenome (GOLD analysis project Ga0307380, IMG submission 202239) | Soil microbial communities from Risofladan, Vaasa, Finland - UN-3 | ecosystem: Environmental > Terrestrial > Soil > Coastal area > Acid sulfate soil | place: Finland: Risofladan, Vaasa | collected... | reverse complement strand
GGCGCCGGCAAGTTCCAGTACATCAAGCCCGCGGAGGCCTTCGTCGTCCACCTCGCCGTCGCGTTCATCGCGGGCCTGGTCGTCACGTCGCCCTTCATCTTCTACCAGATATGGCGCTTCGTCGCGCCGGGGCTCCTGTCGAAGGAGAAGCGGTACGCCTTCCCCTTCGTCGTCGCGACGTCGGCCTGCTTCGCCGCGGGCGTCGTCTTCGGCTATTATATGCTGTTCCCGGCGATGCGGTTCTTCCGCTCGTTCGAGACCGAGACGCTCACCGCGGACTGGACGCTGGGGAGCTACGCGTCGTTGGCGCTGCGCCTTATGCTCGCGACGGGCCTCGTCTTCGAGGCGCCGGTGGTCATCTTCTTCCTGGCCCGCCTCCGCATCGTCTCGCCCAAATTATTGACGGCCAAATGGAAGTACGTAATCCTCTTCGTCTTCATCCTGGCGGCGGCGCTCACGCCCGGGCCCGACGTCTTCACGCAGTCCATCCTCGCCGTGCCGCTGCTCTTGTTGTACGTCATCTCCATCGGCGTGGCGTGGCTCGCGTACCCCAAACGCGAGCCGGAGGAGGACGAAGAGCCGCCGGCCGAGGGGGAGGAGGAACCCCGCGAGCCGTCGCCCTACGCCGGCTAATTATATATGAACTACGACGACGCCCAGGCCTTCCTGAACTCGCTCGTCAACTACGAGCGCGACATGCCGCGCCGCTACGATACGCGCGTCTTCGACCTGGAGAACTTCGCCGCGCTGCTCGCGCGGCTTGGCACTCCTCAAGAAGCCTTTCCGGTCGTGCACGTCGTAGGGACCAAGGGCAAGGGCTCGGTGGTCGCGATGCTGGCCGCGGCGTTCGCGGCGGCGGGCCGCCGCACCGGGACGTTCACGTCCCCCCACCTGCGCTCGGCGCGCGAGCGGATTACTTTCGTCGACGAGATGATTTCCAAGGAGGACTTCGGCCGGCTCGTCGCCGAGGTGAAAGCGGCGATGACGGGGGCCGAGGCCGCCAACTACCGGACGTACTTCGAGACGCTGCTGGCCGTCGCGCTGCTGTGCTTCCGCGAGCGGCGCGTAGACGTCGCGATACTGGAGGCCGGCCTGGGCGGCCGCCTCGACGCCACCAACGTCGTGCGGCCGGCGGTGGTAGCGGTGACGACGCTGGGCCTGGACCATACGCAAATCCTGGGCGATACTATCGAGATAATCGCGGCGGAGAAGGCGGGCGTCTTCAAGGCCGAGGTCCCGGCGGTGAGCGCGCCGCAGGAGGAGGCCGCGGCCGGCGTGCTTCGCGAGGTCGCGCGCGGCGTCGGCGCTCCCGTCGCGTTCGTCGGCGACGAGATTTATTTTTCCGTAAACGGCGACGGGACCTTCGACTACCGCGGCCGGCGGCTCGAGCTCTCGGGGATTAAGGCCGGGATGGCGGGCGCGGCGCAGCGGACGAACGCCGCCGTCGCGCTGGCGGCGTTGGAGAATTTCGGCCCCCTCAACGTTCCCGCGGAGGCGGCGCGGCGCGGGGTGGAGGGCGGAAGGGCGCGAGCGCGGCTCGAGCTCTTTCCGGGTTCCCCGGCCGTCGTGTTGGACGTCGCCCATACCGCGGCCTCGGCGCGCGAGCTGGCCGCGGTCATAGACGGCGTACCGGCCGACGGGAAGGTCCTCGTGTGGGGGATGTCGGCGGAGAAGGACGCCGCGGCCTTCGCCCGGGAGCTGGCGCCGCGCGTCGGCTACGCTGTAGCGACCGCCGCGGCGACGCCGCGGGCATACGACGCCGCGGAGCTGGCCGACGCGACGCGACAAACGTTCCGCAGGGTAGAGGCGGTGACGCCCGCCCCCGCGGCCTTCGCGCGCGGCCTCGCCATCGCGGGCGAGGGCGGCCTGGTGGCCGTGGCGGGCTCGTTCTACCTCGCGGGCGAGATACTCACCCTCTTGGAAGGGCCGCTGGATTAAATGGCGATACTCGCGGGCGAAGAGTTGCGCCGGCGCGTCCTGGAGTGGACGCCGCCGCTGGTAACGCCCTGCGCCGACGAGCAGCTCCAACCCAACGGCGTGGAGCTCACGCTGGCGGAGGTGGGCGCGTGGCGCGGCCCGGGGCGCCTCGGCTTCGACAACGGCGACCGCGTCATCCCCGAGGCCGAGGCCCTCGCGTTCGACGACGACGGATGGATTACCCTCGACGCCGGCGGCTACGCCGTAACGTTCGGCGAGACGGTGAACGTCCACGACGACCTGTGCGCGTTCGCCCGGCCGCGCTCGAGCCTGTTGCGGATGGGCGCCACGGTCGCGACCGCGCTGTGGGACACCGGGTATCGGGGGCGCAGCCGCGCGCTGCTCCTGGTAGCGTCGCCGGCGGGGGTGCGGTTGCGGCGGGGCGCCCGCCTAATCCAGCTCGTCTTCCTCAAGCTCCCCGCGCCTCTGGCCGACGGTTACGCCGGCGCCTTCCAGGGGGAGTTTTAACCCCTTCGACCTATCGGGCCGGCGGCGCGCTACCATTTCCGGCGGCAGAACGAGGCCGGCCTTGAGCCGGGCCGCGGCGACCTCCGCCAGCCAGCGCGCAGGCTCGACGGCCGCGTCCGCCGGATACGACAGCGGCTCGAGTATTAGCATACCGCACCAATCCGCTTCCCGGGCCAGGGTCGCGGTCGCCGCGGCGCGCGCCGCATCCTCCAACAGGTCGAACGTCGCCAGGTACGCGCCGAACAGGTTCCGCTCCCGGCAGAAATCGGCGAACATCTCCGCCAACATAAGTAGCCCCCGGAGCTTGCCCGCCGGTTCACTCCTTTTGACGTTGAAAACGCCGGCCTCCACTACCTCGCCGCTACGCCACAGCGCGAACGCCGGCTTGGCGGGACACGTCGCGTCCAGCGCCAAAACCCTCGGGACGAAACCGAACCAGGGAGGCTCCTCGCGCCGGGAGTGGTCGAACTCGGCGTCGACGTCTTCGTCTCCAAAAAGCTCGGACCATAGAAACTCGAGGCGTTCCATATCAAACCCTCCGTGCGAAAAGGCCCCGCCGAAACGCGTTCGGGGGGCCCGGTTGCTCCAGCACCAAGTTATATTATATTGTAGCACATAGCAAATTACGGGTCAAGGGTAAAATAGCCTTTAAACAAAAGACATTTAGCTTGACGATGCTTTTATGTTTTGTTAGACTTCCCTTAAAAATGAGGCTTTCGCTTACCAGAATTGCGCTTTTGGCGGGGGCGCTGGCGGGAAGCGTCGTCGCCGCGGGGGACCTGCCGGCGCGGCGGAACCTCGCCCAGACGGCGTTGTTGGTAGGCGACTACGAACGCGCGTATGAGCTCGCGGACGAAATTCTCGCGACGTGGCCCGACGACGCCGGCACCCACCTCATACGGGGGCTCGCGCTGATGGCGCGGGGGGAGTTCGAAGCGGCGGAAGAGGACCTCCTGGTCGCGCGCGAAGCGTACCCCGACGATACCGCGGTCCTCTTCAACTTGGCGGTCATCGCGGAGCGGCGCGGCGACTATCGCGGTGGCCTGTACTACCTCAACGAAGCCTTCGCCCGCGGCCTGGATAAAGTTGACGCCCATCTTCTGAAGGTCAAGTTGCTGGACCACTTGGGTCGCCGCGGGGAGGCGCGAGATACGCTGGAATACTACCTGACGCAGCGGCCCGGCACGCGGCCGATTTACTTGGCGTTGGCGGAGTGGTCGCGGGCGGCGGGGGACGCGGAGAAGGCCATCGCGTACTACGAGAAAGCTTTGAAGCACGGCCGGGACGGCCCGACGCTCGCCGAGTTGGCGGCGACGTACGAGGCCGCGGGGGACCGGCGTAGCGCCGTCGATTATTACTTCGAGGCGGTTGCGAAAGGCGCGGCGAGCTCGGATATTCTGGCGGAATACGCCACGGATTACGCGGCGGCCGCCGAGTTCGAGCAAGCACTGGAAATATACCAACGGTTGGTGGACCGGTTCCCCGAGAACGCGCACTACCTCTTCGGCCTTTCCTTCGTCAAACAACAAATAGGCCGGGTGGAGGAAGCGCGGGAGGGGTACCGGGAAGTCGTGCGCTTAAAACCGGATTTCGCCGAACCCTACTACAACCTCGCGGCGTTGGCCGACGCCGACGAAGATGCCGACGCGGCGGCCTCGTATTACCGCGATTTTTTGCAATACTCGGCCGGCCGGGACGACCTGGCCGAGAGTCGCGCCAAAGCCTCGCAGCGGCTCCGGCTCCTGGAAGGTTATTAAAGCGGTTATGCCGAAATTTAGTCGCCGATCGAAAGTCGCCTTTTTCTGGTTGGCCGCCCTCGCGTTGACGGCAACGGTACACGGCGCCAAGGATAAACTAAAGCTCTTGGAGGAAGCCAACGAGCTGTTCAAACAGGGTGAGGCGGAGTACGAAAAGGAAGACTTCGAAGCGGCTATAGAAAAATTTGAAAAATGCCTCGCCAAGGACCCCGAAAACGCCGACGCCCAGTTCAACATCGGCGTTTGTTACACCGACCTGGGCGAGCCCGAAAAAGCCCTCGAGGCGTACCGCAAGACGCTCGCCGTCGACTCCCATTACCACCACGCCTACTTCAATATGGGCCGGATATACCACCTCCGCAAGGACTTCGTCCAGGCCATCGTCTACTACGAAAAAGCCCTCGCCGAAGACCCCTACTCCCCCGACCTCTTGTACAACTACGCCCACGCGCTGATGGAAGGGGGGCGCGTGGAAGAAGCCGTCGAGGCCTGGGACCGCTACCTGACCATAGCGGAGCAGCTCCCGGAAGAGGCCAAATGGGTGGAACGCGCCAAGGAGTACCTGGCGACGCTGGAGAGCGTTTCGGGGGGGACGACGGAAGATGAAAAAGAGTAAACCCCTCTCCGGCCGCCTCGCGGCCTGCGCCGTCGTATGGGCCGCGGTTATATGTTCGGGCCCGGCCGGCGCCGCGCCCGCCGGCGACGTCGTCCAAGCGAAGGGATTGATCGAGGCGGGACGGGGGGAGGAGGCCATAAACATATTGACGGCGGCGTGCTATGCGCGCGCCGACGAGCTCGCGCCCCATTTCTATCTGGCGTACTGCTACGGCGTCGCCGGGAACCTGGAGGAGGCCCGCGCCGAATACGAGATATGCGCCCGCTGCGACCCGGACCGCCCCGAAATCCACTACAACTTAGGCGTAATATTGAACAAAATGGGCTTGTATCAAGCGGCGGCGGAAGCCTTCGAGGAAGCGCTGCTGTTGGACCCCGGCCTCGTCGCCGCCAATTTCAATTGTGGCCTTTCCCATTATTATGCCCACGAGCCGGTGCCGGCCATAAAGTTCTACCGGGAAGCGCGCGCCTTGGCCCCGGAAGATATATCGATCCTATATTGGCTCGCACTAGCCTACGAAGAGATCGACCAACGCGTAGCCCTCTCAATATGGGAAGACTACGTCCGTCAAACCGTCAACGTGGCCGCCGAGACGCCCAACCTAAAATCGGCCCGTAACCATATTTCCGCCTTACGTGCCGGCAAAAAACCTTAAAAAGACGGGAATCCTCATAATCCCGCTCGTTATTTCGGTAGCACTGGCCGCCGCGGACCGTCCCGGCGGCGAGCTCTTGTCGTCGGCCGACGAGCTCAGGTTGCGGGGCGCGCACGAGGAAGCGCTCGCGTACTACGAGCAGGTTCTGGCGGAGGACCCGGCTTCGCCCGCGGCCTGGGCCGGCGCCGCGGCCTCGTTGGAGGCCCTCGACGAAGCGCGGGCGCTGGCGGTGCTCGCGGAGGCCTTGGGCGAGCCCAAGGCCGCCGTACCCGCTCCCGCATTGGCCGTCCTCGCCGACGGTTGGGCGCGGCGGGGCGCAACCGAGAAAGCGTTGAAGTTGTTGGCGGCCGAACCCGAAGCCGGAACCGGCCGCTACTACCTCGTCCGGGGTCAAATAAACCTCGCCCGGGGGGAATTGCCGGGAGCGATAAAAGAATTCAAAAAAGCGCGGGCCGCGGGCGACGCCGCGGCGCCTTACTACCTGGCCGAGGCGCTGCTCGAGACCGGCCACTACGATGAGGCCGACGTCTATTTGAACGAATTCCTCGACGTATTCCCGTACGTCGCGGAGGCCAGGTGCGCTCGAGCCGAGGTCTACTTCCGCCGCGGCGAAAGCGAACGCGCCGCCGAGGAACTAACCGAAGCCCTGGCGCTCGACCGCCGTAATAAACGCGCCCTCTTCGACCTCGCGACCGTCGCGGCGTCGAGGGGCGACTACGGCGAAGCCATACGCCGCTACGGCGACGTCGTCGAACTCGACGCCGGCGAGGAGCGAGCGCTCTACCTCATCGCCAAAGCGTACGAGCACGTCGACCCGCCGGTCGCCGCTCAGAAGTTGGAAGAGTACCGCCGCCGCTTCAAATAATCCCGCTCCGAAACCCCGACGCCGGCGCATCCCCGGGCGACGGGGGGATTTTTCCGCTTACCGCTCGAGTACTTGGTACGGTTGGGTGGCAATATCCGCTGAAACCGGCGGCCGTTGACTTGGCCGCCGCGGTGTGATATTTTTTACATTCGAATATATCCCGCCATGGCCGAAAAGACCCTAGTAGCGATGTCCGGCGGCGTAGACAGCGCCGCGGCGGCGTTGACGCTCAAGCGCCGGGGCTGCGACGTTGCCGGCGTTACGCTCCGCCTCTACGACGCCCGGGCGCGTTCGGGCCGCTGGTGCTGCTCGCCCGCGGGCGTGCGGGAGGCGGCGGCGCTCGCGAAACATATCGGCATCCCGCACTACGTCCTCGACTTCCGCGACGAGTTCCGGCGGGCCGTGGTGGACGATTTCGTCGCCGAGTACGCGCGCGGCCGGACGCCGAACCCGTGCGTCCGCTGCAACAGCATCGTGAAGTTCGACTACTTGTTGCGCCGCGCGCGGGCGATGGGCTTCGACGCCGTCGCGACCGGCCACTACGTCCGCCGCGAGTACGACGAGGAGGCGTCCCGATACGTGCTTCGCCGCGCGGTGGACGCCGCCAAGGACCAGTCGTACTTCCTGTGGGCCACGCCGCGCGAGTGCTTGCCGGCGATTCTGTTCCCGGTCGGCGGCCTCCTGAAAACCGAAGTCCGCGCCCTCCTGGCCGAAGTGACGAAGGCCGCGGCAGATAAACCCGAGAGCCAGGACATCTGCTTCGTCGAGGACGGCTCGTACGCCGACCTCGTCGAGGGAGCGGGCGACGTGGGGGGCGAAGCCGGCCCCATCGTGAACGAGAGAGGCAACGTGCTGGGCGAGCACGCCGGCATCGCCCGCTACACCGTAGGCCAGCGGCGGGGCCTGGGCGTCGCCGGCGGAACCCGTTTGTACGTAAAAGAGATAGACGCCGCGACGAACACCGTCGTACTGGCCGAGGGGCCGGCGCTGGCCTCGAGCCGGTTCCGCGTCGGCGACGTGAATTGGCTGCTCCCGCCCGACGGGGACGAAGTGCGGGCCACCGTGATGGTGCGCTACCGGGACCCGGGCGCGGCGGCGACGCTGCGCCGGTTGACCCCGGCGACGTGGGCGGTGACGTTCGACGAGCCGCGGCGCGCCATAGCGCCCGGCCAATCCGCGGCCTTCTACGACGGCGACGCCCTGCTCGGCGGCGGCGTTATCGACGAGGTCTCTCCGTAATGCCCACGGCGGCCGAGAAAAAATACGGCGAGCTCCTGGCGCGACTCGGGGAGTTGCCGTCGCTGCTGGTCGCCTTCTCGGGAGGCGCCGACTCGACGTTCCTCCTCGCGACGGCGCAGAAGGCCGTTCGGGGCCGCGTACTGGCGCTAACGGCCCGCTCGCCGGCCTACCCCTCCCGCGAGGTCGAACACGCCCAGGCCACGGCGCGCATTCTCGACGCCGAACACGCGATTATCGACTCGCACGAGGCCGAGGACCCCACTTTCCGCGCCAACCCGCCGGATCGGTGTTATTATTGCAAGCGCTCGCTCTTCGGGGAGTTCAAGAAGTTCGCCGGCGAGAACGGCCTCGCCGCCGTGGCCGACGGCACCACGGCCGACGAGCTCGAGGGACACCGCCCGGGGGCCGGGGCCGCGCGCGAGCTGGGGATAATTTCGCCGCTGGCCGAGGTCGGTTTGACCAAGGAGGAGGTTAAGTGGCTGGCGCGCGAGAACGGCGTTCCCAACTTCGAACGGCCGCGTTCGGCGTGCCTGGCGTCGCGTTTTCCGTACGGCGAAGAGATAACGCTTGAAAAGTTGAAGCTCATCGAGGACGCGGAGGAAATTCTGGCGGACCTCGGGTTCCAGCAGATACGTTGCCGCTTCCACGGCCCTACCGTGCGGATAGAGCTCGACGCGAAGGAATTACCCCGGGCGACCAAACCCGGAATACGGGAACGCATTACGGCCGGGTTGCGCGAGCTGGGTTTCAAGTTCGTAACGCTCGACCTCGACGGTTACCGTACCGGCAGCATGGACGAAGCGGCCGGCATCGCGAAAACTAACGGAAGGTGAAGGGGGTATAGGCGTGAGGTTTTTAAGGTGGATCGTCGCCGGCGTCGTCGCGGGAATAATTAAAATAGGGACCGGCTTTCTCTTTCACGCCGCTGTCTTCGGCGCGTCGTACGCGGACCCGGCGCACCTCGCCGTCTGGCGGACGTACCCGGCGATGATGACCCATATGGCGCTGCTCTCGGTGGCCGCGGGGCTCCTCTTCGCGCTGCTGTATTGGACGCTGAGCCGCGCGCTACCGGGCCCCGCCGCCCTACGCGGGTTTATCTTCGGCGCCCTGGTGTGGTTCGGCGTGGTGCTGGCCTCGACCCTGTCGGTAATACTGTGGGTCAAAATGCCCGCGGCCACGGCCTGGGCCTGGATACTCGATTCGTTGGTATGGTGCCCGCTCGCCGGGGCGCTGGTCGGCCTTATTCTGGGCAGAGCCGAAGCGAGGTAGTATGGCGACGAAAAGACGCAAGAAGGCGACGCGCGAGGTGCCGCGCACCCACCGCGCCGATTCGGCGATATCGGCCGTCACCGCGTACGCCGACCGGGCTATGATCACCCGGGCCGCCCACCTGGCGCTCGACGTCGGCGAAGGCACCATCGTCGTGCGGAGCTTGCCCGCGGCGCTGGACGAGTACTCGCTGCGCGTCGCCGGTTCCGGCCCGGCCAAGGTACGGATAATGGGCGTGAAGATAGGACGCGAATTCCCGGGCCGGCCGTCGGCCGCCCAAACCGAGAAGCTCCGCCTGGCGCTGGAGAAGGCCGAAGACGAGCGCCGCGCGCTGGCCGATAAACGCGAAGTCACCGCCGAGCGGCGGCGGGGCGTCCAGGCGCTGAGCGAAGCCGCGACCCGCGACCTCGCCAAAACCATCGCGCGCCGCCGTTTGGATTTGGCGGAAGCCGAAGGCGTGGTCTCGTTCTTCTACGACGACCTCGGCAAGTCCAACGCGCAGTTGTTGAAACTCGATAAGGCGCTGCGCGATAAGGACCGCGAGCTCGAAATACTCCGGTTCGAGTACGAGAAGCACAAGGCGCCGCGGCCGCGCGAGGAGAAAACCGCCGCCGTGTCCTACGAGTGCTCCGTGGGCGGCGAGTTCGACCTGGCGCTGAGCTACGTCATGCCCGACGCCCACTGGGAGCCCACGTACGACCTCCGCTTCGACGAGACCCGCAACGAAACCGAGGTCCAATACCGCGCCGCCGTTTACCAGAACACGGGCGAGGACTGGGCCGACGTCAACCTCAAACTGTCGACGACGCGGCCGCAGGCCGGCGCGGCGCCCCCCGAGCTCGAGCCCAAATACGTCGACTTCTACCAGCCGTACGTCGCGGCGCCCGCGCCCGCCCAGGCCAAGGCCGTCGTCCGCGCTGAAGCCGTCGCCGAAGAAGAACCCGAAGAGCTATTGGAGGCCAAGGCGGACCTCGAGGCGGGGGCGTATTACGAAGCCGAGCAAGCCGAGGCCGCGGTCGAGACGCGGGGGCCCGCGGTAACGTACGTCGTCCCGGGCCTGCCCTCCGTCCCGGCCGACGGCGAGCCGCACGTCGTCGCCGTCAGCACCCACCGCTTCCGCGGCGAGCTCGCCCACGTCGTAACGCCCGAATACGGCGAGGTCGCGTATTTACGTGCGAAGGCGACCAACGAGACCGAGCTCACGTTCCTGCCGGGCGTCGCGAACGTCTTCCGCGGCGACGAGTACGTGGGCCGCGCCGAGCTCGAGCTGACCGTCCCCGGCGCCGAGCTCGAGTATTACCTCGGCGCCGACGACCGCCTTAAAGTGGAATACGACTGCCAGCGGGTCACCGACGAGTCGTCGGGCCTTACGGGCTCCAATCGGAAGATAACGTTCAAGGCCGAGGCCGACCTCGAGAACCATACCGGCGCCGCCGCCGGCGTCGTCGTCAAGCAGCGCCTCCCGGTGCCGTTGAACAAGGACATCAAGGTCAAGATGACGGAGGCCAAGCCCAAGCCGATGGAAAAGGGCGACGACGGCCTGCTGGAGTGGCACTTCACGCTCAAAGAGGGCGAGAAGAAAAAGATAACCTTCAACTACGACGTCGAGTTCCCCAAGGGCCGCGACGTCGCGGGAGTGTAAGTGCAACTTCAGCTAGTAGTCCTCGACTTCGGCAGCCAGTACACGCAGCTCATCGCGCGCAAGGTGCGCGAGCAGCGCGTCTACGCCGCCATCGAGCCGTACGACGTCGACCCGGAGGCGCTGAAGGCCGGAAACGTCCAGGCCCTCATCCTGTCGGGCGGGCCGGCCTCGATATACGCCGAGGGGGCGCCGCGGGCCGACGCCCGGGTGCTCGAGCTGGGCGTCCCGGTCCTCGGCATCTGCTACGGCCTGCAATACATAGCGGCCACGCTCGGGGGCGAGGTGGCGCGGGCGGCGGCGCGCGAGTACGGCCCGGCCACGCTGCGCGTCCCGGCGCCGCACGCCCTGTTCGACGGCGTCCCGGAGGAGTTTCGCGTTTGGATGAGCCACGGCGACCGGCTCGAGAAGCTGCCGCCGGCCTTCCGCGCCCTCGCCACCTCCGATAACTCGCCCTACGCCGCGGTGGGCGACGACGCGCGTCGCATCTACGGCCTGCAGTTCCACCCGGAGGTAACGCATACCGAACACGGCTCGCGCATTTTGGCCAACTTCGTCTTCGGCGTAGCCGGCCTCGAGGCCACGTGGACGCCGGCGTCTTTCATAACCGAAAAGGTCGCGGAGATAAAGGAGCTGGTAGGCGACGAACACGTCGTGCTGGCGCTATCGGGCGGCGTGGACTCGAGCGTGCTCGCGGCGCTGCTGCACCGCGCGGTCGGCGACCGCGTCCACGCCATCTTCGTCGATAACGGCCTGATGCGGGAGGGCGAGGTCGACGAGGTCGAGCGCGTCTTCCGCGGCGAGCTCGGGATACCGCTCACGGTGGCCCGCGTCGGCGAGCTGTTTTTAAATAAACTCGAGGGCGTGGCGGACCCGGAGCAGAAGCGCCGCGTCATAGGCCACACCTTCATCGACGTATTCGGCGCCGAGGCCGAGAAGGTCGACGGCCGCGTGAAGTTCCTGGCGCAGGGGACCCTCTACCCGGACCGCATCGAGTCGCGCGCCGTGAAGGGGCCGTCGGACATCATTAAGACGCACCACAACGTCGGCGGCCTGCCGGAGGAACTGCCCTTCGAGCTGCTCGAGCCGCTGGCGGAGCTATTCAAGGACGAGGTGCGCGCGGTAGGCCGGGAGCTGGGCCTGCCCGAGAAAATAGTGGGGCGCCACCCGTTCCCGGGGCCGGGCCTCGCGGTGCGGTGCATAGGCGAGGTCACGGCCGAGAAGCTCGCGACGCTCCGGCGGGCGGACGCTGTCTTGCGGGAGGAGATAAGCGAGGCCGGCGTCTACGACGAGATCGCGCAGGCGCTGGCGGTGCTGCTGCCGGTGAAGTCGGTGGGCGTGATGGGCGACGAGCGGACGTACGAGTACGTGTGCGCGCTGCGCTGCGTAACGACCGCGGACTTCATGACGGCGGACTGGTACCGCATGTGCCACAAGCTCATGGCCAAGATCTCGAGCCGCATCACGAACGAGGTGGCCGGCATCAACCGCGTCGTCTACGACATAACCTCCAAGCCGCCCGCCACGGTGGAGTGGGAGTGATGATAGGGACGCAACAGACGTTACCTAATATGAAGCCGCGATGCGTAGGGCTTTTCTCGGAGCACTATGTAAAGCGTCGATTTCCCGAGACGGCCGAATATAAAAAAATGGCGCCGCCTAAGGGGTTAAAGGAAAATATACAAACCCTTATAGATAAAAATATAAAGACGGTGGCTCAAAAGAACGAAGCCCAACTTGAAGACGATCTGATAAGACCTATTCTAAACGCGCTCGGCATACATTATATTGTCGCGGTAAACGTACCCGGGGGCCAAGAGGCCGACTACGCGTTTTTCGGGGACGAAAAAACGCGCGCCGAAGCTGACGCCCGGGACAAAGAAAAATACAAAGGAGCCTCGGCGTTGGCGGACGCCAAAAGGTGGGGCCGGGAGCTGGATAAAGGCGGCGGGACGGCGCTAGACAAAAACCCCAACGCCATCCCTACGAAGCAGATCGCAAACTACATTCAAGATACCGCGACCGATTGGGGCGTATTAACCGACGGGCGGCTTTGGCGGGTTTATAACCGAAACACGCCGCCGGTTTCGCAATCGTTCTTTGAAATTAATTTACCGGAAGCCCTTCTTGACGACGACGCGTTCCATTTATTTTACGCGCTGTTCAGCGGACCTGCGTTCGCCCGCGGCGTCCAAGAATTAGTACGCAGAGAAAGCGGGGATTATTGGGCGGAAATAGGCGAAGACCTGAAAGAAAAAGCATATAAAGCCCTTGAGCTTTTATGCAACGGCTTCCGTAATCTCGACGCCGAACTAGAAATAAAGGATATCTACGAGGGGTCGGTAATACTCCTATACCGGTTGCTATTCATACTCTACGCAGAGAACAAAAACCTACTGCCCCGGGGAGAAGATGCTTATAAAAGATACTCGCTTCAAGAAATTTTAAACGAAGTGGACCGCGGTGCGCCCGAGACCTTTAGCGAAAATAGGTCCATGCTTTACGACCGGCTAAGGCACTTGTTCCGGTTAATAGACGAGGGCGACGCAAGCCTGAAAGTACCCCAATATAACGGCGGCCTTTTTAAGGAGGACGGCCTGCCGTTCCTCCCTGCCGGCTTCCTGTCAAAATACGCGGTCCCGGACCGCTACTTGGCCGGTGCGCTGGCGCTTATTGCGTTCGCCCAGGATAAAAAAGGCCGCACCAGACACCAAGTCGACTACGGCGAGTTAGACGTGCGCCACCTCGGCTCGATATACGAGGGGCTTCTGGAATTCCACCCCACATTGAAAGACGACCGAATTGAATTATATACCGATAAAGGGGAGCG
>Ga0307380_10008305_pt1 | contig 13316 bp, 15 predicted proteins | sample UN3MG_FD_202239 | JGI IMG/M metagenome (GOLD analysis project Ga0307380, IMG submission 202239) | Soil microbial communities from Risofladan, Vaasa, Finland - UN-3 | ecosystem: Environmental > Terrestrial > Soil > Coastal area > Acid sulfate soil | place: Finland: Risofladan, Vaasa | collected... | reverse complement strand
TGCTTGGTCCATGCCTGCACCATCGGTGATCGCGCAATGATCGGCATGAAAGCCTGTGTGATGGATGGCGCCGTGGTCGAGCCAGAATCGATGGTGGCCGCGGGCGCCCTGGTGACCCCAGGCAAGGTGGTGAAATCCAGACAGCTTTGGGCTGGCAGTCCAGCGAAATACATGCGTGAGCTGAACGATGAAGAGGTTGCCGGCCTGGTCGAAACCTGCGGGCTCTACGCCGGCTACGCTGAGGCCTATCGCCTCGGTCTCAGCAAAGCAGCGGAATAGCCGATCTCGTCGGGCGACCGACGGCGTTTTGACATAGCGCTGTGTCGAGGCGCGGTGTCTGGCGACCGGTCTTAAATCGCCGCCAATTCTTCGGCGATCAAATCCTGTACAATGCGGCGCGCGGCGACGGCACCCGCATCGGCGTTGACGTCATAGATACGCTTGTCGTGATCGTCCGTCTCGATTAGGTGGTGTTGGGTTTCCAGGATCGCCTTGTCTTCCTCGAATGTCGTGATGATCTGGCGCTCAAGCAGTTTGTCAATTTGCTCGTTTTCCAGCTCGAAGCTGCGTGAAATGCTCCAAAAATAGCGGCTGCTCGATTTGTTCTCCGGCGTGATCGAATTGATCACATGCCAGCGCAGACCCTGATCGATATCGTTGGTGCCCGTCCGCACGGCGCGGGCATCGATGACGATGTTGGAGGGCGGATCGAATCTTATGATCTGCCAGCGATCGATGTTCTCCTTGAACCCGCGCACCTGTTCGAAAAGCGGGGGGGCTGGAACGTCGCGCATGACGCGCTCGATATGCACGTTCGGCGCTTCGATTCGGAACGACATTGGTGTTTCGGCGACCGAGAAATTCCCGATCGTCTTGGCGTGGACGAACGTCTCATGGGTCAGATCGAGAAGATTGTCGACAACCAGACGGTAGTCCGCCGCCATGTGGATCGTGCCGCAAACCGGGTGCCAATTCTCCGGATCGCTGTTCCAGATGAATTCTGGGATCAATGTTTCATCGGCTTTCTTCGGGTCGCCCATCCATATCCAAACGAACTTCCAGCGTTCGACTACGGGGTAAGTGCGCACCCGCAAGCGCGGCGGGATGTTCTCTTGACCGGGAATGCGTTGGCATTTGCCGGCGCAGTCGAAGACCAAGCCGTGATAGCCGCACTGAATCTGATCGCCGATCAATGTGCCTTCCGAAAGCGCAAACCTGCGGTGCGGGCATCGATCTTCCATCGCCACGGCCTCACCGGCTTCGGTACGATAGAGCACGACCGGTTGGTCGATAATCCAGCGCTGCAACAATTCGCGGCGGACTTCGTTGTCCCAAGCCGCGACGTACCAGGCATTCTTCAGGAACATCTCAAAGCTCCGATCCTATTGTCGTTACCATTCTAGCGGATAAGCCGCGCCGTACAAAAACTTCCGGCGATCAGTTGTGTCAGCCGCAGCTTTCTATCGCCGCTCTCCGGCGTTGCGCGGCCGTTTCCCTTATCCACCGGATTTGACCAGGACATATGCGCCGGGGGCATCTTCGATGGGCTTTAGATTTCCGTCGCCAGGTAATCGTGCCGGGACATTGCCTCCGCCATACTTGCTAAGCCATTCTAGCCATTCGGGCCACCAGGATCCGTCGTGGCGCTTGGCGTTTTCGAGCCATTTATCTGGGCTTTTCGGCTTCTTTGAGTTTGTCCAATAGCAGTACTTCTGCGCTGCCGGCGGATTGACGACGCCGGCAATGTGGCCGGAGGCAGACAGTATGAAACGGACTTTGCCGCCATAGGCCCGGGTGCCGACATAGGTCGATTTCCAGGGCGCGATGTGATCCTCGCGAGTCGAGAGAATGAGCGTCGGCACCTCGATTTTCGAGAGATCAACCGGAACACCCTGCAGCGTGATCGCGCCTGGTTTGGTGAGCAGGTTTTTCTGGTACATATTTCGGAGGTAGAAGCTATGCATTGCCGCCGGCATCCGGGTGGAATCCGAGTTCCAATAGAGCAGGTCGAAGGGAAAGGGGTCCTTGCCCATCAGGTAGTTATTGATGACGAATGACCAGATCAGATCATTGGCGCGAAGCATATTGAAGGTGGTCGCCATATCGGCGCCCTCTAGATAGCCATTTTCCTGCATTCGGCTTTCCAGATAAGAAATCTGCTCTTCGTCGATGAAGACTGAGAGTTCGCCGGCCTCGGCAAAGTCGATCATCGAGGTAAAGTAGGTGGCGCTCTTGACCCGGTCGTCGCCCTTGGCGGCCATTACGGCGAGGGTCGCGGCGAGCAGCGTGCCGCCGAGGCAGTAACCGATCAAATTGACATTACGCTCGCCGGTCGCCTTTTCAATCGCGTCCATGGCCGCAAGCGGGCCTTCGAGCATGTAGTCCTCGAAGGACTTTCCGGCGAGCGACTCGTCGGGATTGACCCAGGAGATCACAAAAACCGAGACCCCCTGATCGGTCGCCCATTTTATGAACGAGTTCTTTTCGCGAAGATCGAGGATGTAGAACTTGTTGATCCACGGCGGAACGATCAACAGTGGCCGCCGCATCACATCTTCGGTAGTCGGCGCGTATTGTATGAGCTGCATCAAGTCGGTTTGATAAATCACCTTGCCTGGCGTAACGGCGATATTGCCACCAACTTGGAACGCGTCAGGGTCGGTCATCTTGATGTTGAGGCGACCGTTCCCGCGCTCGAGATCCTCGATCAGGTTTTCCAATCCGCTGATCAGGTTCTCGCCGCCCGATTCCAGCGTCGCTTTTACAACCTCAGGATTGGTCATGGCAAAGTTGGTCGGCGCCATCGCGTCGACGAACTGGCGGGTATAGAATTCGACTTTCTTTGCCGTCATCTCGTCGAGGCCATCGACGTCGTTGACGGTCGATTGCATCCAACGTGCGGTCAGCAAATAAGATTGTTTCAAATAGTCGAACAGCGCGTTCGTCTGCCATTCCTCGGCCTTGAAGCGCCGATCGGCTGCATCGGGTTCGATGATAGGCGATGACGAATTGCCAGCGAGCTTCTGGGCCGTCGTCTGCCACAAGCGCATATAGTCCTGCCAAAGCGCCATTTGGGCCTCGAATACTTTCGAGGGATCCGCCATCATTTTGCTCGTCATATCGAGGAATGCTTGGCCGACCTTGAGCGGGTCCATGTCGGTCTGACCACCGGCCGCTTGTCTCTGGAGAAAATCCGCAATCAATTTTTGGCTGCGTTCCGCCACGCTCGCCAACGATCGTACGGCCTCTACAGGGTCAGGAAGTTTGACGCCCGTCTCCGGTTGATCGGCCATTGCCCTATCCTCTATAAGGTGCAGGGTGTTGATTTCCGCCACATTTGCCCTGCATTCCGGCTATATGTCTGAGTATCGTAACCGGGATGGAAGGCACGCATTGTGTCATATAACAATGCCCAAGGAATTTTCAAAATAGCTCCAAGGCACTGAACAAACCTGAAATTTCAATGATCGGAACATGGCGATGATGTCAGATATCGGCGCGGCGGCGCCAAAAATCGGCGAAGGGCGAATATGGGCGTTGCTTGTGGCGGCGCTATCCATTGCCATTGCGCTTGGCGGCTGCTCCGCTTCGGGAGGTGATGCCTTGACCCTTGGCAAAGCATTTGAGCGGAAAGAAGCAAAGCCAAAGGCCGGCGGGACGAATACGAAGCCGGAGGGGACGAAGGCGGCGGACGCTCGCAGCGGCGAAAAGAAACCCTATCCCAACCTGTCAACTGTCCCCGGTCGCCCGAACGTGACATCACAGGAGCGCCGTTTGGTGATCGAAGAGGGATTGCTGGCGGACCGTTCGCGCGCGAAGCATACCGATGCGACTCCGGTCTGGGCACGGCCCAAGACGGCCGACGTCGGCACGGGCGATCAAGCCGGCGCTGGCCCTGAAGTTCAGACCGTGACGGTGGCCGGTGCTCGGTTGGCGACCATTCGTTTCCCGGCAGGCTCAGCGCGCCTTCCGCCAGGTGCGGCCGGATTGATGCGTCAGATCGCCGCAATCCAAAAGCGATCCGGTGCAAAAGTGATCGCGGTTGGACACACATCGCGGCGGAAGCGCAACGCAGATGTGGGGAAGGACAAGAAGGCCAAGGACGCCCTGTCGCTTGCCAGGGCAAATGCCGTGACATTGCTTCTCGCGCGACTGGGCGTCGGTCCGGCACGGCTTGAGGCTATTGGTCGCGGTGATGCGGAGCCTACCAACCCGCGGCGGCCCTTCCTTAACCGGCGCGTCGATATATTCATGCGTCGTTGACGGACCGGTTAGTATGGTGCGAAGGCTTGCTGGCCGGGCGAATGGGCTTGGGCAGCGTCAATCCTGATTGACTGTTCACCCGACACTGGGTGAGCAAGGTAGGATTTCCATGGACGACGAGTTCTATCGGCTTAAGCGGCTACCACCATATGTGTTTGCGGAAGTGAACGCGATGAAGGCCGAGGCGCGGGCCGAGGGTCGAGACATCATCGATTTTGGGATGGGCAATCCCGACAGCCCAACCCCCGAGCACATCGTCGAAAAACTGGCCGAAACAGCGCGAAATCCGCGCTCGCATCGGTATTCGACCTCGAAAGGGATCCCCGGCCTGCGACGAGCTGTGGCCGCGTATTACGGGCGCAGATTCAACGTCGATATTGATCCTGAGTCGGAGACGATCGTCACGCTCGGCTCGAAGGAGGGAATCGTCAATCTCGCGCAAGCGATTACCGCTCCGGGTGACATGGTTCTGGTGCCCAATCCGACATATCCGATCCACGCTTACGCCTTCATTATGGCGGGAGGCGCCGTCCGTCATATACCAATGACGGATGATCACGACTACATGCGAGAATTGGACCGGGCTGTCAGCCACTCAGTGCCCAAGCCAATCGCCCTAATTGTCAACTTTCCTTCCAATCCCACGGCGCAAACCACCGATCTCGATTTCTATGGCGAGTTGGTCGAGTTTTGCCGCCGGCATCAGATATTCATCATTTCCGACCTGGCATATGCCGAGATCTACTTTGACGGACCGCCGCCGCCCTCAATCCTCGAGGTGCCAGGTGCGCGCGACATCGCGATCGAGTTCCTATCCATGAGCAAAACCTACTCGATGCCTGGCTGGCGGGTGGGATTTGCCAGTGGTAATCGCCGTTTGGTCGGTGCACTGGCTCATGTGAAGTCATACACCGACTATGGGGCTTTCACGCCTATTCAGGTGGCTGCCGCCGCGGCGCTCAATGGACCACAGGACTGTGTTGACGATATTCGCGAGTGTTATCGCGAACGACGCGACGCGTTGGTCAAGGGATTGCGCAATGCGGGTTGGGACGTTCCCAGCCCGGCTGCGACAATGTTTGCTTGGGTTCCTGTGCCCCCGCAGTTTGCAAAAGTCGGATCTATGGGATTTGCGAAACTGCTCCTCGACCAGGCGGACGTTGCAGTATCGCCTGGCGTTGGTTTCGGCGAGTATGGAGACGGTTGGCTTCGGGTGGCGTTGGTAGAAAACAAACAGCGAATTCGTCAGGCAGCCCGAAACATCAAGTCGTTCCTGGCCCCGTATCAAAACAAAGGCTCTAGGCAGAAGCAGGCAGCGGCATCTTGAACCAGCCGCTGAAGATTGCGATTGCCGGCCTCGGGACCGTCGGGGCCCGAACTCTCCGAATATTGAGCGATCATTCGGCCATGCTTTGGGAGCGTTGTGGTCGCCGACTGGAAGTTTCGGCAGTGTCTGCGCGCAACCGCGGGAAAGATCGCGGGATTTCCATTGACACGTTCGCTTGGTTCGACGATCCGGTCGAGATGGCAAAGAGTGCCGACGCAGATGTGCTGGTCGAGCTGATCGGCGGCGAAGACGGCGTTGCGAAAGCGGTGTCGGAGACCGCGATAGAGAACCGCCGCCATGTCGTCACGGCGAACAAAGCGTTGCTTGCGCATCACGGAACCGCACTAGCCAAGGCAGCCGAAGCGACCAATGTGACGCTCGCTTATGAAGCGGCGGTGGCCGGTGGCATTCCGATTGTGAAGTCGTTGCGAGAGGGTCTGGCGGCCAATAATTTGACCTGCGTCTATGGCATTCTCAATGGCACGTGCAACTACATTCTGACGGCAATGCGCGAAAGCGGTCGGCCATTCGACGAGGTGCTGCGGGAGGCCCAAGAGTTAGGTTATGCCGAGGCAGATCCGAGTTTCGACATCGACGGCATCGATGCCGCGCACAAGATAGCGATCCTGACCAGTATTGCCTTTGGCACCGAGATCAATTTCGAAGCGGTGCATGTCGAGGGGATCCGGCAGGTCTCACCGCTCGACATCGCGTATGCCGAGGAACTCGGATATCGGATCAAACTGTTGGCTACGGCGCGACGCACCGCAAACGGCATCGAGCAGCGCGTGCACGCATCCATGGTTCCCAATACTGCCTCGATCGCCTTTGTGGACGGTGTGACCAATGCGGTTGTGGCCGAGGGCGATGCTATCGGCAGTGCGGTGCTTGTTGGGCCAGGCGCGGGCGCGGGTCCAACCGCGTCGGCTGTGGTCGCCGACTTGATTGACATTGCACGGGGCCGTGTCACGCCGACATTCTCGGTACCTGCAACGTCGCTGAAACCGCTCACGCCAGCGGCAATGGAGCAACACCGCGGCTCATATTATATTCGACTGATGGTTGACGATAAGCCGGGTGTGGTCGCCGATGTCGCGGCGGCGCTGCGGGACGAGCAGGTGTCGTTGGAGTCAATGCTGCAACGCGCGCGGTCGCCGGAGATGGCGGTCCCGGTGGTGTTGACCACTCACACCACGGAGGAAGCCGACATTCGCCGCGCATTGCAGCGTATCGGTGCACTGAATTCGGTTCGCGAAGCGCCGTGCATGATAAGAATTGAAGACTTTTAAAAAGCTGCCCATCTGGGCGGCGTAAAGGGGAGCAAATGGCCGAAGATTCGGGCATGGATCGCAATCTTGCGCTTGAAGCGGTGCGTGTAACCGAGGCCGCAGCGCTGTCGGCGTCGCGTCTAATGGGGCGCGGAGACGAAAAGGCCGCCGATCAAGCAGCGGTTGACGCAATGCGCAAGGCACTCAACAGCTTGTCGATCAAGGGCACCGTCGTTATTGGCGAAGGCGAGCGGGATGAGGCGCCGATGTTGTATATCGGCGAAGAAGTGGGTATCGGCGACGGTCCAAAAATCGACATTGCCCTCGACCCATTGGAGGGCACGACCATCACAGCGAAAGGCGGTCAGAATGCACTCGCCGTAATCGCCATGGCCGAGGAAGGTGGATTTCTCAACGCACCAGATGTCTACATGGACAAGATCGCGATTGGCGCCGGTTTGCCCGGCGATCTGGTGGACTTGGACCAGTCGCCGGCGGAAAATTTGAAGGCGCTCGCCAAGGCCAAGAAGGTCGATGTTGAGGATATCGTCGCCTGCATCCTAGATCGGCCGCGTCATGCGGATTTGATCGGGGCCGTCCGTTCGTCGGGCGCACGCATCCAGCTTATTTCTGACGGGGATGTCAGTGGCGTCATCGCAACAACGTTGTCAGAAAGTGGCGTCGATATCTACATGGGGTCTGGCGGCGCTCCTGAAGGGGTCCTGGCCGCGGCGGCGCTGCGCAGCATCGGCGGACAAATGCAGGGCCGCCTGCTTTTCCGGAACGATGATGAACGTGCGCGTGCCGAGAAATGGGGTATTGAGGATTTCGACCGGAAGTACGGATTGCTCGACCTCGCCAGTGGCGACGTAATGTTCGCGGCGACCGGCGTGACTGACGGATCCTTGTTGCGTGGTGTGCGCAGGTTCAGCGGCGGAGCTATGACCCATTCGATTGTCATGCGATCGCGAACAGGGACCGTTCGGATGATCGAGGCAAAGCACGATTTCACCCGCAAATCGGGATTTGACCCGCTCGACCGGTGACATGGCGCAACTGCTTGAGGCAAGCGATCTGCCCACCGCGATGCTCGGCGTCGAACGATCGATCTCGGGCAAACGCTGGCGCGCCCGACTGAGCGACGAACGGGTTGGGCTCGCGATCGCCCAGCGCACGGGCTTGCCTGAGATTGTTGGCCGCATCCTGGCGGCGCGGGATGTCCCGATCGAAGAAGTCGAGAGCTATCTCAATCCGACCCTTAGCCGGTTGTTACCGGATCCCTCATGCCTGAAGGATATGGATCAGGCCGTCGACCGTTTGGTCGCCGCGATCGACAACGGCGAGTCAATAGCGGTGTTCGGCGACTATGACGTCGATGGCGCGACTTCGGCAGCGCTACTCCATGGTTTCTTCAGCGCTGTCGGCGCCGAATTGCGCATCTATATTCCGGATCGGCTCACCGAGGGTTATGGTCCGAACGCCCCGGCATTGAAGCGCCTTGCGGCCGAAGGCGTGTGTGTGGTGATCACGGTCGACTGCGGCATCACGGCGCATGAAGCATTGGCGGAGGCGAAGGCCGCCGGTCTCGACGTTATCGTGATCGACCATCATGTTGCCGAGCCCAAGCTGCCACCGGCCAGCGCGGTTGTTAATCCAAACCGGCTAGATGAAGAGCCCGGCTTGGGGCACCTCGCCGCCGTTGGTGTCGCATTTATGCTGGTTGTTGCACTCAATCGGCGGCTTCGAGCGGCGGGCCGGTACAGGGATCGCCCGGAACCTGAGCTCTTTCAGTGGCTCGATCTGGTGGCCCTCGGGACGGTGTGCGATGTGGTGCCGCTCACGGGCCTCAATCGGGCCTACGTCTCCCAGGGATTGAAGATCATGGCGCGTCGTGGAAATCGCGGCATCACTGCGCTGTCGGACATTGCTGGCTTGCGCGATGCGCCGGGTGCGTTCCACGCCGGCTTTATCTTGGGCCCACGCGTCAATGCCGGCGGGCGGGTGGGCGAGGCCGGGCTCGGCGCGCGACTTCTTTCGACCAACGACGGATCCGAAGCCCGATCGATTGCGGAGCGATTGGATGGCTACAATACCGAACGCCGCGAGATCGAGGCCACAGTTCTGGCCGATGCGATCCGGCAGGTGCAATCGCGCAGTAGTGACGATATTTCGCCCGTTATTGTTTCGGGCAATGGCTGGCATCCTGGGGTAATTGGCATCGTGGCCTCACGGCTTGTTGAGAAATTCGGCCGCCCGGCCGTCGTGATCGCGGTAGGTGATGGCCTCGGCAAGGGATCGGGCCGCTCGGTGCGCGGTGTCGACTTGGGGGCTGCAGTAATCGCTGCTCGTCAAGCCGGCTTGTTGGTCAATGGCGGCGGCCATCGCATGGCAGCTGGCCTCACCGTTGAAGAGCACGCAATCGGGGCGCTTACTGAATTTCTTTGCCAGCGTGTCGCCGATGATCTGGCGCGCAGCGGCTTTGACTCAAGTCTTGGCATGGACGGTGGAATGGCCCTTGGGGCGGCGACATTGGAATTCCTCGCGGTGCTCGAGCAGTTGGAGCCATTTGGCAATGGTAATCCGGAACCTCGCTTCGTGTTTCCGCGGGTTCGGATCGCCAAGGCTGACGTCGTGGGGCAGAACCATATCCGCTGCCAATTGTCGGATGAGGGTTCGGGTCGGCTGGGAGCGATCGCCTTCAGATCGGTGGACACAGAGCTTGGCCGCGCCCTCTTGGATGCGCGGGGCGGTGTACTGCATTTGGCTGGGGCGTTGCGTAGGAATGAATGGCGCGGCCGCAAGGACGTGCAGCTGGTCATAGCCGACGCCGCCAGGCCATAGCCCTTAAAAAATCCGCTTGATTTTGAACGTTAGGCTCCGTAGGTCACAGAGCCATGCGACCCCATCGTCTAGCCTGGTCTAGGACACCACCCTTTCAAGGTGGAGACACGGGTTCAAATCCCGTTGGGGTCGCCAAGGTTTCTCGGGCGCTTGTCCTTCGTTCCCAAAATTTCGGTAATCATTTCGGTCATAAAGCCGAGTTTTTTTGGGCTCGAGACCGCGTTCATGTATATGGCCCTTCGCCATCATGCGACCCCTTGCCGCTTGCGCCACGCGCCACGGCGGCAGCTTGGCGAGCAGTATTCTCCGCCGACGCGTCGCGGTGTGCCGGCACCATAAACAAATGGCCGAGAGCAATATTCGCAGCGCCGCGCCTCCGCGCCCCCGGAATAGAGCTCAGCCACTTGGAGCTTCAGCGCGTCGTTGAGGTTCTTCGGCTCGAAGAGCAAGACGGGGCGCTCCCGGCCCTCTTCCCAATCCATCCTTGGCGTGTTCTGGGCGACTTCTGTCTCGTTGAACACGAACGGGACAGCAGCACCGTCTCCGTCAGCCCATTTGCCCAATAAGATGGTCAAGGCCATATCCGCGTGGTTCCACGCCGATAGTGGCTCAGCAGACAATTTGTCGGCACGGCCGTAGAGCAACCCGTACTTGTTCGCGAGCTTCAGGATCACGGACGGCCTAGTTTTATCGGACGCACCAGCCGAGTGCACAATCTGGGCGTACTCATTGACCAACAGCACGTTCTCTAGGGGGCGGTAGCTGAACGGCTCTCCGCCCCTAGGAACCAAGTAAGGGCCGCCAATATGGCCGCCGCCTTCGGGCCATGTCACCGGCATCCCTGGCCGCAAGCTATCAACAATTTCATACCCGCCACTCCATCGCGACCAGGTAAGGGACAGCGAATTGCTCAACTTGCGCCTCTCTCCTATTCGGCTTGGTGCTGATTAGAACGGAACAGTAGTTTGATACGTATCGATGGTCAAGAAAACGTTTTAAACAGATTAAAGCGTAGAATAAAGTTTCCTGTGGGGTTACATTGTCGCCAATCGATCCTGAAAGAGGACCCATCATGGAAGCCGCCGAGAAACTGACTGAGTGCAAGACGATGAGCATCCCCGAGGCTGGGAGGGTACTCGGAATTGGGCGCGACGCGGCCTATCAGGCTGCAAGGCACGGGCAAATTCCGACGATACGCCTGGGTCGGCGCCTCGTCGTCCCGGTGGCCGCGCTTGAACGTCTGCTTGAAAACGCGTAGCCCGCGTAGTCGCAAATGGTCGACAAGGCCAAAGACAAGATCCTGCCGCCAGACAAATTGGCATACACGATCAATGAGTTCGTTGCTGCGACCGGGTTGAGCAGGACATTCCTTTACGCGGCCTGGGCACGAGGCGAGGGGCCTCACCGGACCCGAGTTGAGTGCGGGTCCAGATCGAAGATCCTGATCTCGAGAGAGGACGGCGTGGCATGGCTTCTGCGGTTCAGGTAGCGGCCGGATGGCCAATCGGTTGGATGGGGTGCTGTCCTGCCTCGACGGAGCGCGATGATGACGGGCCGATAGACGCCACTGGCCATAGTTTCGGAACATTGTCGGGCCGCGACAAGAAGCTCCGAGCGCCGCCGAAAGAAGAGCCCTGGATCTGGCGCATGCGCGATATGCGGGCCTTTTTCTTGATGCTCGCGGCGATGATTGCTGAGAGGGGGCAGTGATCCACGCGAGCATCTATGGCCGGCTGGGCGGTGATCCCGTCGAGCGTACCACGCGCAAAGACAACCTCATGGTCACGGCCTCGCTGGCTGTCAACGCGGCGCGTCACGGCGAGCCTGAAATTACCGAATGGATCAACGTCGCCGCCTTTGGCCGGGCGGCTGATGCGCTGCTGAGGCACTCCAAGGGCGACCTCGTGGCCGCGATGGGGCCGCTGGTCAGGCAACGATGGACCGGGGGCGACGGCAACCCGCGCGAGGGTTGGGCCTTGACGGCGGAGAGCATCGTGAGTGCTCGGACGGTGCGGCCGGGCGGCAACCGGAAGCCCGCGGAGGAGCGCCCCGATGCCTCGCCTGGCCCAGACGACGAGATACCGTTTTGACCAGCGCGGCGGAAATTGTTGCGGGCTCGGGGGGCACCCGGCGCGGCCAATCGGCTATCGGCCGGATGGCCGATTTGTGGGATGAGGTGCTGTCCGGCCTCAACGGAACGCGATAATGACAGGCCGATTTGGTAGGCCCAACGCCACCGGCCGTAGCTCCGGCAAATTGTCGGGCCGCGACAAAAAGCTTTGGGGTCCACCGACCGGTAAGTCCTGGACATGGCACACAGCAGAGATGCTCCGGAGCGACGCCTGGCACGCGCTCGGCATCCACGCCCGCCGCCTTCTCGACCTTCTTGAGCTTGACCACGCGTCACACGCCGGCCGTGGCAACGGTGCGCTGATGGCCACCTATGACCAGCTTGCAGACTTCGGAATCTCGCGCCGCAAGATCAAGGACGCAATCCGGGAAGCGCACCGCCTCGGCTTCATAGAGGTGGAATACGGAGGGCGCTGGAACATGACCAACCGCCCCTCTCTGTTCCGCCTGACCTATTACACCGACCGGGACGGGAACCCGCCCACGAACGACTGGCGGCGTTACAGCGCGGATGGGCGCAAAAAACAGAATCGACCTACCGAAAGTGGCACTACGGTAGTACCCCCTTGTGGCGCTACCAAACCCGCGCCCACGAAACCGGCCGACCAAAAAACCGCAGGAATCCTAGGAACGCCGACCGACCCCGTAGTACCACCAGGGGGTACCCCTTCTATATCTCCATCGGATACCCCTAGCACGAACACCCCAACGTCAAAGAGGTGTGGAGGCGAGGGCCGCCAAATTTGGCCCACCGCTCACGCCGAAGAAGATGACAAGGCGGCACTGCTCGAGATCCCCGCCCTCCTCGATCGCCGGCAAGGGCGCGGCACATGACCAGCCCCGACGTCACACGGCTCCACGGCCACCGCAAGCGCCTGCCCAACCGGCGCATCAGCCGCACCATTGAAGTCAACTGGCCGGTCGGGTCCGACCGCCACTACACGATCAGCATCGGCTTCGACGAGCGCGGCACGGTACGCGAGCTATTCGCGGACTGGCAGAAGGCCGGCTCGGACCTGGAATCGATCATCGACGATGCCTGCGTTGGCTACTCGCTCGCGCTTCAGTTCGGGGCGAACATCGCGGATCTGGCACAGGCGCTCGGCCGCGAGGGTAGTTCGCATTGGTCGCCCGAGCAGATCGCTGGGCAAACTCAATTTTGGGCAGATCGCAATGACAGGCACGGACCATCAATGTCTGCTTTTGATGCGGTGGACGGCTCCCACCGCCGGCATCCAGGTGCCATAGAGTGGTTGTTGTTGACCACGCTAAAAGAGGGAGCCGTCCTATGGATGAAGTTATCACAATCGGAGTTGATCTGGCGAAGAGCGTCTTTCAGGTCCACGGTGTTGATACCGTTGGCGAGACCATGATCCGCAAGCAGCTGAGACGCCGTCAGGTACTGCCTTTCTTCGAGAAGCTGGCGCCGTGTCTGGTCGGCATGGAGGCCTGCGCGACCGCGCATCATTGGGCGCGCGAGATCAAAG
>Ga0307380_10008303_pt1 | contig 13318 bp, 14 predicted proteins | sample UN3MG_FD_202239 | JGI IMG/M metagenome (GOLD analysis project Ga0307380, IMG submission 202239) | Soil microbial communities from Risofladan, Vaasa, Finland - UN-3 | ecosystem: Environmental > Terrestrial > Soil > Coastal area > Acid sulfate soil | place: Finland: Risofladan, Vaasa | collected... | reverse complement strand
TTCTACATCAAAAAAGAAAGACATTAAATTTCCCGTTGGGGAAAATACTGACATATTAGAAATAAAATATTGTCCGACTGCTCCTCCTCCACCCGCACCTTGAAAGGCATTATCATATAAGAAGTTATCTTGTAAATCTGAGAGGGTAGTATTTGTATATTCTGCTTGTTCGGGTAGATAGGAAACATACGCCCCGACTTTATCTCCCGCAACGAAATTTCTATTTAATGCTTGAACTTGAATTTGTACTCTCGTTTTAGTTCCTATTAAAAGCCCACTTGCAGGATTCCCTGTAGCTTGTTCTGTATAGACTACTGAATTAATTTGATAGCCTAAATTAAAACCGTTAAAATTCTCATTAAACCAAGCCACCGAGCCGAGTGATTCCTCATATTGATAAGGCTTTGCTGTATTTGGATTGCTTAAAACAGTTCTAAACTCTGCATTAAAAACATATTTAAGTGAATTTAATCCTGTTAATAGAGGAGGTATTACATTATTTTGTAGGTTAGTTAATTCTCCATCTAAGAAAAAAGGAACTATCATAAATGTATGCTCAATCTCAAATTCTTGAATCCATAATTGAGGATTACTAACATATCTTGCTCTTACTGTTCCCGTTCGCCAATCATCATATTGACCTAATCTTTGCAAATTAACAAACGCTGTACTTCTAACGGGAAATCCTAATCCGATTGAATCAGAATAGTACGCTTGTGAATTGTTTGATACTTTAGATAAGACATTAAATGTTTCGTTATTATCTAATAATCCAAAGGAATATTGTAACCCATTTTGAGGGGCTGTTCCTCTTAACTGAACGGAAGCATTTATGAATCCATTCAATGCACTATTTGGAACTGAAAAACCAAATAAACCTATTATAGTATTGCCCGTAATTGATTGAACGGTAAAATTCAGCAATACACTTCCCCCATTGTCCACGTATAAAAATTGCATACCATCCCCAACGCCTATTCCATTACCCGCAAAAGTTCCCGAAGAAACTGTCATCTGACCTAATCCTCCTCCAATCGGAGTTACGCTTACAGATGCGGAAGATGAGGCTTTAAACCCCCAAGTTAATTGCACCCTCCTTATTAACTTAACTTGCTCCATAACTGAGCCTTGTAGATTCGGGGCTGTATCTCCTAAATTGGAAACAAATCCTACATCATTTTTATACTCTGTAAGATATTCCGTATTCGTTATAATAATATTAATACTCATCTTTTATAATTCCTTTAATTGAGTAATAAAATCCTCAGCAGTTAAATTTCCCGATAAGGCATTTTTTAAACTTTTATTTAAAAATTCTTGCTTATCCTTATCCTCGACTTTTTCAATATTTTTATTAACATCATTAATACATTGTTCCCTTATATCTCCGACCTTATTCGTAAAATCTTTAAGGGTATTCAGTAATTTATTTTCTAAATTTTTATTATCCATTATGAGGGATTTATATAAAATTCTTTAAGGTTATATGTATAAGGCTCTCGTACCCAAAAATCTATCTCAGCAAAGTCCTTACCAATAGTCCAAACAAATTTAATGATTTTCGCTTGTTTTCCATTAAATAAAAAGAAACTATTTGTTGTAAGTTGCTTATAATCCTCAAATCCAAAGGGAACTCTAATACCTTTATAAACTGATTTCTGCCCGTACCAATTATTTAATACAAAACTCTTTTCATTATGGTATTGGTCATATAGTATTTTAGCGTTCCACAAATCCCTATGATTAGAGGGTAATCTACCACCCGATAAATAAAGTGTCTTAGGGATAGAGTGCCAATTTGTACTCTGTTTTAATACTCCTAATCTACTTGTAACTTTACTCGCAAAATTTGTTCCTCCTCCAAAGAATGATGTTAGAGTATCTATAAAATTAGCGACCTCTTTTAAAAATTTTTCAAGTGCGTTTAATTCATCTTTTCTACTCCCTAAGGCTACGTTAAATTGAATCTCATTTAAGCCCTTTAAAAGTACAGCCCTTTTACGGATAGTAGTTATCTGAGTTTGTCTTATCTCATAGGCAGTTCCTAAGTAGTTATCAATAGTCCAATCATCGTTTAAATCTGTAGAGAAAGAGAGTAATGTTTCGGGCTTAATTTCATCCGTATTGTATTGCTTATTATCTAATAAAATAGATGGTAATTGCCAAGTTGAAGTTTGTTGCCAATATGGGTCGTTCCTACTTCTGAACTCTATTACTCCATTAACTATAGAAATTTTAGCGTTAAATAGATTCTTAGCGAGTGTAAACATCTCATCGCATTTATACCCATAATCTATTATGTTAGGTATTCCCGATTGAGTTCCTTGTGTAACTGAAATAAATCCTCCTAAGGTTTTTTTATCAAGGTTAGGATTACTCGGTAAATAGACAACATCCATCTCAGAAATAGGGCTTGAAAATCCATAACCAAAATGTGAACAAACAACTCTTAAAGCCTCCCTTATTGTTATCCCTAAATGCTCTCTTTTAGGAGGTAGTAAAGTGTCTAATAATTTCTTTGCTAATTCTATTACTGCAGCTAAAATAACTAAGACATAAATTAAAACTATTATCGCCTTAGCTACTGCATAAACTGCCCCTGCTATAGTTCCCGAAAGCCCTCCCGAAACGTGAGCAATAGCATTTAAAATAGCATCTGCCAAAGTATTAATCGCCTCTGCTAATTCCTTAATCATTAGAAATAAAATAACCGAACTCATAAGGAGTTCAAACATATTAAATTTCTTTTCAACTACATAATCCACAGTCGTATAATTACTCGTTCCAACAGCACCGATAGATTCTAAATAACCGTATGTAGTTCCCTCAATTTGTTCAAAGAAATTATCAAGTGAATTATCTTTTATTATACTTACCTCAACCTTGCCCTCCTCAAGTAAATCTTTATACCCATTTGTAAAGTCTATAAAAGCCTTAAAATTTTCTTGAATTGGTTGATTATTAAAGAGGGTTAATTGGAAAGGCATACCCTCGAAAATCCCCACGCCATTATTCTTTCCGTCTGCTATCCATTTATTAATTGCATCTCTTGCCTCTAAAGGAAAAACGAAATCTTCAACAGATAAACTCGGCTGAATAGAATCATTCTCATAATTAGCCTCAATAGTAATATCCTCCCATTCAATAGGAGCATTTAATTGCTGTCCATCTAATAGGAATTTTGCCTCAGAATTTTTACTTAAATCACTCATTATTATTTATGTAATTTACTCCTCTCAGTTGTAACCTTATTACCTCTTTTTGAAATTAAATTTATTAAGCCTCTTACCTCATCTATGTTTACCATTCCCTCAGGTATATTAATTCCTTTTACGCTCTGATTTAATGTATTTAATTTGTTTACTATTTCTTTACTTCCACCCAATCCATTTAGCTTAAATGAAAGGGGATTTATTATTTCGCTTGACTTATCATACTTCATTAATCCTCCCATTAAGTCATTATCATATAGCTTAACAATATCCTTAATCTCATCTCGATTTCTAAATCCTACTTCGCCCCTATCCTTTTTACTCCATACTTGCTCGTTGGGGTGTAGTGTCCAAGTCTTTCCTCCTTTCTTATCTACATTACCTCTCCCTCCTGTATCATCAACACCATCGTAAGCCGTAAATGTACTCGCTAATCCTTTCAGTACTGCGATATCTGTAATCGTCTTACCTATATCTCCATCGTTCTGCTGATAGGCTGTTAGAACTGCGAAGAAAGCCTTTGCCTGTGCTTGTCTTTTACGAGTTCGTTCTCGCTCCCTTTCAAGTTCGGCTTCTCTTTTTTGTTCAAATGCTAAGGATTCCTCAGCAGCTAATTGCCCCTCATTCGCCTTAGTTCTCAACGTATCAATCCTTTTACCAACAGCCTCTAATTGCTTATCAATAGCCTCTAATCTTTTTTCAAAAGCATCATCTACAAATTGTCCGATAGCATCTACTGCTTGTTTGAAAGCCTCCTCTAATTCTTTACCACCCTCTTTGAATTTATTAAAATCCTCCAACTGTGCTTTTATCTCCTCTCTCCTTAGATTACTTGCCTCATCATTTTTACCTTTTAAAAGTTCCAATTCTTTTTCTAAAGCCTGTTTATCAATAGCCTCGAAAGTCCTATTTTTTTCTTTCTCAAAAGCCTCCTCTGTTTTAAATCCAATTTTCTTTTGTAAGAATAAAGCCTTTTGTAAATCTGCCTCTCTTTGTATCTTAGCTAAATTCTCCTTAAATTGTTCATCCGATTGCTTTTTTAATATCTCACTTTGAGCATCTTGAGTTCGCTTATTTTCTGCATCTATTAGCTTCTGTCTTAGGGCAAATTCTTTTGGAATTGTCTCTTCAATCTTAGCTATTATTTCCTCACTTTTTTCTTGTTCTGCCCTTAAAGCCCTTTCAGTATCATCTTCAATAGCATCCAATTCTAATTTATCCCTTTTAGCATTAAAATCCTCATTCAGTTTTATAAGGTCATTATTTAATTTAACTTGTAATGCAATCCTTAGGGCTATCTCTATTTTTGAATTACCTTTTATGGCTTCTATCTCTCTACTAAATTGAGTTTTTAATATAGCCTCTCGCCTCTTAAATTCATCCTTAATAGCATTGTTATTTAAGTCCTCTAATTTTCGTCTTAATAAATCTAATTCTTTTGCCCTTTTTTCCAACTCAGATTTAGTCTTAGTTGTATTATCAGCTATCGTTTCAATTAACTCTACATCGGCTGTAGCTATCTCATTATCAATAGCCAAAATATTATCTTTTATCGCCTCTACATTACCATTAACTAATCCTGTAAACTCAGCATTTTTTTGTACTAATTCAGCCCTCCGATTTTCTAATCTACTTATTTGCGCTAAGGCTCTATCATCTGAGCCCTCTCTTGAACCTTGTCCTAAGTTAGCAGATGCCTTTTTAATATTAGCATCTATCTCCTCAAGTTCCTTTTTATTTTGAGCAACAATTTTATTCGATGTATCTATTCCTCTTTTTAATCTTGACTCCTCCCTAACTTGCTCATCGGCTAAGGCTTTCTTTTTGAAGTCTGCCAACTCAGTATTTAATGCTTTCTCATCTCCTCCTAAGGCAATCAATTTTCTTATCCTCAACTCCTCTGCTTTTATAACCTCATCAACTCCTTTTTTTCTATCCGAGATATTATCTTGTTGATTCTTATTAGCCCTCTCTGAAGCCTCATTAAATCTATCTATCGCCTTAACCGATTCACTTACTCCATCTCTAAATGCTAACCACGCTGTAACAGCTAAGGCTAAAAGGGATATTATTAAGCCAATAGGATTTGCCTTTGAGGCTATATTAAATGCTTTCATCGCTTTGGTTGCTCCTCCTATCCCTCTTGATAATGCTATCTTAGCAATTCTTAGAAGTCGTACCGTAGCAGTATAAACCTTTGTAGCGACATTTACAGCGACTGTAACAGCCTTATAAGTTGTAATGGCTACTATTAGAGTTCCAACTACCTTAACGACTGTTAAAAACGCTTTGGCATACTTTCTTACTACCTTTTCGTGAGCAGTCATTTCGCTATTTAATTTCTCCGTTCCTGTAAGTAGGCTAAGAATCTCAGTAAATACATCTACGATATTCCTAAGTAATCTACTGAAAGCCCCATTACCATCCTCTAATGATAATATGAATCCCTCCCAAGCCGAGTTTAAAATAGTTACACTCCCCGAAAGATTATCTAATTGAGTATCAGCCATTTGTTCAGCAGTTCCTCCTGCCTCCTCTAATGTTTTATTCAAATCTAAAAGAGAATCCGTACCCTCTAAGAAAGTACTAAATGCAGCGACACTTCTCTTATCAGTTAATTCAAGTGCATCTCCTAAATCTATACCCTCCGATTTTAATTGTTTTAATCCTTTTACTAAACTCGGTAAATCTGTTACAGGCTCTTTTAAACTCTTAGCTAATTTACCATTTGAATCGGCTAAGTTTAATAAGATATTTCTTGTAGCAGTAGCAGAACTTGAAGCATCAAATCCCGCATTACTTAACTGCCCTAATAACGCTGTACTTTCCTCTACAGAAAATCCGAATGAATTTGCTACAGGAGCAATCGTACTCATAGCTTGATTTAACTTAGAGAAATCTAATGCACTCGCTGAGGTAGATTTAGCCAATACATCATTTACCCTCCCTGCCTCTGAGGCATCTAATCCGAAAGCCTTTAAAGTAGCCCCTGTAAGTGCGGCTGTTTCATCTAATCCACTACCCATTGCACTTGCGGCATTAAGAGTAGATTCAGTCATTAATAAAATATCCTCTGTAGGAAATCCTAATTTCGCAAAAGAAGTTTGAAGCCCTGTAACTTCTGAGGCTGTAAAGGCTGTAATACTTCCGAGAAGTTTAGCATCATTTGCTAAGGCTAACATCTGCTCATCCGTTCCTCCTAATACTGCCCGAAGATTACTATTCGCTTTTTCAAAACTTGAAAAAATCCCTATCGTTCCTGTAAGTATTCTACCAAGTCCTGCTATTCCTGCAGTAACTCCTAACACTCCTAATCCTCCTCGAAATACACTACCTACTCTTTGCCAAGCACTACTATAATTACCTACATTCCTTTGGCTTTGTCCTACGGTTTTATCTATCCTTTTTAACTTACCATCTAAGGCAGTAATCTCCCTTAATAAGGCTCTTGATTTTTTAGTTGTTTCCCCCTCTGCTATAGCTAAGTTTTTATACTTAGTTCGTAGGTCAATTAATTTCTTGGCCTCCTTAGAATAAGCCCCAATCAATCCTAATTTCTCCCTTGCTAAATTCTTATTTAATTTAGTTTGTTCTTGTAATTGAACTCTTATCTCTGCGTTAGCTTTGGAGGAGGTTTTTTGGGATTGTACTAACCTCTGTTCAAGGTTGATTTTCTCCTTTCTAATCTTAGAGGCTGTCTGTTCTGCTTGAGTTAATTTCTCAACTGCTCCCTTAGTTTGTTGAATACTCTGTAGGCTTTTATTATCTTGATTAGCTAATACTTTTTTTTGTACCTCAGCCACTTTAATTAATCCCTTTTCAAGATTATTAATTTCAGCTAATAATAGCTTAACATCTTCTTGGGTTTTTTTAAATAAATCAGCCCCGAATAAATCCCTATTTTCAATTCTTGTTGCCATCTGTAATGTTATTTATGTAGCTATAATATTCAGCGACTGTTAGCTCTCTCGAAGATAGTTTAAATCCGTAATATTTACTCATCTTTGCAAGGATAGTTTCTAACTCGTTAGGTGGCTTAATATCTAAATCCGAAATCCTTTTTTTCTCCTCCTCTATACGGATAAGAGTTTTTAAATATCTATCGCCTGTAATAATTAAATCAGCCCTCATATTAGCTACTTTTATTTCAGCCCTAAGGTCAGCCATAAACTCATCGCTTAATCCGAATATATCAATATATTCATTATAAAGATTCATCCAAACATTGGATATAGCAAGAATTGTTTTATCGTTTAATTCTATACTAACCTTTAAAAGTTTAGTATAGTCTCCATCTTTATGTATATCAAACCAAATCTTAATAGGTAACTCATCTATTGATAAGTAGCAATTATGCTGCCCTAAGTTTTTGTTTAATTTTTTCTGAAATAGCCTCACGATAATAGTTAATAATTATTTGTAAATTCTCTTGATTCAATCCAAGAATATCGTTACCGAACTCCTCTAATAAATCTGTATTGCCTCCTGTTGAAATATCCCCTTGCTTAAATCCATCTGCTGTTATTTCGAATCCTCCTCTAAAAGGAATTACTCGAAACGACATATAAAAATCTCCTGTATCTTTTAGGGTAACTCGGTCAGTAGGTTGTCCTTTCTCTCTCTTAATTTCTTTTGTAAAAGGAGTATAATTTCCATCAGTTACAATAGTATTTCCTTTTAACTTTTGTCCGAATCTATCCTCTCCTTTTTGGAATAATTGAGAACTTGGAAAGCCCTCAGTATTTAATTTTATTACTAAAGTTTGGAGTACATTATTTCGAGAAATGTCTAAGGCAATTCGGTCAATATCAAGCAGTTGAATTGCTCTCAAAACTTTCCTAATTGGTTGAAAAAATTTAGCCATTTTTATACTCTTTTTACTTTTTTACTCTTTTTTTTTTGCTCCGCTATAGGCGAGTGATACCAATCGCAAATCGTTTCACAAGTTTTTTATAGTAGGATAGCTTACAGGTACTTAAATCGTTTATACGATTCCTAAACACCTTTATATTCGTTGTTTAGTTTTACGCAAAAACACCTAAAAACTACCCTAAAAACTACCTTTTTTTTACAAAAAAAGGGAGGGATTTATGCCCTCCCTTATCTGAATTTTAGCCGAATTTATTTATCAGTTTTAGGCTTCTCTACTTTTGCAAATGGCTTACAAATTTTCCAAGCATCTGAGGTATTCCCCAAGAAATGATTTGAGAATAATTTATCAAATTTCTCTTTAGTCATTCCCTTTAAAGAATCTGACATAATTGAAAATTTACCAATTACAATTTCCTTGTTTTCTAAATCTAATTTTTTCATATCGGTTATGGTATTGATACATCAAAAGGAACAACATCGAAAGATTTCGATAATGGCCCACTTAAAGTGTTACTTACTCTTATTAAATCTCCCGAAGTTTGTGCTACAGTAAATACAAAAGCGTATTCACCCGCATTTACTCCCGATTCTGTAACGGTTAAGAAAGTAATAGCACCCGGTGTTGGAGAAATTTCAACAGCAGAAAAATCTGCTATAGTTAATCCCTCTGCAGGAATTGGCGAAGTAACTCCTCCGAAAGGAGTATTTAATTGTACTGTGAATCCCGCAGTTGTTATCGCTGTAGGTGTTTCAGCTATTACATCAACTAATCCTCCAACTCCTAATAGATTGGCTGTTACATTAGCCCCCTCTATCATTCTTAAGTCAGCATCATCCTCTAATTGAGATACATCAAACTTGATAGTATCTTTCTGCTTAGTAGTATCTGTACCCTTAATAAGAGAAGCCGAAAAGCTATCATCTTGTAATAAAATTGGGTCAAGAAATCCTACTCTTGTTTGCTTTCCAATTAGGTTACCACTCTTATCAATAAAGAATACCCCAACTGTTAAACATCTCCAAGATTTAAGATTACCTAATAATACAGGGTCGCCCTTGATTATCATACCCTCGAAACTTCTCGCTCCCTCTTGGATAAATACTGAACTTGAATCTTCAAATTCCTCTACGATATCATCGCTTCTTTCATCGGTGATATTTTTTAATTCGGGTGTTGGGTACCAACGAGTTCGTGGGTTAAGGTCTTTGATTCTCGCATCCAAATACGCTTGGTCTAAAGTCGTACCACCCGCAAGGGTTGATAAGTCTATTCCATTAATAGCCCCTGTTGGAGTAAAATACTCTACAAGGATAGCTTGTTTGGTTACATCAAAAACTCCATAACAACTTGGAACTCCTGTATTACCACCACCTGTGTTACATTTACATAGTGCCATAATAATTTTTTTTTAAATTTAATTTAACATTTACATTTATTTTCACAACTTAAATCTTCTCGAATGTCAGCAAAAAGTCTTAATTCTATTCCCGATAGGTTACAGTCGAAAAGACTATTTTCTTGTGTACCATCTTGAGAGAGATTTAACAAAGGTATGCAATCGAAGTCTAATTCATAAGCAAATAGTTTGTTATTCTCTATATTTTTTATAAATAAATCTACCATCTGTTGTAAAGGGTTAATTACGTTGAGGTAGTGGTCGTCTGTTAGCCAATTAGAACTATCGGCAGAAGTAATAAAAAAGATTCTTAATTCGGTAGTTCGGTCAATCATACTCTCGCTATCCGTATTTTTTCTATCCCTTATAACTTCAAACAACCAAACGAAAGGCACTAAGGATTCCTTATTGTTTATAGCATCTATCTCGTTTTTTGTCATTTTTAAAGTACCGTGTATGTACGTTGGTGGAGGTATAGAAAATGTAGATGGGGCTATTGGTAAGCCTCCTCCATTTAAGGGCTTTATAGTAATACTTACGTTAATAGTAAAATCGACTATCTCGTATTCAAAGCCTCCTATCGTAACCTTATCCAAGATAGAAAGCCACCAAGTACAATCAGTAGTAAGAATAAAATTACTACCTATTACAGCCGAAGTTTTAATATTAAAAGTAACTCCTAATGCCTGTACTAACGTATCAATTATATCTACTGTCTGTATTCTCATCTAATTTATTCACTCGTTTTAATATCGTTTTAACAGCGTTACTAAGTTTTTATATCTTAGTACTCCGTATCAATGTTCTATACTGTCCTATCACTCTCAAAGTTCGTTAGGCTAATCATTTTGCCTCTTGATTTGGAATAATAATTCAGTAATCTTTTGTAACTCCTTTCTCATTTCTTTTTGTGTTTCTCGATTCTCTTTATGATTCTCTTTTTGTGCTTTCTCTATTCTCGAAATATCCTTTTCAATATTCTTAATCTTATTTTGATTTAGTACGGGTACGGTAGTAACCTTTTTAACATCTTCTTTTATCTCTTTTATACCGCTTGAATTTTGAGCAATAACATAATTCGTATTGAAATAAAATGCTGTTAATCCAACCGTTGAGGTTAGAAAAAACCCAACTATCCAATTAACAAATGTTCTTTTTGCTCCGATAATTAATTCTCTTTCCTCTTTGTCGTTCATTTTTTATATACTTATTGCGGTTAATAACATATCATAAACAATAATCCCTTGCGTTCCCTCTGTATTCAATATCCTAACTTCAATTAAATCGTTTTCGGCTAATTCAACTAAGGCTGTTAGCGTTGTGTTTCTTGGATAACCTACTGAATTATCTAAAGGAACTGATAAATAACCTTGCAAAACATCATTTTTAAATATTCCGTAACGGTAAATATCCAATAACGCCCCGTCGCTATCACAAGCAAATGAGGCTATTATATTAAACTTTCTAACTATTGGATTTGTATATTTTAATTGTGAGCCAACCGCGACAAAATCTAATAATTCAACATTCGTTCTAACTATTGGTGTCGGGGTTGCAACAATCGGATAGTAAGTATTTATTATCGCTATATCTGTCGCAAATAAATTGCCTTGTATCTTTTGATAAAAATATGAACTTGCTCCGCTTATGTTATCTATTTCTAAAGCCATTTTAATTTTCTCCTATTTCTGTCGCTATCCAAGTAACGTCAATTAAATTACCTATAAAATTTGCGTGTGAATTTATTATAAACCCCGTATTAATTCGGCTTTCGTAATCTATTGAGAAAGTCGTATTGTTTTGTGTATGGGCTGTTAATGTTATTGCATAATTCCCCGTTGGAAATGGAGTAGCAAAAACAATCGGTGCTGTTTTCTTTGGAAACCCGCTAAACGCTCCCGCCAATACTATTCCCGATTTTGTTTTTAATGCGGGTAATCCTATATCTGAAAGGAAAGCCAATGTCCCACTACCATTTTGTAATAACCAAAGATGTGAAGCACTTGCATCGGGAAACCTTAATACAGATGTTTGAACACCGCCACCGCCTAAATGAGTTATAATTTGTATTTCGGGGTTTGCTACATCGCCTATAAATTTTATTGCACTACCCTCCAAAAATCCTTGACCTCCAAAGGTTAAATCAAATTCATTTTGGAATAGCAACATACTTGTTTCTTCGCCTCCCGCTCCCGCTCCTTTTGATTGTGCGAAAAATGTTGTTAGTTCGTTGAACGCCATACTAAAACGACTTGTTCCCCCGCCTACATTTCTATTGCTATTTATCTCATTATCTGAATTATAAATTGTTACCGCAATATTCAATCTACGCCAATCGGATAGACTACCCGTATCGCTGTCTTTAATATACAATCCACTTTGGTAAATCGTAATCCCTAAGACCTTTGTAGGCTTCTCAACTAACCATACTTCGCCTATTGCGGGTATTCCAATAGTAACGGGTAAATCTGCTCTAAATTCAACTTGCCCGTCCCAACCCGTTCCCGAACCTCCGCTTCCGCCTCCGTCTAATATTCTAATTACTCTACCCATCCCGTAAATTGATTTAATATTGGGTTTGTTTGTAAAATTGTAAATAGTTCATTTATAGTTAAAATATCCAAAGTTGGAACAACAAAATCAAATTGAACTGTTCCGAGTATTATTACAGCATCGCGAAAATCCATATCAACAATAATCTGATTAAATCCTTGTGAATTATCGTACGCAACCCCTCCAACTTCCATATTTGGATTAACTAAATTTAGCTGACTATTTATTACTATTGCTCCGACGTATTCCATTTAAAAATGTGTTCTAATTCTCATTGAGTTTCTTAACGAAAGTCCATTTGTTGATGCGTGTATTTTATTATAAGGCTCTATATAAAAGTCTAAATTAAAATTGTTTTGCCTCTTTTGATTTGTCCATAAAATAACGGGGCTTAATAAATTAAACGGAAAGAATTTTAATCCGCTTTCGGGTCTGCCGACATAAGACATATTAATTTGTGAAAATGCTTCTTCGGGCGTCCATAACCTCCAATCATTAAATCCTAAATTGTTAGAATTATGAGCGTTAGTTACAGAGTTCGCCCAATTATTTGCGGGGTGTATTGTTAGGTCTAATCCTAACCCCGTCAAATTGCATACCGCGTAATTATTTGAATACGCTTGTCCTCCTAACTCGTCAGTCCACCGTTGAATATTTGAATAAACATTATTTTGCTTTAAAAATCTATATCTGTCCGCAACGGGTAAATTATTATTTAATGTGGCTGTATGGATAGGATAAGGAACTAAATTATAATTATAAGTTCCGTTATTAATATGCCATTGATGGTCGCCAACATAAGTAGGTAATTGAGTAATCGCAATTAGAGTATCTAAAGGTCTACGATACCGAATGTTAGCGGGTATAATCCCGCCTCCGCCTCCACTCCTTGCTATGCGTATTACATCGCCCACTTTTAACTTCTTGGTTTTTGAGTAAATAAATATTCAACTGTTCCCGCTGATGCTGTCCCCCCATTATGATTTACGCGGATATGCGTAAAGGAAAGTTGAGTATCTTCTACCGCGTCAACTGTGCTAACATCTGTAAATAAAGTATCATAATCAAACCAAGTAATCCCGTCGCTTGAAACCTCAACCGTATATGTAGGAATACCAATTACACCAACATTTTTTGGGGTTATATTCCATACATAATTAGCACATTGAGGCGTTAAAGCATCGCTTATTTCACTAACGGTTGCATCGTGAGTAATCCCGTCAGAGGTAAAAACAAAGTTATATTGTAATGGTTTGCTCATTATGGTAGCATTTTAGCTGTTTG
>Ga0307380_10008301_pt1 | contig 13319 bp, 13 predicted proteins | sample UN3MG_FD_202239 | JGI IMG/M metagenome (GOLD analysis project Ga0307380, IMG submission 202239) | Soil microbial communities from Risofladan, Vaasa, Finland - UN-3 | ecosystem: Environmental > Terrestrial > Soil > Coastal area > Acid sulfate soil | place: Finland: Risofladan, Vaasa | collected... | reverse complement strand
GTGGAACTAACAACGCATCTCGAGATTGTATTCAATACACACGGGATATTGTTCGTGTTTTATTTCAGAAAAATCGCAATTCAAGAAAACTTCCGGTCGGAATGGCTGGAGGAATGGAGCACGATATTGAATGGGGTGGCTCAATATTGTTGAATACACCGCACGACAGTCACGCATCCTACCCGGCATTCAATCGCGCGGCGTTGAACGCCGCGCGAAGGTTCTTTCAATCTCTGTGGCGTGGCCGGAGTTCTAGGCTCACAACACCAGGCGATAATAGGGAATTGTGAAAAGATTGGGCGCCCCTCCGTTGCACAGTCCGAACGTATTGTTGGCTTCCAGTGTGATATCTTGGCCCGCCTGAGCAGAAATGCCGTTGATGCCGATGTCGCGGGTACCCAGTTGGATGTCCCCTGCAGCAACGATCTGCAGACCGTCAATGATCGCGGACGACGAGATCTGTACGCTGGCCGCCGAGAAAAACTGAACGCCGCCGCCGAGCGCGCAAAGGTCGGGCGCGCCAAGCTGGACGTTGGCCGCGACAGAGATGTTCGTGTGGTTGAGTGGATCCGCTTGACCGTTGCCGACCCTGTACGAGGACAACACGACATTGGTCAACGTCGCGCCCGGGTTAACGGCGATGCTGCATTCGATCACAATCACCACATTGCTGATCGTAATGCCTGCGGGGATGTTGACGGTCGGTTTGCCCTTGCAGTCAATATCATAGATCCGGCCGCTGCCCGTGGGGAAGTTGAGCCCGGTAAAGTCGATCTTGTTGGTCTCCGCGATCACCGGCAGAGTCGCATCGATATAGGATGGGATCACTTTCACCAGGCCGGTATCCAGCGATGGATCCCGCAGTTTGGCGATGATGTTGTCGAGATCTTTGACCATGCGCGGGTGAAGAATATTCTCGCGCAGCGCCTCGGGCAGGCCTGGATTGCTCGTCATGCTACCGGACGGGGTCGACAACTGGCTGTCCGGATCGGGCATGCTGACGGTAACGCCAGACTGAAAAGAGTTGTCGATCTGCATCTCCACGCCCTGCTGGCCGTGGATGCAGATATTGTTGACGAAGCCGTTGCCCGATTCGATGTTGACGGTGCCTTCCGCGACCAGTCCGTCCTTCAGGCATTCCGGGATGAAGCGCTGGGCAACCGCCTGAGCCTGCACATTCCAATCCGATAGTCCGACAATGCGCAGGAAATTAACTGGAACCGGGTTGCTGTTCTCCTCGGTCTGACGGACCGTGACCATGACGGAGTCAGGAAAGCCCGAGGTAGTGTCGAGCGAATTGGTCGAGGCATCCCAGTGACCGACATGTACGTCCGCCGTGTTGAGCACCGTACCGTTAAGATCAACGCCCATATTGTTATCCGCATAAGAGACCGCGGTCGCCGTCACTGCGGCGTTATTGGGCAGATCGATGGCGGCAGCCAGCGCCGAAGCGTCGGCGGTTGCCTGGAGCATGGTCCGCGAGCGGAATCCGTTGGTGGAGTCAACGGCCATGCCAGTGATGCCGACCATCAGCATGAACCAAAACAGGCCCATGATCGTGCCGCCACCGCTTTGGTCTGAAACAAATCTGGATACGGATAAACGGTGCATATCTACTCTCCCTTGATAATTGAAAGATTTACAACGCACTCTGATTCGATCTAACAGTATCTATAAAGGACTAACGAAGTCAAAACAATGATTCTTACATATTTTTTATGATGGTTACTTTAGTGTAGATAATTATAATGAAATTATATTGGCGATCGCCAATATAATTTAGCTAGTGTTAGGGATTAATTTTGATAAGTACTGATACTTAGACCAACGCGGACTGTACTATGGCCAGGCGGACCAGGCGCATTCAGACAGGTGATGATTCCGCAACTAGGTACCAGGTGGCTGGAAGTTCGACCCCGAGGTCGTGATCCGCGGCCGGATGCTCAAACGGGCAGCGCTTGACGCCGCGCCTAACAATTAAAATTCCGGGCCAGAAAAGGCCCGGAATGTTTCACCTCAAAGAACCAGTCGGTAGTAGTCGACCGTGAACAGGTTCGGCGCGCCGCCGGAGCAAATCCCGAACATGTTGTTCGAGGTCATGTATATGTTCCCGCCCGACTGGGCCGAGATGCCGTTGATGCCCCCGGCGCGGGCGCCCAGCGCGATATCGCCAAGCGCGACCAGCTGCACGCCGTCGAACCCCGTGCTCGACGAGAAAGTCATGGTCGCGTTCGAGAACATTTGCACCCCGCCGCCGTCGGCGCAGTTGTCCGGCACGCCAAGCTGAACGTTCGCCGCCGTCGAGATGTTGGCGTCGCCGCGGTTCAGGGTGGCGTTTGGACCACCATTGGGCGTCGGGCCCGAGCGCGAGGCGATGAAGGAGTTGAGCACCGTCGAGTTGGCGCCGATGGTGATCTGGCAATCGGCGATCAGCACCAAATTCACCATGACGACCCCGGCGGGCAGCACCAGGTTGCGCATCGGCTGGCACTGCACATGGTAGATGCGGTGCGGGAGCGCGTTCTGGAAGTTGAAGTTGTTTTGAACAACGATCACATCCTCGTTCCGATCGACATAGGCCGGGGTCACTGCGGGATCCCGGTCCAGGACACCCTGGATAATCTCGTCGATATGGTTGACCATGCGCGGGTCGAGATAGTTCTCGCGCAGCGCCGCCGGCAGGCCGTCATTGCTGGTCATGCCGCTGGCTGGCAGCTCCAGCATCGCCAGGTCGGGCATGCTGACATTGACGCCAGGCTCGAAGAAGTTGTTGCTCTGGATATTGACGCCCTGCTCGCCGTGGATGCAGATCTCGTTGTAGAAGCCGTTGTTCGACGACATGTCGACCTGATTGCGCGCGATCAGCCCATCCTTCAGGCAGTCCGGGATAAAGCGCTGAGCCACCGCCTGTGCGGTGACATTCCAGGACATCAGTCCCATGATGCGCAGGAAATTGGCCTGCACGGCGTTGCCGTTGTCCGCCGAGCGGTTCACGGTTACCATCACAGCGTCCGGATCCGCGGCACCAATGTCGAGCGAGTGGTTGTCCGGATCCCACAGACCAACCCTGACATCACTGGCATCGAGGACATGGCCATTGTTATCGAGGTCCATGTTGTCAACGGAATATGAAACCGCGGTTCCGACCGCCGCGGCGGCATTGGGCAGGTCGATAGCACCGGCGAGCGCCGAGGCATCAGCGGTTGCTTGCAGCATGGTACGTTGGCGAAGGCCGTCGGTCACATCGACGGCCATTCCGGTGATTCCCACCAGAAGCGCAAACCAGAACAAGCTCATGATGGTTCCGCCACCTGCTTGATCCGAAGCAAATCTGCTAACCCGCGCGCAAAACATCTCGAAACCCCCCGTTCAAATCAAATCGGCTCACGGCGCATGGTGACCTGGGCGGTCAGAAACCTGCCCAACACCGGCCCGAAGAATCCGAACACGCTTGCGTCCTGAATGCTGGTCCGGATCATGATTGTAACATCCAGCTCGGTGGGGTCCGACGTCGCCACCGTATAAGCATCACTGTAGAGGAACATCTCGGTCTGAACGACATTGGCCGCATCGGCTTCGGTCATGTCACCGACTGAAATGCGCCGCGCAATGTCGCGCGAGACGTTCCACATTTCAGTATGATGCAAATAGAGGACAGTCGCATCTGTTGCGGCCACTAGAATGACGACAAACACCGGCACCCAGAGAACGAACTCTATGGTCGCCGATCCCCGCTCGTCACGCATGAGTTGCGCTAGATTAGGAAATTTGAACTTCTGATGACACAGCACAGCATTGCTCCCGAATCATTCTACCCACCGAGATGAATATAACAAAGTTTCGCCATAATGCGATATCGAATAGTGATCTTTCCGACAACAAATTGAGAGATTAGAGCTAATTCCCCCGTAATTATTCCAATAAGTTTCCGGATATAGAGAGTAAACATGATTAATACTCTCCTTATACGGGCATTGGGCGAATTGGCGGCGGCGGAGGTACGCTGAGTCGGAATCCGCCTGATCGCTCGCCCGGGCGACCCAACAAGCACATCTGCGGCGTTGTCCGCTTGCCTTATCGGAGACTGGCGTCTATAAGCCCGCGTCCAACGGGACGTCCGGCCGGTAAGGGCTGCCGAGGCGTCCCTTAAATCGTTCTGACACCAGGAGACGAAAATGCCCAAGATGAAGACCAAGTCGGGCGCCAAGAAGCGCTTCAAGGTCACGGCGACCGGCCGTATCAAGGTCGCCCAGGCTGGCAAGCGCCACGGCATGATCAAACGGACGCAGAAGTTCATCCGCAATGCGCGCGGCACCACGGTGCTGTGTCCGCAGGATGAAAAGATCGTCAAGCAGTTCCTACCTTACAGCTGATCGGAAGCGCCCATGTCCAGAGTAAAAGGCGGTCCCGCCTCACACGCCCGTCATCGCAAGATTCTCAACCAGGCCAAGGGTTACTATGGCGCCCGGTCGCGCACGTTGCGCGTGGCCAAGCAGGCCGTCGAGAAGGCGATGCAATACCAGACCCGCGACCGCAAGAACCGCAAGCGCAGTTTCCGCGCCCTGTGGATCCAGCGGATCAATGCCGCGGTACGTGCCCATGACAACAGCCTGACCTATTCGCGCTTCATCAACGGCCTGACCCTGTCGGGCGTCGAGGTCGATCGCAAGGTTCTGGCCGATCTGGCGGTGCATGAACCCGCTGCATTCATCGCCATCGTCGATAAAGCGAAGGCTGCACTGGCCTGACCTGTCCGGCCCAAATTCCGGCCCGAATTCCGGATGAACATCGGGGCGCTGCGGCGCCCCTTTCCATTTCCGAACGTGCAGGCTGAGCAATCGGCACAGGTATCGTCGAGCTCGACCAATGCCGCGAGCTGAGGCGACGCGAACAGCCCAAAACGCCCTTGCCAACCCCGGTACTCGCCGCTATAGAGACGCCTCCGGCGCTAGGATCGCCCCCTGGGGCTGCCGTGGCGACTGATCAGAATTCACCCCCGGCCGCATCTCCCGGTTGGCCAGGCAGAGACAAATTCGAGGACGAGAGCGCCATGAAGGTCAGGAACTCGCTGAAATCGCTAAAGTCGCGTCACCGTGACTGCCGCGTCGTGCGCCGCAAGGGCCGCGTCTATGTGATCAACAAAACCCAGCGGCGCTTCAAGGCCCGTCAGGGCTGATATCCCGCGCCATACCGGCAACAAAAAGGCCGCGCCCGATCAGGCGCGGCCTTTTGCGTTCCAGTCCGGTCTACGCAGCGTCGTCCGGGTGGCCCATCGAACAGAACACACCACCGGCGAACTCGACCGCCGGGTCGAAGGGGTCGCCCGGCGGGCATTTGGCCTCGACCTTGGCGCGGTGGTCCTCGGCGCTGTCCTGCGGCTTGTAGCCGAGATGCGCCACCTTTTCGTTGGAAAAGAACCGCTCGCGGTTGTCCGAGATGCCGTAGACAACCGTATGGCCGATACGCTCGGAAACCAGGCAGCGCTCGACCAATTGAACGAAGTCGCGAAAACTCATCCAGGTCGCCAGGTGACGGCGGTCGGCGGGCTCCGGGAAGCACGAGTTAATGCGCAAAAGCGCCGATTCGATGCCGAACTTGTGGAAGTACAGCTTCGCCAGATCCTCGACGAAGCATTTCGAGAGCCCATACAGCGTATCCGGCCGGTGATCGGTGTGGGTGTCGGCACCCTCCTCGCGGCGGACATAGCCGACAGCGTGGATCGAGCTGGCATAGACAATACGTTTGATGCCGTGGCGCCGCGCCGCCTCGTAGACATTGTAGCCGCCCTTAATCGAGGATTCTAGGATCTCGGCCCAGGGTTTCTCGACCGGGGCAGCACCAAAATGCACCACGGCGTCGCAGCCCTCCACCACCTCCATGATCGCATCGAAATCGCCAAGCTCGGCCGGCATGATCTCCTCATGCGACGCAGCCTCGCCCATGCCAGCCCTATCGGTCAGACGCAGCGTGTTGGCAAGCGGCGCCAAGCCGTGGCGCAGAACAGTGCCGAGGTTCCCGGCGGCGCCGGTGATGAGCAGGCGGTTGAAGCGGGGCATTGATATCTCCGTATTCGAGGGGGTTTGCTGGGGCACATGATGCAACGCCGGGGTGGCGGTGAAAAGCCTGCTATCACCAAATCTTCCATAGTGTCAGCCGCTGAACCGGTTCGGCCGGAACGGTGCCAGCAGCGGCGCCTCGGCGCTGTCCAGCACCTCGTCCGCAATCAGCTCGGCCACGCCGGGCGCCAGCGTCACCCCGGAATGCATCACCGCCGCATAGATCCCGTCGTGCCCCGGAACCGGGCCGATGACAGGATGCTCGTCGGCGGGCATCGGCCGGTGGCCGATTATGACCCGCTCCAACGCCAGCCCAGGCTCGCCGAACAGCGCCCTGGCCCGCTCGACCAGATCGTCGGCGATGGCGCCCGGTTCGCGGTCGATCGCCGATCCGCCGGCCTCACCGCCGCACAGGATACGCCCCTGCGCGTCCTGGCGCAGGTTCAGGTCCGGCGGCGCCAGCACATGGGCAACACGGGTGCGGGCTGGCGCCGTCAGTACCATCAGGCCTGGCAGGGGCGCAACCGGCAGGTCCAGCAACGCCGCGGTTCCCTGACCTGCGGCGACGATGATCCGGTCGGCCGAAAGTCGCCCACCGCCTGACAGCCGCAGCCCGGTCCGCTCAACCGCTTCGACACGCGCTTCGACCAGCCGGACCCCCGACGCCTCAGCCTCTGTGCGCAGGGCCGACGCAGCAGCACCCGCCTCGATGAAACCCTCGTCTTCCGCCAGCGCGGCACGGGCGGGCGGATCGGCCAGCCCCGGCTCGATGCGGCGGATGGTGTCGCGGTCGACCATTCGGATCGCATAGCCCATGGCGCCGTGGTCGCGGACGAATGCGTCCAGCGCCGCGTCGTCCAGATCCCACACCAGGCACCCGCTCCAGTGCGGATCGAGCCCCGGGACACGGGTCGCCCAACGCCGCCACACCCCCATCGAGGAATGCCGGAGGCGGAAGTAATCAGGCGGGTTGAACCAGCTCGCGTTGATCCAGCCAAAGGAATTCTCAGACGCGCGTTCGCCGCCCGCATCGACCAGCGTCACGACCGCACCGCGCGTGGCCAACTCCAGGGCGATGGCGCTGCCGACAATCCCGGCGCCGACGACGGCAATATGCAGACCCTCGCTCATCGCCCGCCCTCCCACGGCCCGACAAACCAGCTGTACACCGCAAGGATAACCACAACGGGCAGACCCAAGAACAACAAAAGAACTGAGGCGCCCCCAACCAACGGAGGTACGACGACGAGATAGAACGCTGAGCTCAGCCCCAATAACCGCAGCCACATTAGATGCCTGCGCCCCTGCACCGAGAGCGGCACCCAGGATGGAAGTCCGCGCAGCATCAGCCGGTTGGCAATATGCCGACGATGCCGCTTGTAGGTGTTGCCGCCGGGATGGCTCCAGCCGAGCCGGTCTCGGATTTCCTCCGGCAGTATCAAAATCTCAGAATCAAGATGGACGCGGTGCCAGGCCGCTGACGCTATAATCGCGGCAAACCCGGCCAGCAGGATCATGGTTTCGATGGAGATGCCCTGATCCATACCCCTGCCCGCTCAGTCGAACTTGCGGATGTCGTCGATCACCTTGCCATCGATGGGCAACGCGCCGGGAATGTCGGCCTTGACCTCGCCGCGCAGCTTCAGCACCGCCTGCATGGTCTCGCGCACTGCGTCAACCAGGTCGGGCGAGGGTGTCTCGCATTCAACGGTCAGCGTCATCGCGTCCTGCTCGCCGACACGGCTGACGGTCAGGCGGGCCTTGGCGATCTCCGGGTGGCGGCGCAGAATCTCGGCGATCTGCTCGGGGCGCACGAACATGCCCTTGACCTTGGTGGTCTGGTCGGCGCGGCCCATCCAGCCCTTGATGCGCTGGTTCGTGCGGCCGCAGGGGTTGGCGCCCGCCAACACCGCCGACATATCACCCGTGGCGAAGCGGATCAGCGGATAGTCGGGGTTCAGCACCGTGACCAGCACCTCGCCAACCTCACCATCGGGCACCGGGTCGCCGGTGCCGGGACGGACGATCTCGAGGATCACACCCTCATCAACCACCATGCCTTCAAGGGCCGACGTTTCATAAGCGATCAGCCCGACATCGGCAGTGGCGTAGTTCTGCAAGCAGAAAATACCGCGATCAGTGTATTCCTGCCGTAACGAGGGAAACAGTGGGCCACCACCAACGAGCGCCCGCTTGATCGCCGACAGATCACGGCCCAGCTCCGTTGCCTTGTCCAGCATAACTTTCAAAAAATCGGGCGTGCCGATATAACCGACCACCCGCACATCCGCCGCCGCATTGACCTGCGCCTCGGTATTACCAACACCGCCAGCCAGCACGGCGCAGCCCAATGCACGGGCACCGGATTCCATCATGTGGCCGGCTGGGGTCAGATGGTAGGCAAAGGAATTATGGACAATGTCACCACGCCGAAATCCAGCGGTATGAAACGCCCGCGCCAACCGCCACCAGTCAGGAACCGATGTCATCCCAGGTTCGTAGATCGGGCCGGGCGACTGGAAAACATGGTCAAACTTGGCTGCCGGACGCGTGGTCAGACCGCCGAACGGTGGCGTGGCGCGTTGCAAATCAGCCAGCACGGATTTGCGCAGTACCGGCAGCGTCGACAACGCGGCCCGATCGATCACCGCCTCCGCAGCAACGCCGTCCAGATGCGCCGCCATGCCCGGCGCCTCGGCCTGAGCCTTGGCGATCTGGGTCCGAAGGCAATCGAACTGCGAGGCCTCGCGCACCGCCGGGTCGCGGGTTTCCAAATCGTCGTAGAAGTCGGTCATCTCACATCCTTGCGCGGTTCGCTGCGGCGATTGGCTTGTTACGCCGACGCGGCGAAAGATACTGGTCCGCTTGTGGACGATGGCCCAACCGCGTCAGATCCACCGGCCGGATCGGCGCATCTCCCGGCTCAGCTCAACCAACGCTTGCGGCGGCGGTAGGAGCGCACGTCGCGGAAACTGGTGCGGCCTTTCTCGGACATACCAAGGTAGAACTCTTTCACGTCGGGGTTCTCGCGCAGCTCCGCCGCCGGGCCGTCCATCACCACGCGGCCGGACTCGAGGATATAGCCAAAATGGGCGTAGCGCAGCGCCACATTAGTGTTCTGCTCGGCCAGCAGGAAGCTTACGCCCTCGTTCTCGTTCAGCCCTTTGACGATCTCGAAGATCTCCTCGACCAACTGCGGCGCCAAGCCCATTGATGGTTCGTCCAGCAGGATCGTTTCAGGCTTACTCATCAACGCCCGGCCGATGGCACACATTTGCTGCTCGCCGCCCGAGGTATAGCCTGCCTGGCTGCGACGGCGCTCCCTCAGTCGCGGGAAGTAGTTGTAGACCATTTCCAGGTCGCCAGCGACGGCGGCGCGTCCATCGGTGCGGGTATAGGCGCCGGTCATCAGGTTTTCCTCGATGGTCAGGTGCTCGAAGCAATGGCGACCCTCCATCACCTGGATGACACCCTTCTTGACCAACTCGGCCGGGTTCAGCTCGGCCACCGGTTCGCCCCGATAATGGATCGAGCCCTTGGTCACCTCACCGCGTTCGGAGTGGAGCAGGTTCGATATCGCCTTCAGCGTGGTGGTCTTGCCCGCACCATTGCCGCCCAGCAGTGCGGTGATGCCACCCTTGGGCACGCTCAAACTGACGCCTTTCAGCACCAGGATGACGTGGTTGTAGATCACCTCGATATTATTGACCTCGAGCAAGGTCTCGGGCTTGTTTCCGGCCTGTGTGGTATCAAGCATCGACAGCCCTCCCGCCGTCATGCCACGGCTTGACCGGGCATCTCATCCGAGATCCCCGCCAGCGCGGCGATGACGGTATTTGCATCCAAATGTCAAAACGAATGGGTGGGCCGCCCCCTTGGGGGCGACCCGATTGGCTCAAAGCTTCTCAAGCATGCTGAGCAATTCGCCGAGGCGTGATTGCATTGCACGGATCTCGGAAACGATCTCGCCCATCGACATCACGATGGCATCGGGGCATTCGCGCGGGGTGATGTTGTTCTCCGCTGCATATGCCGCGCTGTCTTCATCGATCAGGGCATCGACGACTTCACGGTCCGCGCCCACATAGTCGGTGATGATCGACCAGGTCTGGGTCTTGGCGTTCCACTGCTGGATCGCTCCCAAGCCCGGGCCGCCATGGCTGGCGCAGGAGACATTCACCGGCACCGTAAAGCCAGCAAAACCCAGTTCGGCCAGCCGTGCCTCATCGACATCCAGCGCCTCAAAGCCGTCGCGCATCATCGCCGGAGTGATGTCCTTCACGCCGTGGATCTTCTGCGCCGTGCGGGCTGCCTCGGCGGCCCACATGGCCGAAACCATACCGCGGTTATAAAGGACATAGCCGTGCTGGTCGCCGGCACCGGCGGACTTGCCGGCATCATAGACGTACTTCTGCAGGTCGGCATAAACCGGGTAGTCGCTGCCGACGCCGTGGAAGGTGACTGCCTTGTAGCCGTCAGCACCATCACCGGCGGGCACGGTATCGTTCTCGGATGCCGACCACCAGACGCCGATGAACTTGTCCATCGGGAAGCGGATGTTGGCGGCCTCCTGAACGGCGACTTGGTTCATAACGCCCCAGCCCCACATCAGCACGTAGTCCGGCTTTTCCGAGCGGACCTGCAGCCAGGTAGCCTTCTGCTCCTGTCCCGGATGATCGACCGGCAGCAGCATCAGCTCGTAGCCGTGCTTCTTGGCCAGCTCCTCGAGGGTCCGGATCGGCTCCTTGCCGTAGGCCGAGTTGTGGTAGACCAGTGCGATCTTCTTGCCCTCGATCGATCCACCTTCCTGATCGATGATATGCTTGACGATTATCGAGGCGGCATCCCAGTACGTGCCCGGGAAGTTGAAGATGTGGCTGAATATCTTGCCGTTGGCGGCTGAGGTGCGGCCATAGCCCATCGAGTGCAGCGGGATGCCGTCGGCGGTGACCTTCGGGATCAGCTGATAGGTAATGCCGGTTGACAGCGGCTGGTAGTACAGCGCGCCCTGGCCCTTTGTCGCCTCGTAGCACTCAACACCCTTGTCGGTGTTGTAGGCGGTTTCGCACTCGATCATCTTGATCGGCACGCCATCGATGCCACCATCGCGCTCGTTCAAAAGCGTGAAGTAGTCGGAGACCCCATCGGCGAACGGAATACCGTTCGGCGCATACGGCCCGGTGCGGTAGCTGAGCAGCGGAAACACCATTTCGGCCGCCGCCGGAGTTGCTACCGCCAGCGCGGTTGCTACCACGATTGCGAGTTTGGTCAGTTTCATGTCCTGTCCTCCCTGGAATTGGACAATGTTGAGCCCCTACGCGGAGCCAGATAGTGCCGCCGGCCCCTCAATGCGGGAAGGGCCAGAGACGCAGTTTCTCCTTCGCTGTTCGCCAGAGTGCAGCGATTCCCTGCGGCTCCGCAATCAGGAAGATGATGATCAGGCTGCCAAGCAGCATGATCTGGCAATATTCGGCGATATCTGTCGGCCAGCCAAGCGCACCGACGAACACGTTCTTGAACACCACTGGCAGCAGCACAATGAAGGCCGCCCCTACCAGCGAGCCGAAAATCGAGCCGAGGCCGCCGATGATAATCATGAACAGCACATTGAACGAGACGTTGATCGGGAACGCCTCGGTGCCCTCGGCCGCGCCCTTCCACAACATCAGATACAGCGCGCCGGACATGCCGATGTAGAACGATGATACCGCGAAGGCGCTGAGCTTGGTCATCAGCGGATTCACCCCGATGATCTCGGCCGCGATATCCATGTCGCGGATCGCCATCCACGACCTCCCCATCCGCCCGCGTACCAGATTGCGCGCAACCCAGGCAAAGACGAACAGGAAGGCGAAACAGAACAGATAGGTCACCGCCGGTTCAGTATTGGCGCCGGTGATGGCGAGGCCGAACATGGTGCGCTCCGGCGCCGAGATCTGGCCCGAAGCGGAATAGTTGTAGAACCACCCCCACTTGTTGAACATCCAGATCAGGAAGAACTGCGCCGCCAGGGTCGCCACCGCCAGGTAGAAGCCCTTGATCCTGAGTGACGGCAGGCCGAACAGGATGCCGACAGCCGCCGTGATGGCGCCTGAGATCAGCGTGATCGAGACGATGTCGAGACCGGGGAACGAGGTCATCAGCTTATAGGACGCATAGGCGCCCACCGCCATGAACCCGCCAGTGCCAAGCGATACCTGGCCGCAATAGCCGGTCAGGATATTCAACCCCAGTGCCGCCAGGGCGAAAACGAAGAACGGCAGGAAGATCGCCTGCTCCCAATAGTCGTTGATCAAGAACGGCACCACCAGCGCCGCGAACGCCATAATCGCCCAGAACCCCCACAGATCGAACCGGATCGGAAAGGTCGCCAGATCGGCCTGGTAGCTGGTCTTGAATTCACCGGCTTCACGATAGAGCATTGTCTAGACCCCCGCCCCAAATGAACGCGCACCTGTAGGGCGGGGTTCACCCCGCCAAATCTTTCGCCGAAGATGGCGGGGTGAACCCCGCCCTACGATTTGCGCGCAGTAGAGCATCTGGTCACACCCTCTCGATGATCTTTTCGCCGAACAGGCCCTGGGGCCGGAACAGCAGGAAGCCCAGCGCCAGCATATAGGCGAACCAGTTTTCGGTCGCGCCGCCCAGAAACGGCACGCCAATATAGAAATCGAACAGCTTCTCGCCGGCGCCGATCATCAACCCGCCGATGATGGCGCCCGGGATCGAGGTGAAGCCGCCCAGCATCAGCACCGGCAGCGCCTTCAGCGCGATCAGGCTGAGCGAGAACTGCACCCCCGACTTGGCGCCCCACATGACCCCGGCGACCAGCGCCACGATGCCCGCCACCGACCAGACGATCCACCAGATCGTCTCCAGCGAGATGCCGACGCTGAGCGCCGCCTGATGGTCGTCGGCCACTGCGCGCAGCGCCCGGCCCATCTTGGTGTATTGCGAGAACAGGGTCAGCGCGACAACCAGGATGATCGCCACCACGGCGGCCGATATCTCGAGTTTGTCGACGAACATGCCGGTCGCGTCGATAATTGCATCCGAGGGGCCCGAGGGCAGGCCAACATCCAGCTTTTTGACGTTGGCGCCCCACATAATGTCGCCCAGTCCTTCGAGCACGAAGGCCAGCCCGATGGTGGCCATGAACAGGATGATCCCCTCCTGGTTCACCAGCGGCCGCAGCACCACCCGCACGATCACCCAGGCCAGCGCGATCATCACCACCAGCGTCAGCAGGATGGCGAGAAAGTC
>Ga0307380_10008298_pt1 | contig 13327 bp, 11 predicted proteins | sample UN3MG_FD_202239 | JGI IMG/M metagenome (GOLD analysis project Ga0307380, IMG submission 202239) | Soil microbial communities from Risofladan, Vaasa, Finland - UN-3 | ecosystem: Environmental > Terrestrial > Soil > Coastal area > Acid sulfate soil | place: Finland: Risofladan, Vaasa | collected... | reverse complement strand
CAACTCAACCTGACCGACGAGCAGAAAAGCCAATTACGCGAACGCGAGTTCACGGAAAAGGCCGCGGCGGAGTCCGCCTTCCTGAAGCTCTACACGGAGGTCTGGCTGCCACGTGCGGAGGCAGGCGGCATTGCCATCGACGTGGTGTCCGTTGGCGGCAGGCCGCTTCAGACGACGCTCAACGACAAGAGGGAAGCGGCGATCCACGAGCGTGTGATGGAACTCGTCACTCATGTGCAGCCGCGCATCTTCAGCTCACTGGTGCCGGCGAAGATCATCGAACTCTTCAAACTTGAGGTGAGCGATCCTTTGCGGTCGGGCATTCGGCTCTCTAATGTGGTCGAGGGCTTCTACTCGTTCCTCGGCTTTACGAGGCTTACGTCCCAGGATGCGATACGAAAGTCCGTGTCACGCGGCGTGAAAGAAGGGCTTTTCGGATATTGTTCAGGGGCGGCGCCGAACACCGGGGCCGACGGGAAGTTCCAGATCGCCCGCGAGAAGGTGCGTTTCACGGTCACCGTTGCCGACGACGAGATCGACCTGGACACGGGTTTCATCATGTTGCCGTCCGCGATAGCGGAGGCTGCTCCGGCACCGGTTCCAGCGGTTCCTGGCGGCAGCACCACAGGCGGCACCACACCCGCCGGCGGCCCCAGCCCTGCTCCCGACGGGGGAACTACTCCGCCACCGGCGCCGCCTGTCGTCAAGACGCAGAACGCCGTGGACATCTCCTTCTCGGCGGATCGGAATGCCCTGTTCGCCGCCTGGAACGCCATTGCCAACCTCGCCGACATGGCCGGGAAGGTGAAAGTCACCCTCCACGCCGAGTCGGCGGATGGCTTCAACAAGGGCAAGCTGCAGAACGGAGTCTTGGAGCCGCTGAGGGAGGCGGATTTGATTGAGTAGACGTTCACTCGGCAAAGCAGAAGATGGCGAAAACCTGTGGAGGAGTGGGGGACGGCCAGGCTCTTGCACGGCCGGACGAACCACCGGCTGGTTGCGACGGGGAACGCGCGCCACAGCCGTAACGCTCGCAGAATGAAAGGAAGAACAGATGAGTGAATTGACGCCGAAGAAGATGAAGAAGCTCTTCATGACCATCGAGGTCAACTTGGTGATATGGCTCTTGCTGTGCGGTGCGCTCTGGCGAAGAAAGGTGGCACATGACTGACTATGTTAAGCACCCGTGGATGGGAGTGTTTGCGGCGACGCTGTGCCCGTTCAAGGGCGACGAGTCGCTCGATGAGTACGGCCTGCGAGACTACGTTGCCGAGCTTGCGGCGGTCGAGGGCATGAAGGGCCTCGTGTGCAACGGGCATACCGGCGAGATCATGTCGCTGCGTCCGGCCGAGCAGGCCCGCGTCACGAAGATCGTTGCCGAGGAGGTCGCGGAATCGGGCCGCAACGTGAAGGTGGTTTCGGGCGTGGCCGGCGAAGGCAGTTTGGCCGCGATCGACTACGCACGGGCCGCCAGAGATGCCGGAGCCGACGCTATCCTGCTGATGCCGCCCCAGCGTCACGTTGCTTGAAAGGCCATCTATACCGTAGGCGTTCGTGATCATCGGGTCGTGGCGTATGCTATCGACGTGCATCAGACGATCGGCGCCCAGGATGCGGCTATCTATGAAGAACCGCGACAGCTCCGGTGCCGTGAAGCCTTCCCCTCGGTCTATCTTGATATGCTTGGCAAGCTTGCTACTGATGCTGAAACGGTCCAGGAAGGCGGACCACAGTGGATACCCGCCGAACTGTGTGGCGGTAGTATTGGTGAATCGCACCTTCACCTGCCCACAATCGATGGCTTTGAAGCGCCTGTCGGGCACCGGGCGGTTGTGGCCCTTTTTCCTGACGGATTTTGCTTGAACCTCCGGGTGGCCTGTGTTTTCTGATACATTACAGTATACCATCCGGAGGTTGTTTTTTCATCATCAATCCGATAGCGTTCTTAGCACAAACAGCGGTTTGCTGGCCTTCCATGGGCTTGCAGGGCCGGGGGCCGCGAAAAATCCAGGCTAGCCCATGCTGTGCCCAAGATGAAGATGCCAGCGATGGCGGCCCCTAGGATGGCTAACGCGCCGAGAATCAGTAGCCCGCCCAATCCCGCCAATACTTCATTCGTATTCATACTACGCTCCAATTTCAAAACAGGAGAAGGACAGAATACGATAGCATACGGCTCCGATTTCGGATAGTTTCACCGCGTCCTGAAAACCAAGAGCTGGAAACAAAAACCGGGGAGAGACGTCTTCGTTTTCCACGGTGGCGCTCCCGTTTGGCCCCGGCCGTCCGGTGGCTCCTCGAATAACTGCAGTCACTGGCCACGACACGCGCGAGGTGCCCCCATGACTGCAAGCATAGCACGAGGTACGTAGGATGTCAAGCACAATTCCGGCGGGGCATTTGGTGGATATGTCCTGCCTGCCCTTCATCCCCTACTCTCGTACGTCGTCACCATCCGTCCGCAATTCCTTGCACTGCCGCCTCCTGATGATGATCCCATCAGACCGGCGGCGCGTGTAGACCGGCAGGTGCAGGCAGCCGCAGCGCCGGCAGACGCCGCCGCCTCGGGGTTATCCCTGGGGAGCGTCCTGAACCGCTGTTTCCGTACTCACGTTCACCGCCCTGCCTGGCCGTTTCCGCACGCAGGCAGGCCTTCTCGTGCACGCCGCTGGCACTCGCCGAAATCGACACTCTCACACTTTCGTTTCCGCACCGCTGTCACGCCCGGCAGGGTCGCCCCGGCCAGGTTCGCCGCCACGGCAATTGGCTGCCCCGCTTGAATGCTGCGCGTTCGACCACAATGCGACTGCGCAGTCCGTTGGCGGGTTTTCCCCACGGCGAGGGACACCGCTGTTGGCTGCCAAGGAAGCCGAACCAAGGATCACCAACAGCAGATGAGCGAGGACCGGTTTCGTGCAAGCACACCGGCGGCGTTCGCTAGCTTCGTTATTGCGGTGCGTCATCTTCTGGCTCCCTCTCCATTAAGCGCTTGAGGTGGGCTGCAATGGCGTCCTTGTCCTTGACGCTCTGCGGCAAGCCAAGGTAGTCGATGGCAAACTGCCGAACACTCTGGACAGATCGCATATCTGGAGCCTTGCCAAGCAGGTCGAGCAGGTACGTATAGCCGGCACGCACTCGCAGATGAACGAGCTCGAAGGCTGCCTGAAGCCTCGCCGTGCTCGAAGCGGCATCAGTCAACGCTTTGGTGAGGTACGGAATCGCGGCCGGTCCGTAGCTGTTCCTGAAGTGATACGGCAGGCTCCTCGCGGCCGGGCTGTCCTCGAGCATGAAGGGAAGCAGTGCGTCCATGTCGTTGGCATCGCGGTGCCATGCGAGGCATATCAAAGCCTGCTCCTTGGCCTCCCCTGCTGCGGGACTCTTGGCGATTTCAAGCAGATAACGTCTGGCATCGGCGGTCCGCGAAACCCCGAGATACAGCGCAAGGGAGTGATACGTGCGGTCATCCTTGAGTGAAAGGATGCGGGAGATCTGCGCGTAGACGGCCTGGTCCAGGTTGTCGTAAAACTCGCGATTGGCTTTCTCGAAATCTCCCATGTACGAGATGGGCCGATAACCGCGGAACCGGTAAAGGACGCTGAGCGTCGCGGCGACCTCTTCGGGGACGTCACCCTTGAGATACGGGACAAATAGGTCGACGAGTTCCGTCCGTCTCGCCCACGCATGTTGACACGCCACATCGATGAACTCGGCCGCCTCGGAATCCGGGCCGTTCTTCGTGACGTGCTGAATCGTAAGACTGATCAGGTCGTCCCAGAGGGATGCCCCAGCGGCGGATGTGGGCTGTGGGGCGAGAAACATGAACAGGAAGATTGCGAGGACGTATCTCATCGTGGGCCTCCGTTGTCGGATCGACGTTCATCGGCGCGGCACGTCCGCATTCCGCGTACCCTTCCATCTATAGACGTAGGAAGAGCCCCGTCGTTCCAGGTTTTCCACTCGCCATGTGCACGGTGCCATCGTCCCATCCACTCTCGCTACTTGGTTGCCGGCATCTCTCTGTGAGCGCCCTCGCACATTTCCTGCGGGGAAACCGCTTCCGCTTCCGCACCTGGATCACGCGCGGCTGGCCGAAATCGCCGGCTGCCGGCTCGCCAGCTTCCGTGCAGAACGCAGCCAGGAATGCGGTGAAACAGATGGCAATGATCAGCGGGAGGAGGATGTTTGGCAGCACCAGGAGTCTCCGGCGCATGGACTCAGAACTGCGGGAGGGCCTTCAAGATCGCATCCCGCACGAATCGAGCCACGCGCAGCGCTTCCTGTGCCTGGCCGCGCGTCGGTTCTGGAATATCACCGGGATAGCGAACCTCGACCCCATAGGGGTTGAGCAAAGTCACGCATTTGATGTTGACGGCGAGGGCGACATCCACTTGGCGAACTAAACTGAGCAGCTCGCCGAAAACGTGTGTTTTCGGGAATTCCACCTGATGCCAGGTGAGGAACGCTTTGATGCACTTTTCGGCGGCCTGTTGCGAATGGAAGCAGGACGGATAGTACAGCGGATGGTCTTCGGCGAGGAGTGTCTCCGCCGCTGCGAGGTCGGCCTCTGCTTTCGCGAGCCATTGGGCGACAAATTCCTTCTTGACTTCCTCAGGCGGCCTCATAGACGACCTTCCCGTACTTGTTGGCGGGATACGCGATGCCGCCGATGACCATCTTGCTTTCCTCGAAGCGTTCGGTGGAGATCACGATGACGTCGAATGGATAATGCAGACCCTGAAGCGCGTCCTGGATTCGAACGCTCTCAGCTCGGGGGTCGCTCGGGTCAGGTTCGATGACGAGCAAGTCCACGTCGCTGTCGCGAGTCATCTTCCCGGTCGCGGCCGATCCGAACAGAATGATTTTGTCGGGCTTGGCGACGGACAGGATTCGCCGGACGATCTCGTGGATCAGCTTTTCATCCAGGCTCGTTGCGGTTCCTGCGTCACTCATTTTTCGTCTCCGTATCCTTCTTCAGATGCCTGATGATCTTCAGCGAGAAATCGACGTCGATCTTGGGCAGGGATGCGCCGACGATCTTGCCGACGCTGAACGCGAGGCGTTTCATCTCGTCTTCGGCGGCGGGCACGTCGGGGGCAGTCAGGATGGTGCAAACGCGGGGCCAGGTGCGCTCCGGCTTCAGGGGCATCCGCTCGATCTGCTGCTCGAACCACTTGCCGCCCCAGTAGAACCGCCGGTTCAGGCTCACCAGCGCCTTCACGATATGCTCGCAGAATTCCAGCCGGATGCGTGCCAGGTAAAACACGTCGTTCCATCGCTGGCAGCGGTGCAGGTGGGCCAGCCGCCGGCACGCGGCCGTGTATTGCTCATGAACACGCCGGAGCTGGTACTCCGGCGGGTAGTCGCTGGTCAGCATTTTCTGCCACTGGTGGGCCAACGCTTCCGGATCGAAGACCGGGAGGGCGTCCATCAGCGAAGCCAGCAGCCCCTCCATCCGGTCGGCGTCGGTTTCGGGCGGGATCTCGCCGCGCCAGCAGAAGTCGGAGATCAGCCGCTGCACCTGCTCCTTCCCAGCCATGAAATGGAACTCGGGAACGACGCCGTTGAGGTGGAAGCGATCGGTGTCGGGGTCGACCGTGCGGTTGCCGCGGCATCGCTCGACCAGCAGGCGCCGCTGCTGATCGCTGATCGGGCGATCCCACACCGCGATGAAATCGAGGTCGTCGGGCGACTCCAGCCCCCGCGCAACCGAGCCGGTGATGAACAGCCCTGCGAAGCCCTGGACGTTCGAGAAGCATCGCCACACGTGCTCCGCCGCCAAGCGATGGCTCTCCGGCAGCCGGCTGAGGAGCCCGCCATTGACGGCATCGGGGGGACGAGATGGGAGGCCTTTGTCAAGCACGGCAAGCACCCGTAGGGAGAATGATGAATGATGAATGATGAATGATGAATGCAGAGCCAGCCGTCCGGTGTTCACCTCGGCTCCTGATGCGCGGAGAACTAATGATATATCTGTCTTCTTTCATCATTCATCATTCATCATTCATCATTTGGCCTCTACGTTTCCCTTTTTCATGAAATATTCGATCGTCGTTCGGAACCCGTCGCGCCGGTTCACTTCCGGCTCCCACCCCAGGATGGTGCGGGCCTTGGTGATGTCGGGCCGGCGGACCTTCGGGTCGTCGGCGTTCTCGTCGGGCATGGGGACGAGCGTCACTTCGCTGTGCTTCGCACCGGGCATGCCCAGCTCGCGCGACAGCTCCAGCACTTCCTGCGCTGCCTCGTACATCGTCACCTCGTCCGGATTGCCGATGTTCACCGGAAGCACCTCGTCGGATGTCAGCAGCTTGCAGATGCCGCGAACGAGATCGGAGACGTAGCAGAAGCTGCGGGTCTGCTTGCCGTTGCCGTAGACGGTGATCTTCTCGCCGCGCAGCACCTGCGAGACGAACGTGGGCAGCGCCCGGCCGTCGTTCAGCCGCATTCGCGGGCCGTAGGTGTTGAATATCCGCACGATGCGGGTGTCGAGCTTGTGATAGCGATGGTAGGCCATCGTCATCGCTTCGGCGAATCGCTTGGCTTCGTCGTAGACGCCGCGGAAGCCGATCGGGTTCACGTTGCCCCAGTAGTCCTCGCGCTGCGGGTGAACCAGCGGGTCGCCGTAGACTTCCGAGGTCGACGCGAGCAGGAAGCGCGCCCCCTTGTGCTTGGCCAGCCCCAGCGCCTTGTGCGTGCCCAGCGAGCCCACCTTCAGCGTCTGGATCGGGTATTTCAGGTAGTCCACCGGGCTGGCCGGCGATGCGAAGTGCAGCACGAAGTCCACCTGGCCCGCCAGGAACATCTCGTGCGTCACGTCGTGCTTGATGAACGAGAACTTCTCGTTCCCGAACAGGTGCGCGATGTTGTCGGTGTTCCCCGTGATCAGGTTATCGATGCACACGACATCGTGCCCCTGGGCGAGCAGATAGTCGCACAGATGCGAACCCAGGAACCCGGCACCGCCAGTAACGACGCTTCTCATCGGCGTTGTCCTCTATTATATTCTATCGGAATCGATGATAATGTCAAGTTGCGGGCATTTGGGCGATTCGGGCTTTGGGCCGGAAGGAGGCGTCGCCCAGCTTTCCCTCAATGCCTCACCCTCTTCATCCCATTCATCCCATTCATCCCTGTTAAACCTCTTGTCTTCTCTTCTCCCTCTTCATCCTCTTCATCCTGTCTATCCTGTGATTATCTTCACCACCGACCTCGGCGGCGCGTCGATCTTGATCGCCTTCGCGCCTCTGCCCTCAATTGCGGAGCCGTCGGGCATCACGATCCGGTGAATGGAACCCGCGGGCCTGCCGCCCACGTCGATGGTCGTCTTGATCTGCCGGCGTGTCGGGTTCCACACGTGCACTTCGCACGGCGCCGCGGGATCGAACGCGTAGATCGCGGCGTCGGGCACGATGGCGAGCACGCGGTCATCCGCTACCGTTGCGATGCCGCCGCCGAACGTCATGTAGTTCTGCAGCGGCTCCACCCCTTGGTAGGGCGCCTGCAGCGTCTGGTCCCACGGGTTCTCGTACGAGATGAACGGGAACCGCGCGTAGATCGCCCGCTCGTTGTGGAACCGCGCCGTGGGCACGTAGACGATGCTGCCGTCTGCCTCGTGAATCCGCTTCTGCGTGCGGGCGGCCGGCAACATGGCGAGGCCGGTGCGCGCGATCAGGAACAGCACGTCGTAGAACGCGGGCACCGGCTCGATCCTGCCCAGCAGGCCGGCCACGCAGCGCAGCGAGTCGCACGTTTCCATCGGCGGAAGCTCCGCCCACTGGTCGCGGCCGGAGTTTGCTCCGCACAGCCAGCCGCGCATGTCGAGGTCTTCGGCGGGCGAGCCGTTGAACGTGCCGCAGCAGATCGACACGAGGTAGTTGGCGAAGCGGCGGGCCGCGGCGTTGTAACCCGCGTTGCCGGTCTCGTCGGCGGCGAGCATGTTTGCGGTGATCGCGTGGCCGTAGCCGATGGGCCTGATCTGTTTGCCCGCGGGGCAGTGGTCGCCCTGCCCGCACCCGAAATGCCAGAAGTCGGCCTCGAGCCGGCTGTTGATCAGGTCGACGAGCTCGATGCCTTTGCGGGTCATCGCGGGTTCGGCGAGGGTCTTGCCCGACAGGAGCAGGATTTCGGCCATGTTGGCGCGGGTGCCGTAGTCGCCCAGGGGCAGGCCTTCGCCTTCCTTGTCGAACGCCTCGACCGCGCCGAGCAGGTATTTGCGGAGCGCGTTTTCGAGCCGCAGCGGGCGCGGGTCCGCGTGCTGCAGCAGCCTCGCCGCCGGCATCGCCAGGAAGAACAGAGCTCCCAGCGTGCCGGTGCGGGCCGGGTCGCAGTTCTCGAGATCGGCCGCCGCCATCTCTGCAAGATCATAGACGCGCTTGTTCAGCGGCTCGCTGCCCGAGAGCTTCGCCTGGTACTGCAGCGGTCCAAGCCATTGCAGCGTGAAGCCCTTCGAATGCCCGCCGGCGACAGGCCGCGTGCCGTCAACGTAAACGACGATCCCGTCCTTCTCGCTCCACAGTCCCTTGATCTCCTTCCTGGGGAAGATCGCGGCGAGTTCCTTGCTCGCGCGCCGCCAGTCGATCCCGAGCTTCTTCGCCAGCTCCCATGCGGGCACGCGGCCGTCGCTCGGGAACGAGTACGCGGCCAGGCGCTGCCACGCCGCGATCAGCCACTCGTCGGTGGTCCGGCCCGCGAGGTCGTCGGTGAAATCGATCGTCACCTTCTGACTGACCAGCTTGCCCTTGCGGAGGATCACGTTGGGGTCCTTGAGCTGGCTCGACGACCAGTTCAGCGCGCCGACGATGTACTTGCAGCCGCGCAGGCCCTGCGAGATATCGACGAACTCGCGCAGCGGGTCGAACTCCCGCTCGTCCGCCGGCTTCACCTTGCGCGTGGGCGTGGCGAACAGGTCCTTGAACGTGCACGCGTTCCAGTGGCCGAGCAGCGTGATCCAGCGCGGGTTCGTGCCGTTCGCGTTGCTCACCCGGTGGCACAGCAGCGGCGTGCAGGTGGGGGCGGTCATCCGCGCGGCGCCGTGCCGGTTGTAGAACCAGAACGGGCTTTCGTAGAAGAAGCCGGCCGCGATCTTCTCGCCTTCGCGCTTGTAGACCGGCTCCTGTCCGATCACGGTGAGCGAGTGCTCGCTGCCGTCGTACTCGTAGGGGCACTCGAAGCTGGTGAGCGCCTCCAGCACCTCGATGTCGGCCTCGGGCTTCATTACCGATTCGACCACGAATCCCGGGCCGTCGTCGGCCGCGGAAACGGTGACGCTGCAGGAGACGTTGACGCCGTAGTACTTCAGCACGCCGTCGAAGCGCGCCGCGTTCGGGTAGGGGCAGGCTAAGCGATCCCTTGGATCGCACGTGCCTGCCCGCATCGTCATCTTCTTCAATGCCGGCCGGAGGTTTCCCACCGACATCCACTCGTGGTCCTTGAAGCGGAGCATTCGCTTGCCGCCGAGGTAGAACCAGTCGGGCGTCCAGCCGCCGGCGGTTTTCCTGAAAACGCATCGAGCGTCGCCATTCATCAATTCCAGCACGTCGGGTATCTTCGCCATGTTATGGTCCTGTCGTTGCGGGGGCGGACCTTGCGTTCGCCCTCGGATGTGAGCATGAGCATGTGCGGAAAATCTTATCCTAACGACGGGAAAACTTCAAGGAGGAAAGGCGGGCAAGGGCAGGCAATGGCAGGCCGGGTCCGGCAAGCGAATGCGTGGACAAGCAGACCCCACATGGTCCCCCATCAAAAAGCAATGCCATCGGCAAGTGCTTATCTGACAACCACTTACCGAGGGCATTTTCATGTCTGGCGGAGAGGGTGGGATTCGAACCCACGGAGGGGTAATACCCCTCACTGGCTTAGCAAGCCAGCGCTTTCGGCCACTCAGCCACCTCTCCGTGAGGGCCTGCGGGCGGCCGCCGCGGTCGCACGGATCGTGATTCCGGCGGCACCGGGCGCCGCCTGCCGTCTTGTCCTGCAACTACCTAGATTATATGGAGGATGCAGGGGAATGTCAAATGATTTCTCGGGCGGATCCGGGCCGATCGGAATCCGGCGTCCGCCGCCCGCCAGCGGATTCGGTCATGCAATCGCACGGCGGGGGCGAACGCGGCGTTCGCCCCGTGAAGCCGAATGCGTATGAAAAGCCGCGATCACGTGGTGTCTACGGTCTCGCCTTTGCCTTCGCCCATCGGGCGGGAGATTGCCCGGCGGGTGAACCGGAGCTTGCCGCCGTCTTCCACCTGGAGCACCACTTCGCGGTCATTGATTGACGTGATCGTGCCCATGATGCCGCCGATGGTTTCGACCTTGTCGCCCTTCTTGAGGTTGGCGAGCATGCCCTGCCGCTCCTTCTCGCGCTTCTTCTGCGGGCGAATGAGCATGAAATACATGATGGCGAACATCGCGGCGATGACCAGGAAGAAGTAGTATTGCTCGATGCCGCCTCGTGGCGGGGGCGTCTGTTCCTCGTTTCCGCCCTTGTCCTCGGTTGCCTGACCCGTCTTTTGGGTCGACATCTGTTGTTCGGTTTCCGCCATGTTTGCGGGCGGCTGGGCCGCGCCCGCATCGGTCGCCGCGGCCGGCTGGGCCGCATTACCTGTCGCTGCGTCTGCCATTCTTGCTCTCCTGTCCTTGAAGTGATTCGATCTGCGACAATCAATTCCAACGGAGGGCGAACACGGTGGTTCGCCCCTACGAAGATTATGCCAATCCGAGGGCGGACACGATGGTTCGCCCGTCACGTTCAGCCCCTACGATCGATCATTCCCATCTGGTCTTCCTCTTCTTCGTGTTCCTTCGTGCCTTCGTGTCTTCGTGGCGAAAACATCCGTCAATCGGCGTACGTGCTCAGGAACTCCTTCTTGAACTCCCGGAAACGCTGTTCGGCGATTGCGGAGCGAATGCCCTCCATCAGCCGATGGTAGAAGCGGATGTTGTGGATGGACGTGAGGATGCCCGCGAGCGCCTCCTTGACGGTGAAGAGGTGGCGGATGTACCCGCGGGTGAAGGTGCGGCAGGCGTAGCAGTCGCACGACGCGTCGATCGGTTCGTCGGAGAGGCGGTACTGGAGGTTGCGGAGCCGCACCTTGCCGCCCGGGGAGAATGCGCAGGCGCCCCGGGCGTTGCGCGTCGGCATCACGCAGTCGAACATATCCACCCCCCGCTCCACCGCTTGCAGGATGTCTTGCGGCGTGCCCACGCCCATCAGGTAGCGCGGCTTGCCTGCCGGCAAGTGCGGAACGGTCGACTCGATGGTGTCGTACATCAGGTCGGCTCCTTCGCCCACGCTGAATCCGCCCAGTGCATACCCCGGGAAATCCATGGCAACCAGCCGCGCGGAGCAGTCGGCCCGGAGATCGGGAAAGACGCTGCCCTGCACGATGCCGAAGAGGGCCTGGTCCGGCCGGCGGTGAGCCTGCTTGCAGCGCTCCGCCCAGACGATGGTACGCTCCATCGCCTGCTTCGCGTGATAGTGCTCGACGGGGTAGTGCACGCATTCGTCGAAGCACATGATAATATCGGCGCCGAGGGCATTCTGAATCTCAATAGCTCGCTCGGGCGTGAGGAAGATCGTGGAGCCGTCGACGTGCGACTGGAACTCCACGCCGTCGTCGCCCACGTGCCGCAGCCTGGCCAGCGAGAGCACCTGGAACCCGCCGCTGTCGGTGAGGATCGGCCCATCCCAGCCCATGAACCGGTGAAGGCCGCCCAGGTGCTCGACCACGCTCTCCCCCGGCCGCAGCGTCAGGTGGTAGGTATTGGCGAGGACGATCCTCGTGCCCGTCTCCGTCAGACGATCGGGCGTGACCATCTTCACCGTGGCGTTCGTGCCCACCGGCATGAAGACCGGAGTATCGGCCAAGCCGTGGGGCGTGATGAGCACGCCGCGCCGGGCGGAGGCGTCAGTTGTCAGGACCCTGAAATCGAACAACGGAAATCCTCGGAGAATGATGAATGGGAAGAAGGCTTTGGGCTTTGGGCTTTGGGCTGCCGGCTTTCTCCGGCCTAAAGCCCAAAGCCCAAAGCCCAAAGCCTTCTTCATTCATTATTCATCATTCTTCATTCATCATTTCTTCAATATGCCTTCACGATATCCGCCCCGGGATAGTAGAATCCGATGATTGCCTTGGCGCTGCAGCCGGCGGCGGCCATTCCGCGAGCGCCCCACTGGCACATCCCGACGCCGTGCCCGTAGCCGCGGCCGTTTATCACGAAGGTGTCGCCCTCCTTCATGCACGTGAACGACGGGCTGATCAGCTTGCTGTAGCCGACCAGCGAGCGGAACTTGTCGGCCGTCATCCTGACCGATCGAGCGGGGGGCGTAGCCGGGCCGGGGCGGATGTCGACGTCGCCCGCGTGCCCGCCCGCATCGGGCCGGAGCGGCACGATCGACTCGATCGACTGCAGCTTGATGCCCTGCTTCGCGAGCGCCGCAAGCAACTCGGCCTGCGGCACCTTCACCTGCCACCGGTGATATTTCTCGAGCTTGACGCCGCTGAGTCCCTGCATCTTCGGGTCGCACCACGGGCAGTCGATGCCCGCCAGCGGCGTGATGTCTTCGCCGTCGAAGATGATCTTGTTGCCGGCGGTGTGGCCGCCGCACACGGAGTGGTAGTACGCGGGCAGGATCTTCCAGTCGTAGAGGAGGATCACGCCGCGAGTCTGGCGTGCGGCTTCGCGGGACGACGCGGTCGCCCCCGCGATGCCGGCGTAGACCTGGTCGCCGGTGCCGGCGGCGACGTCGTAGTCCCACCCGGACCGCCCGCGGGCGCGGTAGAGGGCGTAGGTTCGGGCGGCGATCGCCTGGGCCTTCAATGCCGCCATCGGCCAGAGGCTGGGCATCTCGCCCGTGATCACGCCCTCGAGGTAATCCTCGAGCTCGATCACGTTCACCGCCATCAGGCCGCGGTCCGGCCGGTTGACCAGCCGCAGCGAGCCGTGATAGGGCTTGCGGTTCACGAACAGCGTGCCGTCGGTCTTCGGGAGGATATCGACCTGCGTGTGGCGGATGCTTTCGGTATTGATGCTCATTCCGCCGGGGAAGGGCGTGACCACGGCATCGGGCATCGGTGCGGCATCGGTAAACAGCACTTCCTGGCCGGCCTTGATCTCGTAGCCGCCGTGGACCTGCACCGTGCACGCCTGCCCGGAGAACAGCAGCACGCGGATCTTCTGCGGCATGGCGATCCCGCGCTGCATCGGCACCAGGTCGAATTCGGAGCGGCGGGCAATGCACGACTGCACCGACATCGCGAAGAGTGCGGCGAGCAGGATGGCGAGAATGATGTGAGAGGCGCGGTTCATCAAGAGGAAGGAAAAAGTGAAAAGTAAA